>JADMIO010361807.1_pt1 | contig 12892 bp, 16 predicted proteins | sample 8958161 | NCBI WGS metagenome assembly JADMIO01 (sample SAMN16585339, study PRJNA669376) | soil metagenome | isolation source: Crop rotation soil | place: USA: Cullars Rotation, Alabama | collected 2011 | reverse complement strand
CCGCGACTTCAAGTCACGTGAATTCCAAGCTTCGGATCCCACTGTGCTGGAAAGTCGTATTCGGCGACATCGACGCTGTTGGCAATTTCGGGCTCAGGCTTGTCGCCAGCGGCAGCCGTAGACGCAAGAATGCAAAACATCAGCGATAGGCACGTTCGCATACACCCTCCCCGTTCACTTCTTCTTCTCTGGCCGCTTGCGGATCTCGTTTAGTAGAGTGATCAGCTTCTGTACGCGTTTGCGCTGCTCCTCTTTCGTGAAGTCAACCCTAAGCATCCCTTCTTGCTGACCCGCACTCCAGCGATTGATGTTTCGCCATCATCGGGACCAATCCTTCTATGCGACGGCATACAGCGTAGCAGTCGCAGGACGGCAGACAACAGTTTCATGGTCTCTCGCCCTTGCGACGGCGCATCAGTACTTATCTCAACGAACAACCCCTCACTTTCCGAGTTGCGCTTTCAGATCGTTCAAACGCGCTTCGATGGCTCTTGCTTCAGGATCGCGTTTCAACTTGCGCAAATCGCCGGCATACCATCCGAGGGCATTCACTAAGAAAGGCGACTTGGGGCCTTGCTTCTTTTCGATCAGCGCGACGAGGCGTTTGAAGACTGGTTCAGCCTTTGAATATTTTTCCTGTTTGAAGTAAGTCATTCCGAGTCCCATCAGCGAGTAGCCGATCACATCCGCATCAGGGCCACGGAGTCTCTCGGCCAGCGCAATGGCTTGAAGAAACATAGCTTCCGCATCAGCGAATTTCTCAGCGCTCAAGTACACCTGCCCCATATTGTTCTCAGCCGAAGCGGCTGAGATATAGTCAAGTCCGTATACTTTTTGAATCAATGTCATGGCGCGCTTGTAGTAATCCTCGGCTTTATCCAATTGATGCATGCCATAATAGATCCTCCCTAGCCGCATCCGGGCGTGCGCAACATCCGCACTTTCCTTGCCGAGCGACTTCTCTAGTAAGGAGAGACCACGCAAAACGAGCGGTTCGCCATCGGCTGATTTCCCTTGCTCATGACTCAGCATGCCCTGTGAAATTAAGATCCAGGCGTAATTGGGGTGCTCCATGCCGACGGTTTTCTCTGCAATCAAAAGCGCCCGCGCCAACACCTTCTCTGCATCTGCATAGCGGCCGAGAGACGTATAGTCAGTGCTCAGTTGCAGCAGCACCCTGCACAAAATCCCGTGCTCAGGGCCGTACGCGTCTTCATAAATCTTCAACGCCTGCTCGTTTTGAGCTGCGGCGTCAGCATGCTTCTCTCGCTGATTGTAAAGTGCTGCCTGCACCGCGCAGCTTTTGGCAAATGCTGGGTCATTGGGCTTGAAGGCCTTCTTGCGAATGGCCAGCGCGCGTTTGACCTGCACATCGGCCTCGTCGACGCGTGAATCCTCGCACAGAGTGAGCGCCAGGTCGTCAAGGATCTCCGCTAAGTCGGGGTGATCGGCTCCCAGGAACTTTTCGCGCAGCGCCAGGGCACGCCGCAATGCGGTCTCGGCTGGCTTGGTCCTTGTCAGCTCGAACTCGATCCTGCCCAGTCTGCTGAGATCAAGCGCCAGAATTGGATTGTTCGGACCTGTGCGCTTCTCCATTCGGTCGACCACGAGTTTGGCGTAGACTTGCGCTATCAGAAAGTTGCCTTCATCAAAGAAGTAATCACGCAGCCTGGCCGGGACGGATATGGCGTCAGCGTTGTTTGCATTGGCGCTCTTATCCAGGAGCGCAAAATACTCTTTCAGCTTTGCATTGGCTTCTTCGGTCTTGCCGGCACGGCGCAGTTCGGCCGCTTCGCGTTTCAGATCATCGCCCGGTGCGGAAGTTGCCGGTGCCTCAGCGACGGGCTTGCTCGGTTGAGCTGGCGGCGGAGTTGCATTGGCGGGTTTTTTGTCGTCAGACGGAGGAGGTTTGGCGCCCTTGAGTGCGTCGGCAACCTGCACGGTCGCAAACTTCTGGGCCCAGAACCGTGCGGACGCAACCTCGCTTAACAACGCCTCGGCTTTCTCAGGATCCGTCTTTCGCGCGGCCTGTAGCAACTCTTCCGCTTTCTCCAGCTTCTTGAGCGCTTCCGCATACGCTGTGGGATCAGGATTCCCACCGACGCTCTGGCGGAATACGTCCAGTGCTTCTTGCTTCAAGGCGAGCGCATCTGCGATCTCGGAGCAATGCGCTGATTGTTCGACCAGATATGCGCACAGCAATGACAACGCGATCATTCGCAGCAGTTGCTTCATCGCCATTCGAACTCTCATTTTTGAAATGCCTCAGCCTTGGTCGCCACTTTGCTCGCAGCGTTGATTCACCGTCAACGGTACTTCGCTTCCCGATCCCTCTCTTTCGCGCAGTTCATCGCACGATCACACACAGTCTCATACACTCGCATGATTTCGTCCTTCTGCGCTTTCGTCGTAGCAATCGCGAGGTAGACGGCAAAACGCACTGCAATGTTCTTAATCTGCTCGTCGGCGTGAAGCTCGGGCTCGTCCCACTTGCCGTCTTTCTCATCCTGTAGAAGATCCGCGAGCGTGCGCTTCTTCTGTGGTTTGGCGTCTTGAGCCGGCGCTTTGTCTTCGCAATATACGGCGCCAGTGAGCAGGACCAAGCAGAGCAGCGCGTTTCGCATTGCATCCCCTCTCTGCATTCGATATGACGGCAAGGGAGGGTAGCGCATGCCGCAGCCCTATGTCAATAAGTCAGTCGAGAGAAAGCAGCCGCGCATGGGCAAGGAACGGCCGCCAGCGCTACCAGTACGTGAGCTCCCTTACTTCGATAAACCACGCATCTGTCACCAGTTCATGTTGACCGTCGAGCAGGAAGAGCGCGCCGCATTTCTCGAATACTGCTGCAACATGACCCGCGCGGACGCCGAGAGGATGGTGCGCCATTCGCCGGGCGAGAAATAGCGCAGTCCTGAGAGGAAGTCTTATGCCGAAGTGCGGATGCTTCGATCACCCCCAAGGTTTTGACCGCTATGAAATCCGGGAAGTGGGGGTCGATTTCCGTTACGGAGAAGTCGAGGTCTGGACGTGCAAGCAGTGCAAACAGCCTTGGCTTCGCTACCTTTATGAGCAGGAAGCGTTTTCAAAATCTGGCAGATGGTTCATGGGACCGATACCGGATGTCCTTGCTGGCACGCTGGAAGGAGCGAGGGCTATCGATATTCTTACAGGATTGCAGTGGTACTTTCGCGGTGGATCATTCTATGATGGGGCCGTCACCAAAAACAAAGGTGCGCCTTTTCCCGAGTGGAATTTGCCACGAGAATGACGCGAACTGAGGCGGAGAGGATGGCGCTCAAATGAGGCTATGGCTTTCGCTGGTGCTGCTGGCGTTCACTCTCTCGGCTAAGGCCGCCGACAAGATATCGGACGCAGAGCTTCGAGGAGAATACGAGCTCCAGACGCAGATGTCGGAAATCTACGAAGCCATGACAGCCGACTGGTTCAAGGGCCGTGCGCTGCTGGTCCGCGCCGTGTCGCGCGAAGTATGCCCCGAGGCCAAAGACGTGTTCGCGTGGATCGACGAAAAGATAACAAAGAACCAGCGTGATATTTTGACAAAGTACAGAGGTGTGGAGGGCGCAAAGCGTGAGCTGTCGCTGGGCGCGATAATGACGCGGGTAAGCGGTCATCCGGAGATTGCGGCACGATTAAAGATCGCCATGCAGGACGCCAGCGACAAGCCAGATATGGATGTGGCGACGTTTATGGTCGCTGTGGAAAAGCGCATCAAAGACGCGGAAGCAAAGAAGTAACCACCGCTGATTGCGGCACAATTGATAGACGTGCTGGTGGGTTCACATGGACGGCAGCGAACTTGAGCACCTAGCCAAGAAATTCGGCATCCCCGTCGAGAAACTGCTCGACTGGCGGCCAGAGCTCAAGCCGAAATCGAAACCGTCGTCACTAAAGGGCAGGCCCCCGGCAAGGGCGGCCGTCTTCACGCCGCAGATGCTTGCCCTCCTTGGGAAGCGTTCCGACCGCAAGCTCACTCGCAGCTTCATGCTTTCGTATTATCAGGTCGTCAAGAAACGCCGCGACCTGGGAATACTCTCGCAGTGGGAGCGGCGGCAGCATCAATGGAAGCCGAACGAGATCGCGGTTCTCGGAACGATGTCTGATAAGGACGCGGCCCGCGTGTTGAAAGTTACTCAGGATCAAGTGACCTTTGCGCGGCGCAAGCACGGCATCGTTTCATTCCAGTCCAAGCAGAAACGATGGACGAGGGCGGCCATTGCGCTTTTGGGCACGGACACTGATGAGGCCATCGCGCGGAAACTGGGAGTTAAGAGGCTAGCCGTCGTACGAAAGCGGACCAAGTTAGGCATCAAATCGGCTCGCGCTCGACTTTGGAAAGAGCATTGGCTGGCGATGCTGGGCGTGTTGCCAGACGCAGTGCTGGCCAAGAAGATGGGCATCACCGCTGACGCTGTTGTGAAGAAGCGAGAAAAGCTGGGAATCGCCAAGCGCCGGCTCAGGCACCTCTGGCGCGCGGAAGATTTGCGCCTGCTCGGCACGACGCCCGATAGAGAAGTGGCGCATAAGCTGGGACTGAGTGCGGAAGCGATAAAGAAAAAGCGGTGGAAGCTTAACATTTCGGCGTACAAACGCGATTAACTGCGCACGTGGACTGGCGAACCACAAACCCATTACCGCCAATCCCGAACAGCCTTTGACCGATCCGTGTTGCAGCCTTTCATACAGGCTGCGTCTGGCGTTTTTCCTCAGCGGTCAGTCCTTTGTCGGCAATGATCTCACTCACACGCTGCTTGGACAAGCCAAGCGTCTTCCCGAGCGCTAACAGCGACAGTCGCCCTTGAGCATACAGTCCCTTTACACGCTTTCTGAAGACGAGGTTTGGCATTGGTCCGCGGCGGCGCAACTCGACATGTCCCTTAATCGCCCGCGCTACAGCGTCGCGTGAGCAGCCAAGAGCCCTTGCCAGCGACACCGTAGTCACGCCATGCCGGTAAGCATCTACGAGAATAGGCACGTCTTGAGGCAAGATCCGTGGGACCCTGCGTGTGCGTGGCTTTGGATTGTGGCGATTCACACAACGGCGCCTAATTGGGAATCGCTTCATCCACTTCACCAGCGTCGCTTCATTCATCAATACCAGCGCCGCCTTTCTGGTTATTGGCAGGCCGAGGCGACGCAAGCGCAGCAGGTAGCGGGCGTGGACGTTGTATTTCCGCATGGCGTCTAGGGTGGAGATGCTGCCTTTAGGCCGCCTTTTGCGCCGACGCAGGTTAGACCCACGATCTTGGCAGCCGAGTGGGAACTTCTCCATCCATCGGTCCAGTTCGACTTCGTTTACCAGAACCATCCGGCCCCTGCGGGTGGAGGGAAGTCCCCGACGGCGCAGGCGAAGCAAGTAGGACATAGGCAGACGGTGCTTGGCTATTGCGTCTCCGAGGGCGATCATTCCGCTCGGTCGGTCAGTGCGTCGGCGGGTTGACTCGAATGGCTGGCACGCCACGCTCCACGCCAACACCTTTCCGGGATCGAGGCCCAGCGACGCCGCGAGCTTGATGATCTGATGAACACGCTCTTTATCCACGGGCTAACCAAATCCCCGCGCACGATCCGTACATGACGCTCTCCGAGCGGACAAATCTCGTTATCGGCGGGCGTCAGAGCCGAACCACGAATCCATCGTTTCCCATTGTTACCCGGGCCGCCTTCGGCCGGTCATTCCCCGTCCAATGCGCGAGCCACTTCCCGCCGTCAAAGAAGTCGATCACGATTTCCGCATCCGACTGATAAAGCACAATATTGGATTGCGCAGTGCCATTGGAAGTCTCGACTCGGGCGATCTCGAATTTCTCTGCTGCCTTACGCACCACATATTGGACATTGCTGGAGCGCATTATCGGCATTTGAGCAGGGCTGAGTGTTCCGGAGAGACTGTCGGCAGACGTATTGAACTGAAAGGAAGTAAGGTTGTCCGGAGATTCGGCCTGTTTTTGAGCCTGTGGAGCCGACTTAGAGGGCAACCATCCCCGTAGATCGCGGCGAAGCAGTTCTTCGAATCTATCACGCCGCGCTTGCTTCCCGGCCGCTTCCTGCTGCCGTCTCGCAGTGGCAGACATCGATTGCGTCACGGAGTAAACGCATGTCCCCAGCAATGCCGTAATCGCGATGGCCAGGACCAGCTCAATAAGGGTGAAGCCCTGCCGCTGGCGACGGGAACTCATGGCTTGTTACCCTTTACCTGGTTATTTTCTTGTAGCGGCCCATAATGCAGAAGCGCTTTTGTGAAAAGCACTCCATTGGGGCTGCTCACTTGCAACGTTATGCGCTGGAGCTTGGTCACGGCGTCAAGGTCTGCAGATTCCTGTCGAATCGACCATACGTAACCGGCAGGCTGTTCGAATTGCCCGTTTAAAGACGTCTCTACGCCGCACTGGATCTCATCGAGCTTGGATTCGCAGGCATGTTCAAACTGGACACGGTCGCGGGCGCGCAAGCTGCGCTGCAGCGCATTACGATTGGCCGACAGCAACAAGATCAGCGCGCTGGCGGTTATCCCCAGCGCCACCATTACTTCGACCAGGGTAAAGCCACGCCGCCTAATGCACCGCATAGCTGACCTCATTGACCAGCGGATCAAGCTGCAAAGTCACACCAGACCCGCTCTCCACACCCAGATCGATTGACATTCCAGGTGCAACTCCTCGTGGGTCAAAGAAGATCGTAATGGGCGTTTGAAGTTCCAGCCCTTCAGCAGTCTTGACGGCTAGAATCTTGACAGGCCTTTCACATTTCGCAGAGACTAGTGTGGGCGTGACCTGCAACGCGGCGATGTTCTTCTCTGGAACCTGGTGGATGGACCACGAGCCCTCACTGAGGTCCAGTTGTAGGCCGTAGACGCTTTGCTCGCTCATCGCACGCTCGCGATACGTCTGGATCGCATTGCCGAGTTTGCGGGCCTGCGCAATCACTTGCTGACGTTGCGAGCCCCAATCAAAGCGGACGACCACCAGGCCCATGATCACGCCGACCAGAGCCAATACGATCGTCAGCTCGATTATCGTGAACGCTCGGCGCGACATATCACTGGGACCCGTTCAGATTCTTGGAGGAGATATCCTGGTTCACGCCACTGCCGCTCTCCTTGCCATCCGCGCCCATGCAGATGATCTCGAAGTCGCTGCCACTTGCGGGGCGGAACACGTAGTCGTGGCCCCATGGGTCCTTAGGCACCTTGCCGCCCTTGAGGTAGCCGCCCTCCTGCCAGTTGGGGCAGTCGCCGGGCTTGTTCACCAGCTCGTCGAGCGACGTCGGCATGCGGTTGCAGTTAGCCTGGAACTCAATGACGGCGCCTTCGATCTGGGAGAGCTGCGCTTTGGCGGCGGCGATCTTGGCCTGGTCCGTCTTTCCCGCAAGCTTCGTCACGAGGATTGTCGCCAGCACGCCGATAATCGCGATGACGACGATCAGCTCGACCAAGGTGAATCCTCGTCTGTTACACGGCACTGGGTATCGCGCCATCTCGTTCGTTCGATTCGACTGCATGTTGCCTCCAATAAGTCCACTACATCTGGCTGAAATCAGTGATTGGCAGTAGGATTGCCGCGACAATGAACCCCACCGCAAGCCCGAGAAACACGATCAGCACCGGATTGATTAGCTCTGTGAGCCGGCTGGAGATGACTTCGACCTCCTCGTTGTAGCTCTCCGCCACATCTTTCAGCACCTTATCCAACTCTCCAGACTCCTCACCCACCCCAACCACGAAACCGATTGAGCGCGGCATTGCCGTGCTCTCCTTAAGCGCTTCCGAGAGATCTCGTCCATCGACGACCGCTTGTTCAAGCTTCATGACTTCTTGAGAGAGCACCCGGTTGCCAACAGCATTTCGGACAACAGCCAAGGCCTGGGCCACAGCGATGCCGCTAGAGAGCATGTTGGCCATCGTATCGGCCCACCGGGCTACGGCCTGTTTGCGAAATAGGTTTCCCAGGATGGGAATCGACAACAACAACCTGTCATAGCCGCGCGCCCCTGTCTCAGTCCTCAATAGGGCGCGTATGACGATGAATCCAAGCGCGGTTACACCGAGAATTGCCCACCACCAGTTCTGGATAGAGTCACTGATGAACAGCAACAACTCGGTAGGCCACGGCAATGCGCGCTTCTGTTCCAGCAGGACCGCCGTCACTTTCGGGACAACAAACGTCATCAGACAGATCAGGACGACAGCTCCAATGGCGCACATTAGCGCTGGGTACGTAAGTGCTGAAACTACTTTGTCTCGAAGCCGTTTCTGCCTCAGATAGTAGGCAGAAAGCTCATTGAGAATCTGTGGGAGGCTCCCCGAGGCTGCTCCAGCTCGAACGACGCAGACTGCAAGTTCGGGAAAGTAGCCACTATGGACCGCCATCGCTTCGTCCAGCGACGCACCCTCGCGTACGCGAACCGCCAAATCTTCGAGCACCTCCTGAAACTTCTTGTCCTCGACTTGTTCTGAAAGCACTGATAACGACTGGGCCAGCGGCAGCCCGGTCTTCAGCAGCATCGACATATGCCGCGAGAACTCGGAGAGGAGGTCCAGCCGCCGGCCGCTGAAGCTGCGCCACGTCGGGAACGCCGACTGTGCGCCCTTCGATTTCGCCGGCGGTGCTATTGCAGTCTCAAGCTGCTTGGCGTGAAGGCCGCGGTCACGCAGGCTGGCTCGCGCCTCGGCGGGGGTGCCAGCATCCATTGTGCCTCGAACGGTCTTGCCGCCAGCATCCAAGGCTTCATAGCGATAGAGCGCCATAGTCGCTTATTCCAGATCCATCTGAGTGGCAATTCGGACTTCATCAAGGGTCGTGATGCCCTCGGCGGCTTTGCGCAGACCGTCGCGCCGCAGCGTGACCATGCCCTTCTCAATAGCGAGCTTCTTAACTTCGCTTGCCGGAGCGCGATGGGATACAAGCTCGCGGACGGCGTCGCTCATGAAGAGGAACTCGTATATGCCGGTCCGACCAGCGAACCCCGTGTTGAAGCACTCATCGCAGCCGTGGCTATGGACGACGGAAGCGCACTTGAGGCTGCGAAGGTAGTCGAGCTCGCCGGCCAACCAGCCAGATGCCTCTTCCTTGCTCCAGTTCAGCGCCTCGCGAGTGCCGCACTTTGGACAGACGCAACGAACCAGCCGTTGCGCGATACTGGCATTCACCGAGCTCGCGACGAGGAAGGGCTCTACTCCGAGATCCAATAGGCGTGTGATGCTAGAGGGGGCGTCGTTTGTGTGAAGCGTCGAGAGCACCAAGTGGCCGGTGAGCGCCGCCTGGATGGCCACCGTGGCGGTTTCAAGGTCTCTGATTTCGCCGACCATGATGATGTCGGGGTCCTGGCGGACGATGGAGCGAAGGCCCTTGGCGAAGGTGAGGCCCTTCTTCTCCGATACTTGCGTCTGACAGATCCCTGACAACTGGTATTCGACGGGATCTTCCAGCGTGAGGATGTTCAGGTCGGGCGAGTTCATCGCGGAGAGCATCGCATAAAGCGTGGTCGTCTTGCCGCAGCCGGTCGCCCCTGTCACCAGCACGATACCATGCGAGAGCGAGATCAGCTTCCGCGTCTTCTCCATGTCGGCCGCCGAGAGTCCCAGGCCTTCGACCGAGAGCAGGCCCGTGCTCTTGTCTAGGAGTCGCATCACCACCCGTTCGCCGTAGACGCTCGGCAACGTGGCGATTCGCAAGTCCACACGGCGCTCGCCGATACGGATGGTGACGCCGCCATCTTGCGGAAGCCGCCGCTCGGCTATGTCCATCTTCCCCATGACCTTGATGCGGCTTGCGATCGCATCGCGAACCTCGGAGCGTAACGTGGCCCGCTCGTAAAGGACGCCATCGATGCGGAAGCGCACGCGTACACCCGCCTCTGACGGCTCAACGTGGATATCCGAGGCGCGCTGCTTGACGGCCTGGAGCAGCATGGCGTGGACAAGCTGCACAGCCGGAGCCTTGTCATCCAACTCCAGCACGTCCTCAGTGAGGCTGATCTCGGAGCCGTCTCCGGCTTCGACCGCGAGCTGGTCGGCGATCTCGTGCACCTCCCGGGCCTCGGCGTGATACGCGCGGGAGATCAGCGCCAGCACATCCTTTGGATCGGCCGGGACCGAGTCGGCCTCGCAGTCCAGTATGAATGCGGCGCGGTCTACCGCCCATTGCCGATCCGAATAGCCTGAGGCGATCTTGTACGACGTGAAGCCGTCTCGGACCTCCGTACCGACTGCCACGATCGCGTGTTCCCTGGCGAACCGAAGCGGGATCTTCGCCAGGAACTCGGGCGGGACGGCAACGCGCTCCCAATCTACGGTTCCTTGGGCGGTGGCCGTCATGGCTTCTCCTCGACCTTCGCGCTCGGCGGATCAACCACCTCTGCCGCATGTTCGCCAAGTCCCTTCCTGATCTCCGGCTTGATCTTCGACTTCTTCGAGAGTTTCTCAACCTCGGCCTTCTTCGCATCGGATTCCGATTCAAGGTCGCAGAATGTGGGACTGGTGAGGATCTTTGGCCTGACAAAGAGGTAAAGGCGGTTCACCGTTTTGTCCTTGTTGGTCCTTGAGAACAGATGGCCAAGTCCGGGGATGCTTGAGAATCCCGGAATGCCAGTCTTTGTGTCAGTTGCGGAATCCCGTGTAAACCCGCCCACTACGATGGTCTGGTGGTCTGGAATGTAGACTTTGGTCGTAGCGTTATTTGCCACCTTCGGGGGAGGAATTCCTGAACCAGCCGGCGGCCCGGTGAATTCTTCGACTGTCTGGACGATCTCCAAGTTTAGGTAGCCGTCGGGCGATATGTGCGGCGTGATCTTCAGACTGGTGGTCGCATCCGCGAAACCCGAAAACGCGGTGTTGGTCGTAGCCGTGCCTTGGGAAGTTGTGACTGTTGGCTGACTGACCTTGGTTGTGAAAGAGCCCTCTTCGTTGTCGTTCACCAGCAATAGCGGCTGGCTGATGATCGAGACTTTCGACTTCGTAGCCAGGGCGCTTAGGATCAACTGGAATTGGTCGCCTTTGGTGAAACGGAAGGCCGACCCGGCCACCGAGCCGATCACCGACTGCGTCGGGAATCCTCGCAGTGGAACTGTCGTCGAGGTAGTCGTTCCTGCGCTCGTTCCATTCGAGGCCGTGCTCGCCCCAGCGTCGGACTGAGTGCCCAATCCGAAACCCGTGCCGCCGTCAGCCTTCCGGTTTCCAAGGTCGTTGATCGACAGGAACTCGGTGCCCAGATCGAGGTTGTCGTCGCTGGATACCTGGACGATCGCGACCTCGATCAATACCTGGCCCTTCCGACGGTCGAGGTTCTCCAGAATCGAGGCAACTTCTTTGTGAACGGCTTCGTCACCGGCCACCACGAGCATGTTCTGGCTTTCGATAGCCACGATGTCGGATGGTCCGCCGGTCTTCCCGTTTGGACTCTTCGATGCCTCATGAGCCTTCGAATTCATGTTGACTACTGCCGGCGCGTACACCTGCTCCTGCGTTGCCCCTATGGGCGGAGGCGGCGCTGGAGTAAAGCCCGGCGTCGCCTGGGGCACGGCCGTCACGGGGAGCTTAATTGCAGGAACCGGAACGCCGGTTGCAGACTGCTCGCTCTTTGGTTCTGCGGGCCGCTCCGCAAGCGCCAAGCCCAGCAGTTGGCTTACAGAGTCCACGATTTCCTTCACCGGGACGTTCTTGAGTTTGTAATACCGGATCGTTCGGCGTGCCGCTGGCGCGTCGACGTCCAACACCTTCAGGAAGGCCAGCGCCATATCTACTTCGGCCTGCTGTCCCAGCAGGTGAAGCACGTTCAGTCTGTCATCCTTGATGATCGAGAGCTTTTCGTGCCCTGCGTCGGCGCCCTTGGACTTGGTCATCGCCTGCACGTATTCGTTTACGAGCGTGTTGGCCCGATCCACTGGCATGTTCGCGATGGCAACTGTGGCGCTGGTGATGGGCTCGCCAGGCACGTCCATGAGCGAGAGGATCTTCTCCAACCGCTTCACCGAGGATGCCACGTCGTTGATGAGCAAAAGTTCGCTGGTCGGGACCTGGAGCAACGTGCCCGTCGGAGATAACACCGGCGTTAGAACCGCGATGATCTTCGACACGGGCGCGTACTTAATCTTGACTATGTAGGAGATATTCGCGTCACCGGGCGGGAGGGCCTCGCCACGCACAATTACCGGCTGCGCCCCCGGCTCTTTCTGCGCTGCCTGGGCGCTGACGATCTTCTCCAGATTGATGCCCGAGCCTTCGACGGGAATGATGGCGAGGCCGTTGAGCTGGCAAACCGCCTGGAAGACGCGGTAGAACTCGGCGGGGGTGATTGGATTGTCGCTTTGCAGCGTCACCTTCTTTGATCGCAGCAGGCTTTCTTCAAAATAGAAGGTTCGCTTGGTGACGCGCGCGACCTGATTGGCCACCGTAGCCAAATCCAGAGCGGCGAAATTTATCTTCACCTTCTGGTCATCATCGGCGGCGCGAATTGTCCATGATGACAACAGCGCAGCGCCGACCAGCAGCGCTCCAACGTGGATTCTCACGATTCCTCCCCCTTACTATTACGGTACTCATGGCTTGGCGCGAGATTTCTCTTCCGCGACCACCGGTAAGCCCACGTTCCCCGCAGCTGGCGGCGGAGCCTCGGCTGCCTCGCCGGAATTGACGTTCAGTGTGATGCTCCGGCCGTCGTAGTTAAACGTCACTGCAGAGTCGATCTTGGTCACGACGGCACCGACGCTTTCAATGGTGTCACCGACCTTGTAGTTGGCGGTGCGGCTGGCGCGCATTGTCTCGATGATGGCCTCCATGGACTTGGGGTCGCCAAAGTCCATGATTCCCTTCACCCGGATGAGTCTTTCCAGCACATTGGGATCCTAAGCTTAGAATTCCACGTGGACAAGTTGTCGC
>JADMIO011761995.1_pt1 | contig 12893 bp, 18 predicted proteins | sample 8958161 | NCBI WGS metagenome assembly JADMIO01 (sample SAMN16585339, study PRJNA669376) | soil metagenome | isolation source: Crop rotation soil | place: USA: Cullars Rotation, Alabama | collected 2011 | reverse complement strand
CTTTCCCGTGCACGAGACACTGTCTCTATGGGAAATTATTGTAAACATCATTGCACGCAGCGAGTCTTTCATTGCAATTAATGATGATCGTTGTCTAATGACAAGGTGACAATGTTAATGCACTTGTCTTCGTATCTTGTTGCTCTTTTGCGAATACGTACATCATTTGACGAAATTCTACGCCATCTACGCCGTTTGAATGAATGTAACAAAATAATGACTTATTTATTTTAGCAGCGCAAATTTAACTGTTTATTTTTAATTAAAAGTAAAAAGATTTTTAAATTGGATTTTTAAAAATTAAAAAAAGCTTATTCCATAAATTGTGCTTCGATCACAACACTACCAAAGCGCTTCATTGCAACCGGAAGAGGCTCTTGAGCTGACCAATTTGCGTCGCCAAAACGCCAGGAATAAACGGTTGCCAGCTGCAGAAAAGTGTTTACAAACAAGGAACACTAAAAACACACCTCTCGCGACGGACTAGTCTCCGAATATCCACCAATAACTACCAACGCATTATTGGCATATAATAAGGAATGAGCACAAACATTTATTGGCAAATTTGGTATGTCGTTCAACCATTTTGCTGTAGGATTATTAATCGGATCGATTATCCGTTGACAAGTTGAAAGGAGTTGCGTTCCATTGTAACCACCACAAATCACTACCTCATTCCCATTTATAACAGTCATCGATGCGGAAGAACGGGGCGATATGTTTGCCAATTGACGCCATTCATGAGTCAACGCATTGTACGCGTGTGTCGTTCCACAACGGCTATTTCCGGTGCTAAGAATACAAAAGAAAATAAAATTGATGTGTTCATAAAAACGAACTTGTTATATCCTCCAGACATTATGAACCAGTTTTGATGAATCCCAATTGTAGACATTCTTTCTTCACACACACTGCTTGGTATGTTGTCTATCAGTTCCCATTTTATGATGGGTGCCTGAGTGTCTAACATTTCACATGAATTTTCTGCACTGTATGGCACGTGCCCGCACGCCATTATCCATCGAGCGCCGGTCACAGCTAGTTGTCCATTTGAAGGCCAATGCCGCTTCACGTTCATTGGTGGAACGTTAATATAGTCACCTGAAAATAATTGTCTTTATAAATTTTAATGAATTTTATAGAAATCTTGTGACATCAATTTGCACATTTGTTTAATTTGTGTAAAACTTACGCGTTACATAATCGTAGCCAACAACGGCAGTGGTTCGCGGTCGGCCACCAGCACAGTACGTAACATTCGCAATTTGCCCGCAAGCTGTATCGCTTGTATGACGAGGGCTTGGATATGAGTGTGTCACACCAGATTTGTAGTATTCGTATATCATGCCGTTGTCAAATATAAGAATCGTGTCACTTGGCGTTGCTGTTGACGCTGCAAAGATTACATGCAAGATTTCATTGATAAAATTATAACGGCATTATGCAGATGTGAAATTTAATTTTCGGATTTTCCGAAAGGTAGATAGACGGAAAGAACAAGAAAGTAGATGGGTAGAGGGGCACTTTTGGTAGGGGAGGGGAGAAGATTTGAGCAAAAAGCCACCCAAAATCACACTTTTCGGTAAAAAAAAACTATAATATAAAGATCTGGTGATCCCACGATTACAGCACCTGTAATAATTATTGAATACATTTTACGTACAAACCTCCTGCATTTACAGTGAAGGCAACACAAAGCAACGCGATTACGTACAACTGCATTGTCGTTCTTCTTCTCTAGTTGTGAAACTGTATTGATTAAGACTGATTTCTGATTGTCTGACTGATTTGCGCATCGTATTTATACGTAACAGTTTCGTTGTGATCATACGTAGAAGTTTCATTTCCTGGAACCAAATATTCTTTGAAATTTGTTTCAAGTTTCACACTTGGTGCAGTTTTTGTTCGTTTCACGCGTTTCATTTTGCAAATTTCGCCGAAAGTTGCAAATTAGAAATACTCAATTAAAATGCACGGAAAATAATTTCGAGGAAAAACCCTTCCAAAAACCTTCAACTTTGTACTTCCGCTGTGTAATCTATTGATAAACACTATTGTTACAAAATATGATATGAATTAAAAATAGTAGAAAAATTGTCTCTGACGCAAAGTCAGAAATCAAAATGCAAAACAAAGTTTCAGAGAAATTTTGTTTCCCCGGAACAAAACTTCTACGTAAGATCAAAACAAAAATTTGATGTATAAATACGGCGGACAAGTGACAAGTTATCGAAAGTTGCAAAAGTTTTTTACAAAACCGCATCTTATCTACATATTTTATGCTCAAAAACTTTTAATTTACAAATAAACGTATTATTCAAAGGTCATATTTTGTGAAAACCATTTAACAGAAGCTAATATTTTCAATACATTCCAAATAATTTTGATATAACAGGTGCGTTAGTATTTTGTCGATTACAAAACATTTGGATGAATTGACTGACAATCTGCATGTTGCTGTAGGTTCTTGCATGATACGGTAGCATTTCAACGATTTAACTAGAAAATTTAAAACTTCTCAGTTGTCAAATAGGGCTCCAGGGGTTACGTTCGTTATTATTCAAGGGCACCGTTATCGTGTTCATGAACGTCTATGCTCCGACGGCGCCGAAAGATCGATTTGCGCATGATTTCACGTTGCCCATTTTAACCATCGGATGTCGAATGCAATTTGATGAAAAACTTGATTTGTGCGTCTCAAGATCTTTTCACAGTTACGATTCTTACATTGTATTTCGGCGACACATTTACATATGCAATTCGCTTAAGTATACCGCTCGTCAGTGCACAATTTCTTTCCAATTGGAAGTTGAGTTCAATGTTATTGTTAAAAAGCATTCACAACTTTGACACGTTGTTTGGTGTTGTGAGATCGGGTATCACTGTAGAGTATTCTTCAAGAGTATTTATTACCGGCGAGACAAGTTACCGTCAAAAATAGAAACATATTTAAGACAAAGATCATGCTAATTTGAAAAGTTGTAAAACTAGAATTGTTATCACCGCGATAATAATAAAGATGCCAATGTCGGTTCATTCAAGTAGTTCAAAGAGACGTTGCAAATTATAATCCTGATTATACTGATCCTGGTGCTATTGAGTTATAAAGTAATAATTTTGTCAAATTTGTCTTACAATGTTATTTGTACGCTCCTCAAATTCCATATTATGACCATAAGAGAAAACTGGCTGTTGTACAGTTTCATTGTGCATGTCTTGCCATCCAAATGTAGAAGGATATAAGTCCGACAGTGCAATCTCAAGATTACTATCTTCATCAAGCCCTGTGCTGAGTGCAGTTTCTGCAAATACTTTAACATGTGCAAGAAACAAAGAACAAAGAGTTACCAAAACTGCTTGTTATTGTGACTGTCGAAATTGAAAGAGGAGAATGAGCTAGAAATAATATAATAACATAATTTTATGGAAATCAACACTTACAATGATTGACAACGTTGTTCGGCCAAATGGAGTCTTGTGGGATGTCTAGAATAATATTTGAGGTGCAAAAGAAGAACACAAATATACCATGATTATCAGACTGATCGGACTCAAGTCGTTGCTCTACACAATTAACGACACCACTGCAATATTCAAAATTCATTTAAGAAGAAATAAAATAATGAACCGTGAAGTTCTCGCCGTATCGACTATCACAAACGTCCATGGGGAATATCCTTTACTCATAGGTGGCTTTACTTTTGACTTCTTTCTATTATTCTCCGACAAGTCTTCTACAAATTTTGCTTTTACAATCCAAGTCACGTTTTTGTTGTCGTCAAATGATAGAAGTTTTCTGAAATTTAAACGACATTTCATTTGTTTCAATAGAATGCCAAACCGAATGTCATGCAAGCGTTCATAGTCAGTAATGCGGTTAACAAGTGGCAACATTGCCAAATCCTTCTGTGTAAATGGAGTTTTGCAGTCGATTCCGTCGTCTAATTCTAAAATAACATTTATTTTAAAATGAAATTTGACTAAAACAAATACTTGGATCGGTAAACGCCAAACTAATAGAACCTTCAACAGAATCACTGAACCGTAATAAAAATGCAGGACCATGATCACTGGTCAAGTAGTTTTGCGCCTCCAATTTTGATATAAACGTCAGATAGCCTATGGATAAACTTTGACGACATTTTAGTTTCTTTACCATTTTCCCAACAAATATTTATATCAGTTGACGACTGTATTAGCATCATGATTGCGTACAGCCATTCCCAAAAGGATAAACATATTTGTCCCATCTTCTTCTGAAATCGTTTGCGTTAATTGTTTGATAAAAGCGTTTACCTTGTGAAACTCGTTGAATGTAATATGTTGCGTTTCTTTACAATCCAGCGCCTTCTGCAAGTTTGCCCACATGTAATTGATGTCAAATTGTGTGAGCATTCTATTTGCTCCGGTCAGACGAGCAAAAATGTACTGCAATGCATCTAGTAACAATTGTCGCGACACCATTTCCGGTGCAGGATCCCAAGGCTGCGACAAATTTAAGAAAAGGAAATAATTGTTACATTTTTTGCAAATGCCAATTGCCAAAACATAATTGCCGACGTAGTAACATTCTGACACAGATGAACATTGATGATAAATGGCAAGGAGACTTGCTAAAATTGAAAAAAAAATTAGAAAATTATGATATGTAAAATTTAATTATTTCATTTATTCATTTAATCTTTACCCAAATTACAGGTTGCTTTTGTTTGTTCACAATACGAAACAAGAACACGTGCATCTCTTTTGGAGATTCGCGTTTTGATGTGGTTTTGATTTTCTTTCAAATATTCTCATGATATTTTCAACAAAAAATTACCAAGTTTTCAAATTCAACACATCCATTTGTCAGCTTTCCAACCGTGTTGACCAATTCAATTGATTTGACTTGTACACTAAATGGGAACTAGCCTTTAATTTTGTTGAGATAACAAACGCTTTTGCCACGTTCCCACCACCATTGGTTTTCCATTGTTGAGCACTTGTGGCAGTGCACAAAAGGATTTCAATTTGTAATTGTTCACCCGACAATAATGCAATACTGATACCGCCTTTACCTCCTTTTTCATTTTCTGTGCTAAGATCTGAAACAACTATTTGACCATTCGCTTGCCAAAATCGTGGTTGATTGACGACAATCATTGACCTGTAATTTATAAATATGTATAAAAACTTATTTCTTAAACAAACATTTCTGTCAACTGTTTCTCACACAATTCCAATTCTCCCACATAAGTTTTCAATATTTCTCGGCCATTGAAAATAGTTTTTACCTTTGCAACGGCACTGTTAAGTTTCCATAACTCGGCTTTCAAGGTGCTAAGTGTTGACACCATTTTGGAATAACTAAAATAGATTTTAAGATTTATAAATAATGAAACAAACATGTCTCGAACGTGGTGCCATGTTTGACTCTGTTCGCTATATCGCACACCATATTGCTCGTGTCGCTGTTTTGCCGTCCAACTCGGGAGAATTGTCACCGAAAAGTGTTCAATAGAGATTTTCATCTGCTGAATTGCAGCATTAAAGGTGTCCATTAATGCGACAAATACGATATTTGGATTGTCTGTTTGGACCAAGAATTCTCCGACAAGAGATATAATTTGGTGCAGATAGTAATCGCAATTGTTTTCACTTTCTGATTCCATTTCTTCACAATTGTGCCAAACATGAAATGTAATTAAATATTCTTCTCATGTTCGCCGTTTATATACCGCTCATAAATTAGCCAAAACATGTAATATGACGTCAAGGTTACGTTTCTGACATGATTTACCTGTTCGAAAACATATACTAAAACCATACATTACCACAGCATTATTACACTGCAAGAACATGTTTCATAACACCTTCTTGTTTTCTGCTGTCACTAAACACCGTAAACAAGCGCATCAGTTTAATTTGATGTTTGAAGAACAAAATTTCTCTGAAACTTTGTTTTGCATTTTGATTTATGACTACGCGTCAGAGACAACTTTCTAATTTTACATTTGAAACAAATTTCAGAGAATATTTTGTTCCATGAAACGAAACTTCTACGTAAGATCACAACGAAACTTTTAAGTATAAATACGATGCACAAAGCAGTCTCAATCAATACGGTTTCACAGTTGAAGAAGAGCAACGACAATGCTGTTGTACCTAATCGTGTTGTTCGAATGTCCGAATTGCTGGCAACCGTGCACCAATGATCTTGAATATCCGGCTATTTGAAATTAATATTATTCGATGTTTCAGTTGAGTCATTTAACAGATACTACGTAATAAGTCGTTCTACAAAACCGTGCATAAACACATGATTAGATTCTACACCAGATCTCATTAAAAATATAAAAAATGGAAATGTTCTTAATTCTGAACCATAGCATTCAGATTAATTGTGGTTTAATGTAACCCCAATTTTGATGAAGTAATTCATGACGTTCGCGATTCTGTTTTGCATTTCCGTCCCGACTCAGGGACGACCATTTTGACTAGACTGAACGTTTTCTAACATTTATACTATCCATATTTTTGAAAATTACTCATAGCACGCTTTACACATTAGCATTGCGCGTTTTATAGTCGACCCGCGTGTTTTCATCGCTGGATTAATTAGGATGAATGTAACAATAACTCATTTATTTATTTTAGAAGAGCAAATTTAACAACATATTTTTAATTTAGAGTAAACAGATTTTTAAATTAGATTTTGTTCAAATTATTTTGTTTAATTTTAAAAAGAAGATTATTCCATCAATCATGTTTCGATCACAACACTACCAAAATGGCCGACTGAATTGGGTGCAATTGGAAGCGGCGTTTGAGCTGACCAATTTGCGTCGCCAAAACGCCACGAATAAACGGTTGCCACCTGCAGAAAAATGTTTACCAATAAGGAACACTAGAAACACAAACCGGGCCATCATCATCCGAATATCCACCAATAACTACCAACGCGTTATTGGCATACAACAAGGAATGACCATATACGTTTATTGGTAAATTTGGTATATCGTTCAACCATTTTGCTGTAAGATTATTAACCGGATCGATTATCCGGTGACAAGTTGAAAGCCAGTCTGTTCCATTGTAACCACCACAAATCACTACCTCATTCCCATTTATAACAGTCATAGAAGCGGAAGAACGGGACGATATGTTAGCCAATTGACGCCATTCACCCGTTAACGCATTGTACGCGTGTGTCGTTCCACAATAACTCTTTGCGGTGCTAAGAATATAAAAAGTAAAATTCACTTGCTCATAAAAACCTACATGTTATATCCTCCAGACATCATGATCCAGTTTTGATGAATACCAACTGCAGACATTTCATTCATACACACACTGCTTGGTATGTTGTCTATCAGTGTCCACTTCATCGTTGGTGCATGAGTGTCCAACATTTCACATGAGTTGTAGTCACTATACACATTGTACTGTTCAATATATGTCCAGTGGCCGCACGCCATTATCCATCGATCGCCGGTTACGGCTAGTTGTCCGGTTGATGGCCAAGACCGCGCCACGTTCATTGGTGGAACGTCAATGTAGCTGTCTGAAAACAATCGCCGTTATAAATTTTAATGGATTTTATAGAAATTTTTTACATCAATTTGTACATTTTTTGAATTTGTGTAAACTAACTCGTTGCATAATCGTAGCCAACAACGGTTTTTTTTCTCGGATAACAACCAGCACAGTACGTAACATTGCCAATTCGCCCGCAAGCTGTTTCGTACCTAGGAAAGTTTGGATATGAGTGTGTCACACCAAATTTGTCGTAGCTGTAAAGCTTGCCGCCGGTAAATATAAGAATCGTGTCATTTTTCGTTGATTGCGTTGATGCTACAAAGATTTAATTGGTAAAATTATGACGGTGTTATGCAGACATGAGATTCAACTTTCGGGTTTTCGAAAAAGTAGATAGGTGGAAAGCACAAAAAAGTAGACGTACAAACCAACCTCCTGCATTTACAGTGGAGGCAACATAAAGCAACACGATTACGTACAACTGCATTGTCGTTGTTCTTCTTAAGCTGTGAAACTGTATAGATTGAGACTGCTTTGTGCATCGTATTTATACTTAAAAGTTTCGTTGTGATCTTACGTAGAAGTTTCGTTTCATGGAACAAAATATTCTCTGAAATTAGTTTCCAAATGTAAAATTACAAGTTGTCTCTGACGCGTAGTCATAAATCAAAATGCGAATTAAATTTCAGATAAATTTTGTTCTTCGAACTAGGACTCCGTTCAATTAGTGAAAACGCTAATCGATAAATCGTAGCACTATTGCAACAATTAATCGATTCCTGCGTCCTGACAAATGAACCGCTTTCGATATTCATTTTACAAACATCGAGTAAAAGAAGGTCATATATTTTGAAAATTTTGTTCAGTTTTACCACTTTTTGAACGCTTTTGCCTATATTTTAGCACATATATTAATCGATTAATCGATTAATTGGTAATCGTAAGGTCGACGATTCGATTAATCGATTAACTACTAATTGAGCGGAGTCCTACTTCGAACATCAAACTGAACTGCTACATTGTTTACGTTGTTTAGTGACGGCAGAAAGCGCGAGTTATGAAACATTTTCTTGCTGTGCAATGAGTGCAACAATAACTCATTTATTTATTTTGAAAGAGCAAATTTAACAAAATTGAGTATGCAGATTTGTAAATTAGATTTTATTAAATTAGCTTTCTTTAAATTTTTTAAAATAGATTATTCCATCAATCATGTTTCGATCACAGCGCTACCAACAGCATAGGTTACTATCGGAAGAGGCTTTTGAGTTGACCAATTTTTGTCACCAAAACGCCACGAATAAACGGTTGCCACCTGTAGAAAAATGTTTACAAACAAGGAACACCAGAAACACATACCCACGAATCACTAGCATCCGAATATCCACCAAGAACTACCAACGCAGTATTCGCATACAACAAAGAATGACAATATATGTTTATTGGTAAATTTGGTATATCGTTCAACCATTTTGCTGTACGATCATTAACCGGGTCGATCATCCGTTGACAAGTTGAAATGCCTCGCATACCATTGTATCCACCACAAATCACTACCTCATTCCCATTTATAACAGTCATCGTGGCGGAAGAACGGGGCGGTATGTTTGCCAATTGGCGCCATTCACCCGTTAACGCATTGTACGCGTGTGTCGTTGCACAACGACTATTTGTGTTGGTGCTAAGAATACAAAAAAAATAAATTTGACGTGTTCATAAAAACGAACTAGTTATATCCACCAGCTATTATGAACCAGCTTTGATGAATGCCAACTGTAGACATTCCTTTTGTGCACACACTGCTTGGTATGTTGTCTAGCAGTGTCCACTGTATGGTTGGTGCCTGAGTGTCCAACATTTCACACGAGTTTGCAGTATCCCGATTATGGTAATCGTAGTGGCCACATGCCATTACCCATCGAGCGCCGGATACAGCTAGTTGTCCATTTGAAGGCCAAGCCCGCGCCACGTTCATTGATGGAACGTTAACATAGGCACCTGAAAATAATTGCCGTCATAAATTTGAATGAATGTTATAGAAATTTGTGTCACATCAATTTGTATATGTTTTGCATTTGTGTAAAACTTACGCGTTGCATAATCATAGCCAATAACGGCAGTGGTTCGCGACTGGCCACCAGCACAGTACACAACATTTCCAATTCGTCCACAAGCTGTCTGGTTCAAATGGCGAGGGCTTGAATATGAGTGTGTCACACCAAATTTGTCGTATTTGTAAATCGTGCCGTTTGTAAATATAAGAACCGCGTCATTTTTCATTGATGCTGCAACGATTACATGCAAGATTGAGTTAATTGGCAAAATTAAATTATGACGTTATTAACCAGACATGTAATTCAACTTTTGCATTTTCCGAAAAAGTAGATAGGCGGAAAGGACAAAAAGTAGAGGGACACTGAGTTGAAGGTGGCAACTTTTCTGAATATTATGTTTATTTAATTGGTATTTTTATAACTCTCCACCCTGCTAAGTTTACTAAAAAAACTTTCAATGCCCAAATACTGATATTTTTCAAAAAACTAACAGCCATTAAAACTTGACAACAATATCCTATGAAAATTGCATCACTAACCTGCATCTTTCAGTGTTGCGTATAAGACGACGAACAGCATTAATACCACAATCGCAGTTATGATTATCGACAGCAATGTAATTCGTCTTCTGCAGCACCGTGTTAAAAGACAACCACATAAATGTAACCTGTACCGTTTCTTGTTCTTCAAATCTCGTGACTGAATCTCATTCCCTTCATGTTCAAGTTCGTCGATGTGTGGTCGATATTGTAATAGCATTGATTCATCCATCATGGGTTCTATGGGTTGCAGGGTTGAAAACAGTACTTCGAGTTTTATTGGGGAAGAATTGGTTTGAATAAACACGGAGTTTGAATAACGCCAAGCTGTTATCTATTAAATTTGCAGTTGGCAGAATTGAAACGTTTGTTACAAATTTGGAAGAATGATTACATTGCGGCTGTTGCGCCTGTATATATACGACAAGAGTGTTACATGGAATTTCTGTCTTCTAAAGATATATATTCACCAAAATCTTGCGCAAATATTACCTTTTATTACTTTATTAACTTCAAATGTTGTAGTATCGGTTTTGTAAACACCCACATCGCAAATTCGCTTATCATATTTCAGTGTAAAACATAAACACAGCCATAGGAACGTGCGCAAACAAGAACACATCGTAAACTGTTTTTGTTTCGCGCCTACGTTGCAACGCAAAAATGGCAGTGCAAAAGCGCAATTCAGCACGTATTTATGGATTAATTACATCTAGACGCAATCCCATTTGTGTGAATTCACACAATACATAACACCTGTCGTTTTATTTAAACTGAAAATGTTTCAAAACACTTTGTAACGAATCAATTTGTGATATGAAAAATGTGTTGCATTTCACCTGTCTGAACACAAATATTAATTCACCACATTATGTCAAAACCACTCAACTCATCCACAAAGTTCTGTTGACCATTGTCCTTATACCAAAAAGCACGCCACTAAATTCGACAACCCCACAAGGCGACGGGTGGATTAACAATAACAAAAACTGAAAATGAAAATCTTCATAATTCGATATCTTTGCATTCAGCTACCGTTGTATTGTATCATTTATGAATGCGCATTTGGTCGCTTGGTTGATGGGCTTAATAACGATTTAATGAAACCACAATTTTGATGAAGTAATTCAAGGCTTTCGCGATTCTGTTTCCCATTTTCGTCCCGACTCAGGGGCGACAATTTTGACTGGACTGAACGCTTTCCCACAGTGCTGATTTATACCATCCATATTCTTGAAAATTACTCACATCACACTTTACACATTTGCATTGCGCGTTTTATCGTGTTTTCTTCACTGAAAGTGTAATTTGGATGAATTCAACAATGAGTTATTTATTTATCTTAGAAGAGCAAATTTAGCAACGTAATATTAATTACAAGTAAACAGATTTTTAAATTAGATTCTATTCAAATTAGTTTTGTTTAATTTTTTAAAACAGTTTATTCCATCTCTCATGTTTCAATCACAACACTACCAAAATTTGCGATTGCAATCGGAAACGATTGTTGAGTTGACCAATTTGCGTCGCCAAAACACCACGAATAAACGGTTGCCAGCTGCAGAAAAATATTATAAACAAGGAACATCAGAAACACAAACCGGACTACCATCATTTGAATATCCACCAATAACTACCAACGCATTATTGGCATACAACAAGGAATGACCACATACGTTTATTGGCAAATTTGGTATGTCGCTCAACCATTTTGCTGTAAGATTATTGAGTGGATCGATTATCCGTTGACAAGTTGAAATGCATTGAGTTCCATTCCAACCACCACAAATCACTACCTCATTACCATTTATAACAGTCATCGATGCGGAAGAACGGGGCGATATGTCTGCCAATTGGCGCCATTCGCCCGTTAAAGCATTGTAGGCGTGTGTCGTTGCACAACGACTGTTTTGGATGCTAGAAATACCAAATAATATATAATTCACGCTCTCATAAAAACGAACTTGTTATATCCTCCAGACATTATGATCCAGTTTTGATGAATACCAATTGTAGACATTCCTCTTACACACACACTGCTTGGCATGTTGTCTAACAGTGACCACTTTATGGCTGGTGCCTGAGTATCCAACATTTCACACGGGTCACCAATAACTTGGCCGCACGCCATGATCCATCGAGCGCCGGCTACAGCTAGTTGTCCATTTGAAGGCCAATACCGCTTCACGTTCATTGGTGGAACGTTAATATAGTCACCTGAAAATAATTATCGTTATATATTTTCATGAATTTTATAGAAAGTTTTGTCACATCAATTTGTACTTTCTTGCATTTGTGTGAAACTTACGCGTTGCATAATCGTAGCCAACAACGGCAGTGGTTCGGGGGCGACCACCAGCACAGTAAAGAACATTGCCAATTCGCCCGCAAGCTGTATCGCTCGTATGACGAGGGCTTGGATATGAGTGTGTCACACCAAATTTGTCGTATTTGTGAATCGTGCCATTGATAAATATAAGAATCGTGTCATATTTGGTTGATGCTGCAAAGATTGCATGCACGATTTAATTGATAAAATTATGACGGTATTATGCAGACATGTAATACAAGTTTCGGATTTTTCGAAAAAGTAGACGGACAGAGGGACACTTATGGTGTGGAAGGAATTTGAACCAAAAGACGACCAAAAGGAACACAAAATCATATTTTTCCGTAAAAAAACTACGATTTTAACCCCAAAGCTTCCGGGATATAGATAGGCGGAAAGTCCACAAATATTGACGGATAGAGGGAGCCTTCTGGTAGGGCGAGGGGGCGTGGG
>JADMIO011441860.1_pt1 | contig 12893 bp, 8 predicted proteins | sample 8958161 | NCBI WGS metagenome assembly JADMIO01 (sample SAMN16585339, study PRJNA669376) | soil metagenome | isolation source: Crop rotation soil | place: USA: Cullars Rotation, Alabama | collected 2011 | reverse complement strand
TCATATTACAACGCACGGGGTGAAATTTCCGGTAATAAGCTAACGGGTATAATGCTTGCCTGGAGCGCCGCTGCCGGTATTATCGTTTTACTGGCATTTGTTATTATTAAATATTTTGATCCGGGTTTAGACTATCCCATTATTTACCCTGTGTGTTTTGTTTTGGGAAACATACTGATCAATTATGGTAACGCCTATTGTAATTCGAAGTTTCGTTTTATGCTGCCCAATATTGTATCGGTATCGGTGACACTATTATTGATATTATTCCTGATTTTTGCTCCATCCCATTTTATTGATCTCTATTTTTATTCTTTTGTATTGCAGGGAGCGTTGTTATTTGCATTTATTGTATCCAGGGAAAAATTGAGGCTTTCGTTTAACATTGATGATTTAAGACCCGTAATAAAATATTCTTCCGCTGCATTTATAGCTAATATCCTTACTCTTGTACTTAACCGCATTGATTATGTTTTTGTAAAGGAACATGCCAGCGCTGTTGACCTTGGTAATTATATACAGGTATCAAGGATCAGCCAGTTATGCGTGTTATTGCCGTCTATGGTCTCAACAGTATTATTTCCTTATATGGTGAGTGGAGAAAAAAACGAAATGAAAACGCATGTCAGAAAAATATCGGTAATATTCTTAATAATATTTTCTTCTTTGTCTTTATTTCTTGCTGTGACAGGCTACTGGTTATTTCCGTATTTGTATGGCCCCAGTTTTCAAAATATGTATGTGCCTTTCCTTTTAATGGCACCAGGTATTATTTGTATCTGCTCCATGTACCCATATTCAACTTATTTCGCAGCAACTAATAATATTAGTTCAAATATCAAAGCAATAATCATCAGCCTCGTGTTTGTATTAGCGGGGAATTATTTACTTGTTCCGTTATTTGGTATTAATGCGGCCGCTGCAGTACGCTCTGTGGGATATTTTGTTTACCAGTTCAGCCTGGTATCTATATTTAAAAATGAGCAGAAAAATATTTAATCAGCTTTTTCCCAAACCAGTGCACTCGCGCCCAGGATTGCCGCATCGGCTTCTTTTAAATGACTCACCAGTATTTTTACTTTATTCTGGAACACCTGTAACAGGTTAGCCTCCATATATTCATGTGTGGGCTTAAGAATTAATTCTCCTGCCTTCGTTAATCCCCCGAATAAAATAATTGCTTTGGGACTTGAGAACATTACAGAATTAGCCAACGCTAATCCTAATATTTGTCCCGTAAATTCAAATATTTCTTTTGCGAGTTTATCTCCCACGATGGCTGCTTCAAATACTTTTTTTGAATCAAGTTGTTCTACAGGTACATTTCTCAATAAGCTGGGCTCATCGCTTTTTGAAAGCATTTCTATGGCTGTAAGTCTGACCCCGGTAGCTGAGGCATAACTTTCAAGCGAGCCATGTTTACCTGTGCCTTCATGTAAACGTCCGTTAGGAATAATTATAGTATGACCCAATTCCCCCGCAAATCCATCGTGTCCATAAATCAATTTGCCATTAGCAACTATTCCACTTCCTACACCAGTGCCTAAAGTGATCATAATAAAATCCTTCATTCCCTGGGCGGCGCCATACATCATTTCGCCGATAGCCGCTGCATTGGCATCGTTTGTAAGCACCACAGGTAATTTGAATTTATCTTCCATCAGCTTGGCAAATGGAATGATCCCTTTCCAGGGAAGATTGGGCGCATATTCAACAGTGCCTGTATAATAGTTTCCATTCGGCGCACCAACACCGATTCCTTTGATCCGGCCGGTGCCTCCGATATTTTCTATCATGGGGTAAAGCGCGGAGTGAAGCTCATCAATAAAGCCCTCAACTTCCTCGTGGTTCCTGGATGAAATTTCGCTGGAGAATAAAATATTTCCACTTCTGTCTACTATCCCGAATTTTGTTCCTGTGCCGCCGATATCTATACCGATTGCTAACTGCTGTAATGATGTTGACTTCCCCATTGTTAGATCGTACACTGTAGGCTGCAAGATACGCAAAACAAATGCGTGATTTATTTATAAGGTTCATCCGTATATTTTTTATTTTTTTAATGGTCGGATGGAACTTCGCGTGTAACTTTCCTTATGCGTGAAACTTTAGACGCTTCGTTTCAATAAATTGACTGCATATATGGAGATTTTACATGTAAGCGCAGAATGTTATCCAGTAGCAAAGGCCGGAGGGCTTGGAGATGTTGCCGGGGCACTGCCATTATATCTCAACAAAGCAGGGCACGTGGCCAAACTGGTGATGCCAATGTATCGCACAAAATTCCTGTATAATCATCAATGGGATGTTGTTCATAAAGGATACAGTAACCTGGGTAACCGTTGGTTCGAATTTACTGTGATTAAAGAATCAACAAACGAACTGGGCTTTGATCTGTACCTGCTGGATATTAATGGTCTTCTTGACCGTGAAAAAATATATGGTTATGATGATGACCCGGAAAGATTTACCAGCTTCCAGATAGCTGTTCTGGATTGGGTAACCGCATGGGATCATCAGCCCGATATTATTCATGTACATGACCACCATACAGCCCTGATTCCTTTTATGGCGGGTAATTGTTACAAATATGTTCCGATAAGAGAAATTCCGATTGTTCTTACCATTCATAATGCAGAATACCAGGGACAGATGGGCTGGGATAAAAGCACATACATACCACCATGGGATATGTGGAACTGGGGTAAACTCGACTGGAACAATTCTATAAATCCACTTGCCAGTGGCATTAAATGTGCATCAACTGTAACCACTGTAAGTCCCAATTACCTCCAGGAACTGAAATACATGAGTGCCGGACTTGAGCCTTTATTTGAGTACGAAAAGGGAAAATGTGTAGGAATATTAAATGGAATCGACAGCCATGTATGGGATCCACAAACTGATACTTATCTGACCGATCACTATGGCGTAAAAACCAGTGAAGCGGGAAAGGCAAAAAATAAAATGGAACTATGTGAAAGATTTAATCTTGATTTCCAAAAACCATTGATATCTTTTATCGGGCGATTGGTAGGAGAGAAAGGTGCCGATCTTTTACCATGGGTAATATCGGATTCATTTCGCTTTATAGGGCGCAAAATGAATTTCCTGGTTTTAGGAAGCGGAAATCCTGAAACTGAAAGAGGATTAGAAGGATTGTTACCGCAGGCGATGGGTGATTATAATGTGTTTATTGGTTATAATGAGGCGCTTAGTCATATTATTTATGCAGGGTCCGATTTTTTATTAATGCCATCAAGAGTAGAGCCTTGTGGATTGAACCAGTTATATGCCATGCGTTATGGTACCATACCGATGGTGAGAAGAACAGGAGGTTTACGAGATACAGTGGTTGATTATGAAGATTCGGGAGGATATGGGATTTGTTATAATTACACTGAGGCAGGTGATATTTGTCATGGAGTATGGAGAGCTACCGAATTATACCGAAACAAAAAGAAGATGAAGGATGTTAGAGAGACGATGATGCAACTGGATTTTGATTGGAAAACAAGTACAGAAAAATATATAGAGGTATACGAGAAGCTTAAAAAATAAATTATGTCAAAATCAATATTAGCAGTAATTCTTGGCGGAGGCGCAGGTACAAGACTTTATCCATTAACAGCAAGCCGTTCAAAACCGGCAGTTCCTATTGCTGGTAAATATCGTTTGGTAGATATTCCTATTTCCAATTGTTTGAATTCAGGCATCAGCAGGATGTTTGTTCTTACACAGTATAATTCAGCTTCATTAAACAGGCACATCAAAAACACTTATCATTTCAGTGCATTCAGCTCTGCATTTGTAGATATTCTAGCAGCAGAACAAACTCCCGATAACCCGGCGTGGTACCAGGGTACTGCAGATGCGGTTAGACAAAGCTTACGACATATAAAAACATTTCCCAGTGAATATGTGCTGATATTATCGGGTGACCAATTGTACCAGATGGATTTTATGGCCATGGTCAATAATCATATCGACAGCGGTGCAGAAATATCTGTGGCCACCATTCCAGTAGTTGAAAGAGAGGCCCCCGATTTTGGTATCCTCAAAAAAAATGATGACGGATTTATTACATCTTTCATAGAAAAACCCAAAGGAACTGAATTATTGAACCAGTGGAAAAGCGATACCGGTACCGAAATGCAGGCAGCAGGAAAACACTGGCTGGCATCTATGGGTATCTATATTTTTAACCGCGACCTGATGTTCCGTTTACTCGAAGAAGAATTTAAGGACGGAACCGATTTTGGTAAGGAAATAATTCCACAATCATTAGCGAAATATAAAGTTGCCAGCTTCCAGTATGAAGGTTACTGGACAGATATTGGTAATATTTATTCTTTTTATGAAGCAAATCTTGGATTAACTAAAGAGGTTCCTGATTTTAATTTATTTGATAATACACGAGCGATATATACCCGTGCTCGTATGCTGCCGCCAGCCAAAGTAAGTGGCACTACATTAGTCAAAACAATAATAGCAGAAGGCTGCATCATTAATGCTTCACGTATTGAAGACAGTGTGATAGGTATTCGATCAAGAATTGGGTATGGCACAAATGTGAGCAGCAGCTATATAATGGGTAATGATTATTTTGAAACCATAGAAGAAATCGATGATGCGCATCATCGGGGTATTCCTAATATTGGTATTGGCGAAAGGTGTGAAATTCATCATGCGCTGGTAGACAAAAACAGTCGCATTGGTGATGATGTGAAAATTAATGGTGGCCCTCATTTGGAAAATACAGATCACGACCTGTATACGGTGAAAGATGGAATTGTAGTAATTAAAAAAGGCGCCATTGTACCAAACGGGTTTACTATAGGTTGATAACTTAAACAATGCCAGATAAGCCTCGTCTTTCTGTTTCGCAGATATTTAATATGAGTTTCGGGTTTCTCGGAATTCAGTTTGGCTTCGCATTGCAAAATTCCAATGCCAGTGGAATACTTCGCAACTATGGCGCAGACGTTGAGCACTTATCATGGTTCTGGCTGGCTGCGCCATTAATTGGTATGATCGTTCAACCACTTGTTGGTCATTACAGCGATAGAACCTGGAACCGGTTAGGAAGAAGAAAACCTTACTTTTTATCAGGAGCAATATTATCGGCAAGCGCATTAGCATTAATGCCAAATGCTAATATTCTCGGAAGCATTGCGCCGCTGGTTATTATTGGTGCAGGTTTCTTAATGGTAATGGATGCCTGCTTTAATCTTGCCATGGAGCCCTTCAGGGCTCTAGTGGCCGATAATTTACCTGATCAGCAAAGAACGTTAGGATTTTCTGTACAAACATTCCTGATTGGTATTGGAGCCGTAATAGGCTCCTGGCTACCATATATTTTATCAAACTGGTTTGGCTTTGCTGAAACGGCACCGGAAGGAGTTGTTGGCGATAATGTGAAATATGCTTTTTATATTGGCTCAGCAGTTTTTGTGGCAAGCATATTATGGACGGTAATTACAACGAAAGAATATTCTCCTGCTGAATATGAACAATTTCATGGTAAAAACGAAGATGCGCATCTTGGATTAAAATCTATATTCAAAGATTTTGCAAAAATGCCGCGCACAATGCGTCAATTAGGATTAGTACAATTCTTCAGCTGGTTTGCATTATTTGGCATGTGGGTATTTACGACAGATTCTATTTCAACACATATATTCGGATTATCGGTTGATGATAAAAGCTCTGATAGATATAGAGAGGCCCAGGCATGGACAGGAATTATATTCGGAGTATATAATCTTGTTTCTGCCGGATATGCTTTATGCCTGCCTGCCATAGCGAAAAAAATAGGTCGTAAAAAAACGCATGCACTATCACTGGCTATTGGTGGTCTCGGGTTATTATCATTCTTTTTTGCACCCAATAAAGAGTTTCTTATTTTCTCGATGGCCTGTGTAGGTATTGCCTGGGCAAGTATTTTGGCGATGCCTTATGTAATTTTGTCTTCATCAATACCGGCAGGAAAAATGGGTATTTACATGGGAATATTTAATGTATTCATCACGTTGCCTCAAATATTGAATGGAATTATTGGAGGTCCGATTGTAAAGTATGTTTACAATAATGAGCCTGTATATGCTTTAATATTATCCGGAATATTTTTCCTCTGTGCCGCAGCCAGTGTAATTTACGTGTATGACCCTTCGGATATTAAAATAAAACCTTCAAATAAATGATCGTGGGAAAGAAATACGAGGAGTTGCATTTTGTAGATACATCGCTGCCTGTCTGGAACTATTCATTATTCACTGATGATGATGTTCGCAATTTCCAGAATGGCACATTATATCGTGCATATGATTTATTCGGTGCCCATGATTTGACTGTGCTTGATAAACCAGGATATTATTTTGCGGTATGGGCACCTAATGCTACTTATATTTCTGTTGTTGGTAAATTTAATAACTGGGACGCGTCTGCGCATAAATTAGTAGTACGGCAGGATAATTCAGGAATATGGGAAGGATTTATTCCCGCCGTTGAAAAAGGCGAATTATATAAATATCATATTCATGGTTTTGATGGCATAGTTACAGAGAAAGGCGATCCTTATGGTAATTTCTGGGAGCTAAGGCCGGGTACCGCGACAATTACCTGGAACCTTGATTATGAATGGAGCGATAAATCATGGATGAAATCGCGAAAAAAACATAATTCATTAAAATCGCCGTGGAGCGTTTATGAAGTGCATTTAGCCAGCTGGATGCGACCCGATAAAAACAATGAAGAGGCATATAATACTTACGAGTTTTTTGCGGAAAGATTAGTTGCGTATGTTGCTGATATGGGATTTACCCATGTTGAATTAATGCCGGTAATGGAGCATCCATTCGATGGTTCGTGGGGTTACCAGGGAACAGGATATTTTGCGCCTACCTCGCGTTTTGGAAATCCACAACAGTTCATGAAGCTGGTGGAGGCATTTCATGATGCAGGAATCGGCGTATTATTAGATTGGGTGCCTTCACATTTTCCTTATGATGCGCATGGATTATTTATGTTTGATGGTACGCATACGTATGAGTATGCAGACATGCGCAAGGGCTTCCATCCCGACTGGAACAGTTATATATTTAATTATAAACGCGGAGAAGTAAAATCATTTTTAATTAGCGGAGCACGTTTCTGGTTCGAGAAATTTCATATTGATGGAATGCGCGTAGATGCTGTAAGTTCGATGCTTAAATTAAATTATTCCCGTGAAGAAGGAGAGTGGGAGCCGAATGAATTTGGTGGAGATGGAAATTTAGAGGCTATTGCATTTATTAAAGATCTTAACGAAACTATTTACCGTGATTTTGAAGATGTGCAGATGATTGCAGAAGAAGCCACCGACTGGCCGGGAATAAGTAAACCTACATTTGGTGGCGGATTAGGATTTGGAATGAAATGGATGATGGGCTGGATGCATGACACGTTGAATTATTTTAAAACGGATCCATTATTACGTCCCGATAAGCAGAATAGTTTTACGTTCAGCATGATGTATTATTATGATGAAAATTTTATGCTGCCTTTGAGTCATGATGAGATTGTGCATGGAAAGAGTCCGATGATTTACAAAATGCCCGGCGATGAATGGCAGAAATTTGCTAACCTGCGTGCGATGTATGGATATATGTTTATGCACCCCGGAGGTAAATTATTATTCATGGGTAATGAATTTGGGGCCACACTGGAATGGAACTATAAAAGTGAATTGCAGTGGGAGCTTTTACAATTTGAGCCTCATGCAGGTTTAAAGAATTATATGCGCGATCTGAATAAATTACTGCGTACCGAACCTGCATTATATGAGCGCCAGTTTAAAGCAGACGGATTTGAATGGATAGACCTTAATCATCGTGCTGAATCAGTAATGGTATTTAAACGCAAGGGGAAAAATCCCGATGAGGATATCGTAATTATACTAAATCTTACCCCTGTTGTTAGAATGGACTGGAAAATATATCTTGCCGGAAAAAAATCCTGGAAGGAGATATTTAACAGCGATAAAAAAGAATACTGGGGCACGGGCGATACCTTTAATCCGGATATTACTTGTGAATTAGTAGATAAAAAAGATAAGTGGTACCAGTTAAATTTGCATCTCCCTCCATTAGGAATGGTTGTTTTAAAATGATCTAATAATAGTCTATGAAAAACTTACTACTTGCTATAGTATTTATATCCAATACTATTTATGCGCAAACTCAAACTTCTTTATCAAACGGCCGCAAAGCGTATTCTGATGAAAATTATCCCGAAGCCTTAAAATTATTTACACAGGCTTCTATAGAAGAACCGAATAATGCGCAGGTGCCGTATTTAACCGGTCGTGTTTACCTGGATATGAGTGATTATAAAAAATCCGCAGAATATTTATTGAAGGCTATTGCGATGGATTCAACCCGTAGCAACTGGATATATGAATTGTCTCTTGTTTATTATGCTATGCCCGATTATAAAAAATCTCTCGAGTATATGTTATTAGCAGGAGAGAAGGGATATAAAAGAAGCAATGATTATTTAGAGAATTTAGGTAATGCTTATGTTAATACTAAACAATACGATAAAGCCGCGGAAACATTCAACGAAGTATTAAAGAAAAAACCGACCGACAAGGAGTTGTTATACCAGACTGCACAGGCATATTTTAAAGCCGGAAAATACCAGCAGGCCATCGATACCTGGGATATATTATTCGGTATTGATAAAACCGATGCCGAGGTTTTATATATGATCGGACTTGCATACCAGCAAAAAGGTGAAAAAGAAAAAGGTCAGCAACTTTGCGACAAAGCCATCGACATGAACCCATCTCTTAAAAACCGCCGCCAGCAAATGATGGGCAATTTTTAACTTATTTGGCAATATCTATCTTCACTTTTTTATTCTTCATCTTTTCGTTTTTAATACGCTGAAGAATATCACTGACATGAAATTTGCGAACGGCGACAAACGACATAAAATCTTTTACTTCAATTAACCCGATGTCTTCTTTTTTGAGATGAGCCCGGTTGGAAAGAAAACCAACGATATCCACTTTATTTATTTTATCTTTTTTACCTGCGCTGATATATAAGGTTGACCATTTCGGTTTATCAGGTACAGTTGTAACAGCAGGTAATTTTATTTCAACAATGGCAGGTGGAATAAACACAGGTAGTTTTTCATCGGGCCCTAACATTATTACAGCAGTTCCACTGGCATCCATACGTGCGGTTCTTCCATTTCGATGTGTAAACGTTTCTTCAGAGATAGGCAGATGATAATGAATAATGTACCTGATATGCGGAATATCCAAGCCGCGGGAAGCAAGATCGGTTGTAACTAATATATCGGCCGTACCATTTCTGAATTTGCATAAAGCAATATCGCGTTCACGCTGCTCCATAGCACCATGATAAAATACATTCACCAATCCCTTATCCCATAAAAATTCACTCACTCGTTCAACAGATTCACGGTGATTACAAAATATAATAGAAGAACGCGCACCGGTAAAACATAAAAAAGAAAATAAGGCATCCAGTTTATCTTTATCGGCACTTTTAATTAACTGGTAGGCGAGGGCCCCTGTTTTTGTTTCAGATAAATAATTGATGGTGACAGGGTTATTTAAACCAATATAATCCGGAATTTCTACAGCTTCTGTAGCAGAAACCAGGATTCTTTTTTTTACCGACACTAATGATTTAATGATAAAAGATATTTCTTCTTCAAAACCTAATTCAAGTGATTTATCAAATTCATCTAATACAAGGGTAGTGATACCGAAAGGTTTTATATTTCCTCTTCTTAAGTGATCAGCTAATCTTCCCGGGGTTCCAATTATTAATGCAGGGGCCTGTAAGAGGTTGTTTTCTTCAGTTTCCCTTAAATGGCCTCCGTAACAGCAGGTGACTTTAAAACCGGTGACCATCGATCGGAAAACCTGCTCAATTTGCAGAGCAAGTTCGCGGGATGGAGTGATGATTAAAGCCTGGGTATTCGAGTTGGTTTTATCGAGTAATTCAAGTACGGGTAACAGGTAAGCAAGGGTTTTCCCTGTACCGGTATCAGAAAGAAGGATGATGTTGTCATTAGTTTTATTAGCTTCAATAGAAGCCAGTTGCATAGGGTTAAGTTCATCTATATTGAGGCGGGAGAGAATATCTTGCATTTCGCAAATATAACGAACCCACCCCGGCCGCGTCGTATAAAGAATTCAGTGTATCAGCGCGCCGACGCGTCCACCCCTCCACGGAGGGGATTGGCAGGCTTACATTCTCTCAGGAACGTGGATGCCGAGTAAATTCATTGATGATTTGATTACGTTGGCGGTGAACATCGCGATTTGCAGACGTAGTTCTTTTTTCTCAGGTGTTTCGGCTGTCAGCACTTTTAATTCAGTAAGAAATGAATTAAATGCCTGCGCCAGTTTAAATACATAATTGGAAATAACGGATGGATTCATTTCATCAGCAGCCTGCGAAATTAATAAAGGATATTTTTCCAGTTCTATAATTATTTTTTTCTCGGCAGGTAATAACACAGAACCTCTGTCTTCATTTAATGGTAATTCGCGGCGCAATATTGAGCGTGTTCTCGCATAAGTATATTGAACAAATGGCCCGGTAAATCCATGAAAATCTATTGATTCCTCGGGATTAAATACCATTTTCTTTTTAGGGTCAACTCTTAGTAAATAAAATTTTAAGGCACCTAATCCTAAAGTAGTATATAGTTCAGTTAATTCTTCTGCAGTAAAATCTTTCACCTTGCCTAATTCCAATGTATGCTTTGCAGAAATATTCTCCATCTCATCAATAATATCATCTGCATCCACAACAGTGCCTTCACGTGTTTTCATTCTTCCGGAAGGCAGTTCCACCATTCCATAACTTAAATGATGAATGCCTTCTGCGCCTTCAATGCCTAATTTCTGCGCAATTAATTTCAATACTTTAAAATGATAATCCTGCTCATTTCCTACAACATAAATACTTTGCTCTGCACCGAATTCTTTTTGCTTTAAAGAAACCAGTCCGATATCCTGCGTAATATACACAGCGGTTCCATCCTTACGCTGAACAATTTTTTCATCTAATCCATCTGCTGTTAAATCGATCCACACACTGCCATCATCTTTTTTAAAAAATACTCCTTTATTCAATCCATCTTCCACCATTTCCTTTCCTAATAAATACACATCACTTTCATAATATGTTTTATTAAAATCGGCGCCTATTCTATCGTATGTTTTATTAAATCCTTTATACACCCATCCATTCATCATCTTCCATAATTCCATTACGTCGGGTTTGCCCGCTTCCCAGTCCACCAGCATTTGCTGCGCTGCTTTCATTATCGGCGCGTTTTTTTCTGCTTCTTCGGCCGACATTCCACCATCCACTAATTCTTTTATTTCTTTTTTATGCTCTGCACCAAACATTACATAATAATCTCCTACTAAATGATCGCCTTTAATTCCTGTAGATTCAGGGGTGGCGCCATTTCCAAACATTTTCCAGGCAATCATACTTTTGCAAATATGAATTCCACGGTCGTTGGCAATAGCTGTTTTAATTACTTCGCAACCACTGGCGCGAAATATTTCCGACATGCTCCAACCGAGAAAAATATTTCTTAAATGGCCGAGATGCAATGGTTTATTAGTATTGGGAGAAGCATATTCTACCATTACTTTTTTTCCTGAATTTGGCATTTTGCCATAGCTGCCGTCTGCGAAATTCAATGTGAGGAACTGTAACCAAAAATCATCTGCTACAGATAAATTTAAAAATCCTTTAATTACATTAAATGCAGAAAATAAATTTTCAGGATTGGTTTGTAACGCTTCACCGATTTCTGTTCCTAACGCTTCGGGGGACTTTTTCAATTTTTTAATAAGACTGAACAATACAACAGTATAATCACCTTCAAACTCGGGTTTTGTTTCCGTTACCTGTATATCGGATGGCTGAAGAGACAACCCAAATAGTTTGTTTATTTCCGATGCAACAGTCTCTTGAATGAGGAAAACAATGCCCATGAAAAAAATTAAGATGGCGAAATTAAGAAAATCCCCCTGCAGTCATGCCTTCTATTTATCTCCCTAAGCCCCCCTTTTTCAAAGGGGGAGAGCAGGCAGCACTTATTAAATGAGGATTTGAAATACGTTTGGTGCTATCCCCCTTTTTCAAAGGGGGGAGAGCAGGCAGCACTTATTAAATGAGGATTTGAAATACGTTGGATGTTATCCCCCATTTTCAAAGGGGGAGAGCAGGCAGCACTTATTAAATGTGGATTTGAAATACGTTTGGTGTTCTCCCCCTTTGAAAAAGGGGGGTGGCGCGAAGCGCCGGGGGATTTATTTTTTAATGAAAAAGCTGCGCGGACTATGCGCAGCTCTTTACTGGTTGAGGGGGTAATACTTGACAAATATGTAGATTATACATATAACTAAATCGTATTTAATCATTAATTGATCAGAATCATCTGTCTCATTCCTTATTTTTGCGGCGATGTTAAAGGAGTGGATCATTTCTGTTATTGATATGTTTTACGGGCCCTTCCGTAAACTGATGCCGATCCAGACATTCAGATATGCAGTCTGTGGAGGTGGCAACACTCTCCTGGATATCTTCCTTTATTTCATTTCCTACAACTTTATTCTCAACAAGCAGATCGTTTATACTCCCATTATTGCTTTTCAACCGCATATCGCGGCTTTCATCATGTCGTTTATAATAACTTTTCCTACGGGCTACCTGCTAAACCGTTTTATCGTTTTCCCTGGCTCGGTACTCAGGGGAAGGGTTCAGCTATTTCGTTACTTTCTACTTGTGGCACTTTGCATCTTTCTTAATTATGTATTTATAAAGCTGTTCGTAGAAAGATCG
>JADMIO011153668.1_pt1 | contig 12898 bp, 12 predicted proteins | sample 8958161 | NCBI WGS metagenome assembly JADMIO01 (sample SAMN16585339, study PRJNA669376) | soil metagenome | isolation source: Crop rotation soil | place: USA: Cullars Rotation, Alabama | collected 2011 | reverse complement strand
CCGCCCTTGGGAACACGAGCCGCAAGCCAACCGGCGAGAGAATCTTCGGCCGGTGCCGCGGGCGCTTCCGGCGGCGCGGGACGCGCAACGATTTGGGTCTCGGGAGTCGCGGGGCTGCGCACCGCGGTGCAACCGGTCATCGCCGCAGCGAGCGCGATCTCGGTGAACCAACGTGCGAGGGGTTTGGCGCGCGATCCGAGCTCGACGACAAAGAGGTCCATGCTTCGATGAGTCTACCGGTTTGCGAAACCGCACGAGCTCCTTTGCACGCTTTTCGCGCGCGTGTGAAGCGCCGCACGCGCACACATGAGAGCGTCCGCACGCACATCGGTGACGTCCGAGGGAAAGATTTCATTCGGCGGTTCGCCGGACAACTTGCCGCGCCGGCAATCAGTTTGCGCGCGCTGCCTGCCCGTTCCCGGCGGGGCAGTCCCTCCGTTAGTCGTTGTGCAGTGCGTCGGAACGCGAGCGAGCCGACAAGCGCACGACCGCGCTCGCCGACCCTATGCCGACCCCTAGAAGGTAAAGGGGGGCCTAAAGGCACGTTGACTGAAGCGAAAGGTTCTCCTCATATTGCAAAAGCGGGAGCAGGTCTTGGCGGGCCGGCCCTACCGCCCGAAAGGCATTTCCGGTTCGTGAGCAGCGCGGTGGACTTCCCTGACCTGACGCTGGACCCGAACGCCGGCTTGCCTGATTTTCTTTGCGCCCCCTCGCCGGGTACGCATGCCGTTCAATTTTACGACGAGGAGACATTCCTTTTCGACACGGTGGGCAAGTTCCTGTCCGCGGGGCTTTCCGCCGGCGATCGATTGATCGTCATTGCGACGGGGCCACACGCGGACGGCTTCCTCGAACACGTCGATCCGAGCGATCTTGCGCGTGCGCGCGACGAGCAGCGGATCACCGTGCTCGATGCGCGCGCCACGCTTTCCCGGTTGATGGTCGACGACATGCCCGACCCGCGCCGCTTCCGCGATCTGATTGCCGAACTGATGGGAGCAGCCCCCCAATTCCCGCCGTCGCGTGTGCGAGCCTACGGGGAGATGGTCGACCTGCTCGCGCGCGACGGCAACGTCGTCGCCGCCGTCCGGCTCGAACGCCTGTGGCACGATGTCCTCGTTGAGACGCCGTTCTCGTTGTTGTGCGCCTACCTCATGGGCAATTTTTTCCGGCAGGGCGACAGCGACCGTCTTGTGGAAGTCTTCGCCTCGCACTCCCACGTCATTCCCACGGAACGGTTCGTCGGCCTCTCCAGTCCCGAGCAACGCCTGCGCGAGATAGCGCTTCTGCAGCAGCGCGGGCGCATGCTCGAACGGGAGGTCGAACGACGGCAGACGCTCGAGCACGCTCTCGAGGACGCTCTCGGCGATCTCGAGATCGTCGAAAAGCAGTTTTTGGCTTCGGTCAAGCGCGAGGAGCAGGCGCGCCACCACGCAGAATCGGGCGACGCCTTCAAAGAGATTTCGCTCGACATCCTCGGCCACGATCTGCGAAATCCGCTCAACACCATCCTCACCACCGCGCGCCTGATGGCGCGCCGCAACGAGCTCGCTCCGGAGAATCAGGCGCGGCTGGAACGCGTCGTGGCGAGCAGCGTCCGGATGCAACGGATGATCGAGCAACTTCTGGACGTCGCGCAGGCAAACCGGCCCGACGGCATTCAGGTGCGCCTCGGCGAACCCCGCGATCTCGCCCCGCTGGTCGCCAAGGTGGTGGACGAAGTCGGAGCATCCAGTCCGTCACGCACGCTCGATCTCGTGGCGAGCCCCTGCCTGGCGCGCGTCGACGCCGAACGCTTCGAGCAGGCCCTCTGGAGTCTCCTCAGCTACACGGTCGCTCACTCCGGCGCCGGCTGCCCGATTCACGTCGAAGTCGGCCGGCGCGAGAGCGACGCCGTGGTCACCATCCACAGCCGCGGCCAGACCATCGATCCCTCGCTCCTGCCGGCTCTGCTCGATTCCCTTCACCTCGAAAAACAACCAGAAGTTGGAATGGATGGACTGGCCCTCGGCCTCTACCTAGCCAAACGCATCCTCGTCGCCCATGGAGGCAAGGTCGAGGCGCATTCGTCCAAGGAGACGGGGACGACCCTCGAGGCTATATTGCCCCTCGCATGAAAAGCGAGGTGGTGACGAGTACGGGAAGCGTTCTCATCGTCGACGACGACGAGCTGATCCGCGAAACCCTGCGCGAGCTCGTCGAGATGGGTGGTTGCTCCGCGCTGGAAGCCGCCAACGGCAAAGAGGCGCTCGAGGTCATGGCCAAGCATCGGCCGTGTCTCGTCATCCTCGATCTCCTCATGCCCGTCATGACCGGCAACGAGCTGCTCGAAATCATGCGACGGGAACCGAGGCTCGCAGAAGTCCCGGTCGTCATCTCCACCTCCGCCCCGGACCGCGCGCCCCCCGGCGTCCCGATCATTCGCAAGCCGATCAACATCGACATCGTGGTGGATTGGATGCGGCGCACGTGCAAGTGCGCTGCCTCCGGCAACTGAGGCCGCAAGAGCGTTATCGACCGCGCCACGCTATTTCAGCGCCTTGCAGTCGGCGGAACACCCGTCTCCGCCCGCCACGTTGCCGTCGTCGCACACTTCGCCGCCGTCGAGAATCCCGTCGCCGCAGCGAGGGACGCTGCAGTTGGCGCGGCAAGCGGACGGCGTGTCGAAGGCGGTGATGGTCAGCGGCGATGAAAGGGCGAGATCCAGCGTGCGCAGCGTGCCGTCCACGTACTGCCACGAAACGATCCCCTGCTGAAATTGCGGCGCGATCGTGATCGACCAGCTGGCCGGCATGGGGAGACCGGAGAGCACACCGCCGTCGCTGTTGTTTTGAAAATCCCAGGCGCCGTGAGCGGAGGAGGGCGACCCCTTGAAGAACTCGGTGGGCGTATCGTCGGTCACGGCGACGACCGCCGACACCGGCAGGGAGGTGATGTCGAAAACGACATGGCCCGTCGGCTGGGCTTGCCCACTCGTGTTGCGATCGATGCCGTGATGCAGCACGAGGCTCAAGATGCCCGTCGTCGTGTCGCGGTAGAGATAAAGACGGCTCGTCGAAACCGCCTCCAAGCCGGTGTGGCTGCTCGCGGAAGAAAGCCCGTAGAACATGGGCGCGCTGACGACCCGATCGACCGGGACGACGCTTGCCGACCCACCCTGCGTGACGAGGAACGCCGGGCGATCGACATTGCCCGGGCCGAGATCGCACTCTTCGCCCGGCTCGGGCACGCCATTGCCGCACGCTTGGCCGGCGTCGACCGAGCCGCCTGCCCCGCCGCCGCTGCCCGCAAAACCGCCACTTGCTCCGGAGCCGCCCGTTCCCCCGACGGCGCCGATTCCGGCGGTCCCGCCCGCAGCCGTGCCGCCGATTCCACCCCCTCCGACCGCCGCGCTGCCGCCGGTGCCGCCGGCGCCGAATCCTCCGGTGCCGCCGGCGCCGAATCCTCCCACGCCGCCAAAGCCTCCGGCGAAGCCACCGGTACCACCATTGCCGCCGCCCGAGCCTCCGATACCGCCGCGACCGGCGAAGCCGCCGCTTGTGCCGCCGAACCCGCCGCTCCCACCGGTACCACCGAGTCCGCCGCCGCCGCGACCGCCACCGATGCCACCCGTGCCACCGATGCCACCCGTGCCACCGATGCCACCCGTGCCGCCGATGCCACCCGTCGTGCCGCCGGTGCCGCCGCGTCCACCGCCGGTTCCACCGATGCCGCCCGAGGCACCGATACCGCCCGCGCCGCCCGTTCCTCCGCGATCCGTTCCCCCGCTGCCGCCCAGCGCGGCTCCACCGCCCGCACCACCGAGGGCACCGGACCCAGCTGCGCCGCCGCTGTTTCCGCCGTTACCTCCGCCGCCGGCGGAGGCGTCGCTGTCCATCCCGCCGAAACCGCTGTCACCGCCGCTGCCCAGCGCCGGATCGTCGGTGTCGAGCCCGGTACGGCTGCATGCGGCCGCGAACGCGACCGCCAAGAGCGGCCAAGTCAAGTCGAACCTCTTCCGCAAGGCGCACCTCCGCCGCCTCCACGATGTCGGGCACCGTGCCAGGCGCCGCGCGTTCGACCATGTCCGAGAACGCGACCTCCGCTAAAACGGCGTTTTCGCGACGACCTTTACCGTGGCACGACCTGCACCCATGTGCGCAAGCAGCGCAAGGTGTCGGCAATCGTCGAACGACGACGCGAAGCGCCGCCGTTCGAGATGCGTTTAAGACATTCCGCACGCGCCCGTTCGGGGAACCGTCATGGTAGGCCCAATCGGCGGCGTTGGTTCGGTGTTCGTATCGGCCGTGTCCGGAATCCGAAGGGCCGCGGACAATTTCGCCAAGAACGCCGCAGGGATCGCGCACCAGAGCGTGGTCGACTATCAGGACAGCGTGCAGTTCTCGAGCAAAGGGCGCGCGCTCGCGGTGAAATCACAAATGGCGCTGGCCGGCAGCGAGCACGAGCCGAGCCTCGAAGAGGGCCTGGTCGGCGAGATGGTCGCCACGCACGACCTCGCGGCCAACGTGACGTCGCTGCGAACCGCCGACGAAGTGCTGAAGAAGCTCGTCCGTCTCGGCGACCGCGGTCGCTGAGCGCTCCCCCCCGAGCAACGTCAGGTAGGAGCTCTCGCGAGCTACGCGGCTGGGCACGTCGGACCACATCGAGTCCAGCGGCATCGGGGGCACGACGCGAGCGTGCGTCAGCGTTTTCGCGGTTTGGATCTGTGTTCGAGGCCCTTGTCCGGTCGACGCGGCTGAACGACGAGCTCGAAAGATCGCACTCCACGCAGGCTGACCGCCGAGAAATGACGAACATCGCGCGTTGCAACGCGATAAACGCCCACCTCTTCGGCAAGTGCCACGACTGTGGCGTCCACGAGACCCAGCCCCAAATCGGAATAGCGCTCGTCGATGTCCATCGCCCGTCGCAGGGTCGCCTCAGTCGGCGCGGCATATGTGAATGCGCCCCGCGACACGTCCTGCATCAAAGCGCGCATCGCCGCTCGATCCTTGCGCAAGAAGTAGTCGACCTCCGCCAGAACCAAGCCCGGAACATAACGGGTACGAGCGCCATCGATAGCTTCGCGGAATGCCCGATGATCAGGCGCGGAAGCGACCATGTAGTCGATCAAGGCTCCGGTATCACAAATCAGCGCCCCCGTGCTCATCGCCGGCGGCTGCCGAATAGCTCCGCCTCGTCGCCGCGCTCGAAAAGCCGGTGACGGATGATGCCCGCCGACTTCGGCTTGGGGTGCTTGCGATACTGCTCCAAAACGAGCGCAAGTTGCTGCCGAACGAATTCGGAGCGTGATACCCCACGCTCTTCCGCGGCGCGCGTTAGAAGCTCGTCGGTCTCGGGTTCGAGCGCGATGGTAGTCGCCTTTTTCCGCGCAAGTGCCATGGAAGTAACGTTACTCGCGGAAGGCACGCTGGGCAAGCCATTCGAGCCTTTGTTCCCAGAGCCGAGCGGTCTTTCGTCAGATTCACCCATCGGCGGGCCCCGGCAGATGAACGAGCATCGTCACCTGCGCGATCGTCGCCCCGCGCAGCGCGAGCGTCTTACGCCGACCCTTCGCGCCGCTCACAAGCGTCACGTCGCGCTTGGGTAGCCCCAATGCGTCGGCGAAGAATGCGACGAGCGCTTCGTTCGCCTTGCCGTCGATGGGGGGCGCGTCGAGCATCACCTTGAGGCGCCCGCCGTGCACGCCGGCGAAGGCACACTTCGATGCACGAGGCGTGACGAACACCTCGACGATGACACCCTCCGCGCCGGCGCGAATTGGCAGGGGCGCGACTTCACGCATGACCGGTCCCGCTCAGTCGGGAAAAACTGGTCGCGGCTCCCTTTGCAGCTCTAGTTCTTCTTCACGACGTCGACGATCGATCGCACGCTGGCCGAGCTCTTCTCGAGCATCGCCTTTTCTTCGGCGCTCAGCTGGATCTCGATGATCTTTTCCACGCCGCCCGCGCCGATGACGACGGGCACGCCCATGTAGAGATCCTTGTAGCCGTATTCGCCCGTCAAATAAGCGGCGGCCGGCAAGAGGCGTTTTTGATCGAGGAGATAAGCCTCGGCCATGGCGATCGCGCTCGAAGCGGGCGCGTAATAGGCGCTCGTGCCCATGAGGCCGACGATCTCGCCGCCCCCTTTGCGCGTGCGCTCGATGATTCCCTTGATGGTGTCCGCGGGAATGAGCTGCGCGGCGGGGATGCCGTTGATGGTGGTGGCGGAGAGCACGGGGACCATGTCGTCGCCGTGTCCGCCGAGCACGGTGGCGCGCACGTCCTTGGTGGACACGCCGGCGGCGCGGGCCAAAAAGAGCTGAAAGCGCGCCGAATCGAGCACGCCGGCCATGCCGACCACGCGCTCTTTGGGGAACTCGGCGCGGCGCTTCAGCTCGTAGACCATGGCGTCGAGCGGATTGGAGATGACGATGAAAAATGCCCCGGGGCAGTGCTTTTTTGCGTTGTCGGCGACGTCGCGGATGATGGGCAGGTTGATGGCGATGAGGTCGTCGCGGCTCTGCCCGGGCTTGCGCGGCACGCCCGCGGTCACGATGACGACATCCGCGCCCGCGCAATCGGCCCAGTTGGAGGTGCCGGTGACGGACGCGTCGAAGCCGTGCACGGTCGAATTTTGCTCGAGGTCGAGGGCTTTACCCTTGGCGAAGTTCTCCTTCGCCGCGATGTCGTAGAGCACCACATCGCCGAGCTGCTTGGCGACGGCGAGGTTGGCCAGCTCTCCTCCGATGTTGCCGGCGCCGATCAACGCAATCTTCTTTCGCTTGGACATGGGCATTGTCTCCGGGGACGATGAATTCGGCCTGCCTTACATGCTCGAGATGATGGCCGAACCGAATTCGCTGCACTTCACTTCTTTCGCCCCCTGCATGAGGCGAGCGAAATCGTAGGTGACGGTCTTGGCGGCAATGGCGCCGTCCATTCCCTTGATGACGAGGTCAGCCGCTTCGCGCCAACCCAGATGGCGGAGCATCATCTCGCCCGACAGGATGACCGATCCGGGGTTGACCTTGTCGAGGTTCGCGTACTTGGGCGCGGTGCCGTGGGTGGCTTCGAAGATGGCGTGCCCGGAGATGTAATTGATGTTGCCGCCCGGCGCGATCCCGATGCCGCCCACCTGCGCGGCGAGAGCGTCGGAGAGGTAGTCGCCGTTCAAGTTCATGGTGGCGATGACGTCGAACTCCGCCGGCCGCGTCAGCACTTGCTGCAAGGTGATGTCGGCAATGCTGTCGCGAACGCGCAGCATCTTCTTCCACTTGCCGTCCCCGTGCGTCTCCCACAGCTTGAGGGCGTTCTCGACTTCTTGTTTGAACTCCACCTGCATGTCGGGGGGCGCCATGTCGTAGCCGGGCTCGACTTCGCGCGCATTGGCCTCGACGGTGATGGTCGGATTCTTTTCCTTGTTGCCGAGGATCCAGCTCTCGCGCTCGGTGACGATACGATCGCGGAACTCGCGCGTAGCAAGGTCGTAGCTCCAATCGCGGAACGCGCCCTCGGTGAACTTCATGATGTTGCCCTTGTGGACGATGTTCACGCTCTTGCGCTTTTCGGCGAGCGCGTACTGGATGGCGGCGCGCGTGAGGCGCTCCGTTCCTTCGCGGGAGATGGGTTTGATGCCGATCCCGCTCGTCTTGGGGAAGCGGATCTTCTTTACCTTCATGTCGTTCTCGAGGAAGGCGATGATCTTCCTGGATTCGTCCGTCTCCGCGCTCCACTCGATGCCGGCGTAGATGTCTTCCGTGTTCTCGCGGAAGATGACCATGTTGACCTGCGAGGGATCTTTCACCGGCGAGGGGACGCCTTTGAACCAGCGCACGGGCCGGAGACATACGTAGAGGTCGAGCATCTGGCGCAGCGCCACGTTGAGCGAGCGGATCCCTTTGCCGATCGGCGTCGTCAGCGGGCCTTTGATGCCCACGAGATACTTGCGATAGGCCTCCACCGTTTCGTCGGGGAGCCATGTCTTGAACTTGGTGAACGACTTTTCGCCCGCGTAGACCTCGTACCAAGCGAGGGAACGCTTGCCCCCGTACGCCTTTTCGACAGCAGCATCGAGAACGCGCTGGCTCGCGCGCCAGATGTCGGGCCCAGTGCCGTCACCTTCGATGAAAGGAATGATGGGGCGAGTCGGAACCTCCAGCTTACTGGAGGTCATCGTGATAGGATCACCAGACGTCGGATTCGGAAACAATGACATGGCGGGGGCGGAATGTAGCAGAAAGTGCGCGATGGCAAGCCCCCATCATGCGCTCGCCGAACCGACATCTCAGCGAGGCCACTGAACAAGTGCTTCACGCGGTCACATCTCGTCGGCAGCGCGCGCGTCTCGCGTCGCGCTTTCGCCACGCGCGACCCCAAGCATCGCGGGCCCGAACGCGCGCAGCGACGGCGACAGTCGCGTGACGACGCGGCGCCGAACGGACCTACGAGCCGCGCTTCGTGACGCGTGGCGTCGTCTGCGCGGCGGCGAGCTTCGCCCCGAGCGCGCCGCGGGCTCCGTGGGCGTTGGAGTCTTCGTCGGCTTCATCCCGACCTACGGGATCCAAACATTGATCTGTCTCATGTTTACAGTGCCGCTCCGGCTCGATTTCCCGGTGGCCTGGGTCGCGACCAATATCGCCAATCCCTTGACGGCAATCTTCATCATCGCGCTCGACATCGAGGTGGGCGGCCTCTTGCGGCGCGGAGCATGGGTGACCGTTTCGACCAGCGATTTCGACATCGCGCACCTCGGCGCGCTGTCCGCCGACGCCATGATCGGCGGCGTCGCGCTCGGCTCGGTGTTCGGACTGATCGGCGGTTTGGTCACTCTCGCCGTGGCACGCCGCGCCGCGCGGGCGCGCGAGAGCCGCGCTCACTCGATAACGCGCACGCCGTCGACGTAGTACTGCGTCTCGCCAAAGCAGTCGCTGGGCACGCCGCGATGCTCGTTGTAATGGAGCACCACGCGTTTGCCTTGCGCATCTTTGACCTTGTCGGCCACGGCCTCGTCGCGCACCGAGAAATACCAGATGGTGGGCGCCATCCCCGGCGTGTACGACATCGCGAGCTCTCCTTCGTACGTTTTGCAGATCCACCCCTTGCGGGAAATCTTCTGCAAGATGCCGGCGCGATCGCCATCGGAATAGCTGACGTTGAGCGTCACCAGCGTATAAAGGGCGATGGCGACGATACCCAAGACGACGAGCGACGCGCCCCCCAGGATGAACTTGGTCCGGCCGCTCATGCGGGAGGACGTCGACGCGGTGGGGCTCGGTTTCGACATGGGCCCCGAAGCTAGCATCCATCAATGCGGTTGACGCGCTTCGTCGCCGTAACCGGTGAGCTCGAGGTACCCGAGTCCTTTCGCCGTCTTTCCGCCGGCGGTGCCTTCGACGCGGACGGCCCCTTCCCAATAGCGAAAGGTCAGATCCAGCTCTTGGTCGGCGAGCAGGGGGAGCACCTGGACGTCGAGCGTGGCCGCCGGGACGGCGAGCCGAAACGCGGCGGGATATTCGGTGTGGGAGCGGGGGCTGGTCCAGGTGCCGATGGGTTCCACCTTGACGTCGTCGGCACCGAGGCGGCGCGGCGTGCCGTCGCGCTCGACCAAAGTTCCACTGCTCCACGCGTCCTTTTTGCCGTCGCGGCGCCGCAGGTGAAAGAACATGAGCTCGCGGCCGTCGTCGAGGCGGACCGCGAACCAATTCCATCCGACTTGGTCGGAGGAGAGGGCGCGTGTGCTCCACTCGCGATCCATCCAGCTCTCGCCGCGTACCTCGAAGCGCTCGCCGCCCACGGTGATCGCGCCGGAGGTCGGCATCCGCGTGAGCGAGTAGTAGTAGGAAGCGTTGTCCGTCTCCGGACCTTTGCGGCTGAGACCGCGGTCTCCTTCGAGTACCGGCGGCTTGCCTTGCTCGAGTGAAAGATCGAGGGCGAAGCCCCCTTCTCGGGCGCGAAGACGAAAGGGGAGCGCGATCGTCGGGTCGTCGGGACCCGTGGCCGACCAGTCGAGCACCCACATGCGCCATGGAGCGGCTTTGGCACCGGCGAGATCGAGCGCGCCTCGCGAGGTGCGCTCGAAAGCGTGAAAGTGCCCGGCAGCGATGTCGGAGATCGTGAAGTGGGCCATGTAGATGTCGCGCGGCGCCCACGCGCTCGCGCGATGCGGATCTTGATCGGGCGCGAGCGCGGTACGAAAAATGGTGAGCTCGAAGCCGAAGGCGCGCCCACCGGCCGCGACGAGGTTGCCGGTCCAGTACCACCACTCGTTGCGGAACTCCGGGTGCGGGCCGTGGTCGTCGGGGAAATGGAATTCGCGCGGCGCAATTGCGCGCGCGAAGCCGTCGTCGTGCGAGCCCGGACCGAGCGCCTGCAGGACCGTGAGAACGGGGGGGGCGGATGCCTCGCGCGGCCGCGCGCGCCAGATCGCTGCGACACCGGCGAGCACGGCGAAGAGGGCCAGCAAGATGGCTCCGCGCGCGCGCATTTCATTCCTCACGGAGCGCCATTGCGGGTCGCGCGCGCGACATCTTGAACGCGGGATAGATGCCAGCCAAGACGGCGGCCAAAAGCGAAAGCAAAAGCGCCTTGACCGCGACGCCCGGCGAGAGCGCGAGCTCGAGCGTCCAACCGAAGGAGCGACGGTTGATGATGAAGACGAGCACGTAGGCCAGCACGAACCCGAGTGGCAGCGAAAAGATTCCGGCGAAAAGCCCCATCAGCGAGGTTTGCAGCGTGACCAGGCCGAGGACCTTGCGCGGGGTGAGCCCGATCGCGCGCAGCACGGCGAGCTCGCGCGAGCGCTCGAGGGCAAGCGCCGAGAGCGCGGAGAGGATGCCGATGAACGCGACGCCCACCGAAAGAAGGCGCAGCACTTCGGTGACCGCGAAGGTTCGATCGAAAATGGCGAGCGAAGCGTCGAGCAGCTCGCGATGGGCCCGAACGACGAGCGCTTGTTCGTCCCCCGCGCGCTGCCGCACGCGGTCGCGCAGCTCGGCGAGGTCGACGCCCGGCTTGGCCACGATGCCGAGCGCCGAGATCCGGCGATCGTCGAAATGCCTCTCGTAAGTGGGACGGGACATGAGGATGCCGCCTTCGTCGGACGCGTAATCGGCGTAAATCCCGACGACGCGGAACGGTTTTGTGCCGCGGTCCGTCCCGATATCGAGCGCCCCGCCCACCTCGAGCGCGTGGTGGAACGCGTAAGGCTCGCTCACCGCGACGACGTCGCCGTCCGCAAGCAGCCGGCGCGCATCGCCACCGCGGGGCTCGCGGAAGCGGTAGACCGACGGTTGTCCAGCGGCGATCACGGGCACGTGCAGCGCGACTTCGCCGCCCGGGGTACGCACGCGGCGGTTGCGAATGTTGTTCACGGCGAGGACGCCATCGGTCGCGCTCACGCGCTCGATCACCGCCGGGAGCAGGGTACCGTCGCCGCGGCCCGACACGAGGCTCGGAGGCTGCACGAAGATGTCCGACTGCAGCGAGGCCGTGAGCCACTCCACCACCGTCGCGCGAAAGCTGTGCACCATGACATCGACGCCTACCGTCGTGGCGACCGCGACCGTCAATGCGGCGAGGGCGATCGACGTGCGCGTGAGCGACGTGACGATGCCGCGCGCCGCCATTTTCCCGATCGTGCCGAAGAGCCGCCCCATCACGGGGCGCGCGAGGCGCGCGAAAAGGCGCGTGCTCCACGGAATCGCGAGCGCCGCGCCGAGCACGAGACCGGCAAGGCCGATGTACGCGAGCCAAAGACTCCGCGCCGACGCGCCGAGCGCTCCTGTCGCGGCGAGCGCGAGCGCCAGGCCGAAAAGCGCGAGACGCCCCGCGCGAGCGGCGAACGCAGTCTCCGTCCCGGAACGGCGCAGGGTCAAGCTGGGCGGCACGAGCGTCGCTTCGCGCGCCGGAGGTAGAGCGGCGAGGACCGTCGCGCCGAGCCCGAGCGCCGCCGCCTTGGCGAGCGCGGCCGGGTCGACGTCGAGCGTCCGCACATTCACGACGAAATAGAGGTCGTTGATGGTCCGGGTGACGAGTCGTAAGAGCTCGTGAGCCAGCGCGATACCGAGCCCCATCCCGAGCAACATGGCGGGCAGCGCGAGCAACAGCGCTTCCCGAGCGACCAACGCAAAGACCTCGCCGCGCGTCACACCGAGCGCGCGCAAGGTGCCGAGCAGGTGGCGGCGCTGCACCACCGAGAAGGTCACGGTGTTGTAGATGAGGAACATCCCGACCACCAAGGCCAGCAAACTGAGCGCGCTCAGGTTCAGATGGAAGGCGCGGGTCATCTGCGCCGTGGCGAGGGCGCGCGACGCGGCGCTCGTGATCTCGCAGCGCCCGCTGCACGCGAGAGCGACGCGCTGGCGCAGCGCGGCGCCTTCCGGCGAATCGTCGATGATGAGATCGATGCGGGAGAGCCTTCCACGCTGATCGAGGAGCTCCTGCGCGGTCGCGACGTCGGTGACGATGAGGTCCTCGAGGGCACGCGCCGCGAGCTCGCCGGGCAGATCGATGCGCCCGACGAGGACGATTTCTTTTTTGACGCCTTCCACCGCGATGGGGAGCGCCGCGCCCGGTTCGAGGCCGAGGCGCGTCGCGGTGGGCGTCGACATCAGCGCGGCGCCCGGTCGCGTGAGAAAGGTGCGAAGGTCGGTGGTCACGCCGGGCGCGACGTAAGTACGAAAGGGTGCCTCGACGAAAGGATCGATCCCGAGAATGCGCAGGGCGCGCCCCGGCTCGCGCGGCGTCGTGGCGTACCCTTCCACCACCGGTGCAGCCGCGGCGACACCGAGATCGCGCCGCAGCGCGACGTAGATCGATTCGTCGAGCCCGCTCGGGCCACCCAAAACTTGATCCGTGGCTCGCCCGGTGACGCCCTGGCTGGAGAGGGCGAACGCTCGGCGCGCGCTCTCGTTGGC
>JADMIO010909360.1_pt1 | contig 12899 bp, 10 predicted proteins | sample 8958161 | NCBI WGS metagenome assembly JADMIO01 (sample SAMN16585339, study PRJNA669376) | soil metagenome | isolation source: Crop rotation soil | place: USA: Cullars Rotation, Alabama | collected 2011 | reverse complement strand
CCGCCCCATATAGAAGGCACCGTGCAGGCCATCGCGCGCCTGCATGCTGAACATGAGAACCAAGCCTCCCGAACCGAACGTGCGATCGACGCCGCCGCCGCAGTGCTGGGCCGGCCGGTGTTCTTCGGCATCACAGCGCTCTTCGTCGGCGGCTGGATCGTGCTCAATGTGCTTTTGCCGGAGATGGGCGCCCGCGCCTTCGATCCGCCGCCTTTCGAAGGGTTGGTCGGGCTTGTCGCGCTGGTGTCTTTGTTCATGTCGACGCTGATCTTGATCTCGCAGCGCCGTGCAGCGCGGCTGGCTGCGCGCCGCGAGCAGATGACGCTCGAGGTCAGCATCCTGAGCGAGCAGAAGGCGGCCAAGATCATCGAGCTTCTGGAGGAGTTGAGGCGCGACAGCCCCAACGTTCCCGACCGGATCGATATCGAGGCCAAGGCCATGGCCCATTCCGAAGATCCGCAAGTGGTGTTGGAGATCGCAGGCTCCGTATGCCCCCCACCTGCCTAGACGCGGCGATTGTCGGCGGCGGTCCCGCGGGTCTCGTAGCCGCGCTGTATCTGGCGCGCTTCCGCCGCAGATGTCTCGTCATCGATAATGGCCAAAGCCGGGCCCGCCGCATTCCGATGTCGCATAATTGCGCCGGCTTTCCGGATGGGATTCCGGGGGCGGAGCTTGTCGAGCGGCTGCAAAGGCAAGCGCGCACGGCCGGTGCGGCCATCGTCACTGGCGAGATTCGCGCCATTAGCCGCCGCGATGGCGGCTTCCGGCTATCGAGTCCCTTTGGCGACATCGAGACCGCTACGGTGCTGTTGGCAACGGGAGTGCGCGACATCGAGCCGCCGATCGAGGAAAGCGACAAGGCGGTTGCGCTCCGCCTGCTCCGCTATTGTCCCATCTGCGATGGCCCAGAAGGCGCGGGCCGCAACATCGCCGTCCTGGGCCGGGGCGAGAAAGGCGCGGCCGAAGCTCTGTTCCTGACAAGCTTCTCGGATCGGATCACGCTTGCGCCTGCGGATCGCGGGAGCATTCCGCAAGGCACGGAGCGGGCCCGCCTCACGGACGCAGGCGTGCGTCTGCTGGACCGTGTGCCGCAGCGCATCACGCACGATGCGTCGTCCATCGCGATGCAGTTCGAGGACGGCGCGATGGTGTTCGATTGCCTCTATTCGGCACTCGGAAGCGAGCCGCAATCGCGCCTCGCCAGGGAGGCAGGTGCAAGGGTGAACGAGTCCGGCTGCATCCTCGTGAACCCGCATCAGCAAAGCTCCCTGAATGGCATCTATGCTGCCGGCGATGTCGTCGAGGGTCTGGACCAGATCGCGGTTGCCATCGGTCATGGCGCGATCGCTGCGACCGCCATCCATAACAGGCTGCGCGAGCGCGATTAGCGCCCTATCCTATCGGCATGGCAGCGAAGGCAGAATTCAACCGCTTCTTTGCGCGCGATCCCGTTCCGGTCGCGCGCGAGCTCGTCGGCGCGCGGCTGCTGTTCGCAGGCGCAGGCGGCATCATCGTCGAGACCGAAGCCTACGCCCACGACGATCCGGCCTCGCACAGTTTTGCCGGACCCAATACGCGCAACGCGGCGATGTTCGGCACGCCTGGCACCGCCTATGTCTATCGCAGCTATGGCATCCATTGGTGCCTGAATTTCACCTGCGGCAAAGGCAACGCGGTTCTGATCCGTGCGCTCGAACCGCAGGTTGGCATTGCCCGCATGCGCAAACGGCGCGGCGTCGATGACATTCGTGTGCTGTGCAGGGGGCCGGGCAATCTCACCAAGGCGCTCGGCATCGATGGCGAAGACAATGGTTTGCCGCTCGATGCGCCACCCTTCGCGCTGAGCTTCGCGGAGGACATCTGCGAGCTTGTCACCGGCTGCCGCATCGGCCTCACCCGTGCCGTCGATGTGCCATGGCGTTTCGGATTGGCGGGTTCGCGCTTTGTCAGCCGCGCCTTTCCAGAGACCCGCTAAGACGACGCGATCTCGGCAATGAGATCGAGCGCGCGCCCGATCGTCTTCTGGAGCAACACCTCTCGCGGTTGTTGACCGAAGGTTTCGCGCACGATCCGCGGCGCGGCACCGCGCTTGCAGGCGCCGAAATAGACAAGGCCCACGGGATTTCCGTCCTCGTCCGGTTCCGGACCGAGCACGCCGCTGACCGCGATCGCGACACTCGCAGGCGAGCGGACCAGCGCACCTTCCGCCAATTGCTGCACCACCTCGGCATTGACGGCGCCTTTCTCCTTCAGGAGGGCCGCGGATACGCCGAGCGCTTCGGCCTTGTGGTCTTTGCTGTAGGTGACGAAACCGCCATGCAGCACGTCGCCGGCGCCATCGCAGCCGGACAGCACCGCAGCGAGCAGACCGCCGGTGCAGGATTCGGCCGTGACAACGCTGACGCCGCGGTTTTTGAGGGTTTTCAAGGTTTCCTGGGCGCGGGCAACGACGGATTGTTCCACGATCAAGGCTTTGGCGGTCTGCATGGAGTGTGCACGGGAGGTGAGAATGGCGAGCGGCACATGGCAATCATCCGCCTCCGGTGCAAGCCCCTTCGCTGCCGCTGCCGCCGTCAGACCGTAAGCCAATCCAGATTCGGTTCCTGTTCGATGTTCTGGAGCCGGTCGAACAGCCGTTCCATCGCGTCTTTGTCGAACCGTTTCGTCTGAAGCATGAATTTTTCTTTCAGCCCGGCGCGGTCGAGCGGGCGCGCCGGCGTTCCCATGAACTCCTCGACCGTGGTCTCGAAGCTGCGCCCGTCTTTCAGCGTGACCGCAACGATGCTGGTCAGATTTTCGCGCGACTGACCGGGCGCCGCCTGCGTCTTCACTTTCGCCGCCATGGCAAGGATATCGCGATCCTGCGCCACGTTGTCATCGAAGGAATCCGGATCGATGGGATTGCGATAGAGCGAGAGCGCGACGGAGAACGGGATGCTGTATTGGGCGAGCAGCACATCGGGCGGTGCCGGGATGTTGTTCGTCGTCGCCATGCGCTGATTGCCGGTGATCATGATCGCCTGCACATCGGCGGCGGTGAATTTGTGCTCCGCTTTCAGATTCAGCATCGCCTCCACGGGACGATGCGCCGTGATATGGCACGCAAAGCGCTTCATCATGATGTCGCCGCTCGCGAAGTCGCGGCCCAAATCCTTAACCAGCTCGGCGGTATCGTAGGTGTTGCAGAAGGCGTGCAGATAGCCGGATTCGCCTTCGAGCACGGAGGATGGGCCGGTGAACCCGTCATCGGCAAGGCTCGCCGCAACCACGCCCGATTCCGCGGCGCGGCCCAGATGCAGTTTCTTGACCATCGCGCCATCATTGGAGCGGGTGAATTCCAGGAGTCCGCCCGACAGCGAGCCCGCAATGCCGATGGCGTTGGTCATCTTGGCATCGTCGAAGCCCATCAGCTTGCCGCAGGTGACGGCGGCGCCGAAGGGCCCCGTCGTACCCGGCGCATGGAAGCCGCGCGGCTCCAGCGTGCCTTTCGCGGCCCGGCCGATGCGGATCATGCATTCGGCGCCCGCGGTCATCGCGGTGACGAGCGCACGCCCCGAAGCCCCTCGCTCCTGCGCGATCGCGAGCCCGGACGAGAACATCGAGGCGCCCGGATGCGAGCCCGAATCCGGATCGGTCAGATTGTCCATCTCGAAAGCATGCGCCATTGCGCCATGCGCAAGCGCGGCCGAGGGCGCCTGTACCCGCGTGACGCCGCTGCCGAGAATGGCCGATTTGCCGCCAGGGCCGGTGCGTTTGGCATGCGCGATGACGATCTCGCTCCATGGGAGCTTGCCGCCATACAGGATGACGCCCGCCGTGTCGGTGATGGCGTTGACGATGCGTTCGCGGATGGCAGAGGGAATGTCCTCGTAACGCAGACCAGCGGCATAGGCGGCGAGACGCCTGGTTTGACCAGATTTCTCCGTATTGGACTTCGGTACCGCTTTGTCAGCCGCGGCGACAGGCGTAAGGAAAGCCGGTGAAAGCTGCGCCGCGCCGGCGGCCAGCGCCATGCGGTTCAAGAACACGCGCCTGCCGAGATGTTCGCCCTTGTCGCCCGCCATACCTGCCTCCCAAACGTTATGCATGGGAAAATAACCGAAAACGCGCCCGGTGCCGAGCGGGTCTTGGCACCCTATCTCATAGGCTTCAGCAATGGATGCTCAGCCTCAAACCTTAACCACACGCTGCTGCATCGCCGGCGGCGGTCCGGCCGGAATAATGCTGGGGTTTCTGTTGGCACGCGCAGGTGTCGATGTGGTCGTTTTGGAGAAGCACAAGGATTTCCTGCGCGATTTTCGCGGCGATACCGTGCATCCCTCGACGCTTCAGGTGATGGACGAGCTGGGCCTGCTCGATGCGTTCCTGAAGCGGCCGCATCAGGAGCTGAGGGAAATCACCGGGATTCTCGGCGGCAAGCGCGTGCATATCGCCGATTTCTCGCATGTGCCGGGCCGATGCAAATTCATCGCGCTGATGCCGCAATGGGACTTCCTGGATTTTCTGGCTGGTGCGGCACGAGCCTATCCTGGTTTCAAGCTGCTCATGGAAACCGAAGCGGTTGATCTTGTGATCGATAGCAATCGTATTGCTGGCATCGAAGCGACGTCGCCATCCGGGCCTTTATCCATTCGCGCCGATCTGACGGTCGCCGCGGATGGCCGCCATTCGGTGTTGCGCGAAAAGGCAAAATTCCAACGCCAAGACTTCGGCGTGCCCATCGACGTGCTCTGGATGAAGCTCGCGAAACGGCCCGATGACGATTCCACCGCGCTCGGCCGGATCGCGGCGGGCGCCATCTTCGTGACGCTGGACCGTGGCGACTATTGGCAGTGCGCGCTTCTCATTGAGAAAGGCGGCGCCGAAGCGTTGCATACCCAGGGTTTGCAGCGCTTGCGCGACATCATCGCGCGCGTGGCACCGATGCTGAACGACCGGACATATGAGTTGCAGGATTGGGATCAGGTGAAGCTTCTGACTGTCACGGTGGACCGGCTGAAGCAATGGGCAAAGCCGGGGCTGCTCGCGATCGGCGATGCGGCGCATGCCATGTCGCCCATCGGCGGCGTCGGCATCAATCTCGCGATCCAGGATGCGGTGGCGGCGGCGAATCTTTTGGCCGAGCCATTGCGGCACGCCACGGTGACGCTGGATTTGCTTTCGCAGGTGCAGAAGCGGCGCGAATGGCCGGCCAAGATAACGCAAAGCTTGCAGCGCACGATCCAGGACCGCGTGATGACGCGCGTGCTCACGCTCGACCACGAGCCGAGAGTGCCTTTCGCGGTCAAGTTGCTTGAATGGTTTCCACTGCTCCGCCGCATTCCGGCGCGGCTGGTCGGCACGGGATTCCGGCCCGAGCATGTGAAGACGCCGGCCGCGACGTTCTGAACACCGTCACATCTGCATCGCCCAGCCATCGACCGCCATCGCGGCCTGACGGATGGCTTCCGTCAACGTCGGATGCGCATGGCAGGTGCGCGCGATGTCTTCGGCCGAGGCCGAGAACTCCATCGCCAGAACCGCTTCGCCGATCATGTTACCGGCATCGGGGCCGAGCATGTGTACACCCAGCACGCGGTCCGTCTTCGCATCGGCCAGAACCTTCACGAATCCGTCGGTCGTGAGATTGGCCTTGGCGCGCGCATTGGCAGTGAAGGGGAATTTGCCGATCCTGTAGGCGATGCCCGCGGCCTTCAGTTCTTCTTCGGTTTTGCCGACGGTCGCGACCTCCGGATAGGTGTAGATGACGGACGGAATCGCGTCGTAATTCACGTGCCCAGCGCGCCCTGCGATCAACTCGGCGCAGGCGACCGCTTCGTCTTCGGCCTTATGCGCGAGCATGACGCCTTCGCGCACGTCGCCGATCGCATAGATGCCCGGGACATTGGTGCGGAAGTGCTCATCGGTCGCGACTCGGCCCCGCGCATCCCGTTTGACGCCGGCCGCATCGAGCCCGAGATTATCCGTATACGCACGGCGTCCAATGGCGACCAGAATAGCATCGGCTTCGATCGCCTGCTTATCGCCACCCTTGGCCGGTTCGATGGTGGCCGTCAGTCCGGTGCTTTTCTTTTCGACGCCGGTGACTTTGTGGCCGAGGGTGAATTTCATTCCCTGTTTTTCCAGAAGCCGTTGGAACGCCTTGGCGACCTCCAGATCGGTGCCGGGCACGATGCGGTCCAGGAATTCCACCACCTGAACGTCCGAGCCAAGCCGCCGCCAAACCGAACCCAGCTCGAGACCGATCACGCCCGCGCCGATCACCAGCAGCCGCTTCGGCACAGACGCAAAGGCGAGCGCGCCGGTCGAAGATACGATGGTATTCTCGTCGATGACAACGCCGGGAAGCGGCGCAACATCGGAGCCCGTCGCAATCACGATATGGCGCGCGGAGAGTTCGCGCGTTCCGTCCTTCATCTTGACGCGCACCTTGCCGGGCCCGGCAATAACGCCCTCGCCGACGATGCCTTCGACCTTGTTCTTTTTGAACAGGAATTCGATGCCCTTGGTCAGTTCGCCGACCACCTTGTCCTTGTGCCCCATCATCCTTGCGAGATCGAAGCCGGGCGCTCCGGTGATGCCGAATTTCGGAAAATCGTGACGCGCCACCTCCAACAGATCGGTCGCCTGGAGCAGAGCTTTGGATGGGATGCAGCCGACATTCAGACAGGTCCCGCCGAAACGCCCGCGCTTGTCGATGCAGGCGGCGGTCAACCCAAGCTGGCCCGCGCGAATGGCGCAGTTATAGCCGCCGGGTCCGCCCCCGATGACAACGACATCGAAAGTATCGGCCATGAAATCGGTCCTTGCCGTGTCATGACCCGCAACAGCGGGCCATCCAGACGATCCTGGAACTCCCCTGGCAGCGCGGACGCGCTGCCTACTGGGTGGCCCGGTCGCACGCCGGGCCACGACACTCAGTTTCTATAAATCCAACAGCAGCCGCTGCGGATCTTCGAGATTCTCTTTCACCCGCACGAGGAACGTGACCGCATCGCGGCCATCGACCAGCCGGTGATCGTAGGACAGCGCGAGATACATCATCGGGCGGACTTCGATTTTATCGCCGATCGCGACGGGCCGGTTCTGGATTTTATGCATGCCCAGAATGCCCGATTGCGGCAGGTTCAGGATTGGCGTCGACATCAGCGAGCCGAACACACCGCCATTGGTGATGGTGAAGGTGCCGCCCAGCAGCTCTTCCAGTTTCAGCTTGTTGTCGCGCGCGCGTGTGGCGAATTCGGCGATCTGTTTCTCGATTGTAGCGAGGCTTGCGGTGTCCGCATCGCGCACCACCGGCACCACGAGCCCGCGATCGGTCGAAACCGCGACGCCGATGTCGAAGTAATTCTTGTAGACTATATCGTCGCCGTCGATCTCGGCATTGACCGCCGGGATTTCCTTCAGCGCCGCTATCGACGCCTTCACGAAGAAGCTCATGAAGCCGAGCTTCACGCCATGCTTCTTCTCGAACCCGTCCTTATAGGCGTTGCGCAGCGCCATCAGCTTCGACAGATCGGCTTCGTTGAAGGTCGTGAGCTGAGCCGCGATCTCCTGGCTTTCCTTCAGCCTCGTCGCGATGGTCTTGCGCAGCCGCGACATCGGCACGCGTTCCTCGCGCTCGCTCCGCGCACGATCACCGCTCGGCATGGGCTCGGCACGCATAGGTCTGCTGTCTTTGCGCGCTTCGAGTGCGGCCAACGCATCGGCCTTTGTCACCTGGCCATGCTTGCCGGTGCCAGGAATCGCCGACGTATCGAGATTATCTTCCGCTGCAATACGCCGGACCGAAGGTGGCGGCGGTGGCGGAGGAGCGGTTGCCGGCGCAACCGCGGGCGCTTTGGCTTCCGGCTTTGCTGCGGGCTTGGACGCTTCTTTCAGTGACTCGGACTTTTTCGCGTCAGCCGTAGCAGGCGCCGGTGAGGCCGCCGGTTTCGTGGGCGCCTTCACGTTCTGGCCTTCTTGCACCTGGCCGAGCACGGTGCCGACATTGACCGTTCCGCCTTCTTTGATCTCGATATGCTCGAGCACGCCAGCGGCCGGCGACGGTACTTCGATATTGACCTTGTCGGTTTCGAGCTCGACCAGCGGCTCGTCCTGGGACACCGCCTCGCCCTCGCGCTTCAGCCAGCGCGCAATCGTCGCCTCGGTGACGGATTCGCCCATGGCGGGCACTTTGATGGCGATGCTCATGGCGAGCCCTTTTTTCGTCAGATTACAACGTCAAAGCATCGTTCAAGAACGCAGCAAGCTCCGCCTGGTGCCGGCTCGCCTGCCCCACAGCGGTCGATGCCGATTCCGCGCGGCCCGTATAATGCAGACCTTCGCTGAGGTTCAGCTTCATCAGCGCCTCTTCGATGCGGGGAGCCGCGAAGCACCACGCGCCCTGGTTCTTCGGCTCTTCCTGACACCAGACGATGTCCGCCTTCGGGAACCGCTTCAGCTCGTCGATCAATGCCGCTTGCGGGAAGGGATAGAGCTGCTCGATACGCAGGAGCTGGATACGCGTCTGTTTGCGCTTCTCGCGCTCGTCCAGGAGATCGTAATAGACCTTCCCGCTGCACAGCACGACGCGGCGGATATCGGCGTCGGAGACAAGCGTAATCGTCGAGCCCGGCGCGCTTTGCGCATCGTCCCACAGCACGCGGTGAAACGTTGTCTGCGGCCCGAATTCGCTCAGCTTCGAAACCACCCGCTTATGACGCAGCAGCGATTTCGGCGTCATCAGCACCAGGGGTTTGCGGAAATTGCGATGCATCTGCCTGCGGAGCACGTGGAAGTAATTCGCCGGTGTCGTGCAATTCGCAACCTGCATATTGTCGTCGGCGCAAAGCTGCAAATAGCGTTCGAGCCGCGCCGAGGAATGCTCCGGACCCTGGCCCTCATAGCCATGCGGCAAGAGCATCACGAGGCCCGACATGCGCAGCCATTTCATTTCGCCTGACGCGATGAACTGATCGACGATCACCTGCGCGCCATTGGCGAAATCACCGAACTGCGCTTCCCACAGCACCAATGCCTTGGGTTCGGCCAGGCTGTAGCCATATTCGAAGCCGAGCACCGCGTTTTCCGAAAGCAGCGAATCCACGACCTCGAATTCGCTCTGATCGGGCGCCACATGGCAAAGCGGGATGTAACGGTCCTCGCTCTCCTGGTCGATCAAGGCGGAATGCCGCTGCGAGAACGTGCCGCGCGAGGAATCCTGCCCGGAGAGTCGCACCGGATAGCCCTCGGTCACGAGCGTGCCGAAGGCGAGCGCTTCGGCGGTTGCCCAATCGATGCCTTCGCCGCTCTCGATCATGGCGCGCTTGGCCTGCAACTGGCGCTGGATCGTCTTGTGCAGATGGAAACCATCGGGCGCCGACGAAATCACGCGGCCGACCTGCTTCAAGCGTTCGAGATCGACACCGGTCTCGCCACGCCTGGCCCCCGATGCCGGCGGCAACTCCATCCCCGACCAGCGGCCATCCAGCCAATCCGCCTTATCCGGGCGGTGCGCCTTGGCGGCAGCCAGTTCTTCCTCGAGCGTTTTCTGGAAGGCCGCGATCATCTCGGCGACCTCGGCCTCGGTGACCACGCCTTCCGCAATCAGCTTCTTGGAATAGATTTCCAGCGTCGTCGCATGGCCATGGATCGCCCGGTACATCAAGGGCTGGGTGAAGGACGGCTCATCGCCCTCATTATGGCCGAAGCGGCGGTAGCAGAACATGTCCACCACAACGTCCTTATGGAAAAGCTGACGGAATTCGGTCGCAAGCCGCGCGCAATGCACGACCGCCTCCGGATCGTCGCCATTCACATGGAAGACCGGCGCCTGCACCATCAGAGCGACATCGGAAGGATACGGCGATGAACGTGCAAAGCGCGGCGCCGTGGTGAAGCCGATCTGATTGTTGACGATGAAATGCACCGTGCCACCGATGCGGAAACCCTTGATGCCCGACATCGCGAAGCATTCGGCAACCACGCCCTGACCGGCAAACGCCGCATCGCCATGCAGCAGCAGCGGCATGACCGAACCGCGCGTGGTCTTGTCGCCGTATTGCGCCTGCTTGGCGCGGGCCTTGCCGAGCACGACGGGATCGGAGGCTTCGAGATGCGACGGGTTCGCGGTCAGCGACAGATGCACATTGCGGCCATCGAAGGAGCGGTCGGAGGAAGCGCCGAGATGGTATTTGACATCGCCCGAGCCCTGCACATCCGACGGTTTCGCCGAACCGCCCTGGAATTCGTGGAAAAGCTGCCGATAGGGCTTGCCCATCACGTTGACGAGCACGTTCAAGCGGCCGCGATGCGGCATGCCGAGCACAATGTCCTTCACGCCGAGCTGACCGCCGCGCTTGATGATCTGCTCCATCGCCGGGATCATCGCTTCGCCGCCATCGAGCCCGAAGCGTTTGGTGCCGACGAATTTGACGCCGCAGAATTTCTCGAACGTCTCGGCTTCGATCAGCTTGTTCAGGATGGCGCGCTTGCCCTCCTTGGTGAAGCTGATCTGCTTGTCGGCGCCTTCGATGCGGCGCTGCAGCCAATCGCGCTGCTCCGCATCGTTGATGTGCATGTATTCATATCCAATGGCGCCGCAGTAATTGCGCTTCAACGTGTCCATGAGCTGGCGCGGGGTTGCTGTTTCCAGCCCCATGATGCCGTCCACGAAGATGGGCGTATCGAGATCCTGATCGGTGAAGCCCCAGAAAGAGGGCTCGAGCTGCGGCGGCGGCTTTCTCTTCTCAAGCCCGAGAGGGTCGAGATTCGCACCGAAATGGCCGATGATGCGATAGGCGCGGATGAGTTGGACGGCACGAATAGAGGCCTGCGATGCGGCATGGGCATCGCTCGACACCGGTTCGCCCGTCTGGGATATGGCGGGCGGCGCTACGCGCGGTGCGGCTCCGCCGCCGGTAAGGGCTGCGATCAGCTCGCCATCTTCCAGTGCGGGACGCGCATCGCGATGCCATTCCGGACCGCGGCCGAGCTGTGCGGCGTTGAGCTGCTTCTCGCCCAGCGCCTCGAAAAACGCGCGCCAGGTGCCATCAACCGAGGCCGGATTCTCCAGATACTGCGCGTAAAGCCCTTCGATAAAACCGGCATTGCCGCCAAAAAGAAAGGAGGTGGCCTCAAGGATGGCATTGGAGGTGGGCCCTTGCGGCCGCCGCTGTGAACGCGATTCTGCTGTCATTTCAATGATTACGGGCGCCTCGGGCCGGTCCGGAAGCGCGCTCGCTCCTCTCCTTACAGCGATGGGCCGTGGACTTCGCGCAAGGCCTAAACCGATTTGCTTAACATTCCTATGACCGGGTGCGAATTCAATGGCTTCTAGCGGCCGCCCAGCAATTCCTTGAGCGTGGTTCCAAGCGCCGCCGGGTTCGGAGAAACCCGGATGCCGGCAGATTTCATCGCCTCGATCTTGGAATCGGCACCACCCTTGCCGCCTGAGATGATGGCGCCCGCATGGCCCATGCGCCGCCCGGGCGGCGCGGTGACGCCCGCGATGAAGCCGACGGTTGGCTTCTTGACCTTGTTGCGCTTCAGAAAATCGGCCGCGTCTTCTTCGGCGGCGCCGCCGATCTCGCCGATCATGATGATCGATTGCGTTTCGGGGTCGGCCAAGAACATCTCCAGCACGTCGATATGCTCGGTGCCTTTGACCGGATCGCCGCCAATGCCGACGCAGGTGGTTTGACCCAGGCCCACGGCGGTCGTCTGCGCCACCGCCTCATAGGTCAGCGTGCCCGAACGCGAAACGATACCGACCGAACCTTTGCGGTGGATATGGCCCGGCATGATGCCGATCTTGCACTCGCCGGGCGTGATGACGCCCGGGCAATTCGGGCCGATGAGCCGCGTGTCCGAGCCGCAGAGAGCGCGCTTCACCTTCACCATGTCGAGCACAGGAATGCCTTCGGTAATGCAGATGGCAAGCTCGATCCCAGCATCGATTGCTTCCAGGATCGCATCCGCCGCAAAGGCGGGCGGTACATAGATTGCGGACGCGGTCGCGCCGGTTTTCTCTCTCGCCTCGCGCACCGTGTCGAAGACGGGAAGGTTCAGATGCGTCGAACCGCCTTTCCCGGGCGAGACGCCACCGACCATTTTGGTGCCATAGGCAATCGCCTGTTCGGAATGGAAGGTGCCCTGCGCGCCGGTGAAGCCCTGGCAGATAACCTTGGTATTCTTGTCGACAAGGATGGACATGGCTTAGTGCTCGATCTCTGATCGCCCGGTTTCAACAAGCGGTGCGTTGGGGTTGAGGACAACGCGATACAGCGTGTCGAGAACGCCGTCGAAATTTTCGACCAGCTCCGCATTCCAAAAACGAATGACGCGCAGTCCTTTACTTTCCAAAAAACGGGTGCGCTTCATATCGCCGTCCTGACGTTGCGCGTGCTGGCTGCCGTCAAGCTCGATGACGAGCTTCAATTGCGCGCAATAGAAATCGGCAAAGTACGGGCCAATAGGATGCTGGCGCCGAAAGGAATGGCCCTGCATCTGTCCGCTGCGCAGACGCGACCATAGTTTCTGCTCTAGTGTCGTGGATTGGGCGCGCAAATGGCGTGCGCGTGCGGTCTTTGTAGCGGTGCGACTGATGCGGTTCATCGCAAACCCCAGGATGCACGCCAGGACCACCACCCTACCCTCCCCCTTTAAGGGGGGGAGGCAACGCGAACCTCGCACCGGACGAGCGTCTGCAGAAATTGACTTCGCCTTCCCCTGAAAGGGGGAGGGTAGGGTGGGGGTCCGTTAGCAAGCCCCTTTCCAGCACATTGGGATCCTAAGCTTAGAATTCCACGTGGACAAGTTGTCGCGGCCGCTTCTATAGTGTCACCTAAATACTAGTGACTCCAGCGTAACTGGACTGGCCACAGTTAGGCCGCAAATGTAATCACACTGGCTCACCT
>JADMIO010812954.1_pt1 | contig 12900 bp, 19 predicted proteins | sample 8958161 | NCBI WGS metagenome assembly JADMIO01 (sample SAMN16585339, study PRJNA669376) | soil metagenome | isolation source: Crop rotation soil | place: USA: Cullars Rotation, Alabama | collected 2011 | reverse complement strand
CTTTCCCCGAATCACTCGCACATCACATCTACGGCGGCGCAAACAGATCAGTCGAGTGAAAAGCAGTTTATGTACAGAATCAATTTGCCTGCCATTGCGGAGGCAATGCAGCACCTGTCGCTTTGGCCTTTCGAGAGCGAGCGCTTTGAGAAGCCCACACTTTTCTTGCGCGGTGAACTGTCGTCTTATATCACTTCGAAACATTCTGAGGCGATAAGTAAACAGTTCCCAAATTCGATAATCGAAACGATCAAAAGTGCGGGGCACTGGATTCACGCAGAGAAGCCGAATGATCTCATTGAAAGTTTGCATCGATTTCTAAAGCAAAATGAGCTTTGACGAGCGGCGCTTCATCAAAGTCAGAATTTGAGCGGCTACCGCGGAGCAAAGGAAAGAGCTGAAATTTTCAAAACTAGCTTCTCGCTCGTCAACCGTTAACATGTTGTTTGGTTGATGAGCATGCGACTTGCAACTATTTTGCAGCGCGATTGTTGTCCTCGTGGTAATCGGCAACGGCAGTCGGCAGTCGGAAAAAGCCCAAATTTCGAATCTTCTCTCAACGTTTTGATCGTTGGAGTTTTCTCGTTTCAAATCGACCGCTTCAATGAACTTCGTCACACTTCAAACTCTCACACTCACAAAACTACAAGAACATCTCACACTCATTGATTATTGGCTATCAGAACGTTGTTTATATCTATTGTTTATTCAAGTTATTCACTTTGTTTATACTGTACTCATACTATCCCTCTTCTCAGAATGAAGGTTTGTTATTCGCAGTCGACGTCGCTTGTTTGTTTTGCACAATCAACTGAGGAATTCGAAATCAATTCAGCATCAAATCACTCAACTCGCAACAATATAGTCACGAACTATGTTCTCGATCCATGTTTTTCTCCACTTCAATTGTACTTCGCAGCTCTTTACCCTCTTCGCTCTTTCGGCTACCCTCCTCTTTTCAGTTCAAGCGGACACACTAAATGACTGGCTTGACTTCCGCTCTCTGATTGACACAGTCAACACGAAGAACACAACTTGGAAAGCAGGTGTGAATGACAAATTTACCTCTTTGTCATTCGACGAGGCGAGAAAAATGATGGGATCAAAGCTCCACTCTTCGGCCCGAAAGCTCAAACAGTCGCTCAAAACCAAACAATCGAATGAAAACAGCCACATCCCCGCGGAGTTCGATACGAGGCACGCGTGGCCGCAGTGTGAGAGCGTTGCAGCGGTTGCTGATCAAGGTGAGTTTTGAATCGCGCAGTTTACGGTTTATGTAAAGCGAAACCTCATCAAGCGATCAACTTACACGACGCGTTCTGAATGTTGTCGTATCATGTTCAATGAACAGGCAACTGCGGCAGCTGCTGGGCCTCCGCCGCCGCCTCGGCCGCGACGGACCGTGTGTGCATCCAAACTAATGGCGCCCAAAAGCCGCAACTCTCAGTCGAAGACCTCCTGAGCTGCTGCTCCGCCTGCGGCGACGGGTGCGACGGCGGCTACCCTTTGGAGGCGTGGGAGTATTTCGTGCGCTCGGGCGTAGTGACGGGTGGCGGGTTTCAGCAGTGGAATAGGGGTTGCAGGGCTTATTCTGTTAAGGCTTGCTCGCACCACTCGGGGGACGCTGCGCGATCGTGCGATAATGGGGGCGAGGCCAAGACGCCGCGGTGCAAGAGGGAGTGCGATGCAAGGTCGCCGGTGCACAGCTACAAGGACGACAAGATTCAATTCAGGTCGGCGTACTCTGTGCCGCAGGACACCGAGGCGATTCAGAAGGAGATTATGCAGAGCGGATCTGTGCAGGTGGCCATGAATGTTTTCGCAGACTTTTTACTCTACAAAGAGGGAGTTTATCGGCATGTCGATGGGAAAGAGCTCGGCGGACACTCAATTAAGATGATCGGATGGGGATCTGAGGGAGGAGTCGATTATTGGCTGTGCACAAACAGTTGGAACACCGATTGGCGAGTTTGATACCAAATGCAATCAAGCATCGAAAAAGCTCTGAACATCCGATTTTCTTATTAACAAACTCTATTGAAGGCTGCTTTGATTGCTTTACTGTTAACTTGCACAACAGGGGTGACAAGGGCTTCTTCAAAATTTTGAGAGGTGAAAATGAATGCGGTATTGAGGAAATGGTGGTCGCTGGAATGTATAAATAAATCAGCAGGATAGTGTGATTCAATTGTCGTTAAGCATATTGTTAGTCAATTTATACTATCAAATGAGAAGTTTATTGTCGATTTATTGCGCAGAGGTGTTCTATGTTAGTGCGTGTGGAGTTGAAGTGTTATATCTTTTACTGTTAATTTTCTTTCAGTTCAGTTCATTGTTTAAATTTACTTAACAATGCCTGTGTATCACAATTATATTTCCCTCAACCCAACTGTTCTTCTTCCTTATTCATCTAACTGTTCTTAGCAAACCATTGTTTCATTTCACAACACGGCTTTGTGAGTTGTCAATTGCCGCCAGCGCTCGATAATGCAAGAGCTCTCAACGTCGCCTTTCGATCGAGCACACGACTTGACAAAAAATAGAATTGAAAAACAAATTGAATTGAACCAATGTCTCAATAAACAGAAGAAATCCTGTTCGATAAAAAGTGGGACACACAAAAATTGCCAGTGTTAAGCTCGCCACTCCACTTTGGGTGCGGCGAAAGGAAAAATGTGAATTGTTGTAGTTCTGTGAAACAATTGATACTTGCTTCGACAAAAAAATTTTTGCGTATTGGAAAGCGTGAATATATCCTAAAACAACGATAGACTGAAAATAAATTGATTTACTGAATAAATAAGGGATCCTTGCGCAGTGCGTGCCCCTTCTGTTCCGACGCGGAAATTTGGCTGACAACAGGGGGAACTACCACGCGGTCCTCCTCTAAAGCATCAATCCGTGCTTCTGTGAGCAATATCAACAACTTAATTCTCGTTCTACTGAAAAGTGCTTAAACGCAGGCGAGAGGGCTCCGTGAGGTCAAGGACTGCAGTGAATCATTTCGTTACTTTTAAAATGACGCGAAGTGCAAAGCACAATTTTATCCTTAATTCTCTACGCATTCAGCAACCGTCCGCGATCCCGATCATCGCCCTTTTCACATCACCGAGCTCATCGAGCAAAATTTTGACACATCCGCCGATCAATCTCATTTGCAGCATCCTTTTCGATCACCCTGATCCCTCGTGAGCAGCTGCACATCATCGTCCGCTTTGATTTTATTGGCATTCTTATCCTGCTTCGGCAGCTTTCTCGCAATATCCTGAAACATTCTCCCCACATTTTCGCCGGATTTCGCGCTCATTTCGTAAAAAATGCACTTGTTCTCAGCGGCGTACTGCCTCGCCTCGTCGGTCGAAACCTCCCTCTTCGACTCTAAATCGCACTTATTTCCCGCGAGTCCAATAACGATATCAGCGCTGCCCTGCCGCTGCAGCTCTTCGATCCATGTCTTTGCGCCTGAGAACGAGTCGTAGGATGTGATGTCGTACACCACAAGCGCGGCTGAAGCGCCGCGGTAGTACATAGGAGCGAGGGAGCGGTAGCGTTCTTGGCCGGCTGTGAGATGAGAATGGACAAGCAGAGAATGAAGGTTCAATCATTAGCGTTGCACACTTTGGTTTGCAATTTGGAATGAACTCGACAAACGCTTGTGACTAACCTGTGTCCCATATTTCGAATTTGACTGTGTAATTATCAACTTGAACGGTTTGTGTGAGGAAAGCGGCGCTATTTTGAAGTGAGCGATGGGCAGACGACACACAAAATCAAATTCAAATCGATAATGTGAGACAGAACAACTATAATCGAATATGTGATCGTGACTGACAGTCGCTTGCTGATTGTACTCGGATTCGAAAAAAAATTTGATACTAACCCGATGGTGGGTTGCTGGAATTCGAAAAACTCGTTTTTGACAAAGCGCTCGACACTACTGCTTTTTCCGACAGCGGCGTCGCCTGTTTGTTTGCAATTTTAATTTTTGAGGCAAAACAAACAACAAAATGGGCAGTGATTTGCATAAGTGATTTGTTGCTTCTCAAAGCGATCGAGAAAAGGACTACAAGCTGCGGTGCGAGATTGTAGCTACATTCAACGCTCATCTGCTATACGTTGAGCCTTGCTTCACTTTGAGGTTCGAGTTCGAGTTCAATTGAGCACTGCACGTGACTTGCCTAAAAGGACGAGTTTGAAATTGAGTGTTTTTTGAGACATTTTCGAGCGAAATTTGGGAGGAGCTCGAGTTGTGTAAAACAAGAGGAGTAGGAATGATTTTGTGTCTTCCAAGCGCCAGCGGCGACCTGTTGTCGTTTCAAAAGTGTATCACAAGCGAGTATTGCGGATTGAGTGATGAAACTCAATTTGAATTGCACCGATCGATGCTGTACAGTTCAATGATTGAACGGATTCAAATGCAAACAATCGTATAATCGGCGATAACAAAAGAAAATCTTTGTAACTAGAACTTCGAGTACAGAATGCGTTCGAACAATGGCTCTACTCTCATCGCAGAGCACTCAATTCCGACCGATCGACTATCGATCGAATCTTGGATCGATGCGTCTCAGTGCTCAGTCGTCCCATTTTGCCCTCATTTCTCTGTTATTCTTTCACTTTTTTTCCAAACAACAACTCCACAAATTATACAGACCACTGCACTATCAACTTAGCTACTTCCAACCCGAAATAAAGCATCACTCGTGGTTCACACAAGGAGCAAAAACGCGACAGCCCACAGTTTGACATCGGCAAATAACTTGCCGCTCCTGATCACAATTTGAATTCTGCCGCAGCAATGCGCGTTGTTATTCAACGCGTAAAGCGTGCTTCTGTTACAGTCGTTTCATCGAATGAGCAAATTTCCTCAATTAATTCTGGACTGTTTGTATTGTTGGGAATTCATCAAAATGACACAAAATTTGATTCGGAATATATTTGTAATAAAATACTGAATATGAGACTGTGGAGTGATAATGAAACAGAATCAATTAAAAATGATCAGCCAAAATTTCTTTCAAAACAACAAAATGATTCAATTACAAATGACAGTATCAAATTAATCAATTGCAATTACGTGAATCACAATGAAGTGAATCATAAAACCTAAAAAAATTTTGACTCAAATTCATCAAATCCTGTTACTAAACCATGGTCAAAGTCAGTTATGTCAATGGGATATGAATTGTTAATTGCAAGTCAATTTACTTTAATGTGTCAATTGAAGGGTAATAAACCTGATTTTCATTCCGCCATGAAACCTGAAATTGCAAAAATATTTTTTAATGAAATTATAAATAAATTAAAATTATTATATTCATCAAATAAAGTAAAATGTGGACAATTTGGGACTTATTGTGAAATTGAAATAATTAATGATGGACCAGTTACTATTGAACTGAATACTGATGGAATGACATTTGAGAGTGAAAAATTGAAAACTGAAATTTTACAAAAACGAAAACAAAAACAAGCGGAAAGTAGAAAAATGCAAATAAAACAATCAAAAAAAGAAAAAGAAGAGCGTCAAACGCTGTCATCAGTGAATGAATCGAATTCTGACAAATCGACTAAAGCAGCTGAGGGCTGAACTGAACAATTCGTTTCGCCCCAAATTTTCATTCTGTCGCATCCGAAAACTCTTCATCAATTAATACTTCAAACCAATCGATAAACTGGTTTCCCTCTTCAGAGTGCTCAATGTTTGCGCTCATTCAAGAGAAATTTGGCAATCAGCAGCAAAGCTCTAAAGGAGGAGCGATGAGCGAATCCACGCCGCAGACCGCATTTTGGTTGCCTATTTCTGAAATTTTCAGTGTGAAAAATTCTGCTTATGAGCGAATGAATAATGACGCATTTCACTCATATTTTGATCAGGAGCTCAATATCGTGAAAATGCTCATGCACTATTTGAAGTACGCACCAAAAGTAAAAAAATCAGAACAAAAATTGAATGAGCTCCAAAAGTCCGCCGACATTCACCTCCGGTCTGAAAAGGCACAATTTTCAGCTCTCAGCGCTCAGCAAATAATCCAGTGAAAATCAGGCAGGTGGCAAATTCAAGTAGAGGGACGACCACATCGAATGATTAGTAGTTGATTGTGTTATATTATTCCGATCAAATGCGATTGTCGATCCAATCCATATGTGATTAGTGTGCAGAATGGCGAACGACAATTGTAAGCTGACTCAAAGAGTCTGCGGACAGTTACGAAGTCGCTGCTCCCGAGTTTGAAAATCGGACTTGTTTTCCACCGTCCATGCCCTTGGAATTTGAGCCCCAACTTGTCATTCATCTGGCCTGTTGCAGCAGTAGCTTTACAAAATATTTGAGTGGTGTTAGATGGTTTTTTGTTTGTTAAACAAATCAAAAACTGCAAATCCTTCAATTTCTTTCGAATTTTCTGCGTCTTGATTGTAGTACGCTTAGCATGTTTGATCGACTGACACGAATCAATGAATGCAATATGGAATGAATCAATTTTTATGCTGAGAGAAATGAAAAATCAATTTGAAGGCTCATTTCGCCAATGAGCTAATATTTGTTTATTATGTGATCAAATAATTTGATTTTAATAACACAACATGAATTTGAACGTCGTTGGAAAGGATACAGAAAAAAATAATAGTCAAAGTATATTATAAATTAGTGTATAGTCGAAGGAGATCAAAATTTGGCGGCTTAATTTTTCGAAAATTTCGTAATGGTTTAGTCCATACCATTTTAGTGGTGTGACTCATCATCAGAATCCACCTGAATTCTGATTCTCTCATAAATGAATGCGTCCTACTTTTGAATAATGAAAAAGTGCAGCGAAACAATCCAAACCAAAGTTGCTCAATTTGTCTACTAAACTCGGAATTGGCTCGGACCTTAATTCTGACTCACATTTTCTTTCCCATCGAAATCCCGTTCTTGCATAGTTTGTCTATCAATCTTCTTATGTTTGTCGATAGTGGAGATGTGGGTATGACTGATTGGTGGCGGATCAAATTTTTCTTCAATCAGATCGATATCCTCCGTTGGTTCGAAGGAACACTCAAATTCGTCGCCGGGATAAATATCAATCTCAACTCCGCTTCTTTCTTCCTCTACTTTAAATTGATGAGTTGTTGATTGAGATGAAATTGTTGTTCTCCCTTTTGTGATTGAAGCAGTATTTCCGACTGTGACTTCAACTGTCTCAATTCGGTGACTGGCCTCGTTGACATTGGCATAGCGCTGTCGTAATTAAAACATAAAAATCGAATACTCAAATACAAAATTATTGACAAAATAATTTGCACTCGCCTCGAATGACAAAATGCAAATAATTTTGGTTATTTAACTGAAAAATGGCACAACGATTCTTTCAACTGCTGCTCACCTCATCTAAGACCTCGTCACCCTCATTAATCGGTTTAATGGAATTTGATTGTGAGAATGTTCGGTGCGGTGTGTGCAGTGGAATTTGTGTCAATTGTATTGAGCGGATTGGAAGTGATTGGAGAAATTGTTTTGCAAAGGTGAGGCGTGTGAGTGTGAGTCGTCTGATTGCAGTTTGAAACATTTTTGTCGGGTAAACAAACAAATCGACAGCAGCACGTCAGACAAAGAAAAGATATGGATTACACCAGATAAAGTCTCAATAAATGTTTGGACGCACAAAGTTTGTGAAAAATGACTGAAATGGCTGGCAACAAACAACGGATGAGCCAATTGAAGAAGCGATTTTTGGGCGCGTCGACGTCTCAAGGCTGAGACGCTGAAATTCAAAATAGATGTGATTGACCCGTGATCAAACAAAAATACGACACTATAATGGCATTAGCCACCCGAATGCATCGAAATCAATTTCTTAAACAAGACGTGTTTGCTAGCAAAACTGCAAAGAGAGCGCGCGGTCGATTGGGAAGGTCCAAATTGTTACAAACTCAGAACAATAATGTGCAATATAACCCAAATGCGCTTTGACAGCTGAATTGCGTGAAATGAAACGTGGTGAGGGCGGATAACGAGTTAAAAAGTACGGAGCGTAGATGAATCGCTAAGTGGTTTGCAATGTCCAATTATTTCAAAACCCTGTTGCCTTTACAATTTAACGGGCACATGATGGACTATAATGTTATGATGCACTTCGATGCTACTGAGCTCATTTCGGCATACTGACACCTCCCTTATGCTTCTCAATCGGGTTCTTTCCAACAAGCACCTCTCGAACCCCGAACAGCATTCCACGAATGGCCGGCTTCAATTTCTCAAACGCAATGTCCAATCGATGATCCAAAGTATTTCTAACCAAAATCTGCCCGTCTCGCGCAGCAAGCTCAACTCCACCCGCACACGACGCAGCTGCGCTGTTCTTGCTCGGTCCCGGCGGGAGGAAGTTTTGGTCGTCAAGTTTGACGTCGATTGAGGGCGTCACTCCACTCGCTTTCTGCAAAGTCTCTTGAAACAATTTGATAGCAGCGGGCAGCTCTTTCTTTGCCACGCTCAGATCCTCCTGTCTCACGCGGATCGCTACTTTGTTCTCAAGCAGAGTCATCAAACCTTGAGTAATCAGGAAGCGTAAGAGCTCAGGATATTTCGAGTCCTTTGAGGCCTCAGCCAGGCGAATCAACACTTCGCACTTCAAATCGTTCATTTTGTCGTCGCGGTGGCGCATCGTGGCGAAGCGGGCGGCGGAGAGGGCTTTGGACTTTTCACTGTTCAAACGAAATGAAACATGGTCAGAAACATGAGTGTCTCTTGACCAGTTGTCCATTTCATTCGGATCAACTAAACATTGCATCAATCAATTGCATCGAATTATCAGTTTTGCTGTAATCAGCAAATAACTTACATTCGTTTCCGTATTTGATATTCTTTCTTGTGTTTGTCATGTTCGGCGCGGATGGCAATGCTGTATTACAAAATAGCAAAGCGGTAGCAAAAAAACATAAGGAACAGCATCAGCATCGAAAATGGTAATCTTTGAACAATCAAATTGAAGGCTGTCAAACGATCCAATCGATAAATGATGTTAACGCACCTCGCTTGTGTTTCTTGTGACAATTTTTCGGCCATAAATTCTTTTTCGGTTTTAATATTAATTTCCTCTGCTTTCTCGCGAGCCTCCTGCAATTTTCGACGTATGAAAGAACGATTGTTTGCGGCGTCGATGCCAAGCGCGTCAATATGTTGATTCCAACTCATCATTTCTCGATTTTGAATGATGAAGACGGGATGATTTTGAAACACTTTGACAAATTAGTGATGTGGGCATGACATTCAGGTGTGTTTGAGGTGAATGAAGCGGATATTTCTTGCGAGGTGAGCAACTCCGGATAATTGATTGGCGTAGTATGCGAAGCATGCACAATAGAGTTGAGTCAAACGATGCGGGGACGAGATTCAGAAAGGTTGAGATTTGAGGATGATTGCATGCAGATCCCTAGTGCGGTCGGTCGTCGTATGGGTGGGCTCGCGAGTCTATTATCGCACGGCGGATTTCGAATTGAACATGAAAAGGGCGACAAGCTCATATCTCGAAAATGATGGGGAGAAAAAAGTATAATTGAGGGTTAGATTCTAAGCATAGGTAACTGACCTGAGCAATGAAAGCTATCATCTGCTCAATTTGGCGATCGGCGTCGGCGCTATTCATTTTCCGAGGAGTAAATGAAGATATTAATTATCACAATACAATATGCTGCGCCTGATTATGGCGGGACGAATATTCACTTTCGCTCGAACTGCTGCTCGTCACGCGATTGTTGAAGAGTGGGCGAAATCAAATTGAGTGTATCGGTCGGATTTCAATATTGCTTCAAAAAAGCGACAATTGGCGTGACAAACAAGAGAAAAGAGAGATGTCAGCGCAAAGTGCAGGTTGGCGCAAACAACATCAAATGAAATTTCTTTTGAGCAAATGGTTTTGATTTTCTGTTGTGATGCATCAATCAAGGGCTGAGCTGGGTCGGAGCACTATAGATGAGCACAGAAAATGTCGAGCACGCAGCGGCGCGCCTTGCAAGGACAGACATGTCTGTGACTAATGTACTTAGTATGCAATTGGCCTGAAAAGTGGCCGCTTCTCTCGTAAACGACAGTCGTTTGGTTCAATTGCACCTTTTGGCATAAAAATCTTTAAACAAATTTGCTTTGAAAATCTTTGGGGCGAAAATGACCCAAAAGTCGTTCATTTTACTCATTCATCAGTAATTATCAAGAGCCAACAGAAAGTTTTCACGAAGTTCAGCCGTTTGCAGGCTTCCCGTTCAGAAATCAGTGCATTCATTGCGATCCGTTCGAAAAGCGACAACAGTAGCATCACTTGCATTTTTGGCACTCCTCACTTCAGAAAAAAATATTCTCACTGCCAGATTGGTCCGGGTTTCACCGTCCACTTGAGAGACTAGAGAGAGAGCGCGCCCTCACTCCCAAGCTCCGCAGCTCTCATGTCTCTCTCGAGCCCCGCCCACCCGCCTGTCCCCGCGCTGCGCTCCTCCGTCAGCCAGGGCGGCAGTAGCAGCAGCAACAATAACAATAACAACGCCAATAGTATTAATCAGCTCTCGCCCGACAGGGCAAGGTCCAGACCGAGCAGCAGTAGCGTTAGGGGGTCGCTGATGGTACGTGAGACACGCAAAATTCCTTTTTTTCCAGAGGAAAACTGTGGCCCGTGCCGCAGAAGCGATTTGACTACTCGCAGGCTTGCTGCGATGTTGAGTGCAATCGAGCGCCTTGCTCCAGGATGTACAATCGTTCGCGGAATCAATTCGAACATATCGAATCGTCAAGCTGACTAAATTTTTGCATGACTCAATGCTCACGACCGCGGTCACTAAATATTACTTCTTTCATTTAAAAGTCCCCACCAACTGTTCCCGGAGATGTTCCGATGAAACCTTATGTCTTTCTGGGCGGCAGTTGTGATCCGACGACATGGCGACGCGACATCGCAGTACCGAAACTTGAGAAATATAAAATACCCTATTACAATCCTCAAGTCGATAATTGGAATCCGACATATATTGCACTTGAGGCTCAAGCGAAAGAGGTTAGTTTATTTAATGTTTGTTTCAATTTTATATCAAAATGACTAGAATTTAAACTCAGTACGCAAGCATCCGATATTAAGTATTTTGATAGGGGTTTTGATAATTTTTATCAAAAATTAGTATTTGGATTAGGTCGAAATTAACGTCTGACAATCTGATTTGTTTTTCTTTATTGCATTTTCGCTTTAATATTTTTCAAATTTGCGTTGCTGTTCAGGAATGTGACGTGTTACTCTTCGTGATCGACTCTTCCACTCGCGCAATTGCCTCCATGCTCGAAGCTGTCGAATACATCCTTAGTCAGCGGAATGTTGTATTAGTGATTTTAGATATTCCGCCGTCAACAGTAATTGATGAAATTGAAATTGATGAGCGGCAAAGAAAAGATTTGAATCGCGCGAGAGCATTTTTGTGTGATATCGCAGCGCGACATCAGAAGTACTGCGATGTTTTTGATTCCGTTGAAAATGTAAGTTTGACAGTTCGACAGTTGGCATAAAAGGTATTACTTTCATATTGGTCGAAGCGATCGATTTTAATGACCGTTTTTTAATTGAATTCTTTCGCACACACTATGTTTCCAATCTCAACAGGCCATCGCCCACATTTGCTTTTCTCATCGTTCAATGACTCCACGAACACATTCAAGTTCATTCATTTCGCCATCGAAAGGTTCGCTGCCACCATCAATTTCGTCGACGTCTGCAACTGCAACAGCAACCACCCAGTGATGAGAATCAGAAAAAAATGACTCCATTTTGCAGCACCAAAATTAAAGTCGCCAGCAGAGCGTTTGAGCTATCAGTTTTTCGGTTCGTTCTCATGGGCAAAACGTGATACTGTTTTTTGGATTTTTTGGCTTTCACTAGCAAATCGCACTAATTAGTTAGACAATATTTAACTTGAGCGATCTGGCATATGCAGCGCTATAAATACATTCACGATATGTGCGATTAGCCATATGCAGAGCAAAATGGGGCGGAGCGATGAATCGTTGAAGGTTTTGAACGATTAGCATGCAAGTCGAAGGGCGAACGCTTGCATTTCCTGTTCGAAAATGATGATTTAGAACAGAGAATGCGCAACCGAAACGCACGTCGGACAGGCCCGCGCCGGTACAATGAGATGCTGAAGCTCGAGCTGCTTGCGCGCTGTGCACCCCAAATCCTGTATGAAAACACTGTATGCTCACTTCTTCGATTGCAGGAGTTGTTTGTAGAACGAATTCTCGTCATCAGTGTGATTCACTGGATTTGTTTTCGTTTTCTTAGTTTCAATTTTGTCGTTTTGAGAGTCATAGCTTTTGAGCCTTGCAACATCGGACGCGCCAGTTTGACGCTCCGCGAGACTTGACTTGAGCTGATCGGAATCAACGTTCATTTCAGAGTCTAATTGACTTTCATTCATCGACTGCAAGGGTTTAGCGTCTTTCGATATTGTTGCAGAAACGCTCCCACATCTGAGCTGACTTTGTCAGTAATTTGTCTTTCTCCATATTTCTCACCGGAAATCGATAAATTTCATCATTTACGGCTGTAGCGTATAAAAATCGTAGCCTGCGGCGAGCTAAGTAGCTCCGCTGCGCATTCGGAATTACTCAAAAACCACTCCTCAAGAATACCCTTTACTTCACCGTATCATAACATTAAAATAATCTTTCACATTCAACATCAACTCTTCTCCCATATTGTATATGATGATTTCATGGTGTTGGTTCATTTTGGGAAGTGCGGAAGGATTTTTAAAGATATTAGACTCCGACGCAATCCATCATTTTGAACGTCTTTCAAAACACCATTCACTTTTCATATAACTCGTCAAAACAAAGCTTACAGTTATTTGTCGACGAGCGTCAGAGACACAATTGCAGATACAAGC
>JADMIO011200177.1_pt1 | contig 12901 bp, 19 predicted proteins | sample 8958161 | NCBI WGS metagenome assembly JADMIO01 (sample SAMN16585339, study PRJNA669376) | soil metagenome | isolation source: Crop rotation soil | place: USA: Cullars Rotation, Alabama | collected 2011 | reverse complement strand
TTGTGTGTGTTGTGTGTTGTGTGTTGTGTGTTGTGTGTTGTGTTGTGTTGTTGTTGTTGTGTTGCGCAATGCGGCAAGGGCGCCACCTAAGTGCACGTCCAGCCAACGACTCCAGCGTAGCGCCGCGCGGACCAGGTGTCCTCTCTTTTCCCGCAGCGATCCAGCAGTTGGACCAAGAGTCCTACTGGGGCAGCCCCGCAGTGCTCCAGCTCCGCGCTCCTACCCGCCCTCTGCCAATCGCAATCCGGTCAGCCCGGCGATTCGTTAAAACGTTGCAAGAGGGCGCGAGCGATGGACGCGACACGTTCAGTGGACGAGACTCTCCGGCAGGCTGGTGGGTGGACCCGGAGCGGGCAACTACCACGGCGCGGTTGAGCTATTGCTGCCTTTGTTGCGAGCCAAGCTTAAGGCGAAGCTGTCACCGGAGCAGGAGTTGCCGCATATGACGGACGACTTCAAAGGCCGCGTTGCGGCACGCGCGCAGCGCTTTGTCTGGAACAGTAAACAGCATCGTGGTGCACGCTCCGGCGTGGTTGGTGGCTTATTTTTGTGTTTGGTGGGTTCTTTTCCAAAGCTGAGTGGTGGCTTTAAGCGGTGGCTTAATTTCCTGTCCTCAACAGAAAGTGGAGCGAAAGGTGACTAGAAAAACTTGCAAATGTTCGATAAACACAAAATCAGGAGCAGTTGGAGGGTCACTGTTGGCGGAGTCAGGCTCTGCATACATCGCCGCTATGTCGTACACCAACATTTCCTGCTCGTTCGGCACGAAGAAGAAGATCAAAGATTACATGGCGTCGTGTGGATGGGCGTCGTACGAGGAGGCGTTGCTCGGGATGCTGGAACAGTGCCAGGGCCAGCGCCAACCTAACCGCGGAGAGGCGCCAGCCGAGGCTGCTGCGGAGGGGCAGGACAACGACAGTCGCGACCAACCGCTGTCCTACGCCAAGCTGAGCGAGAACGCAGAGGCGATGACGTATTTCACTGGCTTGCGCAACGGTGCGCTTGAATGGTTGTTCTCTCGCCTGGTTTCGAAGGTATTACGCCAGGTCGAGCTGTTGTTTGTTTTTGTTCAGTTTTGTTTGGGCTGTGCGAGCCCGCTACGTTGTCGTCGACGTTAACAGTCGTGCTAACACAGTCTGTAGGTGGAGGAATCGCATGCAGCCAACCGCAGAACATCGTCTGGCCACATGAAGATCGATGTGGGCGACATGATCCTCATGTGGCTGATCAAGAAGCGCCAGTCATGGTCGTACGTTGTGTTGGGCGTGATGTTCAGTGTCAGCTGGAAGTCCGCCAGCAACTACTGTGACGAGATTCAGTCTATCTTTGTGGAAACTTTTTTGGGGCGGCTCTTCTACTTGCCCTATGCTGAGGATATTGAGCAGTACATCCCTGAGGGCTTCAAGAAGCGATTTCCTGATGCGAAACTGGTTGGAGATGGAGCGCATTTCCCTGCCCAGACGCCTCTGCGCTTCTCATACAACAGCCTCACCTTTTGCATCTACAAGTGGGGCACAACATGGCAGCTGATTCTCAGTAAGGAGTCGCCGAGTGTGCCATTTGATTTGGGGTTACTCACCTCTTATTTTCACCCACCCAAATCGTCATTTGCAGTCATTACCCCTGATGCAAGGGTGGTGATGCGCTCACTCATCTATGGGGGCAAGGCAGCTGAAGTCGTCCATATGCTCAACGATAGTGCTATTGTGGCTCGGTTACAGGGCAAGTATTTCTCTGTTCGAGTTTCAATTTACTTTTTCACCTAAATTTTTTTTCCAGCCATGCGCTACGTGCCACGAGGTGGATTCGAAGCGATGACCAAGGTGTGCCTGTGGGACGGAGCTGGGTCCCGTGTACAACTTGGCGGCAACGTTGGTCTGAATACCCCTGCTGATCGATACCAAGATGGTGTGCAACTTGAGGTAACAAAAAAAAATTGAAGAGGTGATATTCGCTCACGTTTTCACAGGAATCAAGCGGAAACGACTCGACAGCGCTTCAGTCAGAGCGCTCCCTCATTGAACGTCGGATTCACGACATCAAGCAATGGAAGTGCCTCAAGAACGTCCAGATCACTCCGTACGGCAAGCAGACGGTGCAGGATCACTTCCAGGCGCTGGAAGACGACGTGGACACTTGCATTGCGCTTGATATGTTGAATTTCCTCGACATCCACGAACGTTTGGACACGATTCCGAAACGCACCCACGCTGGCTTCCTGAACCGGATCATCACTGACGCAACGAAGAAGCCCGTGATTGACAAGCCCAAGGCCCTGGCCGCTGATCAGCGCAGGTGGCCCAAGCACATTCGTGAGTTCTACACCGAACTGTCGACGCTGGTTCCCCAATTGGAGGTGGAATTGGCGAAAATTTTTCGTGAAGATGACAAGGAGAGCCTGAGTACGGTGAATGTGAGCACGCGAGGTGGCAACCTGGTCGAGAGCGGTCACGTTGCACTCCTTTCTGTGGCTCGAGATCGTGATGATGGTGATGCTTGGCTGCTGGAGATTGAGGTTTTTGCCAGTATGCGCAACTTGAGCTATCTGAGCGGACTGCGGCTCAAATCCGGTGTTCCCCTGCTCGACTACTGCTGTGCGTGCACAAATGGGTGGGTTGCTTGCCAGTTGCTTTTTCTGTTTCCTCACTTTTTCCAACAGAAAACGATTTTGCTCGCACTGCTCAGCTGCGCTGCTGCTGCTGATTCGAATGATCAAGGATCCTGATCGCTTCATTTTGGTGAGATTTTTTCTGCGGAGGCGCATTCCGTTGATTGCTAATGGCATTGCTAGACATCACGCAACTCGAAGAAAAAAAATCCAACCATGGATTTCCGACATTTCCCGCTGGCCGATGCCGTTCAGGCAGTGGATGAACAGGCCTCTGTGATTGTGTTTGCCGAGCGTGAGTTGCAAGGGTCATCTGATGCCCCAGTCTGTTTTTGTGGTGATGAGCCCGATGAGGATATGCTCAGTTGTGGCAAGTGCAAGACGGCGTATCACAAGTTGTGTGTGGCCTGGAATGATGATGCTGGTGTTGCTGCCAACAAGTATCACTGTGGTTTCTGCAACGATGACGCAGATGGAGATGGTGTCAGGAACTGGGACGGTGACATTGCCGTGGCGTATGAGGACAAGGTGAACAGTGGGCGATTGCACCGCAACGACAACGAATTGGAGTATCAGGGCCGTGGCAAGCTGCGGAAGCGGATTGGCGATGTGCAGCAAGCCTCGTGGGAGAACGTGGTGGATCGTGTTGCTCGCACTGCGGCCAAGGTGCACGAGAAGACCAAGGCACAGTACGATCGTGCCAAGGCCCGCATTGCGCAGGGCGGTCACCACGTTGTTGATCGCGCTGCTGCAGGGGGTGTGAGGGAGGTGCCCATGGATGATCGCGTGGTGGACTTTCTGGAGGGGCTGGGAGAAATTTGATTGCACGATGTCCTCTCTGTGGTTTGGGCTGGTACGTTGCAAACTTGTTAAAGGGGGGAGGGTAGCTTCCAATCAGACTATTTCTCAATCACGAACACATCACTGTGGTTGTGCAGTGCGACCTGTGTGGTGTGAAATGCATATTCCACAATTACACTTGCTGGTGTCTGCATCAGTGTGCGGTTTGAAAACGCCTCTAAGTGTGAATGGGTTTCAAGTGACAACCTCTTTCCAACATCGACAAACACAGAAAAATTTTTAGATTTCAATATTTCCCCGATCACACTGACACCGATGCAATTCTTCAGCAGTTGCTGTTTTCGGTTGCCCGGATGTGTATTTTATATTAACTATCACTGACAAACTCAATTTCATCAGGAAGTCCCCTGCTGGCTCCTGATAAACCGAATCGTCATGGTCGAGTTTTTCTAGTCACCATGGAGCTCGAATTAAATTGCGCCATTCAATTTCTCGAGTTGAATGCTTCAGTTGTCACACGCACTGGCCCGCAGCAAACCACTGGTTGACAGTGGAGTTGATCTTTGCAAAGGCTGACGCAGGATCCGACATCGCTGCCGAGAAGAGATGGAGAGAGAGAGAGAGAGAGAGAGAGAGAGAGAGAGAGAGAGAGAGCGAATCTGCGTGAGTCGAGTGCATGTGTGTGTGTTTGTGTTGTGTGCGTGTGCGTGTGCGTGTGCGTGTGCGTGTGTGAGTGTGAGTGTGAGTGTGTGTGTGTGTGTGTGTGTGTGTGTGTGTGTGTGTGTGTGTGTGTGTGTTACGTTGAGGGTGTTACGTTGAGGGTGAGCAAAAGATTGGAACGCACCCAAAATTTCGGAAGCGTAGAGGGCGATGGCCTTTGCCGCGCAAACGCTGAGAGACGAGAAGAGAAGAGAGAGTGTGTGAGAGAGTGAGAGAGTGTGTGAGAGAGAGAGTCAAGATCAGCGTGTGTGTGTGTGTGTGTGTGTGTGTGTGTGTGTGTGTGTGTGTGTGTGAAGGCAAACCTGTTGGCCTGAAAGTGCGCAATCGACTGATCGAACGTGCGTCCTGTGGCGCGTGTAAGCAGGCGCAGCGAAAGAGAAAAGCAACAAAAAATAAGCAAGAATAATCAACACAAAAAAGATGCCCGCCTGGCGCCCACCACGCAGCACGAAGAGAAGTGGGAACGGAGAGCAGAAGACAGTCGGAGGGAAGAAGAAGAGGGAAGCAGAAGAAGAAGTAGAAGAAGAACAAGAGGAAGAAGAAGAAGAGTGTATGTGTGGGGAAACGAAACCTGGCACGTTGTCCCAGAAGAGCAAGGGCGGCCCATACACGGCGCGCGAGGGCAGACCGGAAGCATAGTATGCAAACAGCGCGTTTTGCACGTCAACCCTGTTGTTGTTTGTTGCAGTTTGTTGGTCGTTTTGGTCAAAGAAGGTGCGCTCTGCCTGTCTGCATCTGCTTTCCACACTCGTTCTTCTCTGTCTTGCAACATCTTTCTTATCTATCTCTCGTCTTTCTTTCTTGCTGTTTTTGCTGCTTTCCTCTCTCTTTCTTCTTGTGTTGGCTGCGTTACGCCTCTTTTCTTGCATGATATATGTGTTGTGCTGTCTCTCTGTCTGTGCCCGCTTCTCTCGCTCAGGTCTTGTCTTTTGTGTGTGTTCTGTTATGTTGCAATATCTTGCGGGATGTGTGTGTGCATCAGAAAGGAAGAGAGAGAGCTCTGCACCAGCCATTTGCACAGTCAAGCAGCGCAGCGGCCTCGTAATGCGCCTGGTTCGGGAAAGAGGGAAGAGATTAGTGTGCGCCTCATGCAAATCAAGAGGAGGAGGAGGAGGAGGATGAGGAGGGTGATGGTGGTGGAAGCTGGGGAGAGGAACCATCAAACAAACCTCGGGAAAGTAGCGATTGAGCTGCGTTGCGAACTGTGCGGCCCAAACGGCGTCAAAGTGCGGCAGCGGAGCGACGGTTCCCATGCGCTCGTGAAAGACCACCGCATCGATGAACTGCATCTGCAGGTTTGACACGGGGCGAGAAAGAGACAGCAGATGTCAGAGGAGGAGAAGAAGTAACACACGCCAGAGAGACTGAAGATCGATAGCGAGTGATAGAAAGAGAAAGTTGCATGAACCTTGGGCCACAGCAGAACCTGGAGGGGGCGAGGAGACAAAAAGACGATGCCGCAATCAGTGAAGCTTTGATCTGAGAGAAAAGCGAGCGCTCACCCAGTTTGCAGGACCCCAGCGCGTGTCGGTGCCGTTGGCAGTCAGATAGCCGCCACCAGGGTGAAATCCTTGCGTTGCGTTAATTGCCAGCAGAAAGTGGCGAAATTCGATTGGTGCAAGCATGGTTTGTGTGCGTATCAGTTGAGAGTCGCAATGCAACTTAGCGGTAAAGCCCTACCGATGAGATCCCCCAGCTGGAGCGCGCTGTCCATGTCAACAGCAGGCAGAGAGAAACACGCAAAGAGTCGCCTCACCATGTGAGCCTGCAAGCACGGGCCATCAGAACCATCACGATGCGCGTTTGAGGAGATAAGTCACTACAAGAGTGCAAAGGAAAAATCACCATGTACGAGGCCAGGAAGTTGGTGTAGGACACCGACGCATTCTCCTGGAGGCTCCATTGAAGAAGAGTCCCAGCCATCACTGGAATGACATCGATTTCAGAAAAGAAACGTGCGCACACATGTACACGATCATGGCTGAAGGAACGCACCAGGATCGTGCAATGCATTGCTGGAGGGGCAAGAAGAGCGAAACGGAGCATAGCTGTGTGTGTATGCGTCGGCAAGAGAGCGTGCATTCACATCAAACAAAGCAGACCTGAACACCGACGACATGAACCCAGAGAGTCTGGCGTGTGACGTGCAGTTGAGCAGGAAAACGTCAAGCAAGACTCACAAACCCTTGGGAGTGTCAGCTTTTGCACAAGCTCAGCAAGACACAATGGTTACCGTCTGGAAGATCAGTGCCCGAGTATCCGTTCTGCTGATTGGCAAGAGTTGCAAAGTACATGTGCGTCACCGGGCCCCTGATTGATGGTGAGCATTTCATACACACAAGCAAGACGAGGGACGAACCATCCAAACGCGCTCCCGACCAGCACAAGCAGAAGCAACATGCCCAGCCTTGATGCCTGCCCGTCAAGAGAGATCAACAAGACACCACAAAGAGCGGCCCGGACCGACGACCGACCGGATCATGCTGCATCGGAGTACAAGGTCCCAACGTTGACCGCACGTCGCGAGCCGCTCTTCCCATCCACCTCGAAGCGCACGGCGGCCTTGCTCCTGCTCCAGCACGTCCAAGAATCCATTTGGGCCGCTCGGACGTCTACCTTCTGCGACAACGAACCGCAACTGTTCCTGATCGAGCAAGCGTCAAGCCACGACCCTCAAGACGACGCTTTGTGTCATGTCAGGCCGAACTGACGACACTGCCGACTCCGTCGACGAGGGAGAGGGCGTCCGAGCGGCCACCATGGAGCCCGTCAACCTGGCTGACGGGGAGCTCGAGGATGTCAAGCGCGGCACCGTGCTTCTGGCGCCGAACAGGTTGCGGGCTCGGAGGAGGCTTCCGGCAGCCCATGAGGGAGGCTGTGCTCGGTTTCCTGTGTTCACCTCACAAGGTCTGACGGATGGCGGGCTCTGGTGCTCTTTTGTACCTCACTCCCGTCACCTAGCTCTGCAGCGTCGCGGAGCAGTACGCGCTCGCCAAGACGAACACCAAGCAGGACGCGTCATCGTGGACTGCCATCAGGGTGGGTTGCGACGCTGGGCTATGTTGTGCGAGGCGGGGGTTCAGGTTGCATCTCGTCTCAACATCCTGCAGATCCACAGCGACGCGGAGGCTCAGGAGCTTGTCGCGCTGTGCAAGGCCGATGGCTGTCTCAAGCTCTGGGCCCAGCCCGTTCCGCCTCTGAACGCAGCGCAGGCTGAGACTGACGAGGCGCTGGAGCTGGTGCCGTTGCCCAGCGTGCTCTTCACGTTTGTGCGCGGGCTGCAGCAGGACCTCACCATGCTGCGCCACCTCAACCTGTCGCACTCGCCGCTGGCCGGCGAGGGCTTCAAGGCGCTGCTGCAGGCGCTGCGCGACTCGACGCCGCCTCTGCACGAGCTGGTGTTGGACTACGTCCAGATTGACCGCTTCCAGCTGGTACAGAGAGAATTGCGATGTCACGACACAGTTGATCACCAAAGCTTGTATTCCTGAAGCATTGCGAGCGAATTTCCCCGAGAGTACTGAGACCAAAGCTTTGCATTCCCGAAACCTTGCGATTTCCCCCATTAACCGTCGATCGTATGCCAGGCCGAGATCGCGCTGGCCGCAGTGGAGTGCGATTCGCTGCAGAAGCTCTCGCTGCGGGGCAACGAGCTGCCCTCGGAATGCGGCCTGCCTTTGGCTGGACTCATTCGGCGCTGCAAGAGCCTCAAGGTGTGTGGCTGCGATGTGCAACGCGTTGTTGCGTATCCGTGCACTCACGCCTCCTTCTGCTTGTGTTCTGTGACTTCGACGCACCCAAACTGCCTGTTGGCGCACATCAACTCTCTTCGTGGCTGTGTTTTTCGCCAGCATCTTCTTTTGGAGGGAGCGACTTAGTCCGCCCTGTGTTGTGCTGTGAGGTGTGTGTCCGTTGGGCATGCGTGCGTGTTTCGCCACAGAAGAAGCAACGACATGTCCGCAACGAAACAATGAGAGTGAAAGAGTGCAGACCTCTCGAACTCGACTCGTTTTCCGACGTAGATAGATTGCCGAACGATGTGAGCGCCGTTAAGATGGTCCTGCTTGTTGTGGCGATGAACCGTTCTCAACGCACCTCTCGAACAGACGCTCAACGTGAGCAACAACCTGCTGTGTGGTTGGATGAAGCCCTCTCATCGCTTGGTGTGCATCTGTTCTCGAGCTCACTGTGTCCACCGTTAGACGCTCAACGTGAGCAACAACCTGATGCGCGCCAAAGGCATTCTGGACCTGGTGGTGGCGCTGCGCGATCGCGAGATTGTCGCGGCCCGAGCGCGGTCCGACACCGTGGCCATGGAGGTGGACGGTGTGCAGGTGATGGGGTCGTCGTCTTCTCCTTCTTCTTGTTGTTGTTGTTGTTCTTCTTCTTCTTCTTTCTGATGGTGTGGTGTTGGTGGTGCTGCTGCTGCTCTGAACCAATCGGCTTTGTAGGTCGTGGTGACCTTGTTCTCCTTCGCCTTCTCCTTCTTCTTCTTGTTCTTCTGGTGCTTCTCTGAACTCAATCGGCTTTGTAGGTGGTCGTGACCTTGTTCAAGAAGGTCGAGCACGCGCCCTCCGACTTGTTCGGCCAGTTCGAGGAGTCCAACATCCCGCTGCTGCCGGTGGAAAGGTCTGCGTGTTGTGTGTGTGTGTGTGTGTGTGTGTGTGTGTGTGTGTGTGTGTGGGTGGGTGTGGGTGTGTGTATGAGCACAGGGCGATGTCGTGGCCATTCATTCCCACCTCTGGCGGTCGAGAGAGAGAGAGAGAGAGAGAGAGAGAGAGAGAGAGAGAGAGGCACATGAAACGCACAACGTAGCACAGCGCTCTATCGCTCACTCACCTGCTATCTCGTGCGCGCTGGCAGCTCTCTTCCGTCCGACGCGCTGGTGCAGCAAGCGGCGGGCGGAGGAGGAGGCGAGGGAGGAGGAGGAGGCGAAGGAGGAGGGGGAGACGGCGACCTGACCGTGCTGGGCGGGGTGGCGGCCAAGATCCCCACGCCCACCGACGTCAAGCGCTTCCTTGCGAAGGTATGCTTGTGTGTGTGTGTGTGCTTCTTTTACTTGTTGTGCTCTGTGCGACTCTCATTTCGCTTGGTTTTCTTCGCGCTCGTGCGCATTTATTGCCCTGCCATGCTCTGCTGTGCTCTGCTCCACTCGTTACGCTGTGATTGCTCTGCTCTGCTCTGGTGTGCTCTGCTTTTTTTTTTTGTGCTTCCCTCTTCTTTTATTTTGCTGTGCCGCTGGCTTTTCACTCACGCCCCTCGGTGGTCTTCAAAAGGTGGTGCACTTGGACAACGGGCAGCAGGCGGAACAGGGGCCACCGCGCAACTTTGAGGTGACTTCGTTGTCAGTCTTGTTGGAATGGTTCGAGGCTGAGCCTGTTGCACTCCGCTGTGTTTGGAGCCATTCCTCTTCGGCTCTGCTTCGCTCTCTCACGCTTTTGTTTGCCGCTTGCTTTGATGTTGTGCTCTCTTCAGGACTACGAGTTCCAACTCATCGTGAGCGACAACACGCTGACCGCCAACGAGACGGCGGTGCTCATCATGACCGACCTGGAGCGCGGCGCAGTGCGCGGCATCCCGGAGACCAAGGTTGGGTTGCTCTCTTTTCGTCTACTAGTTGTTGATTGTCGAATGCGTGGTGGAGCATGCTCTCTTTTTGTCTGTTGGTTGAAGACCAAGGTTGGGTTGCTCTCTTTTCGTCTGCTAGTTGTTGATTGTCGAATGCGTGGTAGAGCAGACCAAGGTTGTGTTGCTCTTTTTGTCTGTTGATTGTTGATTGTCGAATGCGTGATGGAGCATACTCTCTTTTTGTCTGTTGGTTGTTGAAACCAAGGTTGTGTTGCTCTCCTTCTGTTTGTTGGCTGTTGATTGTCGAATGCGTGATGGAGCAGACCAAGGTTGTGTTGCTCTCCTTTTGTCTGTTGGTTGTTGATTGTGCAGGACAGAACAAGGTTTTTTTTTTGCGCGTTTGGCACTGATTGTCGCGGTTGCTTTTTGTGTGCGTGTTGGTGGGCAGTATTTTGTCGAGTGCGTGATGGAACAAGGGGTTTTTTTGGTTGTTTGGCACTGCACGATTGCCACCTCGACACTGTCTGGCATGGATCTGGAGGGGAATGGGGAATGTTTGTTGGATCTGATTGCCGAGTGCGCGAGTGCCACCTCGACGCTGTCTGGTCGGGGGAATTGGAATGCTCCTTGCCATTTTCAACGAAAACCTCACAAAGGCCCCTCTCAACAGTCCACCTTCACGGGCCCAACGGAGCGCTCGCTCGTCACCGGCTTCAAGGAGTGCGTGTGTCGTTTCTTTTCGTTGTTGCGAACTTCTGCACCCCATTGAGACAACCCGAAATACTGCACTGGAATGCCGTGGTGTGTGTGTGTGTGTGTGTGTGTGTGTGTGTGTGTGTGTGTTGTGCTGTGAGTGAGCACGAATGTAAGGAACTGGGATGCCTTGTGCTTCTGTCAGGCCCGTCTGATGTGTATCTGCTGTTTTCGTTGTTGCAAACTTCTGCACCCCCATTGACACACAAATCGAACAACCAGGCCCGACCGCCGCGCCGCACGCCTCAACATGAAGCAGCAAGTGGAGAAGATCCTCGACTCCAGCGGCGAGGGCCAGGTCTTGCCTCGCTCTTTCGTCATGCGCTGTTATCTGGCCTGTTGTTGTTGTTGTTGTTGTTGTTGTTGTTGTTGTTGCTTGCTTGGTTCGTCTCCCTTTTGTCGGTTTGCTTGGCGCTCTTGGCCTCGCCGTGCTCTTCTCTTGCTTGATCGCTTATCCAGCCTATCTCCGAACTGTTTTAGGGTGCCGTGACCGTGGCCAACATGGAGGAGGCGCTGATGCTGGCGCAGGTGAGAGCGAGCGAGAGTGTGCTCCGTGGGTGTACGGTCGATGTGCAGAGCAAACAGAGGAGAGCGGTTTCACAACAAAGCAGAAAGAACACAAAAAGAACAGAGCGAAGGAGAAAGCGGTTTCACAGCAAAGCAGAGTGAAACGCGTCATCTGCTGCTGAGTGGACGTAGCGAATGAGGAGAGCGTGTGTCCTATTCGCGCGCTTTTGTACCAGAGCAAACACCGTGCCATTTTCTTGAGCCCAAGCATAATCTCGTTTCGAATTTGATCGAGCAACAAGCACGCGTTCGAAGCGCCCTTGTTGTACCAGAGCAAACCCCCATCGTGTCACGTGCCATTGTCTTGATCTTGTTTCGAAGTTGATCGGGCAAGCACATGTTCACAACGCCCTGTTGCAGCAAAGAAAACCCCAAAATCTTGTTCCGAATATGATCGAGCAAAAAGCACATTTTCGAAAACGCGTGACGTCCTTTCTTGTTGCAGGTGCTGCAGTCTGTGAAGCGCTCGAGTGTGGAGATCAACTTCCCCGCCGGCACCAAGCACGCCGTCAGAGCTGAGCTCATCGAGGTGAGAACACGCGTCTGTCGCTTTTTTTTCTTTTTTTGCTTTTGCTCCCTTTTGATGTTTCCGAGGTCATTTCTGCCGTAGGGGTCTTGTTCTTTCTTGTTGTTGCTTCTGCTTCCTTTCATTTTTCTCCGAGGGCATTTCTGTCGTCCATCTCTTGTTCTTCTCTTTTGTTGCTTCTCCTCCCTTTTTAATGTTTCTCCAAAGGCGTTCTTGCAAGGCTGCAGCGACAACATCATTTTGCAAGGGCTGCACTTCCCTGGGGCGAGCATGAGCAAGGTAGGGGGTGGTTGTGGTAGGATGAGAGAGAGAGAGAGAGAGAGAGAGAGAGAGAGAGAGTGTGTGTGTCTGTGTGTGTGTCTGTGTGTGTGCGATAGTAACCCCTCCTTTTGCAAGGCTGAGCTCGTTCCGCTGGCGAGTTGCCTGAACTGGGCGCACCCCATGATGATCGTCGAGCTCCATGTGCAAGGTACCTCTTTTTGCACAAACTCCTCCCCAGCCTGCTTTCCAACGCTGCACGCAATCGCTCACACCTCACAACAACCAAGACAACCGCTGCTTTCCAACGCTGCACACACACGCTACTCTTTTGAAACAACTCCTCCCCGGCCTGGTTTCCAACGCTGCACACAAGCGCTAACACCCCACAACGACAACCACAAGACAACCGAATGGGCGTTGCCGGTGCGCGCGAGCTGGCGCGCGCGCTTGTGCGCAACCGCACGCTCTTCTCGCTCGACGTGTCCAACAACATGCTGGGCAGCGACGGCTGCAAGGTGCTGCTGGAATCCATCAAGGTGACGTTTGCTTCGCTTTCGTTTCGCCTTCGTTCTTGTTCTTCTTCCCTGCTCTGCTTATGCTTCTTCGTCTTATGCCTCTTCTTTGCACGTGCTTGCGTCATGCGGATGTGTGTGTGTGTGTGTGTGTGTTGTGTTGTGTTGTGTTGTGTGTGTGTGTGTGTGTGTGTGTGTGTGTTTTGTGTGTTGTGTGCGCGCTGACAGCGGTGACCGCGCAGGAGCATCCCACGCTCGCCCGCCTGTCGATGGGCAACAACCACATGCGCGCCGAGGGCGCCACGTGCCTCAAGGATGTGCTGGCCACCAACAAGAAGCTGCGTCGCCTCGACCTGCCCGGCAACAAGCTGGGGCCCAAGGTGAGCGAGCGCTGCATGCTGCAGTCTCACACGCACACACGCACACACCTGCAAAGAGAGAGAGAGAGAGAGAGAGAGAGAGAGAGAGAGAGTGAGAGAGAGAGAGAGAGTGTGTGTGTGTGTGTGTGCGTGCGCGCGTGTTGTGTGTTTGTTTCTCCTCTCGCGAAAGGCTGGTGTGTGTGTGTGTGTGTGTGTGTGTGTGTGT
>JADMIO010812953.1_pt1 | contig 12902 bp, 13 predicted proteins | sample 8958161 | NCBI WGS metagenome assembly JADMIO01 (sample SAMN16585339, study PRJNA669376) | soil metagenome | isolation source: Crop rotation soil | place: USA: Cullars Rotation, Alabama | collected 2011 | reverse complement strand
GCCGCGACTTCAAGTCACGTGAATTCCAAGCTTCGGATCCCACTGTGCTGGAAAGGTCACCGCTGCGCACGTTGATCAGGTTTCCGTTGGCGTCGGGGAGTCGGTCGGTGTACTTGCCGTTGGCGTCGAGGAACATCGTGTAGTCGTCGACGAAGATGGTGCCGGGGTGCATGGCGATCACCGATCGCGACAGGTCGCTGATCTGTTGGATGGCGACGTTGTCGTGTTCGTTCTTGAACGGGGGAGGGCCCACCCAGATCACGGTGCGGTCGGGCGCGCTGAGCTTCGTGAGCATCGCGTTGACGCGTGCCACGTAGTCGACCTTCCACGGCTCGGGGTCCGGGACGACGGTTGGTGGCGTCGCGCCGATGGGTGCCGCAGGGTCGATGGTGGTGCTGGTGGTCGTGGTGGGGGTCGTCGGTGCGAGGTAGTCGTTGGCGCCGATGATGAACACGACGACCTCCGGGTTGAGGCGCGCCATCTCCTTCTCGGCGTGACTGGGCCAGTCGAAGAACGTGGGGTTGGTGAGCCCGCTCGACACGCGCGAATCGAAGTAGGGCTGGACGACGCCCGTCGCACCCGCGATCGCGCCGAGCGATGGCCCGAGCGAACCGGCGAGCGAGTCGCCGCCGACCCAGAGGCGGAGCGGATCGGTGTCCGTGAGGGGCGCGCGGCACTTCTGCACCGGCAGCGTGGTGGTGGTGCTCGTCGACGTGGTGGCGGGGCTCTGGGCGCGCACCGCGCCGGCGAAGGTCGGGCCGTCACCGCCGCCGAAGCGCACAGTTTCCGTGGCGAAGAGCCCGAAGGCGAGCGCGAGCACGACGGCGGCGGTGATCGTCGTGACGCGCCGGACGCGTTCCTGCTTCTTCGATTGGCGGCGAGCGCGTCGGCTGGGCTCAGTGTCGTCGCCGAGGTCGGGATGGGTCATCCGCTGCTCGCCGTGATCGGGGAGCCGGCGAGACCCGGATGGTAACCGGCCCGCGCTCGGACTTGGCGACGCCCGGGTGCCCGGTCGCTAGCCTCCGTCCCATGGCGACCCACGAGCGGCCGTTCGGGCGGTATTTCGAGGACTTCGAGCCGGGTGACGTGTACAAGCACTGGCCGGGCAAGACGATCACCGAGGCCGACGACCATCTGTTCTGCCTGATCACGATGAACCACCATCCGCTGCATCTCGACCAGTGGTACGCCGAGACCCAGACGCAGTTCGGCAAGAACGTCGTCGTCGGCAACCTCGTCTACTCACTGGTGCTCGGCATGAGCGTGCCCGACGTGAGCGGCGCCGCGATCGCCAACCTCGAAGTGGAAGAGCTCCGTCACCAACGCCCCACGTTCCACGGCGACACGATCTACGCGGAGACGAAGGTGTTGGAGAAGCGCGCGTCGGAGAGCCGTCCCGACCGTGGCGTCGTCACGGTTGAATCGCGTGGCTTCAACCAGCGCGGTGAAGAGGTGTGCTACTTCCGCCGGAAGGTCATGGTGCCGATGCGCGCGGCCGCTCCGAGCCGGGAGCGTCCGTACACGTCACCCGAGTAGCGCACGACGATGGCGACGAGCTGCGTGTTCTGCTCGATCATCGGCGGTGGCGCGGACGCGCACTTCGTGCTCGACACGCCCGACGTCGTCGCCTTCCTCGATCATCGCCCGCTGTTCCCGGGTCACACGCTCGTGATGCCGCGTGAGCACATCGAGACCCTCCGGGACCTGCCCGGCGCGCTCCGCGACGAGCTCTTCGCCCGGACGCAATCCGTGGCTGCGGCGGTCCAGGACGCGATGGGCGCCCAGGGATCGTTCGTGGCGATGAACAACGTGGTGAGCCAGAGCGTGCCGCACCTCCACGTGCACGCGGTGCCCCGCAACCGCAAGGACGGCCTGCGGGGCTTCTTCTGGCCCCGCGGCAAATACGCCGACGAGGAGGAGATGGCCGCCTGCGCGGCGGCGATCCGGGAGGCCCTTGCGAAGCAAGCAACGATGTAATAATGTAATCCCTATGGCAGACGAAGCACGGCAACACGCAGCAGGCACCGACGCCAAGCTCCAGGGCTGGTTCGCGGGACGCCTCCCCGATGGGTGGTTCACGACCGCGCCCGAGGTCGCCTACGACCGTGACGAGATCGTGGTGTGGGGGACCCTGGCCGAACCCGACGCGGGCAAGGACGCCGACGACGACACGAAGGCGGCGGCACGGCTCGCCCGTATCCAGGGTTTCCGCGAAGACACGCGGCAGACACGCATGCGCATCGCCGACGAGGCAGAGGCGCGCTTCGGGCGCAAGGTCGCGTGGGCCGCACGCTGCGGCGACCAGGAAGAGATGTTCACGACCATCAGCGTTCCGGTGATGACCCGCCTCCGTATGGCCGAGCGGCAGGTGCTCGACACGCTGGTCGACTCCGGTGTCGCGCGTAGCCGTAGCCATGCACTCGCGTGGTGTGTGCGCCTCGTCGGCGATCACGAAGGCGACTGGATCACGCAGCTGCGTGACGCGCTCGTCGCGGTGCAGAAGGTGCGCGACGAGGGTCCGCAACACGCGTAGAAGCACACGTGTCCACCTGCCCGTTCGACACCGAGCGGGCGCGTGGATGACATGAAACAGATTTGATCCGCGCGGCTCCCTGCGCCGAATCCCTCGCTGATGACGGGAGGGCGCGCGAGCGCAACGTCGACGAGAGCTCCACGAGGGCGCTGGGTTGCGAACACCGCGCTCGTCGTGGCCGCGCTCGCACTCGGTCTCGGTGCTGCGTTCGCGTTGCACGTGGCCGTCGACGAGCAGTCCGCAACGCGCGGACCCGCGGGTGAGAACGTACGCGGCTCGCTCGCACACGCGCTCGCCAATCGTGAAGGCGCGATCAGCCCGAACACATCCGACTCCGGCGTTGCCATCGGCGCGCCGGACGTCGAGCCGCCGTCGGCCGCGGCCGCAACACCGGACGCCGCCGTCGGCGCGTTCCTCGCGCTCGAAGTCGCCGAGGACTACGACGGCTCGTACGGTGTCCTGAGCGACGTCGACCGCGCGAACGCGACGTCGGGCGCGGCATGGGCGGCGCAACATGCCTCGCTGCCCGCGATCACCGGCTACGAGATCACCGCCGTCCAACAACACGCCGACCGCGCCGACGTGTCCGCGCGCCTGCAGCTCCGTCCGGAGCTCACCGCCGACGCGGGTCTGGTTCCCGCGCGCGCCGAGGCCACGTTCACGACGGTCGCCGAAGACGGTGGCTGGCGCGTCGCGTACTAACGACAGCACGTTGGTCCCGCAGTACGCACCAGCGACGCGCGCACCGGCGGCGGTCCGCAGCTGGGTGCAGGCGCGCCAGGACTGCAGGACCGGGCCCGAATACGACGGTGGCCTCGTCGGTGCACCCGCCCGCGCCGAAGCCCTGTGCGGCAGGCGCGGCGCGATCGGCCTCGGCAAGGTCGACACCTTGCCCGACACCGCGCAGGACCAGCCGTTCCTCGCCGCATTCGGCACCGACGTGCACGACTGGGCACGCGTCGTGCCCGTCGACACGCCCGTCCGCATGGACGTCGTCGTCGCCCCGGTCGGCGAGCGCTGGCTCGTCGTCGGAGTGCTCCCAGCGTTGTCGGAGCGGTCATGAGCCCCGGCGCGAACCGGCAAGACCATCCCCCCATCAAGGAGGCACTTCCCATGTCCACCGCCCGAAAGTGGTTGCCGCGAGCAGTTCCCGTGCTCGTGGCGGCATTGGCACTCGGGGCGACGTCCCTCGGTGTCGGCGATGCGTCGAGCCATCGTGAGGCTCCGCTCATCGCCGACGATCCCGTCGCCGACGCCACCGACACCTATGCGTTCGTCAGTCCGGACAAGCCCGACACCGTCACCCTGGTCGGCAACTGGGTGCCGTTGGAAGAGCCGGCCGGCGGCCCGAACTTCGCGCACTTCGGTGACGACGTTCGGTACGACATCGACATCGACAACAACGGGGACAACGTCCCCGAGCTCGTCTACCAGTTCACGTTCAAGACGACGGTCGGCAGCGGCGACACGTTCCTGTACAACACGGGCCCGATCGACGCCATCGACAGCAAGAACTTGAACGTCAAGCAGACCTACACGGTCACACTCGTGCAGGACGGCAAGTCGACGGTCGTCGCCAAGGACCTTCCGGTCGCACCGGCGAACATCGGCCCGCGCTCGACCCCGAACTACGACACGCTCGCGGCGGCGGCCATCCAGCCCCTCGGCGACGGTGGCGCAGTGTTCGCCGGTCCGCGCGACGACCCGTTCTTCGTCGATCTGGGATCCGTGTTCGATCTGCTCGGCCTCCGGCCGCTGAACGACGCGCACCTGATCCCGGAACCGGTCGAGGCCGGTGTCGACGATCTCCAGGGTTACAACGTGCACTCGATCGTGATGCAGGTGCCCACGGCACAGCTCGCGACCGCCGACGACCCGGTGATCGGCGTGTGGACGGAGACATACCGGCGTAAGGAGCGGGTCACCGGCGCGAACGGCACCATCACCAACCGCGGTGCATGGGTGCAGGTGTCGCGTCTCGGTATGCCGCTCGTGAACGAGGTCGTCATCCCGCTCGGGAAGAAGGACAAGTTCAACGCGTCGAAGCCAACCGGTGACGCACAGTTCCTGCCGTTCGTCCAGGACCCCGAACCGTCCCGGCTCATCCCCACGCTCTATCCCGGCGTGAAGGTGCCGGCGGCACCCCGGAAGGACCTGGTGTCGATCTTCGTGACCGGCATCGAAGGCGTGAACATGCCGAAGAACGTGAAGGGCGGCGAGATGATCCGCCTCAACACGTCCATCCCGCCGACCGCAATCGCGCAGCAGGACCGACTCGGCCTGCTCGCGGGTCAGAATGATGGTTTCCCGAACGGCCGTCGTCTTGTCGACGACGTCACCGACATCGAGCTTCGCGCCCTTGCCGGTGGAACACCGTTCACGGCTGACTTCAACATCGCGCCGAACAACGCGTTGACCGACGGCGTGAACGCGAACGACGTGGCATTCGGGAAGTCGTTCCCGTATCTGGTGGCTCCCCACCAGGGCTACTCCACGCGTCCGCACAACGCGGTCGCCAGCACGTCGTGACCACAACCGCGGCGGGCGGAGTCTTCGGACTCCGCCCGCCCGCTCGTTCTCGCGGTTCCGGCTCGCGCTGGTCGGCCACGCTCGTCGTGTGGCTCGTGTGCGCGGCGGTCGTCGGCGCGTCCGTCGGCCGCGTCGTCTTCTTCACCCCGACGAGCTCCGGTTCCGACACCGAAGCGTCGGCCCGTGTCGTGTCACCCACCGAGGCGCCGAGCGCGGCGGTGACCGCGCTCGAGGCACGCGTGAAGGACGTGCCCACCGACGTGCGCGCGTTGCAGGCCCTCGGCGTCGCGTACATCCGCAAGGCCACGCAGGTGGCCGACCCTGCCTTCTACGACCTGGCGCAGCGCGCCTTCGATCGCGCCGACGCGGTCACGCCCGATCTCGACGACACCAACCTCGGCCGCGGGCTGCTCGCGTTGTCCCGTCACGAGTTCAGCACCGCCCTCGATCTCGGCGTGCGGGTGCACGCACGCAACCCGGACAACCCCGACGCACTCGCAGTGACCGTCGACGCCCAGGTGGAGCTCGGCCACTACGACGACGCGTCCGCCACTCTCCAGGAGCTCTTCGACCGTCACCCGGGCCTGCCCGCCTACGCCCGCCTCTCCTATGTCCGGGAGCTGCACGGTGACTCCGTCGGTGCGCGACGCGCCATGCGCGCCGCCGACACCGCCGCCAACGGGATCGCCTTCGATCGCGCGACCGTCGCCGCGCTGCTCGGCGACCTCGAGCTCAGCCGGGGCAACTTCGGCGCTGCGCACGGCGAGTACGAGAAGGCGCTCCGCCTCGCGCCCGAGCTCGTGCTCGCCGAGATCGGCGAGGCGCGCGTCGACATCGCCCGCGGCCGGCGCGTCGACGCCATCGCCCGCCTCCGCACCCTGACCCGCCGCCTGCCCGTCACGAGCGCGGTCGCGCTCCTCGGCGACCTGCAGGAGCAGGCCGGTCAGCGCGTGGCGGCCAGCAGGTCGTTCGACCTCGTGCGCACGATCGGCACGCTGCAACAGTCGTCCGGTCAGGTCACCGATCTCGAGATGGCGATCTTCGAGGCCGACCACGCTGACGACGCTGTCTCCGCCGCCCGTGCGGTGGAGCTGGCTCGGCGCGCGTACGACGCCCGGCCCGACAACGTCTTCGTCAACGACGCACTCGGGTGGTCCCTCTATCGCTCGGGCGACCTCGCGGGGGCGCTTCCTCATGTCGACCACGCGCTCCGCCTCGGTACGCCGGACGCGCTGCTCCACTTCCACGCCGCAGTCGTCTTCGAGGCCGCGGGCCAGGCCGACCGCGCCCGCGAGGAGATCGGCACCGTGCTCGCAGGCAACCCGTGGTTCTCCGCCCGCTACCACGACCAGGCCCTGGCCCTCGCCCAGAAGCTCGGGGTGACGCGATGAGGCGCCGGGCCGTCCGCCGCGTGTTGGTGGTGCTCGGCGGCGCGATCGCAGCGGTATTGCTGACGCCGGCGCTCGCATCGGCGCATCCGCTCGGCAACTTCACCGTGAACTCGTACGCGGGCCTCCGGGTCGGGGCCGACCGCGTCGACGTCGACTACGTCGTCGACATGGCGGAGATCCCGACGTTCCAAGCTCGGCCCGACATCGACCGCAACGGTGACGGCGACATCGCCCGTGCCGAAGCGGCGCGGTACGCACAGACGCGCTGCTCGGAGATGGCGAAAGGGCTGCGCCTCGTGGTCGACGACGCGACGGCGGTGCTCCATTCCGGTGCGAGCGCGGCCACGCTTCCCGTCGGTCAAGCGGGACTGGCGACGCTGCGGCTGGAATGCCAGTACGACGCCGCGGTGACACCGGCCGCTTCCCACACGCTCTCGTTCGCGAACCGCAACCTCGCCGATCGCGTCGGGTGGCACGAGGTCACCGCGGTCGGCGCCGGCGCGCGGCTGCGCGGGAGCGACGTGCCGTCGCGCTCGCTGAGCGCGCGGCTCACGCAGTACCCGTCCGACCGGCTCCAGTCGCCGCCCGATGTGCGCACCGCCTCGCTCGACTTCCGACCCGGTGGCACCGCCGCGAGCGCGCCTCCGGCCACGATCCACACGCCGACGGGGTCGGTCGTGCGCGGCTTCGACGAGCTCACGCAATCCTTCACGTCGGCGGTTGCCGCACGCGATCTCACCGTCGGCCTGGCGCTGGTCGCGTTGGCGATCGGTGTGGGGCTCGGCGCGATCCACGCCTTCGCCCCCGGTCACGGCAAGACGGTGATGGCCGCGTACCTGGTGGGGGAGCGGGGCACCGTCCGCGACGGCCTGCTCATCGGGGTCACGGTCGCCGCCACCCACACCGTGGGCGTGCTCGCCCTCGGCGGGGTGCTCACCGCGTCCCAGGAGTTCGCGCCGGAGTCGTTGTACCCGTACCTCAGCCTCGCGAGCGGGGTGTGCTTCGTGGCGCTCGGCACGACGCTGCTCTGGCGCGCGTACCAACGGCGCGGCCTCGGTCTCGCGCTCGCGGGACATCACCATCACGCCTGGGGTCACTCGCACGCCGAGCCCGACCACGATCACGGCCACCACGACCACGACCATGACCACGACCATGACCACGACCATGACCATGACCATGACCACGACCATGACCACGACCACGACCACGACCACGACCATGATCACGCGCACGACCACGACCATGATCACGCGCACGATCACGATCACGCGCCGTCGTCGCGCCCCTCGCGCCGCAGCCTGGTGACGCTCGGCTTCGTCGGGGGAATGGTCCCCACGCCCACGGCCGTCGTCGTGCTCCTGGGCGCCACTGCGATCGGACGTGCGTGGTTCGGCGCCCTCCTCGTGGTCGCGTACGGTTTGGGCATGGCCGCAACCCTCGTTGCGGCCGGTGTGCTGCTCGCCCGGGCCCGGCGCCGCTTCGACCTGAAGACCCGGAGCGAACGGGCGTTGCGCGTGGCCATGCTGATCCCGATCGTCACGGCACTCGTCGTGATCGGCAGCGGGCTGCTGCTCGTCGTGCGCGCCGCCGCGTCCGTCTGATCGAACAAACCGGGCGCTCCGGTTGGCAGTTCGACGGATGCGGGCTCATGATGGGGAGTTGATGGAGCCCGTCATCCGCACAGAAAAACTCACCAAGGTGTATCCGAACGGTGTGCGGGCGGTGGAGAACCTCGACCTCGAGGTGAATCGCGGCGAGATCTTCGGGTTCCTCGGTCCGAACGGGGCGGGCAAGACCACGACCGTCGGCATGCTCACGACACGCGTCATCCCGACCGGTGGTCGCGCGTTCGTCGACGGCGTCGACGTCGTCGCGCACCCCACTGCCGCCAAACAGGTGATCGGCGTCGTGCCGCAGTCGAACACCCTCGACCGCTCGCTCGACGTCTGGGAGAACTTGTACTTCCACGGCCGCTTCTTCTCGATGCCCGCAGCCACCGCGAAGTCGGAGGCCACCCGTCTCCTCGAGCAGTTCCGGCTCGTCGACCGCGCGCACGAACGGATCGACGCGCTGTCGGGCGGCATGGCGCAGCGGCTGATGGTGGCGCGGGCGATCATGCACCGTCCCTCCACGCTGTTCCTCGACGAGCCCACTGCGGGGCTCGATCCGCAGAGCCGCATCGCGCTCTGGGACATCCTGCGGGAGCTCCACGCCGACGGCCAGACGATCATGATGAACACGCACTACATGGAAGAGGCGGAGAAGCTCTGCAGCCGGGTGGCGATCATCGACCACGGGCACCTGCTGGCGTTGGGGAGCCCCGCTGAGCTCAAGCGGACCGTCGGCGCCGACACCATCCTCACCGTCTCCGCCGCCGGCGACCTCGACGCGCTCGCCGCCGCCCTCACCACCGACCTGCCGGAGGTGCAGCGGGTCGATCGGGTCGACAGCACCGTCGTGGTCGCCGTGCGCGGCAGCGGCGGCGTGCTACCGACGGTGTTCAACGCCGCCGAGCGACGCGGCTTCCAGGTCACGGAGATCTCCGTCGCCGAACCGTCGCTCGAGACGGTGTTCATCAACCTCACCGGAAAGGACCTGCGCGAATGACGCCTGCCGATGCCGCCGCCATCACCGCCGTCCCTCGCTCGGCCCTCGTCCCCGCCGTCAGCCCGAGCGCCGGCGCGCGGACCGCGTTCCGTGCCCTGCTGCTCCGCGACCTCGTCGTCGTGCGCAAGACCTGGAAAGAGACGCTGCCGCGCACGCTGATCCAGCCGTTCCTGCTCGTGTTCGTGTTCGCCTACATCTTCCCCAAGATCGGCCAGGGCATCGGTGGCGCCCGCAACGCGAGTGACTTCTCCACCTTGCTCGTCGCCGGGGTGATCGGTCTCGCGATCATCTTCCAGGGCATCCAGTCGGTCGCGATCCCGATGGTGCAGGAGTTCGGCTACACCCGCGAGATCGAGGACCGCGTGCAGGCGCCGCTGCCGGTGTCGTTGCTGGCGGTCGAGAAGGCGGTCGCCGGCGCGCTGAACGGCTTGTTCGCGGCGATCCTCGTCTTCCCCATCGCCGCGATCGTTCCCGCCACGCCCGTCCACCTCGACGTGAACTGGCTCCAGCTGCTCACCATCGTGCCCATCGGCTGCTACATGTGCGGGGCGCTCGGGCTCACGTTCGGCACCCGGTTCGAGCCGCGCACGGTGCCGATGCTGTTCGGCATCTTCGTGCTGCCGATCACGTTTCTCGGTGCGGTGTACTACAGCTGGTCGACGCTCGAGCCGGTGCGGTGGGTGCAGATCGCGGTGCTCGCCAACCCGCTTGTGTACTTGTGCGAAGGTCTGCGCGCCGCGCTCACGACGAGCCAGCACATGAGCCTGTGGGCGGTGTATCCGGCCATGATCGGCTTCTCCGTGTTGTTCACCTGGCTCGGGATCAACGGCTTCAAGAAGCGCGTCCTCACCTGATACTGCGCTGAGGGTTGCGATCGCGTTGCCGGGGTATTGTGGATCTGTGTCGCCCGCGACGCATGTCACGTTCTGGGGGGTTCGCGGATCTACTCCGTGTGACGGCCACCAATTCGATCGCTATGGCGGTAACACGTCATGCGTCGAAGTCGCGACCGAGGGTCACGACCCGCTGATCTTCGACCTCGGCACCGGCCTGCGCAACTACGGCGAGCAGCTCGCCGCCGACGGCCGGCTCGACGGGTACCACGCCAGCGTCCTGCTCTCGCACCTCCACTGGGACCACATCCAGGGGCTGCCGTTCTTCGCGCCGATGGCCGCCGGCGGCGGCGCCATCGACGTGTACGGGCCGGAGCAGGATGCGGGGCCGCTCGACGTCGTGTTCGGCGACGTGATGAAGCCTCCGTACTTCCCGATCCGGCCGGAAGAGCTGCGGGGCTCGGTCTCCTTCCAGGGCGTCGGGCGCGACGACTTCGCCGTGAACGGCGCCAAGGTCCGCACCCGGTGGGTACGCCACACCGATCCCACTCTCGGGTTCCGCATCGAGATGGAAGGCATCTCCGTCGCCTATCTGTCGGATCACGGGCCGGGCACGGTCGCCGAAGACGCCGACGACTACATCCCGCCCGACGTCCTCGACCTGTGCGACGGCGTCGATCTGCTCATCCACGACGCGCAGCACACCACCGCCGAGTACGAGATGAAGCGCGATTGGGGCCACTGCACGATCGAGTACGCGGTGCACGTGGCACGCGAGGCGGGTGTGCGCGAGCTCGCGCTGTTCCACCATTGTCCGTCGCACGGCGACGACAAGATCGACGAGATCCTGCGTGACGCACGCGATCTCGTGGCACGGATCGGCGGGCCCGACGTGATCGCCGCTGCCGACGGAATGAAGCACCTCGTGCTGCCGCGCCTGTCACGCGATGCCTGACGAAGTCGTCACGCCCGACGACCGCCGCTTCCGCGACGTGTTCGGACACTTCGCCACCGGCGTCACCATCGTCACCGCGATGGACGGCGACGAACCCGTCGGCATGGCCGCCAATTCGTTCACGTCGCTCTCGCTCGACCCGCCGCTCGTGTTGTTCTGCGTCGCCCACGCATCGAGCACCTGGCCGCGGATCGAACAGGCTCGCAAGTTCGCGGTGAACATCCTCGGCGAAGACCACGAAGATCTCTCGCGCTTGTTCGCGCAGAAGGGCGCCGACCGGTTCGGCGCCACGCCGTGGCACAACGGCGTGTCGGGCGCGCCGGTGCTCGACGACGCCATCGCCTACATCGACTGCGAGTTCGAAGCCGAGTACCCCGGCGGCGACCACAAGATCATCGTGGGCAGCGTGCTCGACGTCGACATGCGCGAAGACGCCCGCCCCCTCCTCTTCTTCCGCGGCACCTACCTGCGCATCGGCGAGGTCTAGCCCGCACCTCGAACTTGCGTCACCTGTGGTCGCTCTACGGCCTTGAACGACGCAGGTTCGACGAATGTGACCGCGGGTTCGAGCCGGTGAGCGAAGCGGCGGAGGGTGCGCAGGAGCGCGATGCCGGTGACGAGGATGAGGAGCGCGTTCGTGATCGCGGCGGCGGCGTCCCAACCGAGCGACGTGGCCACATAGAACGACCAGTAGCGGTGCAGCGTCGCGCTCAGGCTGAGCCCGGGGTGCCAGTCGAGCGCGCCGCCGCGCGCGAACGGCCAGAACCACAGGTTCATGACCCCGCCGTACAGGAAGCCCCACACCCATCCGTAGGCCGCGAGCACGACGACCTCGGCGCGCGGCGCCATCCGCGCCGTCCACATGCCGACGAACCCGGCCATGCCGCCCATCCACGCCAGCGCGAGCATCTGGAACGGCAGCCACGGCCCGATGCCGCCGGTCACGATCGCGGAGACCGCCATCGAGCACAGCCCGAGCAGCAGGCCGAAGCGCGGACCGAACGCGGCGGCGGCGAGCACGACGAGGAAGAAGATGCCGCTCCCGCCGCCGGGCAGGTCGAAGAGGCGCAGCAAACCGGCGCACGCCGACAACATCCCCAGAATGGCAACGGTGGCGCCGTTCATCGTGCCGCGCCGCACCTCGAGCGCGACCGCGACGATCACCAGCGCGCCGACCAGCGCCGCGACGAGGGGCGCGTCCCCGCTGTGGGCCTGGCTCGAGAAGGCCGTCGACGGGATCCAGAACGGGTAGACGAACGCGGCCACGCCCAGCACGACCATGAGCGTGTACACGATGACGGGACGCGCGTGCTTCGTCATCGTCGGTTCGCCACTTCGTGCGCGACTTCTTCGACCGTGAGGAAGGGCGGCATCACCCGGAGCACCTGCGGCGCGAACAGCGAACCGGCGAGCACGTGACGGGCGTTGCCCTGGGCGACGATCTCGCCGTCACCGAGCACCACGGCACGGGTGGCGCAGCGGGCCGCGAGCTCCACGTCGTGGGTGGCGAGCACGACCGCGCCACCGGACTCGGCGTGCAGGCGCACGGCCCGGTCGAGCGCGAGCCGCGACGACGCGTCCATGCCGCGCGTGGGCTCGTCGAGCAGCAGCACCGGCGCGCCACCCACCGCCACGGCCGCGATCGCGATGCGCTGGCGCTCTCCGCCCGACAGGCTCCGTGGATGGCGATCGCCCAGGTCGTGCAGGCTGAGGGCGTCGAGCCAGCGGTCGACGTCGCCGTGGTCGTGGGTGCCGAGCAGCTTCAGCGTCTGCTCCACCTCGCGGCGGACGGTGGGCTCGAACAGCAACGAGTTCGGGTTCTGCGGGACGTACGCCGCCCGGGCGTCGTCGGCAAAGGTGACGGTGCCGGCCGCGGGATCGAGCAGGCGGCCCATGAGCTTCAAGAGCGTGGTCTTGCCCGAGCCGTTGCGGCCGAGCAGCGCGACGACGTCGCCGCGCCGCACGTCGAGGTCGACGCCGCGGAGCACGGCACGGCCACCGAGCTCGACCCGGCCGCCGTGCACCGCGAGGAGCACCTCGCCGGGGGAAAG
>JADMIO010647631.1_pt1 | contig 12902 bp, 12 predicted proteins | sample 8958161 | NCBI WGS metagenome assembly JADMIO01 (sample SAMN16585339, study PRJNA669376) | soil metagenome | isolation source: Crop rotation soil | place: USA: Cullars Rotation, Alabama | collected 2011 | reverse complement strand
CGCGACAACTTGTCCACGTGGAATTCTAAGCTTAGGATCCCAATGTGCTGGAAATCCCGAAAAGTCCACAATGGCATCGAACCGCCTGCGGATTTCCTCCCGGGACATGCCCAGAATTGCCCCGTTTAAATAGATATTTTCCTGGCCCGTTAGATCTTGGTGAAACCCGGCGCTTACTTCGATAAGCGCCGAGATGCGTCCGCGCACATCAATAATTCCCTGCGTCGGTTTCATAATTCCAGTGAGCAACTTAAGAATTGTACTTTTGCCGGCTCCATTCCCGCCGATAATGCCGAATGCTTCGCCTCTGCCGACAGAAAACGAGACATCCTTGAGAGCCCAAAAGTCGCGCTGATCAAGACTACCTTCACCAGCAGACCGGAAAATCTTTCCAGTTAGCGCCGGAACAAGATCGCGGAGGGTATTGTATATTTCTCCCCGTCGGAATTTCTTCGAGAGCCGCTGCACATCGAGAACTGTATCACTCATACAGGGATCGCCTTAAATACTCTCGGCAAAATACGGATCCAACTTCTGAAACAAATGAGTGGCGACGACAATTAATAAAACAGTCATACCAACGCTATACGTCAGCCAAGGAATTGAGGGAGGTTGATGTAATACCACAGCCGATGACAAGGCTTCCAGCAGAGGCGACACGGGATTTGCCAATAATAATGGGGCCCACTGGCCGAACAATCGGGATTCATAAAATACCGGTGTGAAAAAAATTGCGAACGTCAGTAATACCTCCACAATGTATTTCACATCACGGAAAAACAGGCTTGCTGCCGAGAAAATAATGGCGCACGCTAACGTCAAAACAATCAGCGTGCTGATGATGAAGGGGACCCATAAAAGCTGAATACTCCAGCCCGTGCCGACGATAATCAAAAACACACCTACAACTACTGCAGCAATGCAAAAATCAAATAGCTGAGAAAACACCGCCGATAATGGAAACACCAGTCGCGGTAGGTAGATCTTTGTGACCAGATTCGTGTTGGCGATGAGACTATTGGTGCCAAACCGAATCGAGGCGACAAAAAAGGCCCATGGCGCTGCCTTGACAGCGACCGAGGTAAAATCGGATTGCGCGAGCGGTCTTCCCGAGATTGTGGCAAAGGCGTACCGAACGACTAGACCCGCACATATGATAATACTCGGCATCAACACCGCCCACAGCATACCCATGACGGACTGCTTGTACTTGACCGTGATCTCGCGCCAAGTGAGGATGTAAAGCAAATCGCGCCGAGCCACGAGTTCTCGTAAAGCGCTAATCATGAAGTTATCAGCGGGAATTCTTAGCAGATGCCTTTAGAAAGCGAGAACCGCCCTGTCCGCGGCGGTTGCGTTCATCGGCCAATAACAAGACCCAATCTTGCTGGTCGGGAGCCTTGAAGACTGTCCGTGACTTCGTGGCTGAAAGTCTCTGCCCTGTGCGCGGATTAAACCACTGTGCGATCAAATCGTTTTTTAGAAGGCTCCGCCGAATCTCAACTTGACCGCCGCGAGGCAAATAACAAATCGCGAAGTCACCCCTCTCTGAACGAGCGGATGAGATATGGGCAGCAGGATCGTTTAGACCGGGCTGGTGAGTTAACAACTCCGGATCAGGTTGCAGTGTCCACCACGCAATCGAGTTGAAAAAATCTTCTAAATAATGCATCTGCGTACTGCCGGGAAATGCCAACGCTTCTCGCCAGGTTTTAGCGATACCGGTTCGCGGGTGGTCCGTCGGCGATTGTCCAACAGCAGTATGCCAACTCCAGACGCCGTGAGCGCCGTAAGTTACGCCTGCAGTCGGGGCGTTTAAGAGGCTCCAGTAAATCGCTCGCCGCGTGCTGTAATCGGTATGGGGTTTTCGCGATTGATAACCCAGATGTCCCTCGTATGGTGGCTCTATATTGATAAAAGGACGGGCCGGCGGATCTCGCCAATGACGGCTCGGCGGACCCGAGTGAATCCAACGCAGTGTATCGGAATCGTCTCCGTGACCACTTTGGTACACTATAAAATCAAGCCATTTCTCATCACGAAAATTTTCCCAGGGCCAGTGCATTCCGATGGGATGAGTCGTCACCGGTGCATGAGGACCATGGCCGAACGCCGCTCGTCCAATTCGTTTCCATCGTTCGCCATTGATTCCCTCATAATCATTGTCACCTGTGAGGACCCAGACCACGTGATTAGCTCCATATCTAGCGACCAAATAGCGAACCAGACGAACGACTTCGCTTTCAGGCAAGTAATTCCCTGAGTCTTCTGGTCGTAATCCCCAGGTGAGTACAATCGCCGCCAATAGTCCATGCGAGTTGACCGCGTCCACTCTTTGATCCAGCCGTTGGTAAAACCGCGGATTGATGATGATCGGTTTGTCATCCGCGAGACCGGCAAGCGTAAGCCCCTTTGAGACGATGCGGGAAATCCGGTTGGGTCTCACGTAATGCTCGGCTCCTTCGAATGAGACCTCACCATTTTCGTCCGCAGCGACTCCGTTCCGGGGCGCAACCGCATTGAAGTGAACGACGCTGAATCCCTTGTTCTCACGATCGGTTAAATACGTCTCCCAATCAGACTTGGAGCTCAAAATCGCGCCGTACCATACCGTGTCGCCCATCCAGAAAAACGGAGTCCCATCCGTATGAATGAAGAAGCGACCGTTTGAAGAAACTTGTATCGGTCCGTGTTGGCGAAAGCGATTGTTGCCCGGCTCCCTACGAGTGGCGAAGACACCTTCTTTGCGATCCAAGCCATCAATAGATGGGATCGAAGTCGTTCGATATTGCCATTGTCCAGTCTCGTTAGGCATGAAACGAGCACGCCAGATTGCACCGCCGTCCCAAAACCCGGCAATTCTGATCACCTTTCCGGAGGGCGAAGTTAGATCGACATATAGCTCCGTCTGTGGCGCGGCACTGTTACTAGCGATAAACGTCTGCTCCCAACGACCCCAGAGAGGTACCGACTGGGCATTCGCCAGCACCGCAATCGCAAAAGCGGAGACGAACCAGAATGTCGTAAGAAATCGTTTTAAGGCTGTGGATCTTCTTATCAAGTAACGTCCGACGATGATGTAGTTGACGGAAAAGCCTCAGGCAACAGAGGAAAGCCGCTGCGGAGACTCCCAACGAATACTGAGACTTAGGCGCCCTTCTATTTGAAGCTTCTTGATATGCTTGATTCGCGTGTACCGGGTACCAATGAATTCAGTGTGCGCCAGGTTTTCTTCGCGGTAGGCACTGTAAAGCTGCTCGATGCCCCGGCGCACGGTCCATTCGGGTTTGAATTGTGGCAACGTGCGAGCGATCTTGTCGCAATTTACGCGGTAACAGCGAAGATCTGGGCCGCCGCCCTCGGCATACTTTACCTTGCTACCCAGTACGATTTCTTCCACCATTTGGGCGATATCTCGGATTTGATAATTTTCTTCGGTTCGACCAATGTTGAATGGTTGATTATGAACCAGCTCGCGCGGAGCTTCGAGAACCGCAATGAAAGCACGGCAGATATCTTCGACATGAACCAGCGGGCGCCACGGCGTTCCGTCGCTCGCGATCAGAACCTCACCGGTGGTGTACGCAAAACCAACGAGGTTATTGACCACTAGATCGGCACGTAATCTTGGAGAAACTCCGTAGGCCGTGGAATTACGCAGGTAGGTCGGGCTAAATTGGTCATCAGCTAGCTCCGACACATCCCGTTCTACCAAGACTTTCGACTCCCCGTACGGCGTTACCGGGTTAAAAGAAGCTTCCTCGGTCAGGAAATCGGAACCTGTGGCCAACCCGTATAGGCTACACGAAGAGGAAAAAAGAAACCGGGGGACACCGGCTAGTTTAGCCGCTTCGGCGAATCGTACGGACGCCCGGTGGTTGATCTCGTACGTCGATGCCGGATTGAGATCGCTTAAGGGATCATTGGAGAGTGCCGCTAGATGAATTACGGCATTAAAGCCCTTCAAATCGCTCGGCAGGACATCGCGAATATCTTTATGAAAAGAAGGAACAGCAACGGTATTGCGATTGAAGTCACAACCGGCGAAAAAATCAGCATCAAATCCAACCACCTCGTGACCCGCATGAATTAGCATCGGCGTCAACACAGATCCGATATATCCCGCGTGACCCGTTACCAGAACTTTCATTTCACCTCCAATAGTGATTTGCGGCAGTAAAAACCTTCCGCGTAACCGCTGGGTGAATTCGCTTCCATACCTCTTACTCGCATAACTGACGAAAAGAGCTCGCGTGAAAACCAGTGTTTATCAGCCTGGCTCCTAAACACGTTAAGAACAGCTTCAATTTTTTTCTCAACAACAGGCTTGCTCAGCGAGACGAAAACATTCGGCGCTCCGAAATCACCGTCATATTTCGGAATCTCGTACTCAAGAATTAAATGGTCGCGAAAAGTATTCCATGTGAGCTCTGAGATCAGGCGATGGTCCTGGTGCAAATCACGACCGTAGTGGGTCAAGATCACATCCGGAACAAATTCGCTTTTAAGCTGTTCGAATCTGTCTTTGATTGGCCTTCCAATATACGGCAGATATCCGTCACGATGGGAGTCGACAAGCACGGTCCGGCGGGGAATATTCTCGAGGAAGACAGCCGCGCTCTTCAGCGCTTCCTGCTTTCGCCTCTCATCGGAAGTGAATACTAACCAGTACATTTCGATCTCACGTTTTGCAGCTGCCAAGTTGAGCAGCGTACCACCACAGCCAATCTCGATATCATCACAATGTGCGCCGAGGCACAGTACACGAATGGGTCTGCTGGTGTTTGGGACAAAGCTGAGCAAACCCTATTGCCTCACGGCCGGTCTTGTCGACACCATTCCTGTAGTCGCTTGGGTGATGCGCGGTGCAACTCGCTCCGCTGATGAATGATTCCAAACCTGCCACGGCGCTCGACCGCTGGCATAGATATCGTCGAGCATTTGCTTGTCTTTGAAGGTATCCATGGCGGCCCAAAACCCGTCATACTTGTAGGCAAGCAGTTTCTGTTTCGCTACCAGTCGCTGAAACGGCTCATGCAACAGCTCTTCGCCATCCTTCATGAACTCAAAGATTTCTTTGCGAAAAACAAAATAGCCTCCGTTAATCCTGATATCCGATTGGTTGATATCTTTGATTGCTTCAACGGACCCATTTTCATCAAGGGTTACAAAATGAGAGGTTAGATTGGGCTTGACGCAAACAAAGCTCGCGATTTTCTTATGTCGGTTGAAACATGCAATCTGATCATTGATGGGTAAATCCGTGAGTCCATCACTGTAGTTAGCCAAAAACATCTCCTCACCATCAAGGTATTTTTGGACCGCTTTCAGGCGCTGGCCAATATTTGAATTCACACCGGTATCGACAAAGGTAACACTCCAGTCATCAATATCGCTGCTATATAATTGGAGGACTTTTCCCCCCTTGGACAGCACGAAATCGTTAGAGACACATTCATTATAATTGAGAAAATAATCTTTCACGTAATCCGCGCGATGACCTAAGCAAAGGATAAAGTCCTTATAGCCGTGGTGAGCATAGTATTTCATGATGTGCCAAAGGATCGGCCGATATCCGATGTTCACCATCGGCTTGGGAATGGTATCGGAATACTCACGCATTCTCATTCCGAATCCACCGCAGAACAGAACGACCTTCACAGGCGTGCCTCCCCGTCGGAGAATAACTTCTCCTGACTCGATTCTCGTTGCTTGTACCAGTCGATAGTACGCGAAAGTCCTTCGTCTAAAGTGATCTCGGGTTTCCACCCCAGCATTTTGTCAGCATAGTCCGTATCTGCCGCGCGAACTTCTTCTGCCGGCCGGTCCACCATTGAGCCAAATGCCGGCCGCACAGAGCTTCCCATCAATCCAATCAACCTATCCACCACCGACCGGACTGGTATCGTCACTCCAGAACCGAGATCGATCGTTCGCTGGCAAAGTCGCTCAACCTGGGTCGCCGCCAATATGCCCCGAATCACGTCATCGATATAGATCCAATCGGCCTGCCATTCACCACTCGCTAACTTCGGAATATGGCCCCGCACCAATGTAAGAATAACGTACGGAATAAGCTTGGCCGGATTCTGATTTGGGCCGTAAGTCATGAAAGGGCGAACTGTTACTACCGGCGTCTGGTAAAGCGCCTGAAACATCCGACCATAGGTCGCGCTCACCCATTTGGCTGCGGCATACGGCGAACTCGGAATTGGCTCCGCTCCCGAGAGCTGTGGTTCTGTCAAAGAACCGGTCATGATGAAGCGCTCACAGCCCATTTCTGCCGCTACTGTCAGCAAGTTGACAGTGCTCGCGACATGGCTCTCGAAGGTCGACAACGCCAAAGACAAGTCCGGTGCTGCGGTTACGTGTCCCGACAAGTGATAGATAATATCCGGATGGATATCGACGAACAGTTTTCGGACCGATCCTAGCTCCGCCAAATTCAGTTGCCACCATTGCAGATCCGGACTTTTACGCTCGGCTCTTGACGTCGCATGAACTTCCGCGCGTAGATTCCTTAGTGACGAACAGAGATGGGATCCGATAAAGCCGCTCGCCCCCGTTACAAGGACGACTTTATCCACCAATCGATCAGGTGAAAACTTAAGCATGGAACCAAGCTACCGATCGCCTATATTTGATGGCTCGTACACAAGCACACCATCGCCCAGCGCTCCGCAATCATGGGGCGCAATCACTTGTTCGGGAATACGAGTTAGATCTGCACCGCAGAGAAAATCTCGCAGGGTCGTCCCAGTGCATGCGGAATCGATATTCGGCGCACCGCGCTGGCTCATCACGTCATCGAAATGCACTGTCCGAAAATCAATGCTGAAGCGCGCGAAACCAGCAGTATTGGGGACCGTTGAGTGTAAATACGACCCCGAGAACAGCAGGATCCCCCCGGCTTTTGTAACAATCCGAAACTGCGGATCGAGTTCAACCGGTTCTTCAGGCCGAGGTTGATCACGCGTATCTTCGCGGATGTAACTCGCAGCATTTTTTCGACTATCCTTGTTCCACTGATAATAGTTGTACCGATTCGAACCATTCCGTAATGGCTGAGTCCAGTACTTCGGGTGAAATGCGAGGGAATTCTCGGAGCAGATGTCATAAACAGGAATCCACCAGTTCAGCTGACTAAAGGGGGCCGAGTACCACGTATCTCGATGCGGATGAAAAGCATAGGCAATGCCCGAAGTCAGGTAGCTATCACTCGTCGCCGAGCGCAAGCGCGGAACATCGAAGTAAGTCTTGCCGAGATCGCAGTCTAAATCTTTTAAGATCCTTTGGATGAATTCTTTCGACTTCGGATGATGAATGAATTTCGGTTTGAGCTGAGCCAGGATTTCGACATATTTCTCGACGGCCAAGCTGTACTGCGCTTTGAGAGGATCGAGGGAGCCGAACGCTTCCTCAATCATCTCCCGTGCCAGGGCGCAGAGGGCCAAAGAATTCGTGTTCGGCGAAAAGACAAAAATTTGACCATCGTAGAGCTGTCGACGGCGGGTCGCATCATCGACTCTCGAATCGAAATAGATCGTATTGTTCATTGCCCCTCCGGGAGTCATCAATTTAGACACTATGCGTACGCTTCTGATTGCTTTAGAAGATCGTGCGCTAATAATAAGCTCGCACCGCGTCGAATTTCCCCAAATGGGCATTCCGCGCGCTCCGCGATGTCAAGCAGCGTGTGCTTTCCATCGGATAAATTCAGGACCCAGAGCATTGCCAGTTCCTCAACCTCGCTTTGTGTGCCACCGACTGAACGATACAGGCCTCGTTTTCCCAGTTGAGGCTCGCATTTCGGATTTTGATTGATGTAAACGCCATTGCCCTCAAGCGCGTCGACGATTTCAAGCGTGACCTCGAAGGATTCCGCCAGCAACGAAGGCTGAACGAATTCGAGGTTGTCGGCCGACGTATGATACTCCGGAAACTCGCCGTTCGGCGTCCGCATCAAACAGCCTACAGGCAGATTGAAACCGGGCGAGCAGAACTGCCGCTCGTCATAGCCGTAGGGCGAAAACTCTCGAATCTCATAGGGCGTGCCCGAATGCCTAAGCACATTGCAGGTCGCCCGATCGATTTCCGCGTTCCCTCTGCGGCTTTTTTTATAAGTGAATTTGTCACCGGCACCAACTGAAGCCAGCACCAAACCATGCTTGATCCGTAAGGTTTCCGCTTCGTGCTGCGACAACCATGCTATGGAGCCGATCGTCCCAGGGATAAAGAGAAATCGATACGAATATCTATGCGTCTCCGCTCGGAGGTGTTGCGCTAAAAATGTTGCCAGAGCGATGCCGGACAAGTTGTCGTTGGCAAGAGATGGATGACATACGTGACATGAAATAAGCACTTCGTCAGCGGTACCCCCTGGGAGGAAATACTCGCCGTAAGTCAGAAATCCAGGTTGTAGGGAACTGTCGATACAGACTTCATATTCCCCTTCTTTTAGTTCCAGAAGCTGCGTGTGAGACAGGCAAAAACCCCAATCTTCGCTATAGTATGACGTACGGTAGGGAACCCATTCCGGGTGCTCGGGAAGTGTATGAAGACGTGGTCGAAGCTCCGAAAGTGATAGGCGGCGTTTTACGGGGACACTGTAATTGACCACATGAAGATTGGACTGCCGAAAATCAACGACGCACTCTCCATGCGGGTTCTTTACGTAAGCATTTTTGATGTTCCATTCTTTAGGTACGGTCCAGTCAAAGACCTTTGTGCCGGTTGGCACGTTGTGAACCTCGATCGGTATATGCTTTCCAATGATATGCAGCGTCTCGCGAACTCCGTTACCGGTGATGCTCCGACAAATCGGATACAGCTCAGCCATCAGCTTGTACATTTCAAGCCCGACATCGGCCACCTTCTGAGCAGAACTGAGAGCAGATTTATTCACGGTAGTAATGGGGAAAGACCAAAAAGACCCACCACGAAGGACACGAAGATCACGAAGTTACCAGATCAAAGTACAAATCGCTTGACCCCCTTTTTTAACACTTCGACGTTAAAGTTGATCAGCAACCCAACTTTTATCTTGGCAAGCTTCATGTAGGTCTGGCTTCGCTACTTGCATGCCCTTCGTGAACTTCGTGCTCTTCGTGGTAAAATCCCTCAGCGCTCGGCGGTGGGATAAATCCGGGTCACTGTTAATCCCCGAAATCCGGGCAAGTACGATCGCGGTCGGATATTGTCCTCGGAAGCATCGGCCACGCGATCCCGAACGCCCGATCATTCCACCTTACACCCCGTCCATGCTCCGGCGCGTAAAATTCAGACATTTGATAGAAAACCTCGGTGTTGTCCTCCAACGTCACAAATCCGTGGGCAAAACCCTCGGGGACGTAAAGCATCTTGTGATTATCCGCGCTAAGGACCAAGCCGAAATGTTTTTTGAATGTAGCAGAATCCCGCCGAAGGTCGATGATGGCATCATAAATCGAACCCCTGGTGCAGCGGACTAACTTGACCTCCTCGAACGGAGAGAGCTGATAATGCATACCGCGGAGAGTCCCTTTGTTTTTGCTGAAAGAAATGTCGCACTGGACCAGCCGCGGATTCAGAGCATGCCTTTCGAACTCTCGTTGGCACCAGCTCCGAGCGAAAAAGCCCCGCTCGTCCTCAAGCTTCTGCGGCTCTATAACAAAGGCGCCGGTCAATTCAGTCGGTGTGAAAATCATCCGGGAGGCTAAGAGTTAGCAGTGAGCACTCAGCAGATAGCAGTTAATGACAGTTAACAGTGAGCAGTCTGCAGGTGGGAGGCGGCAGTTGCGTCATAACCATAGCGCAAGGAGCAGCCGTCGCGGACACCAGTTAGCAGTGGGCAGGCGACAACCAATGGCAGAGGTGGAGCAAAGCGCACCCAGCGGCCCCAGACTCGCCCGCTGCTCTCTGCTCACTGGCCACCTAAATTACCGTCACTTCTGGGATTGGTACCACAAACTGACCGCCCCATTTACGGATGTAGGAATTTTGCTCGATCACCTCACTCTTCAAATTCCAAGGCAGAATGAGCACGTAATCGGGTTTGGTTTCGCGAATCTTGTCCGGCTCATGGATCGGGATGTGAGTGCCGGGCAAGAATTTGCCCTGCTTATGCGGGCTTCGATCAACCACATAATCGAGGAAATCCGTACGGATCCCGCAGTAGTTCAAAAGAGTGTTTCCCTTTCCCGGCGCTCCATATCCGATGGTCGAGCGACCTTGTTGCTTTGTTTGGATTAGAAAATCGAGCAGCTTGCGTTTCGTCTCCTTTACTTTTTCGGTGAATGAAAAGTAATGATTGAGGCAGGTGAATCCGGCTCGTTCTTCACGAGCACGTAGTTCGAAGACGCGATCTTCGACCGGCTTCGAAACGTCTTCACTATGCCGCGCATAGATCCTCAAAGAACCGCCATGGGTTGGGATTTCATCGACATCAAAAAGAGTCAGCCCGTGGGCGGCGAAGATTTTCTCCACAGTCATGAATGACAGATAAGAGAAGTGCTCATGGTAGATCGTGTCGAACTGGTTTTCTTCCATGAGCCGCATAAGGTGCGGAAACTCCATCGTAATGACGCCGTTGTTCTTTAAGAGGATTTTCATGCCGCCGACGAAATCATTAATATCCGGCACGTGCGCCAGGACATTATTGCCGAGCAAGAGATCGGCTTGTTTTCCATGCGAAATAAGATCACCCGCAGTTTTTTCACCGAAAAACCTGACGATCGATGGAATTCCTTTTCGCTCAGCAACCTCTGCAACATTGGCCGCGGGCTCGACACCGAGGACGGGTATGCCGCGCTGAAGAAAATACTGCAGAAGGTATCCGTCGTTGCTCGCGATCTCCACTACTTGACTTTTTGAATCTAGCCCAAACCGAGTAATAGCCATCTCCACGTAGCGTTGCGCATGTTTCAGCCAGCTATCAGAGTACGAAGAAAAATAAACATAGTCGCTAAATATCTTGTCCGGGCTCACATACTCCAAAAGCTGCACCAGCAAACAGTTGTCGCACACATAAACGTGCAGGGGGTAAAACCGTTCCATCTCATTGAGTTGTTCAACGCTAATGTAACTTTCGCAGAGGGGCGACATCCCCAAATCAACAAATGTGTGAGTTAAATTTTCGCCGCAGAATCTACAAGTAGCTGACTTCATGCTCAAGTCTTTCTAAGGTTTAAGCCGGGGGACATAATCTTGTTCACAGGCAGGCTTCCGCCCTTCGTGCATCAAGAGGTACCGAACGCCATATGTAAACGTAATCCCAAACTGCTGTCTCGGGCGGCGGCAAAATTGGCTGCTCTTGCGTGCCAGTCTGCCGAATGGACAAAGTTGCCCGAAGAATCCGTCCCAGTTGCTGTGTTTCTGGTTGGAGCGCAAAGGTCATTCCATTGTGGAACCCAGAAAAGCTCGGCAATGTGCGACTCTCCGGCGACGATTTAGCAGGCTGCCAGAAGCTGAGGTGCTGAGGTTTTAGTTGCGGGAACTGCGGAAGTACGTTCGACGGATACGGTACAACTCCCAGCCGGCTTTAATGAAATTGTAGAGTCGCACCTTGGAGCCGGGGACGTCTCTCCATTCGGTCAAGGGGAATTCATAGATCAGGCGATCGGGCTGTGGGACGCCTTTACCGCGGGTAATTTGAATCAGTCGTGCAAGAATTTCGACGTCGAAGATCCAGCGCGATTGGAATGGCTGCTGAAACAAGTCTGTGACCAACGGGGACACTCTGAACAGTTTCGCACCACATTGCGTGTCATAAACTGCCAAGCCCAATACTGCAGAAGCCGCCGTAGCAAACACTCGCCCCAAATAATGCCGGCTCGATTTTCGCTGAATCTCTCTACCAAGCAATTTGACTCGCGCACCCAGGATGATCGAGAGCTGGGGCCGGCTTTCAGCAAAATCGACGAATTGTGGAATGGTTTCGAGCGGCGTTGCCAAATCAGCGTCCCAGAATCCAACATAGTCCGGCTTAGCAGTCAGGGCCGCTAGAATTCCTCGCCTGACAGCTTCTGCTTTTCCTTGGTTGTGCGATAAATTCAATACGGAAAATCTATTCGGATCGGAAGCTGACAAGGATTCGAGCATCCGGAGAGTCTCGTCCGTGCTCCCGTCATTGACGAACAAAAAGGTAATTTTGTGCGATAAGTTTTTAAAACCATGAAAGGCGGAAACATTGAGCCGCTTTTCCTCATTGTAACAAGGAACGACGATGATCACGGTCGCCATAGGCTAAAACGGGCTCGCAAAGCTCATAAACCGTAGTGCATGGCGCCGCCATCTGTAACTGCCACCTACCAACCGCCGACTGCTCACTGGTTTGCTGCTGCCTGCTATCTAGCGGAGATGTCCTTTTTCTAACAGGTATGCCTTGAGCGCATCCTGCCATGGACGGAGCTCAAAACCAGTTCGATTGCTTCCTAGCGACGAATTCTTCGGACGGCGCGCTGCCATTAAGAACTCAGTGCTCGAAACCGGATGAACGGGATCCCCGAGTCCCGCAATCTCCGAGATTGCCCTGGCGAAGCCGTACCAAGTGCAGGTGCCGGCATTAGTGACGTGGAACAAGCCCGTCGCTCGAGTGCGCAACAGCCGCGCCACGGCCCCCGCCGCGTCTCGGGTATATGTCGGCGACATCGTGATGTCATTGACTACGTTTAGTCGCTCCCCCGCCTTAGCCTTTTTGATTACCGTCTCGACGAAGTTGCCTCCTTTGCCGCGCGAACCGGTTTTGCCGAACAAACTCGCCATTCTAATGATCAACCAGCACGGCGTGGCCTGGCGGGTCAAATATTCACCAGCAAGCTTCGAAGCACCGTATACGTTGATGGGGTTGGGGAAGTCCGATTCGAGGTGTCTTTCCAGCACAGTGGGATCCGAAGCTTGGAATTCACGTGACTTGAAGTCGCGGC
>JADMIO011560794.1_pt1 | contig 12903 bp, 6 predicted proteins | sample 8958161 | NCBI WGS metagenome assembly JADMIO01 (sample SAMN16585339, study PRJNA669376) | soil metagenome | isolation source: Crop rotation soil | place: USA: Cullars Rotation, Alabama | collected 2011 | reverse complement strand
CGCCGCCGCCGCAACGCCGCGAGACTCCGGATCGCTGGCGCATCGTCTTTCCGGAGTACGATCGTTACGGCGATCGCGGCGCGCGTGGGCGCGACATCCCGTTCAAGCGAGGCCGCTGGTGGGATCCGTACAACCAGAACGTTCTCAAAGGCGATTACCCGATCAAGGGTGACAAACTGTTCATGATTCTGACGGCGGTCAGCTCCACAGGCGTCGAACAGCGGCGCGCGCCGACGCCGTCTGGTGTCAGTAGTGTGGATCCGCAGAGCGCTGAGTTTTTTGGCCGCCCGGAAGAGTTTGCCGCTGCCGAGACTGTGCAATTTAGCTTCGAGCTGTTTCACGGCGACACGACTTTCAAGCCGCGCGATTGGGCGATCAAGTTCTCACCGACGTTCAGCGTGCCAAACTATTTGAATGCGCGCGAGAATGGCGTAGTCAATATCGACGTCCGACGCGGTACGAATCGCACTGACTGGCACGTCTCGCTCGAAGAGGCATTTGGTGAGGTAAAGCTCGCCGACATCAACGCTAATTACGATTTTGTTTCGCTGCGTGCCGGTATTCAGCCGTTTGTTTCCGACTTTCGCGGGTTTATTTTTTCCGATAACAATCTCGGCGCGCGCGTGTTTGGCGCTTTTGACAACAATCGCTATCAGTTCAACGGCGCGTACTTCTCGATGCTGGAGAAGGACACAAACAGCGGTTTGAATCGCTTCGACACGCGCCACCAGAACGTTTATATCGCCAATATCTTCCGCCAGGACTTCATTCGCAAGGGCTACACGATCCAGGGAAGTTTTCATTACAACGACGATCGGCGCAGCGTTGAATTCGATCGCAACGGGTTTCTGGTGCGGCCGGCGTTGATTGGAGACGTCCGCCCACACGCGATCAAGGTTGGCTATCTGGGGTTTAGCGGTGACGGGCACCTCGGGCGGCTCAATCTTTCACACTCTTACTACTTCGCGTTTGGTCACGATGAGCGCAACCAGATCGCTGCGCGACGAGTGCAGGTGCGGTCGAACCTCGCTGCGCTCGAGGCTTCAGTCGATCGCGACTATCTGCGATTCAAGGGCTCGTTCTTCTGGGCACAGGGCGACGGCAACCCGACCGACGAACGCGCCTCGGGCTTCGATGCGATCTTTGACGATCCGAATTTTGTTGGCGGGCAGTTTTCGTTTTGGGTTAGAAATGGGATTCGCCTGACGCAGACCGGGGTGGGCTTGGTCCAACCGAACAGCCTGTTGCCGAGCTTGCGGAGCAGCAAGATTCAGGGCCAGGCAAATTTTGTGAATCCCGGGATCTTTATTTACAACGCTGGTGTGGACGTTGAGGTCACGCAGCGTATCAAGGCTGTAGTCAATGTGAACTATCTGCGGTTTCACCGGACCGAACCGCTGGAGTTGTTGCTGTTTCAAAATCGGATTCGCCACGACATCGGTTTCGATTACAGTCTTGGCGTGGCGTACCGGCCGTTTCTGATCAACAACTTCACGCTCACATTCGGCGCAAACGCGTTACAGACCGGTCGTGGCTTCCGAGACATCTTCACCGACGCCTCGCGCAACTGCCCACCGGGCGTCGAAGATTTTTGTCAGCCCAATGTGATCAGTCCAAAGAAAGCGTTGTATTCGTTATTCGGACAGATGAAGCTAGTTTTTTAGTTCAGCTTTGTGAAAAGGAGAAAACATGAGTCCTCACCTCAATGAGCTCACGTATGAAATTATCGGAGCCGCCATCGAAGTACATCGAATGCTCGGCCCCGGGTTGCTCGAATCTTCTTACCGCGAATGTCTTTGTCGAGAACTATCGCTGCGGGGTATTGGTTTTAAACGAGAACATGGATTGCCCCTGAAATACAAAGGTATTCAATTAGAGTGTGGTTACAGAATCGACATCTTGGTTGCCGATCTTGTCGTTGTGGAAATCAAAGCCGTGGAGAAGGTAGCTCCTGTGCATGAAGCGCAATTGCTTACTTATCTCCGTCTCGGTTGCTGGAAGGTAGGGTTATTAATCAACTTCAATGTCGTGGTTTTGAAGGAAGGGATACATCGGCGAATACTTTGATTAGTCTCTGTGCAATCTCTGCGTTCTCTGTGTCTCTGTGGTCAACAGGAACATGAGATACAACAACCACGGAGACACAGAGAACGCAGAGGTTGCACAGAGAAGAAGGATGACTCGAGTAGTTGCTAGTTTGATCGGTTGTGCTGTCGTCGCGGCTATGATCGCGGCGTGGCCGACTTCTGCGTCGAATCAGACAGTGCAGGTTGAGGGGTGTGTGTCGTGTCATGGGTTGATTGAGCCGATGCATAAGTATGGGACGACGGAGACACTCGAGAAGCTCAAGGATGGGAAGGATGCGGTGGGGCTGAGCTGTACCGCGTGTCATGGAGGGAATCCGGTGGCGCGGACCAAAGAGGAGGCGCATGTGAGGCCGATGTTTCCGCGCGAGTGGCGCCGCAACGGAAACTACAGCGGCGCAAATCCCGAACGGTCCAACACGCTGCTGGCGCGCGAGAGTTGGGAGTTTGTGCGTTTCATCAATCCGGGCGATCTGCGCGTCGCCGGAAAAACCTGTTCGGGATCTACGTGTCACGACCTCGAGTCGAAGAACGTCGCGCGCAGCATGATGACGCATGGCGCGATGCTCTGGGGCGCGGCGCTCTATAACAACGGCAGCTTTCACTTGAAAGACCCGCGCTTTGGCGAAAGCTACAGCGAATCGGGCGCGCCGCAAACACTACTCCAAGAGAGCACTGAAGAGCAGCGACGCCTCAAAGGCTTTCTGAGCCTGCTCGATCCGATTCCGCGTTGGGAGATCTCGCAACCCGGAAACGTGCTGCGCGTGTTCGAGCGCGGCGGCAAGCGACGACTCGAAGTCGGCCTGCCTGACAAAGAAGAAGATCCGGGCAAGCCTGACAAGGGGCTCAGCGCCCGCGGTTTTGGCACTGCGAACCGCACCGATCCCGTTTTCCTCGGACTACAGAAGACACGCCTGCTCGATCCGACGTTGAATTTTCTCGGCACGAACGATCATCCCGGCGACTATCGTTCTTCAGGCTGTTCCGCGTGTCACGTCATTTACGCGAACGATCGCGATCCGCTGCACTCTGCGTTTTACAACCAGGCCGGAAATCTCGGACGCTCGCAAACCGCCGACACCAGCATCACAAAAAACGAATCGGGTCATCCCATCAAGCACCAGTTCACGAGCCAGATTCCGACGTCGCAGTGCATGGTGTGTCACATGCATCCGGGAACGAATATGGTCGCCACGTATCTCGGCGTGACGTGGTGGGACAACGAAAGCGACGGCGCGAAGATGTACCCGGCGAAGCAACATAATCCGAGCCAGGACGAAGAGCAGGCAAAGCTCGATCGCAATCCTGAAGCGGCCAGTTTGCGCGGGTTGTGGTCCGACTTCGACTTTTTGAAAGACACTGGCACGCCGTCGTTCAATGCGCTACTGCGTAACACGCAGTTCGCGGATTTTCACGGTCATGGCTGGATGTTTCGCAAAGTCTTCAAACGCGATTGCAAGGGAAACCTGCTCGACGCGGAAGGCAACATCGTCTCTCCTGACGATCCGGCGAAGTTCAGCAAGGCGGTGCATCTCAACGATATTCATCTCGAACGCGGGATGCACTGTGTCGATTGCCATTTCCGGCAGGACTCGCACGGCGACGGAAATCTCTACAACGAGCCGCGCGCCGCGATCGAGATCGCGTGCGAAGACTGTCACGGCACGATCCGGCAGAAGGCGTCGCTGTTTACTTCAGGCCCGGCGGCTGCGCTTGTCACTGGCGCAGCCGCTGAACGTCGCAAATCGGCTAACCAACCGTTGGCCGGCCAGGACCTGACGCGCATTCGCGTGCGCGACGCCGAAGGTGCGCGCATTCCGCTGTTCCAGCGTGTCACGCGCGATCGCAAACGAAAAGACGAAAAGGGCATCGACGTCGATCTGAAGGCCGGCGACATCATGCAAAACTCGATGGTCGTGCCCGGACGATGGTGGCGTGTGCCACAGACGCTCGATACCGTCACGGTTGGAAGTCGTGACTACAACGAGCAGTCTCGATACGCGAAGACCATCCGCAAAGACAACGTCACGTGGGGCGAAGTCCCCGCCGATAGCAACCAACTGGCCCATCGCGACACGGACATGACGTGTGTCTCGTGTCATTCGTCGTGGGTGACGAGTTGTTTCGGCTGTCATCTCTCGATGCAGGCGAACCGCAAGATGCCGAACCGTCATAACGAAGGCGGCGATACGCGCAACTTCACGCAGTACAACTACCAGGTTCTGCGCGACGATATTTTCATGCTCGGTCGCGATGGCACGGTGACGGGCAATCGCGTCGCGCCCGTGCGCTCTTCGTCGGCAATCCTCGTGAGCTCGCAGAACCAGAATCGCGAGTGGATTTATTCGCAGCAGCAAACAACTTCCGCCGAAGGTTTTGCGGGACAGACGTTCAATACACACGTGCCACACACAGTGCGCTCGAAGGAAACAAAGACGTGCAGCGACTGCCACGTTTCCGAGAAGAACGACAACAACGCCTGGCTGGCGCAGCTTTTGTTACAGGGAACAAACTTCGTCAACTTCATGGGTCGCTACGTCTACATCGCTGCGGATGATGCATTGGAAGTTGTCGTGGCCACTGAACGAGACGAACCGCAGGCGGTGATGGGCAGTACGCTCCAGAAGATCGCGTACCCGGCGAACTACGAAAAGTTTGTGCGTGGCGGCAGCGAGTTGAAGACGTTTTACGAGCACGTAGGCAATCCGCGCGTGTTGCAGGTGCAGTTGCGCGGTGAGTATGCGTACGTGGCGGCGGGCGAGGGTGGATTGCGCGTTTACGACGTCGCGCAGATCGATCAGAAAGGGTTCTCGGAGCGGATTGTGACGGCGCCGGTGTCGCGCTTTGGACAGAAGTTTTGGGTGAAGTCAAGGTATGCGACAGCAGTCGCCGCGCCGACGACCCTTGCGGTCGATCCGGCGCGCACGAAGTTTCCGGTCAACGAAGAGCGGAACATTCATCCGCTGTACGGCTATCTCTACTTTGTCGATAAGTACGAGGGGTTGATAGTTGTGAATGCGGCGACGCTGCTCGATGGCGACCCGCTAAACAACTATTTGAAGCGCGCGGTCACCTTCAATCCCAACGGCGCGCTCAACGACGCGAACAACATCACGATCGCCGGGAATTACGCTTACATCACGACCGCGCAGGGTCTCGCGGTCGTCAGCATCGATGATCCTCTAAATCCGCGGCTGGTGAAACAGATCGATCTGAAACATCCGCGCGCGGTGGCGATTCAGTTTCGCTATGGGTTCGTGGTCGATGAAAGCGGGTTGAAAGTCATCGATGTGACGATGCCGGAGCAGGCGCGGATTGTTGACGGCGCTTTCGTCTCGCTGACCGGTGCGCACGATGTTTATGTCGCTCGCACCTATGCTTACGTAGCCAACGGTAAGGAGGGAATCGCAATCATCGACGTGGAACGACCCGAGTCTCCGCGGCTCGATCAAACGTTCAACGCCGGGGGCAAGCTGAACGACGTGCATCAGGTGAAGGTGGCGATGACGAATGCGAGTCTGTTTGCATATGTCGCTGATGGCAAGAACGGAATGCGTATCTTGCAACTAACGTCACCGGAAACGATGCCCGAGTATGCCGGCTTCAGCCCGAGACCGCGCCCGGTGCTGATAGCGACGTTCAAGACCAAAGGCGAAGCGCTCGCGATTTCAAAACCGCTGGATCGCGATCGCGCGGTTGATGAGAGTGGGAACCAGGTATCGGTATTTGGGAGGCGCGGTGCACGCCCATTCACGTACGACGAGATGTTGCGGATGCTGCGCACCGACGACGGCCGAGGCGACTGGTTCCGGGTACGCAGATAACCACAGATTTAAAATCCGGATTTTAATCCGCCTCATCCGCGTTCCCTAAGTCGAATAACGACGCTTGTGCCGCCGCTCTCCGACGCGCCGCCTTGGCCAGCGCACTGTCTCCTGCAAACACATCCAGCTCGTAACGCTCGAGTCGCGTCAGCACGTCGCGCGCAATGGCCAGCACTGCCGGAGGTAAACCCGCGAGACGCGCGACTTCGATGCCGTATGACTTAGAGGCGCGACCGCGTTCCAGTCGATGCAGAAATACGACTTCGCCTTCACGCTCAGTGGCAGTGATCTGATAATTCTGCGCGCCGGGTAGACGCTCGGCGAGTTCTGTTAGCTCGTGGTAGTGCGTCGCGAAGAGCGTCTTGGCAGCGTGATCTGCTGAGTTGTGCAGGTACTCGGCAACAGCCCACGCGATCGAGAGACCGTCGAACGTCGCGGTGCCGCGTCCGATTTCGTCGAGCAGCACGAGCGAGCGCGGCGTGGCGCTGTGCAGGATTGCCGCTGTCTCAGTCATCTCGACCATGAATGTCGAACGACCGCGCGTGAGATCGTCTGACGCGCCCACCCTGGTCCAGATGCGATCAAGTAACGGCAGGCGCGCGCGTTCCGCAGGAACGAAGCAACCGGTTTGCGCGAGAATGCAGATGATCGCTGTCTGGCGCAGCACCGTGCTTTTGCCACCCATGTTCGGTCCGGTGATGATTAAGAGCCGGTCGGTGGAGTTGTTGAGATAGATGCTGTTTGGCACGAAAGGTTCGTCGATGAATGCCTCGATCACCGGGTGGCGTCCCTGGATGATCTCGAGCTCGTCGCCGTCGTGCAGCACTGGTCGCGCGTAACGATGCCGCGCGGACGTTTCAGCAAACGCGGCGAGCACGTCGAGCGCAGCCAATGCACGCGCCGTCATTTGAATGCGCTTAGTTTCGACGGCGATCTGGCGGCAGACGTCCGTGAATAGTTCCGTCTCCAACTGCACGATGCGTTCGTCAGCGCCGAGCACTTTCTTTTCCCAGTCGCGCAATTCGGGTGTTGTGTAGCGTTCGGCATTGGCGAGTGTTTGGCGGCGTTCGTATTCGATGGGCACGCGCGCGGCGTTCGCTTTCGAGACTTCGATGAAATATCCAAACACGCCGTTGAAGCGAATGCGCAGGTTGTTAATGCCGCTGCGACTGCGTTCGGTAGCTTCGAGAGTGGCGATGATCTGCTTGGCGTTGCGGCTGGTCGAGCGCAGCTCGTCGAGCTCTGCCGAGTAGCCGGCGCGAATCGTGTCGCCATCGCTGAGTTTGACTGGCGGATCGTCGTTGATCGCGCGTGCGATGAGATCGCGAACATCCGGCAATTCGTCTGTGTTCTCAACTAACACCTCGATTAAAGAAGCCTCGAGCCCGTTCAACACTTCGCGAATCGCGGGCACTTGGTTGAGCGATCGCAACATCGCGCAGAGATCACGTGGCGTCGCCGATCCGAGACTGATGCGGCCCACGACCCGTTCGAGATCTGAAACCTCTTTCAACAATGCCCGCAGCTTGTCTCTTCGTACCTGCGACGCAAAAAGATCTGCAACTGCCGCGAGCCTCGCTTCGACTTCACCTCGCTTCACGCACGGCCGCAACAACCACGCGCGCAGCAGGCGAGCGCCCATGCCGGTCACGGTCTCGTCGATCACTTGCAATAACGATCGGCCACTGCCACCAGCAAGCGATTCGACCAGCTCGAGATTGCGTACAGTGACGCTGTCGAGCACCAGATGATCCTGCGGCTCGAAATAAACGAGATCGGTGACGTGATTGGCAGCGGCGCGCTGAGTTTCACGCGCGTAGCGCAAACACGCACCCGCCGCCCGAATCGCTTCTTCCTTGCGGCTCAGACCGTAGCCATCGAGCGTGCGCACCTTGAAGTGATCGAGAAGCAACGTTGCGCAGTCGTCTTTTTGCCACTGCCAATCGTCCAGGGGAGTCAACGTTGTTTCAAATCCAAGATCCTCCCTGGAGTGCGGCGGCCTGGCGCCGCTTTGGTCTTTGCTCGCGGCATCGATAACAAAGCGGTGCCGGCCCTCCGCACTCCAGGAAGGCGCCCCATCGTCGTTACTTCCGAGAGGCAAGGGGGCGGTTTGGACTTTTCCCGTTAGGCTACTCTTGATCAGCGCGCCGAGCGACGCGGGAAAGAGCAACTCTCGCGGCGCATACGATTCGAGCGCGGCGCGAATCCTGGTCCACGAGTCACGCCCGCTTTCCTGCGTCACACGAAACTCGCCTGTCGAGATATCTAAAAATGCCGCGCCAATCGTCTCGCCTGCAGTACAAATTGCCGCCAGGAAGACCGGCTCGCGTGCTTCGAGTAGTTGCGGATCGATCGGAGTCCCGGGCGTGACGATGCGCACGACTTCTCGCCGCACGAGCTTCTTCGTCTTCCCAGCCTCTTCAGTCTGTTCGCAGATCGCGACTCGATAACCTTTGCGCACGAGGCGCGCGATGTAATTCGCAGCCGAGTGATGAGGCACGCCACACATCGGCACCGGATTCCCGCTTTCTTTGTGACGCGCCGTGAGGGTTATTTGCAGCTCGCGCGAGCCAGTCAGCGCATCGTCAAAAAAGAGCTCGTAAAAGTCGCCGAGACGAAAAAACAGCAGCGTTCCGGGATGTTGCTGCTTCAGTTCCTGGTACTGCCGCAGCATCGGCGTTGGATTTGCATGATTCATAGGTTGTGAAGAGGCGGGCACAGATTAACACAGATGCAGATATGTGGTAATTTCGCGGCGTGGACTTTCTTAGCAACTCGTTACAAGAGCACCTTAAAACAATTCAACAACTAATCGATTCGTCGCTTCCGAAGATTCAACAATCGGGGCAGTTAATTTGTGAGGCCCTCGCGAACGGTCGCAAAATTTTGCTTTGCGGCAACGGCGGGAGCGCCGCGGATGCGCAACACATCGCCGCGGAGCTGGTTGGCTGTTACGAAAAGCAGCGACGCTCGTGGCCGGCCATCGCACTTACCACCGACACCTCAGCATTAACAGCGGTGAGCAACGATCTCGGTTACGAACAGGTGTTTGCTCGACAGGTCGCGGGCCTCGCGCAAGCAGGCGACGTGCTGATCGCGATCAGCACCAGTGGAAAGTCGAAAAATGTTTTGCGTGCAGCGGAAGCAGCGCGAGAAATCGGTTGCAAGATCATCGCGCTCACCGGCGCGACCGCTGATCCGCTCGGATCTCTTTGCGACATTGCTGTTGCAGTGCCTTCCACTCGCACGTCGCGCGTGCAGGAAGCGCACATCACCGTCGGTCACCTCTGGTGTGAAATGGTCGATCAAATTTCGTGAACAAATAGTTTATCCATTAATAAACTTGACACTGGCAATCGATCTATTTAGTCTCTCGATGCACTTCAAAAGGGTCCTTTGGATTGCGCGGAGTCTTCCCCGACAGGCGTCGCCGCTGTTGATTCAACGAGCCATTGATGTTTCTAGAAGAATTTCCTAACGTCACGACAGAATCCAACTCCGCCCACTCACTTCCATTAGGTAGCGCTGAGTCACACACCCGTCGATTACGCACCCTGCTCGTAATTCGATGGTACGGGAATTCTGTCCGCAGTTTTTGACAACTCGTTGCTGCCTCGCAAGAGAGGCTTCCCCACGGGGTTTTCTGTGTGTGGCCGCTTTCGAATGACACGCAAACGGTCGAGGTGTATCGAATGAGCAAGACTAAACCGGCGAGTAATGCGAACAAGAAGAAGAGACGCAAGAGAAAAACGGCGCTCGTGATCTGCAAAGACCGGAAACAGTTCTGGACCACACAGACTCAGTTCTGGCAATGGGTGCGGGAAGGCGTAGTCACCAAGACTGGTGAACAACCGTTGACCGGGCTATTCAATCGTGAGCATGAAGAGTTGATGGTGTTGTTGAGTAACACCGTTCTGAATCTGGCACATCCGAATCATATGCGCGAGGCGCTGTTGTCGCGACGCATCGGGATGTCTGGCAAATGAAACACGGATTTACACGGATTTTGAGCGGATTTGGGTTGTTAATTCTGATGGCGCAAGCAGTGTGCGCGCAGGATGATCGATATCGTATCGGTCCGGGTGATGTGCTCGATATCCGCATCTACAACCGGCCGCAATTGTCGCGCGATGCGGTGCGCGTCGAAGGCAGTGGGATGATTCGCATGCCGCTCATCGAAACGGAAATCAAAGCGGTGTGTTTGACTGAGGGGGAGCTCGCGAAGGAGATCTCGGCGCGTTACGCGAGATATTACAAGAACCTTCAGGTCGACGTGTTCATCAAGGAGTATCACTCGCGGCAGGTTGCGATAATCGGCGCGGTTAACGATCAGAGCCGTTTCGAATTGCAGCGACGCGTGCGCTTGCTGGAATTACTAACCTACGCAAAGGGACCGTCAGCCAAGGCGGGACAAACAATCAACATCGTACACTCGACCGCCTCCTCACCGTGCAAACAAACTGACGAGACTGACGAGTCCACAGCATTCTCCAGCTACAAACTGAGCGACGTTTTGCAAGGCGATCCGAAGTCGAATCCGTATCTCGAGGCGGGCGATATCGTGACGGTGCCTGAAGCGGATCAAGTCTACGTAGTCGGAAACGTCTTCATGCCCCTCACGATCTCTCTGAAAGAACCGATCACGTTGACGCGCGCGATCGCGATGGCCGGCGGTCTCAAGCAGGACACCCGCAAAGACAAGATTCGCGTCTTACGCCAGGAGCCGGGAACGACGATCCGGAAAGAGATCATGGTCGATCTGTACGCGATCGAGAAGAAGCGCTCCGAAGACCTGGCGCTCGCGCCCAACGACATCATCGATGTCCCAACATCAGCGGGCAAAAGCTTCCTACGCAGCCTGATCCAGGGCGTCGTGCCTGGCGTCGGGCAATTACCTGTGCGCGTCGTGCCGTAAGAATAGGTCCTATCGGTCCTATCAAAACTATGAAATCTCCCAACGAGCTCATCCCCTTAGACAAGCCGATTGAGCCGCCACAATCCTACAACTACGGCGTCGATCCCAACGCCGATAACGAAGCCCACCTGCTCGACTACTGGCGCGCGATCCGCAAGCGTCTCTGGTTAGTGTTAGGCATCGTCGCGCTGGTCACGATGCTGGCGGTGGTCTATGTCGCGCGCAAGCCGGATTTTTACGAAGCGCAGGCGCGTGTCCAGGTTGACCTCGAAGACAGTGGCAATCTCGTCAACAATTCGCGACCGCTCTACGGTCCAACCGACGATCCGATTTACTTCAACACGCAACTGCAAATCCTCGTCAGTCCCGGACTGATGCGACGCGTCGTTCGCACGCTCGATCTCGAACACAATCCCGACTTCTTCAAAGGCGATCCCGCGCAAAGACAATCAACCTGGCAAACACTGCTGCGCATGGTCGGACTTCGCAACAAGTCACCCGATACCGCCGCAAAGCCACCGGATCAACTCCCCCTCACAACAACCGTCGCCCAGGCCACAGCTCGCGAAGATCTAAACGAAGCGAAGCGTCTCGCGCCGTACGTCAACACGATCCTCGTTGGACTCAAAGTCGAGCCTGTCAAAGAGGCCCGCGGTTACTACAAAGAGACACGTCTGATCGACATCAAGTTCACTCACAACGTCCCCGAAGTGACCTCGAAGATCGTGAACGCAATCGCCGAGACTTACGTCTTCGCAAATCTCGAAAAGCGAACTGAAGCCAACAGCACCACCGGCGACTTTCTCCAGAAGCGCATCGCCGAACTTCAGCAACAGATCCGCACCTCTGAAGAACGCCTCGTCAACTACGCGAAGAACAACCAGATAATCTCGCTCGATCCGAACCAGAACACGGTAGTCGAGCGCTTAGCAGGTCTCAACCAGCAACTGCTCGAAGCCGAAAACGATCGCAAGACTGCCGAAGCCGCTTACAACGCCGCCAAAAACCCAGAGGCTGCCAGAGCTCTGGCCAATGACGGCGCCAAGCAAACAAACGAGATGGAAGTGAAGCTCTATGAACTGCGGCAAAAGCGCGTCTCGCTGCTGGTGGAGGCGACGGAAGAAGCGCCCGAAGTCAAAGAAGTGGATCAGCAGATAACAGAGCTCGATCGGCAGCTAAAAGAACTGCTCAGCCAGAAATCAGCGACGCTGCTAACGAACCTTCAGACTCGTTATCAACAAACACTCGAACGCGAACAGTCGTTGCGCACAGCGTTCGAACAGCAGCGCGCGCAAACGCTTTCGCAGAACGAAGCAGCGATCAATTACCGCATCATTCAACAGGAGATCGAAACCAACAAATCGCTCCTTAACGGACTGCTCCAGGGCGCGAAAGAAAACGACGTGGTGATGGCGGGCAAGCCAAACAACATATCGATCGTCGATTACGCGCTCACTCCCGATAGCCCGGTTGGTCCAAACCGCGCACGTACAGTCATCGCCGCGTTCTTTCTTTCGATCGGGTTAGGTCTCGGCCTGGCGCTGTTCTTCGAATATCTCGACGACACAGTGCATTCGACCGAGGAGGTCGAACGCGTGCTGCACCTGCCAGCGCTTGCGGTTATCCCTTCCGTCGGGAGCGCCACGCGGCGACGTGTGCTTCCAGGCAGCACGGCGCTTCAGAAGCAGAATGGAAACGGCAGTGCTAATTCGGAACTGTTGATGAACGTCGATGGCCGTTCACCGCTCGCGGAGGCTTATCGACACCTGCGCACGTCCGTCTTGCTCTCGACCGCGGGACGCGCGCCGAAGTCTTTGCTTGTTACGTCGAGCCTTCCCGGTGAAGGAAAGACGACGACCGCCGTCAACACCGCGATCAGCCTCGCGCAAACCGGCGCGAGTGTCGTGATCATCGATGCGGATATGCGCCGGCCTCGCTTGCAGAACATCTTCGATATGCGTGGAGAGGAAGGGCTCAGCTCGATCCTCTCGAGCGACGTCTCCGAAGCCGACATGCTGGCGATGATCAGGAACGACGAAGAGAGTGGCTTGAGCGTATTGACCTCGGGGCCGATACCGCC
>JADMIO011319603.1_pt1 | contig 12904 bp, 8 predicted proteins | sample 8958161 | NCBI WGS metagenome assembly JADMIO01 (sample SAMN16585339, study PRJNA669376) | soil metagenome | isolation source: Crop rotation soil | place: USA: Cullars Rotation, Alabama | collected 2011 | reverse complement strand
CCCGTGATTCCCGAAGGCGGCGAGATTCCGCAAGGCACGATGCCCAACGAAATCTCATACGACACTGTCAAGAAGCGGCTGCACATCGGAGCGGGCTTCATAGAAAACGTCGAACCCGAAGTGTGGGCTTACCAGATCGACAACAAGCAGGTGCTGCTTCAGTGGTTCTCTTACCGGAAGGCCGACCGCGAGCGGCCGATCATTGGAGACCGGCGATCGCCATCCCCGCTCGGAAACATCCAACCATCGACGTGGCTGCCTGAGTACACGACCGAGCTGCTCAACGTCCTGAACGTACTGACGTTTCTCGTCGCACTCGAACCAAAGCAGATGCAGTTGCTCGAAGAGATCTGCGCCGGACCGCTGGTCTCGGACGCCGAACTGGAAGCCGCGGGAGCGTTTGAGGTTCTCCCTACGGGCAAGAAAGTGACGACGCCAACCAGCCTGTTCTGATGGCCAAATGCTGTTTCAAACCGGTTGTTCGCCGGGCGATGTGCTGTGTGCGAAGCATTCGCATCACACCTTCTATCCACGAGGGTATTACGCTTCTTCCCTCAAACTTCCGCGTTCACTCCTCGCCCGTCGCATTTCGCCCCACGGCATATCGCGAACTGGGTCCGCCACTCGCGAGTAAAAGTTGTGCATGGCGCGAAGTCGGTCCCTCGCGACTTCCAGGAACTGGCGGGTGACGCCGTGCCTGACTAAATGAACTTCTAAGGTTGGCACACTGCTCAAACCGCAGTACCGTCCGAGTATCCTTGCGGTTTTACGATCGTGCAGGTCCCTCGCGAAAATTGCGCCTGAGGCGCTTTCTCGTCCAAGACACACGCACTTCGCGTTGGCTTTCACTTAACCTCCTCTTCGGTCGTGTTTGTTGAGATCGTGAATTCAACCGGAAACGGCGAGGAAAAGAAGCCGACAAACGTTATCGCGAAATCGAGGTGGTTCGATTCGATGCTGGTGCCTAACCTGAAGCCGAGAACGCGGCCTGCGGCTGCTTAAAGACGTGACGGTAAGTGTCGATGCAGTACGGGAGCCGATAGAGGGCGGCGATTCAATAGTCTGATCTCTCAAACAAAGTGATGTAGATTCATACGAATCGCGCAAATCGCTTGAAACGCTTCAGCTGTCCGGAACGTAAGGAGGCAATCTGCCCGTTCGGACGATATCAGCGGGAGGTCTTGACAAGTTGGAAAACCACCAATAGTGGAATACGGAGCCCTATGGGACAGGAGGTAGAAGGCTATGTCACCATCGAAGCTGTCTGACAAAACGATCTGTACGTCGCCTCTTAAGTCGTTAAGCGACGATGAGTTGGCCAGGGTATTGGCCGCAATTGGCGACGATGTCACCGCAGCCGGTTCAGCGAGGGATTCAGAACTCCTGCCATGGGACGTCGGCATTGCGACGGATCCGATGTTTCTCGGGCGTCTGGGTTCAATTCGAGTTGATTTCTTCCAGAAGTGGCAGTTTGAATCGCTGTTGGATCAGGCGGCCGATATTCTTGAACGCGTATTACGCGATCAGTCGGCTCACGACAGTCTGAGGTTCCAATGGCTCAAATTGAATTTTGAGGTACTGGAATTCCGCGCAATTCGTGACGTCCACGATCAGGAGATCACGAATGGTCTCTACTGCTTGGATGCCATTGAGAGTGAGGCTGAGCTTAAAGCGCAGCAAGAACTCTCAACGGCAGCAAATGCCGCCCAGGCGGAACTAGTTGCGGCTGTAACAGGCAGTGATCCTGACAAAATCGCACTTTTGGCCTCTCGCATCGGCAAATTCTCACAATTCAATACGTACGCAGGACAACATGCGGCCGGAGTACATCCACAAGCACCTACAGTGGCGCCATGCACAGGGCTGCCGGCGGGCGTTCCGGTCTACGACGTTGGATTTGGTCATAACGGTGAGATCGGCATCGTGAACGACGACAGAGTTGTGTTTGACGGCAAGGGCACTGCAAAAAGTCAGTACATCAGCGATAAGACTTCTGACCTCGCGAGGATATCAGCCATGCGGGAGCAGAAGTCCCTGAAAGCCCAGCAAATAGAAACAGAAGGAGGACAAAGAGCCGCAGCCGCTCGTATAGACGGACGCGCAGCTCGTGCTATTTGGACGGCCGCCAATCAAGACTTCCGCCGACGGCGTGACGAGATTGCGATCGAGATGAACGATTTGAAGACCCTCGCGATGCGGGCAGATGGCGGCGCCTACAATCTCCTTCTGCAGATGCGCGAAGTGCGGGCTCGAATGGTCGCCGACTTCGCAGATGCGAAGGTTCGTTTGGACGTGGCCGCGCAGGGGCTCAGAGAAATTATTGGATACAATGATCCTCTACCGCCGGTTGATGTCCAGCGACCGTTCTCCCAGTACTTGATGTGGGTACGACGCGCCATCAAGACGGTTGTCGCATTTGGACAAGGAGACCAAGGATACGCACGCTCATTTTCACTGCGGCAGCTGGCTGGCGGTCCCGAGTTCGACGAGCGTCTTCGTCAAGCAGTGGAATCAAATGAAGATCCACTGATCCTACGATTCAGCCTCGATGAATCGACCTTTCCATTCCAAAGACATATTCGCTTGCGCGGCCTGGGTGTCACACTTTTCGGGATACCTGAGGGTGCAGAGTACGGCGTGACGCTTGCGGTTCCCAGGCACGCGTCAATACGACACGTTGGGAATGGGCTTGATCACCCGGAGAAGCCCGCCCAGTTGGACCAGGCTACGGTGCCATTGCTGCGATATGGCCGTGCTCGTCTCATGAGCGACGTGCGAGACGCGGACGTTGCCGGAACTATGACATTGCGGAACATCAGTCCACTGGGTTGGCATGCCGCTGACTTCATTGACAAATGTTGGATAGCTATGATCGATCGAGCTGCCACAATCGGAACAGATTTGCTCGCATCTGCGGCACAGTTTGATGTACTCATCACGTTCTACATAGCAGCTCGCCTGCCGTCACGAGGTTCTCAGACATTTAAGCGTTAGGACCGTACACTGGGCGCTATAGCAGTGTCGTAAGCAAAGCGCTCGGTCTTTTTCAAGGCAATGGGTGAAACGATGCTAAGGGCACAGAGGTCTGATCCTGCAGATGGAAATCAGAATCATGACGCGCGTGACAGTCATTCGCAAAGTGGAACTGAACAATCCACATATCATGAAGGGAACGAAAGAGGCGGCTGGGCGTCATCGCGTGAAGCGGGAGGAGTGGGAACAGACCGATTGTCAATGTCTGTTCCTGCCTTCATCGCAGATCCAAGCTACAGACGATCTGGCGATTCTTTTGTGGGTCCAGGTTTGCCATTCGGCGAAGCCGTGGCAAGAGTCTTCGGCAAGCCAGGTGAAACACTTCACACGATGCAACCACTACTTGATGCATTTGTCTTCGGATCCGCAGAACTCGATCTTAAGGTCCTTCGCGTTGACGCCATGTTGATGGTCGGATTTGACGATGACGGGTGGTATGGAGGTCTCTCAGTATCTGCAGGCATCCGTCTTGGTACCGATAAGAACTATATTCAGCCAAGCTACGGGGGAGAAGGTGCGTTTCACTTTGCAACAGGCACGCACGCGTCAAGTATTTCATTCACGAGCGTTGAACTGCTCGGAGTTGGCGGTGGCACTTATCGTACGGATAGAGACGCCGGTTATTATCTGTACCGTGACTTTGTACCAGGGGTATCGCAGATGCGAAAACCGGTTAGTTTGTCTGCCGGCGGTGGCATTGGTTGGCCAATCCAGGAAGAGACTCTCGAACATCCTGGCTGCCGTCTTCGGTGATTCCGTACTCCTAATAGGGCGTTAAGCAAGCACGCCTTTGGCCGCGGAAATGACGAAGGTAGTTGCTCTCACTCAGCTCAGCCCGGTCGCCGCCACCGAGGCGCTACGGTTGTCCGTGTCTTGTCCGTGAACTGTTTTCAATCAGTCCCGATTCACGCCGAAATGCCAACGCGAACGTGCTGATCTCATTGGGTTGAATTGGGGAGAGCTGGGTGCTCTCCCCGATGAAATCGCCCTGTTAACGGGATGTTCTCCGCGCACATTCTGGATGAGCTTCAGCGCAATATGTCTCGCGCCCGCGCCGATGGACCTGTCGGAAGAGTCCGTTCGCTGAAAAGTTGCCGGGACTGGCGCACCGTCAGAAGCACATCTACTTTAGGAATTCTCGATGTGGAGGGGAACGTGTTGCTTCCCCGTAGTCTCCCCGAACGGGGCGGATTCCAGGGAATTAGGTTGGATTAGGGGAGATTTGGATTCGGGCTGGAAGGCTCGCAGCTAGAACGACTTGGACCAACAAGGCGCGTCGCTGCTATCAGTTACAAAAATACGGTCAAAAGGGTTCGAATCCCTGCCTCACCGCCAGAAATCCGCGAAGTTCCTCAGCTTTTCGCCGTTTCCTTTCGCGATCGATTACAGCTCGCGAGCTTTGATTCCCAGCGTTGGCTTCATCGCCTGTTCCCAGAAATGTTCGGGGGCGCCCCAGGAGTCGGGATCCACGTCGTAGGTGACGTTCCAAAGCCCGGTGCCGAGTCCCCACACTCTTCCTAGTCCGCCCTCTTTCCAATCCGGGAACGCGACTTGAATGGCACCGAGATCTTTTCTGAACTGAACGGGGTCGATGCCGGCGTTGATGAGCGCCACGTCCTGAATCATGTGAGTGATCGCCCCGTGCTCACCCTTCCCCGTCGGCGACAGATCGAGCGCCGCGTAATCGAAAAACGGCAGGCCGGGCTCAATGACCTTTTCAGGAAAGACCTTCTGTGGATCCACGAACCCCCGCTTGGCGCGAAAGCCTTGTTTGACCCCGCCAGGCCCTACGATGACGATCGTGCCGTCGTCGTCCGTTCCGACAGGCGCAGGTTGAACATCGATGGTTTCACCTTCGAACGACATTTGGGTTTTGCCCTTTGTCAGCGTCAGCTTGCCCGAGGGATCTGAATCCGCGACCCACCTGATCTCGATGAACTCCTGCTGCGGGTTTTGGTTCAGACGGCGAAACAGTTGCCTGGCGGCTTCGTCGTAGATGTCGCCCGCGGTCCTTCCCTTGCTTCCGCGAATGTCGAGACGCCGCGTTTCCTCGAGTTGTGCGGCCGCCGCGGCCAGGTTCTTCTCGTTGCCCAACACTTCGAACACGCGGAGCAGCGTGTCGTGGAAGCGAGCCAGGTCGAAGTCGGGCGGCAGCTGCGAGCGCCTCGCGCGCGCGAGCACCTCCAGGTCGGAGTAGGCTGCCTGAAGGCGCGTCTCCTGCTCGGCCCTGGTCGAACGAGGGACGGCTCCTGTCGTCATCTTCGTCTGAACGTCGCTCTCGACCGACTTCATCGCCGCATCGGTCGCGCCGAATTCCATCGCGGTACCGGTCACCACACCCAGCCCGCCGCTGAGCAGCATTTCCTGCGGCGACTTCCCGACGACGGCCGCACCCAGCACGTTGCCGGAAGCCTCCGAGAGTCCGGTGATGGCGAGCCGGGCCCGAATGCCTTCGCCCAGGCTGAACCTGTTGCCCAAGCCGCCGGCCATTCCGCCGATGGAGCTTTCGAGGCCACCCCAGAACGTGGCGCTCCCGATTTCACCCGCGCTCTTGCCCTCCATGGTCGCCTGAAGACTGGAAGACGCCGAGCCGCTGCCGAAACCAGTCAAGCCGCCGCGCCACAGCGCGCCCGGGATGCTCGTGGCTTCGCCGACCAGGCCGCCTATACCCAATCCCACCACTCCGCCGGCGGAGGCCGGGCCACCAATTTCGGCTCCCTTCCAGGCAGCTGCCCCCAGTTCGCCCTTGTCGACTCCTTCTCCGCGGATCGCCTGCTCGCCCAGGTTGACGTGTGCTTCCACGAGAGCGCCGGTACTCGCGCCGCCGACGATCGTGACCCCGCCGCCAATCACCGCGCCTCCCACGACTTCCGGAGCGAGTACGGGCGCGGCGATCACCGACCCCAGTCCGATCAGCACGCCGATCGAGACCTGGCGCACCGTGGTCGCAGCCTGCGCGGCGCTCTCGGCCTGCGCGCCGAGATCCTCTCGATACTTGTCGACCAGACGCGAGGCCTCCTCGATCGCGGGTTCAGCACGCGCAAGGCTATCGAGCATGCGACCGTAGGCCTTGGCAGTGAGCGCCTCGTCAGCCTCGTCGAGCGCCGCGGTCGCAGCGGAGAAGGCCTGCGTCAGTTCGTCGCCAGGTTTCTCCGTTCCGTAGTAGTAGCTCGCGGCCTGGTAGAGGAACTCGCCGGCCACTCCGCCCAATGCGGCGATCGCGGATCCCGCCGCGTAGTCGGAGTATTTCGCGTTGACTTCGAGCGTGCGCTTGTAGAGACCCTCCACCTCGTTCAGGCGATCGCGAAGGTTTCTCGGTGCGGACATGAGCACCGCTCGGACGTTGCCCATCCAGTTTTGAAACTGAAACTCGTTCAGCTCGATCGAGTACCCGTCCAGCTCGACGAAATACTGATTGACGTCGCCTTCGCGGACGCTTTCCAGTGCGGCAACGGCTCTGGACAACGCCGTCGACGGATCCGGATCTTCGAGGGTTCCCAGCAGGCCCGAGTAGTCCGCCCCCTTTGGCGCCGGCTTGCGCGAGAGCCTGGGCCCGCTCGAGTGTTGCTGCACGACGTGCGCCAGCTCGTGTGCGAGCAGGTGGCTCTGGCTCGCGGAAGGCCGCGTCGAGTATTGGCCTCTGTTGAACACCACATCGCGGCCCACGGTATACGCGGTCGCGTTGACGCTGCGCGCGGAAGCGGCCGCGCGTGTGTCCGCATGCACGCGCACGCGGCTGAAGTCGTAGCCAAAGCGGGGTTCGAAGTACGCGCGGAGCGCGGAGTCGAGTTGCTGACCCGTCGACGCGAGCACATCGTGGACGATCGGCGGCACCTCGCGCAGGCCCGCGCCCGATCCGCTGCGTGCGCGCACGGGCGGTGCGGGCTCGGACGCGCGCATCACGTCATCGGCGATACGGTCGGCCTCACGCTCGAACACATCGTCCGTGTGACCAACGTCGAGCTTCCGTTGCAGCGACCTGCCGAGGAGCTTGCTCGTCTGGCAGTCAGCGCATTCGTGGCTGATCTCGCTCACGCCGCCGCACGCGCACTTGTGCGGCAGCAGCGGCGATGGTCGTGGTGGCCCTGCGAGCTGAGGCGCTGAGCCTTCTTTGGCCGACGACTGAAGTTTCATGGCCACGCCGGCAAAGTAGCACGATCGGCGCGTGCGTACGAGATCTTGTGACGATCGATTCGTCCTCGAGTCGTGAAGCCGACGTTACAGTCGACAGAGAAAATCGATCCGAGAATCCGCAGCGATTTGTGCGATGCAGCGTTCGCAAATCCCATCGTGAATTGATGGGCTTAATGTTCGATCGATCTGCATCACGTACGCAGTTTGATCGTCGCGACATAAAAAACATGTTTGACAGACTCGGCACAAGAGCGTAGCTTGCTGGCACCCGGTGGTCCGCGATGTCCGGGGCCGGCGTCGCAGCCTCCGAAGTGCAACCTCCGCGCTCCCTGCGCGGTGAAGACAATCGGCCCACGGTCTTTCCCCTGACGCATGACGGCGCGGCCACGGATTCAATATCCGACTGGTCGATCGGAGGAGTTCGTCCAATGGCTGTTGCTCCGACATATCCAGGCGTCTACATCGAGGAGCTCCCGAGCGGAGTTCGAACGATCTCCGGAGTTGCGACATCGATCGCAGCCTTCGTCGGTTGGGCTGTCAGAGGAGCAACCGATCGCGCAACCCTTGTGTTGAGCTGGTCGGACTACGAGAGAGAGTTCGGTGGCCTGTCGACAAACAGCGACCTCAGCTATGCCGTCTATCACTTCTTCCAGAACGGCGGAAGTCAGGCGTACATCGTTCGCTTGCTTGCGCCACCGCCGGACGATGGCACCGAGACCGAAGCGCCGAAGCCAGCCTCGCGCGCTACCGCGGATTTGTTCAACGCTCCCGCGATGGGTACTGCGGCGAAGATCGCTTCACTCGCCGCGAGCAACGAAGGTGCCTGGGGCAACGCATACGGCGTCACGATCACCGATCATCCGCAGGACCCGACGCGTTTCGGTCTGTCGGTCGTGTCGGTCGACGCCGACGGCAAGGTGACCATCGTCGAGACGTTCGAGAACCTCTCCATCGCACCTGCTGATTCACGATTCGTTGAGAGTGTCGTGAACGGAAGCTCGGGTCTCCTTACTGCCACCGTGGAAAGCGGCGCGACCACGCGTCCGGCAAGCGGCGGCGCCAACACCGAAGGTCCAATTCATTACACGCCGCTCGAGGGAGGCGAAGACGGCGCCACGCTCGCTCCGAACGACGCGGCTTTCGAGACGGCGCTGCTCGGAGCGCTCGATCAGCTCGACCGGATCGATCTGTTCAATCTGCTTTGCGTGCCCGGCGAGACGAGCCCGACCACGCTGCAGCTCCTTCAGACCTTCTGCCGGGAGCGGCGCGCATTTCTCATCGCCGACGCGCCAAACGAGAACTTCACAAAGATGATGAGCGGGCCCGATGCGCAGTTGACCGGCGTGGATGCGATCAACGCGGCGTACTATTTCCCCTGGGTGCGTTCGCCCGATCCCCTTCAACAGAATCGGCCGAGAGCATTTCCGCCGTCAGGGTTCGTCGCTGGGCTCTATGCCAAGACCGATGCCAACCGCAACGTTTCGAAAGCGCCTGCCGGAACCGACGCCACAATCGTCGGCGCGGTCGGACTCGAGTACACGCTCACGGATGCTGAGAACGGCATCCTCAACGTGCAAGCCGTCAATTGCATTCGCACGTTCCCGGTGTATGGGACGGTGGTGTGGGGCTCGCGGACGCTTCGCGGCAACGACGCAATTGGCAGCGAATGGAAATACGTGCCGGTCCGCCGGCTGGCGCTCTTTCTCGAAGAGAGTTTGTACCGCGGAACGCAGTGGGTCGTGTTCGAGCCCAACGACACCGCGCTCTGGGCGCAGATCCGGCTCAACATCGGTTCTTTCCTGCAGAACCTGTTCCGTCAGGGCCTCTTTCAGGGAACGAGTCCGCGCGACGCGTACTTCGTGAAGTGCGATGCTGAAACCACGACGCAGAGCGACATCGATCGCGGCATCGTGAACATCGTCGTCGGGTTCGCGCCGTTGAAGCCCGCCGAGTTCGTCATCATCAAATTCCAGCAAATGGCCGGACAGACCGTCTCCTGAGAGGAGGAGCCCGGATGGCCCAATTCAGCGTCAACAGCTATCGCTACGATCCCTACAAGAACTTCAAGTTTCGCGTGAAGTGGGATGGCCAGTACGTCGCGGGCGTCTCGAAGGTCGGAGCGCTCAAGCGCACGACCGAAGTCGTGGAGCATCGCGAGGGCGGCGATCCGAGCACGAGCCGGAAGTCGCCGGGCCGTACCAAATTCGAGAACATCACGCTCGAGCGCGGCAAAACGCACGATCGCAGGTTCGTGCAGTGGGCCAACAGCGTGTGGAACTTCAATTCCGGACTGGGATCCGAAGTCTCACTCAAGTCATTTCGCAAGGACATCATCATCGACGTCTTCAACGAAGCCGGCCAACTCGCGCTGTCGTACAAGGTCTACCGCTGCTGGGTCACGGAATTTCAGGGCCTCCCCGACCTCGACGCGAACGCGAACGCGGTGGCCATCGAGTCGATGCAGATCGCGCACGAAGGATGGGAACAGGACTTCGAAGTGCCCGAGCCCACAGAACCGTCGTTCACCGATCCGCAGGGCTGACGACCGTGCCGTCGGGTCGCGACATCCTGGAAATCTTCGAGGACGGGCAGCGGCTCCATCCCGTGGATCGCGGGCTGCTGCTTCTGGCGCGTGCTCACCCGGAGATCTCGCTGGACGATCTCGAGACAATGACGCTCGGCCGGCGGGACGCCAGCCTGCTTCGCTTCCGGTCGCGTCTTTTCGGCAATCAGCTGGAGGCGTGCACGCAGTGCCCACGCTGCGAGGAACGAGTGCAGCTGGACGTCCTCTGCGACGAGCTTCTCGTCGAGTCTGCCGCGGCATCGGCGCACGCGCAGTTAAGGCTCGGCGCGATCGAGCTGACCGTTCGGGCGCCGGACAGCCGCGACCTTGCCGCTGTCGCAGCGGCTCGGAGTGTCGACGAAGTCCGTGCCGTGCTCCTCGATCGCTGCGTCACCGAAGACGTCGAGGTCGACCGGCTTTCCGAAGCCGATCGGATCACAATTTCCGATGCGATTGGCGCCGCGGACCCGAACGCCGAAACGCTGATAGCGCTCTCGTGTCCGAGCTGCGGACATGAGTGGCAGGTCGCCTTTCAGATCGTGTCGTTCCTCTGGGACGAGATCGCGGCCGAAGCCAGGCGCCTGATTCGCGAGGTGGACGTCCTTGCACGGACGTACGGATGGTCCGAAGCGGAAATTCTCGAACTGAGCGACACGCGTCGCCGGCTGTATCTCGAGATGGCTCTCTCATGAGCGACTTCCTCACCAGGCTGGCCGCACGGGAACTCCGCACGGTGCCGGTGCTCGAGCCAAGGATCCGCGCGCTTTTCGAGCCGGAGGCCGGCGATCAGTCGAGCACGAAGCTGGCGACTCCGCGTCTGCGTGCGGAAGCCCGTGCTTCAGAACGGGGAGACGAACGTCGAACATCGGATACGCGCCGACCGCGGATCGATCAGGTCTCCGAGACAACGGACCGAGAGACTCTGCAGGAGTCGCTCAATCGCTTCGAACCGCTTGCGAAGACGAAGATGCCATCGCCTTCGCGGGCGCCGGCGGAGCAACCTCGTGGAAGTCGGCGCACGTCGTCCGACGATGGATCGCACCAGGCGGACACGGACGAGGCCGCACCGGCGCCGTTGGCCCGTCGCGAACCGGAGGCCGAGCGCGTCACGGCAGCGCGAGACACCGTCTCTGAAAAAGTGGCGATTACCAACGTTGATCGCGGGATCACCCGTCCTCTGGAGAGCCGGACCGTCGCCGGTCTGGCGCCTCGTCGAATCGAGCGGTCCGATCCCGATCGTTCTCCAGCACCGGAGCTGCTGAATGTGGTCCACGCGCAGCGCCGGGTACGACCGCGACGACTCGTAGAAAGCGCGGCGCACGTGGCCGACGAAGGCTCCGCCGTCGTCAGCGCAGGGATTGCGACGCGCCCGCTGGAATCCCGCCGGCCATTGCCGCCGCCGATTCCACAAGAGAGCGAGCGCCCGATCCACGTCACCATTGGACGGATCGAGGTGACCGCGGTCACAAGCGCGTCGCGCGACAGGGAAAAGGTCAAGATGCGGCCGCGCGTGTCACTGGACAACTATCTCGCTGGCCGTCGCAAAGGCTCGCGATGAGCACGGCGCTCGCCATCGCCGGAGTGACTGCGGTGCTGCAGAATCTGCTCAGCGCTGGTCTCGTGAACAACGACGCCACCGGCGTGCTGGGCAGCAGCGTCACCGTGAGCGCGCTGCCGCCGGACCGTGTGCTGTCGGCGAACGGCGCCGAAGCAACGCAGCTCAATCTCTTTCTCTATCACGTCACTCCGAACCGCGGCTGGGCCAACGAGGGGCTTCCGTCGCGCGACGGCGCCGGCCTGCAACGCCTGTCGAATCCGCCGCTCGCGCTCGACCTCCACTATCTCCTCAGCGCGTACTGCGCCGCGGAGCTCCATGCTGAGGTCGTGCTCGGGTACGCGATGCAGCTGCTGCACGAAACGCCGGTCCTCGACCGCAAGAGAATCACCACGGCGCTCAATCCTCCCGCGGATGGCGGCTCGCCGCTTCCGGCGACGCTCCGTGCGCTCAGCGAATGCGGCCTGGCCGAGCAGGTCGAGCAGATCAAGTTTGCGCCCGAGTATCTCGGCACGGAAGAGATGTCGAAGCTCTGGACAGCCGTGCAGTCTCATTACCGGCCAACGGTGGCGTACGTCGCCTCTGTTGTCCTGGTCGAATCGGCGTTTCCGACGCGATCGCCGCTGCCCGTGCTCTCGCGCGGGCCGGTCGATCAGAGCGGCCGCGAGCGTGGCGCGATCGTCGAGCCATCGCTCATCGCGCCCTTTCCCACCATCCAGTCCGTCGCACCGGAAGATCAGCAGCCCGCGGCCACTGTCGGTTCGGCAGTGACGCTCGGTGGGCACCACCTCGATGGAACGAATCGCGTGGTACTCCTGGCGAATAGTTCGCTCGAGATCGAACGCGAAGTGCCAGTTGTTGATGGAACCTCGCCGTCCAACCTTGCGTTCACGGTACCGGATGTTCCGGCGGCGGTCTACGCGCTCGCCCTGCAGGTCGTTCGCCCTGGCGACAGCGAGCCGCGCACGAGCAATCGTGTCGCTCTTTCCATCGGACCACGAATCACAACGCCGCTCCCGACGACGGTCACCCGCGACAGCGAAGGAAGGGCCACCATCACTTTCACCTGCAGCCCGGAAATCCTCCCGAGCCAGCGCGCGTCGCTCGTGCTTGGAGAGGTCGAAATCCTTCGCGAAGCGGCGACCGAAACGACTTCGTCGGCGCGCTTCGTGGTCGAGTCGGCGCCGCCTGGCGATCACTTCGTACGCCTGCGCGTCGACGGCGTCGAAAGCGCACTTGTCGATCGCAGCGTGAGCCCGCCTCGCTTCTTCGATCATCGCGTCACCATCCTATGAGCGCGGGCGGCGGACACAATCATTTCCTGCGGGCCAACCAGCGCCATCTGTCGCGCGAGCTGGAGCGGATCAAGCGCACGCTGCGCGCGCGCAAGGCGCCAGACGCATCGGAGAGCCCGGCCAAAGAAGACGAGTCGACCGCTCCGGAGCCATTCGAAGCCACGAGCGACATCGTGGCTCGTGCATTCGGGCTGAGCCGCTTCGAGCATGATCTGTTGCTCCTTTGTGCCGGTGTCGAGATGGACTCCGAAATCGGCGCGCTGTGCGCGGAATTCCATGGGCATGCGACGCGCCGCTTCGTCACGTTCGGTCTGTCGCTGGCGG
>JADMIO010846076.1_pt1 | contig 12904 bp, 6 predicted proteins | sample 8958161 | NCBI WGS metagenome assembly JADMIO01 (sample SAMN16585339, study PRJNA669376) | soil metagenome | isolation source: Crop rotation soil | place: USA: Cullars Rotation, Alabama | collected 2011 | reverse complement strand
CTTTCCCCGCCGGGCCCGGCCCAGGCCGCCGGATCCGCGGGCCGGACGGCCGCCAAGATGCGGGTCATCGCGTTTCCGCGCGACCTGTCGGATGCGAGCCTGCAGTTCGTGAAGCAGATCGGCTCCGACGACGTGAGGATCTCGGCTCCGACCGTCGCGGGCTACACGCAGCGGGGGTGGCTCGACGCCGACAGCGCGCGCGCCTTGAAGCGGCGCCTCGAGCGGTTCGGGCTGCGCTGGGGGACGCTGTACCTCGCCAAGCTCGACACGGCGAAGACGCTGCTCGATCAGCCGGGCTGGCAAGCCGAGCTCGACAAGGTGTGCCGGACGCTCGACTCGCTCGGAGCCGCCGGAGTGCCGGTGATGGAGCACAGCCTCCTGCTCTCGCGCGTCATCCGGGATACCACGGGCCGCCCGCTACCCGGCCACTGGACCAACCCGAACGGCCGTGGCGGCGCGCGCAGTCAGAGCTTCGACGAGGAGGGCGCGCGCCAGATCACCGACGACCCCGCCGGATCGGTGTCGGCCGAGCGGATGTGGGAGCGGATCACCCGATTCCAGGAGCGCTGCGTACCCGCGGCCTCCGCGGCGCGGGTCCGCATCGCGTGCCATCCCGACGACCCGCCGGTGGCCCGCTACTGGGGCGTGACCCAGGTGCTCAACTCGCGGGCCGGGCTCGACCGGCTGATCAACATCGTCCCGAGCGAGTACAACGGCATCCTCCTCTGCCTGGGCACGATGCAGGAGTCGGGGGCGGACGTGCTCGAGCTCATCCGCTACTTCGGCGGGAAGCGCAGGATCTTCGACATCGACTTCCGCAGCGTGCGCGGCAAGATCCCGCGCTACGACGAGGTGTTCGTCGACGAAGGAGACCTCGACATGTGGAAGGTGGTGCGCACCCTCAAGGAGGTCGATTACGAGTGGACCATCGAGCCCGACCACCTGCCCGCCATCGTCAACGACGGGCCGGGCGGTCCGGCGTCGTACGCCTTCGCGATCGGCTACATGAAGGGGCTGCTCGCCGCCGCCGCAGGCTCGTGAACCGGGATCGACCAGTTCCTTCGACTGAATTCAGCGACCGCGGTCGCGAGCGCCTCGGGCGGCCGTCGAGGCGCTGCCGCGATCTCGGAGTATCTAGCGCGCCCTACTCCGACCCGACGGCCTGGTGGACCTCATCCAGCCAGGCCACCATCTCGGCGGTGACGTCGTTCACGTGCGGGGTCTCGGGCCACCAGGCTCCGCTCGGGCTCTGGGCGCGGAGGATGTTGTCGCCGACCTTGATCGCGAGATCGCGGAAGCGGGCTTCGCCCGTCAGGGTGTAGAGCACGCCCGCCGCCCAGGCGACCTTTCCGGCCCGCAGCGTCGCCAGCAGGAAGTCGCTCGCGATCTCGGCGTGGCGCATGTAGCGGATCGCCGCGTCCAGCCAGAGCCGCTCCCCGGTCGCCTTGAAGAGCTGGGCGAGGAAGCCGGCGGCGATACCAGCCTGGAAGAAGTACTGGTCGACCGTGGCGCCGGCGTGCACGACGAAGCGGATCTCCTCGGCGGGTGGAAACGTCGTGTGCAGCCCGCCGGCGCGGCTGTAGACGGCGTAGAGGTCGTCGGGGAAGCTCGGCTGCAGGTCGAGCACCTGCTTCATCCACGTCCCCACGCCCCGCGCCGACTCGAGATCTCCGACATAGAGCATCGCCTGGCCTGCTCCGGACACGACCCAGATGTCCTGGGGCGTGGCGGCGGCGCGCTCGGTCAGGCTCGAGTAGAAGCCGCCGCTCTGCGCGTCGCGGAAGGTCCGGATGAAGTCGGCGCCGCGCCGAGAGAGGTCGAAGTGCCCCTGGCGGTGCGCGCCGATCACGACCCAGGCGTTGTAGTAGAGGTAGTAGTAGCCGTTGGTCTCCGGGGTCCGCGGCCCGAAGTCGCCGTCCGCCGTGATCCCGTTCCGGCGGATCCAGTTGCAGAGCCGCGCGGCCTCGGCCGTGGCGCCGCAGACCGACAGCGCCATCGGCACCTTGTAGTAGTCGGCGACGCCGCGGTCGACGCGTCCGAATCCGCCGTCGGGCCTCAGCTGCCTCACGAGGTACTCACCTCCCCGGTCGCGGCCGGATCGAAACCGCGTGCCCGGGGCCGCAACTGAGCTCGTTTGAACTTCGGCTTGACGACTCATGAGATCCTCCGGCAATTGGGTCTTCGATTACACAGGGGGTGCCGTCGCATCTTACTCCAACGTGCCGGAGTAGTGAAACCGGCTCGACCCCGCGACGTCCTTACTGGCGTCATTAGAGTTCTTTATGGCGAGTTTCAATTGACAACTTGAACACTGCTTCCTAGAGTACGCACAAGACTGAGCGATATACTACGGATATACGAATAATTATCCTTCACTGAAGCGAGCCTCTCGCCACCAGAGATTCCGGAGGATCCCAATGCGAGCCAGAACTGCGTGGAAGACTCAATTCGCGCTCCTCGTGATCGGCGTCTGCAGCTTCGCCGGAAGCGTCCAGGCGCAAGGCGAGAAGGTCGTGATGGTCGGAACCGTCAAGGATGCCTCCGGCGGAGTGATACCGGGGGTCGAGGTGTCCCTCAAACGGTTGTCTACCAACGAGGTGTTCAATACCCTGACGACCGACACCGGGGACTACGCGTTCAGGGCGCTGGTCCCGGATGTCTACGAGATGAAGATCTCGATGGCCGGATTCAAGACCGAGACGCGTCCGGACCTGAGACTGCAGATCGGACGCACGTACCGCATCGACGTGCAGCTCACCGTCGGTCAGGTCTCGGAACGGGTCGAGGTTCGCGCGGAGGCGCCGATATTGAGGACGGAGACGCCGGAGCTCTCCCAGGTCATCGACAACAAGAAGATCATGGGGCTGCCGCTCAACAACCGGGACGTATTCGGCACGCTCGGCGCGCTGACCCCGGGCGTGCAGCCGACCCGACAGGGCGGCACGGCGACCAACGGCGGGATCAAGTTCAACGTCAAGGGCATGCGTCAGGGGGACAACTACGGGATGATCGACGGCTCGATGATCAGCGAGACCAACGGCAGCAGCCAGTTCTTCATCAATCCCGACGCCGTCCAGGAATTCGAAATCAAGACCGGGCTCTACGGCGCCGACTACGGCGTCAAGCCCGGAGGTCAGTTCAGCATCGTCACCAAGAGCGGGACCAACGAGCTGCACGGCACCGCGTTCGAATATCTGCGCAACAACCATCTCGACGCGCGCAACTTCTTCACGCAGGGGGCCAATCCGCAATTCAAGCGCAACCAGTTCGGCGGCGTGGTGGGCGGACCGATCTATGTTCCCTTCCTGTTCAACGGCAAGGACAAGGCGTGGTGGTTCTTCTCCTACAACGGGCAGCGGATCCGTCGATTCCTCCCGCTGACCGCGACCGTGCCGACCGCCGAGGAAAGGGCCGGCGTCTTCTCCACGCCGATCATCGATCGCCTGACCGGGCAGCCGTTCCCGAACAACACGATCCCCGCCTCGCGCATCAGCAGCCTCTCCCAGAAGTTTCTGCCCTTCTACCCGAGTCCGAACACCGCCGGGAGGCTCAACTTCACCTCCTCGACGTCCAGCCCTGCCGACCAGAACCAGATCATCGCCAAGGTGGACGTCCGGGAGGGCAAGAACAGCCGCTGGTCGACTCGTTTCCTGTGGGACGAGCAGCCGATCACGTTCGCGAACGTGCTCGACAGCTTCACGGTGATCAACGGGCTGTCGAACTACGCGGCGAACATCACCAACGAGCGGACGATCAAGGGGAAGGTGGTCAACGAGTTCGGCATCCACTTCTACCGCCGCATGTATTTCCCCGGCGATCCCGCGGGCGGTCCGGAGGATTTCGGCCGCGGCTTGACGATCCCGGGATTTCCCGCGCGCACGATCGATTACGTGGGCGTGCCGACGGTGGCCCTCACCGGTTATCCGACCATCGGATCGCGCACCCTGTACGGGCCCGTGCCGGAGGGCCAGTGGGAGGTCAAGGACTCCGCCAGCTGGACCAAGGGATCGCACCTCATGAAGGTCGGCTACCACATGCGGCATCACTTCTTCGTGGAGATCCTGGACTTCCGCAGCTCGTTCTCCTTCACCAACGACCGTTTCTCCGGCAACTCCTTCGCCAATTTCCTGCTCGGCGACCTGACGAGCTCGGTCCAGGGCGCCGAGGGCCGGATGAACACCAACTTCAACTCGCACTTCTTCTTCTACCAGGACAACTGGAAGGTCAGTCAGAAACTGAGTCTGACCCTCGGCCTCCGCTACGAGCTCCGACTCGGCTGGAAGGACAAGCGGGGCTATCTCACCAACGTGAATATCGCGTGCGCGCAGGCGAAGGCGGACAACCCGGTACCGAGCTGCTTCGACCCGCCGCTCGTGATCGCCGACCCGGTGTTCCCCGCAACGGGAAGGTTCAAGGCCGACGAGTCTCTGTTCGACTGGACCAAGAACGGCTGGCAGCCGCGGATGGGGCTATCGTACCGCCTGTCGGAAAGGACGGTCGTGCGCGGGGGAGCCGGAATCTACGGCAACGAGCCGCCGGGCGGCATGATCGACGGCGGACTCCTGAACAATCCGCGGCCCAACAACGCGCAGCGTACCTTCCTGGCGGACACGGTGACCCCGATACCGTTCGCGAATCCCTTCGCCGGGCAGGTGCCCGGGGCTGCGTTGCCCAATATCTACGGATTCCAGAATCCGGTGCCCCAGTGGAACATGTACAACTGGGGGTTGTCCGTCCAGCGCCAGCTGAGCCCGCTCGCCATGGTCGAGGTGGGGTATCAGGGTGTCCAGGGCGTCCACGAGATCCAGGTCACCGAGTTCAACGATGCGCTGCCCGGACCGGGATCGCGTCAATCGCGGCGCCCCTTCCCTGGGCTCCAGACGTTCCGGCTGATGCTGCCGAACGGAAGCCGGAACTATCACGGCCTGGAGACCCGCATCGAGAAACGCCCAGGGCCCGAAGGGCTGACGGCGCTGCTGGCCTATACCTGGTCCAAGAGCATGGACACGATCGGCGGACGCCTCGGCGTTCCGGGGGATCCGGGAGGCATCTCGCGCAACATGACGCTCAAGACGAACTACGGGCGGGGCGAAGCGGATATCCCGGGTCGGCTCTCTCTGATGGGCGGCTACGATCTGCCCGTCGGCCCCGGGCGCAAGCATCTCCCCTCCGGTCCTGCTGGAAGGATCCTCGGCGGGTGGAATCTCAACGCGATTCTCGTGGCTCAGAAGGGACAGTGGCTCACCGCGGTCGACAGCGATCGACTGGATGTGGGCAGCGCCGCGACGCAGCGGCCGGACCTGGTCCGGGATCCGAACTTCGCCGATGACAAGCGGACTCCGACGCTGTGGTTCGACACGGCGGCGTTCGCCGTACCCGCGCTGTACAAGTATGGCAATGCCGGCCGCAGCGTCATCGAGGGGCCGGGACTCTTCAACATCGACCTGGCGGTGATCCGGAACTTCCAGGTCTCGGAAGCGGCTCGGATCGAGTTTCGCTTCGAGGCCTTCAACGTCACCAATCACAGCAACTTCAACATCCCGCAGACTTCGTTCGTCTCGCCGACCTTCGGCGTGATCGGCGCCGCATTCGAGGCGCGGGACCTGCAGTTCGGCTTGAAGGTGTATTTCTAAGAGACGCGCGGATCTCTCGAGCTGAGATCCGGGGGCGGACCTGGATCCCGCGCTTGGTTCGCGGCGGGATCGGCGGCAGCCGGCCAGCCCGATGCCTAGTGCGGAGGGGGCTGTCCGGCTCGGAGCCGCTCCGCGGCTGCGGCCTCCTTCCAGCCCTTGGCGTCGTACGCCTGACTCAGGAACTCGCGCGCCTGGGTCAGACCGGCGTTCTGCTCGAGTGCTTTCCTGAACGCTTCGATGGCGTCGTCGAGCTTGCCTTGAAGCTGATAGGCCCGGCCCAGCGCGACGCGCGCCCTGCTGTCGTTCGGATCGAGGCTCAACGTGCGCTGGAAGCCCTGGACCGCGTCCCCGAGTCTTCCCTGCTGAGCGTAGCAAAGGGCCAGGTCATAGGCGGCGGTGACGTTGGTGTCGTCGAGCTCGAGCGCGCGCCGCAGCGCGCGGACGGCTCGCTCGTACTGCCCGCCCTGTGCGTAGTTGGCTCCGAGATTGAGATGAGCCTCGACCAGCCTGTCGTCCTGTCGGACGACTCGCAGGAGTTTCGCCGTGGATAGCTCGACCCGGCCCTCCCGGGCGTCGCTCAGGGCCTCCTGGAGGAGGTTGTAGACCTCGATCCTGTCCTTGGGATCGGGAAGTTTGCTCAGGTCCGCCTGTCGCGCCTTTCCGGCGGAGACTCCCAGGTAACCCAGGCTGCGCAGCCGTTCGAGGGTCGCGCGGTCGAGCTTTTCCATGGCCGGAATCGATCCCGTGTCCGCGCCGAAGGTCGCATACCGCTGCGCGGTCTCTTCCATCTGGGTCGCGATCGAGGAATTCCCGGTCGCAATGTTGCGGGTCTCCTGCGGGTCGTTGCGGCTGTCGTAGAGCTCGCGGCGCGGTGCGACGATGTACTTGTACTGTTCGGTCCGGACGGCGACGAGGGGACTCCACTGGAAGTGGTAGTAGGGGTAGTAGGTCTCGCTGTACGCGACGAGCGGCGGCCGGTTCCACTTCCCGGCGACCATGGAGAGCAGCCCGTTGCCTTGCATCCGCGGCGCTTGCGGCAGCGCCAGCAGCTGCAGGATCGTCGGCGCGATGTCGATGGAGCGGACCTGGTCCGACACGACGCGGCCCTTCCACTGGCTCTGGGGCGCCTTGAGGATCAAGGGAACCCGCAACGTCGAGTCGTAGAGAAAGAGCCCGTGCGTCTTCTCGCCATGCTCCCCGAGACTCTCGCCGTGGTCCCCGGTAACCGCGATCAACGCGCCGTCGTAGCGTCCGGCGTCGACCAGTGCGCGGGTCAAGGAGCCGACCACGGAATCGACGAAAGCGATCTCGCCATCGTAGGGGCTGGCCCGGTAGCGGCTTCTGAACGGCTCCGGCGGCGCATAGGGCGCGTGCGGATCGAAGAGGTGTATCCAGACGAAGAATTTCTGCGGCCCAGCGCCTGCGATCCACTGGAGGGCGTCGGTCATCACCTGATCGGCGCGCCGCTCGACGTCCTCTCCGGCGGAGAGGTCGGAGTAGCGATCGAACCCGCGGCCCAGGCCGGTCTGCGAGTTCAGTATCGACGAGGCGACGAAGGCGGCCGTCTGGTAACCCGCCGACTTCAGGATCTCGGCCAGGGTCGGCAAGTCCGGTTTCAGCGTGAAGCCGGCCTGGTCGTGAACTCCGGTGTAGGCGGGATAGGCTCCCGTGAGGATCGAGCAGTGCGACGGGAGCGTCATCGGAGCCTGGGCGACCGCCTGCTCGAAGCGTATCCCGTCCGCCGCGATTCGGTCGATGAAGGGCGTCTCGATTCCCCCGTGACCGTAACACCCCAGCCGGTCCGCGCGCAGGGTGTCGATCGTGACGAGGATCACGGCGGCGGGCAGCTTCGGCGGCGACGGCGCGCTTGCCGGAGTGCTTTCGGAGGTCGAGGGGGGCGGCCGCTGACAGGCCATCGCCGCGAGAAGGACGAGCGTCGCTGCACGGTTCCACGGAACCACGAGATGTATGCGCCTCCGGGGCGATCGCTCCGCGGCCGAGCCGCGCGCTCGCCTCCGCCAGGTTACGTTCCGAGCTTGCGGGAGGTCAATTCGCAAGGGCTGCGTCGCCGGTCAGGCTTGTTTCAGGATGCGGGCGGCCTCGGGGAAGGCGGCCGCGAGGGCGGCGGCGGCCTCGTTCGAGTAGGAGCCGGCCGCCGACACGAGGAAGTGGCGCGCCATCGCCTCACGCGCGAGGGCGGAGTTCCGCTCGGCGATGGCCCGGACGACGGCGGCGTGGCCGCCGGGGTGGCCGGTCCGCTCCCGCACGAGCTGCGCCGCGAGCGCCTGGTCCTGGCTCTCCGGCGCGCGCTGCAGGACGGTGTCGGACTCGAACAGCGGCCAGATCAGCTTCTCGAGGGACCGGGTTAGATGGGGTTCATCGGCGATCTCCCAGATCGCCCGATGAATGCCGATGTCCCACTCGATCAGCCTCGCATAGTCGAACCCGTCGCTCTCGACCAGACGGGCCTGCTCGACCAGCGCGCGCGTCTGCTCCCGCGTGATGCGGTGCGACGCCAGGGCTGCCGCGAGCGACTCGAGCGAGATCCGCATCAGCAGCAGACCCTCCACCTCCTTGGGACTCGGGTCGATCACCGAGCGCCCGCGAAAATGGTCGGTCACCACCAGGCCCTCGCCTTCGAGCGCCTGGAGCGCTTCGCGGATGACGTGGCGGCCGATCCCGTAGCGTTCAGCGAGCGTGACCTCGACCAGATGCTGGCCGCGGGCGAAGTGACCGCTGATGATATCGGCCCGCAGCGCGCGCACGACTTGCGCGGTCATGGGCTCGCGGCTGATCCGCACGTTCCTCACGACGCTGGCGTTCCCAATCTCAAGCGGGGCTCTGCCCCAAACCCCGGTTCCGCCGCTTGCGCGGCCAGCGGCCGCGCGGATGGGCCCGTAGGAGCTCGATGGGCGACAATCGCACGGCCCGTCCGCTCCTTCGCAGGCGCGCGCGGCCGCGCGCGCTTTGCCATCCCTTGCGGGAGGAGCCACGTTTAGGCTGCGGACAATTATGCAATGCGTGGAGTCATAGCACAATCATCTGTAGCTACGCAACATCCGGGTTGACAGCGAGGTCGAACTTCTCCTATCCTCGGACACATTGTCGACAATCCGCAAACACGTGGAGAACCTGCGGCGGCCCGTCCGATTCAGGGGAGGGAATCAACAATGAGCAAGGTCAGTACTCGAGCAGCAGTAGCGCTCACGATGCTCGCGGCACTCTGGACGTCGCCGGCGTTCGCGCAGGTGTCGACGGCGGTCGTCGTCGGCACGGTCCGGGACCAGAGCGGCTCGGCGGCGCCCGGAGCGGAGGTGTCGCTGACCTCGACGCACTCGGGCTTCACCCTGAACACGGTGTCGGGCGAGGACGGCGGCTACGTCTTCCCGCAGGTGCCGGTGGGCGAGTACGCCCTAAACGTGGTCCTGACCGGCTTCCGCCGGTTCGAGCAGACGGGCATCGTCCTCAACGTCAACCAGAAGGCGCGCGTCGACGTGACGCTGCAGCTCGGACAGGTGACCGAGACCGTGAACGTCGAGGCCAACGCCAGTCTGGTCAACACGGTCGACGGTGAGACCGGCCAGGTCGTGAACCGCAAGAACATCGTCGAGCTCCCGCTCAAGGGGCGCCAGTTCCTCGAGCTCGCGTTCCTGACCACGGGTGCGGTCAACGCTCCGAGCGACTACCGCGCGGCCCAGCAGGGAATCGCGCCGGCGGTAAACGGGAACCGGCCCGAGGCCAATTCCTATACCCTCAACGGAGCCTCCAACGCCGAGCCGTTCGACGGCCAGTTCGCGATCGTCCCCTCGGTCGATTCGGTCGAGGAGTTCAAGCTCCAGAGCGGCTCGTTCAACGCCGAGTACGGCCGGGCCGGCGGCGCCATCGTCAACGTCATCACCAAGTCCGGGACCAACAACTTCCACGGCAGCGCCTACGAGTTCCTGCGCAATGACGTGCTCAACGCCCGGAACTACTTCAACCCGAGCAAGAGCCCGGTGAGACAGAACCAGTTCGGGGGCACCATCGGGGGCCCGGTCCTGCGCAACAAGACCTTCTTCTTCTTCAACTACGAAGGATTCATCGAGCGGCGGGCGGGAACGCTCAGCTCGCGCTTCCCGACGCCGGCGCTGCTCTCCGGCGACTTCTCGGGCGAGAGCGTGGTGGTGCGCGACCCGGCGACCGGCATTCCGTTCCCGGACAACAAGATTCCCGCGAACCGCATCGATCCGATCGCCAAGAACTACATCCAGTACATCCCGAAGCCGCAGGGAGGGCTGAGCGGCGCCATCAACTTCATCAACAACCAGTCGAAGACCGTCGACAACACCTCGCTCGGCTGGAAGATCGACCACAACTTCTCGCCCCGCGACACGGTCTCCGGCGTGGTCAACTGGATGGATTTCGACAACCTCACTCCGGGACCGATCCCGGACGGACCGGGCGCGATCGGCAACCCGTTCTTCAACAAGATGGTCAACGTGGGTTACACCCACACCTTCAGCCCGACCATGCTCAACGAGGGCCGGGTCAGCTACCTGCGGTTCAACAACCCGCAGACCAACCCGCCGAGCCAGACGTACCCGAATCGGGACTACGCCTCCGAGCTCGGCATCACGGGCCTGCCGACCGACCCGACGATCCGGAACCGCTTTCCCGGAATCTCGTTCGGGCAGGGCTGGACCGGGATCCCGCGCAGCTACGAGTACACCGAGATCCTCAACGGCTACCAGCTCTCGGACAACTTCTCGTGGGTGCGGCCGCGGCACAGCCTGAAGTTCGGCTTCGGCCACTACCAGTCCCGAATGCTCCAGACATTCATCGCCAACGCGCCCATCACCTACACGTTCTCCGGCCGCTTCAGCGGGCATTCGGTGGCCGACTTCCTGCTCGGGATCGCCGAGTCGACGTCGACCTTCCTCTACGGCGGCACCTCGCACCTCTACAACAGCCAGTATCACTTGTATGCGCAGGACCAGTGGCAGGCCACGCGCAACCTGACCGTGAACTACGGGCTGCGCTGGGAGATCCACACCCCGTGGCGCGAGATCCGCGGCCAGAACGCCGGGTTCAACCCGCGGACCGGAGCGGTCATATTCACCAAGGACGCCGAGATCGGCACGTTCGCCACCGACGCCAACGTGCCGGTCGAACGCATCGACAAGAACAGCCTGTACGACACGAGATTCTGCTGCCTGGGGCCGCTCATGCCGCGGGTCGGCTTCGCGTGGAATCTTCCGGGAATGAAGACCGCCGTGCTGCGCGGCGGCTACGCCGTCTCGCTCGACACCGAGATCGGCAACCTGTTGAACTCGCCTCTCGCCCCTCCTTTCTGGGTTCGGACCGGGATCAGCGAACAGGTCTATCCGGGAATCGGCTTCAACACGCGGCGCGCGACCCTCTCCAACCAGGCCGCGAATCCGATCGGGCTGCAGTCCCTCCTGCCCGGGTTCGAGGAGGGCTACGTCCAGTCCTGGAGCCTGACGCTGGAGAAGCAGCTCGGCAACGGCACATTCCTGTCGTCCGCCTACGTCGGATCCAAGGGAACGCACCTGGCCACGCTCGGCACGGTCAACGACGCGCCGCCCGGCCCGGGCACGATCCAGCCGCGGCGCCCGTTCCCGAGGTTCTCGAACTTCACGACCTTCGAGAACTACGGCGACAGCAACTACCACTCGCTCCAGCTCAAGGCCGAGCGCCGCTTCGCCGCGGGGATGGGCTACCTGGTGGGCTACACGTACGCGAAGGGGCTGGGCAACACGTCGACGCTCAACGAAGGCACGCGCGCCCTGTCCATGCTCGACCGCTCGACGGCGCGCGGACGGGTCGGCTTCGACGTCCGCCAGCGCGCGACCATCGCCATGATCTACGAGCTCCCGTTCGGCCGGAATCAGCGGTTCCTCAAGGACGCGCCCGGCTGGGCGAACGCGGTGCTCGGCGGCTGGCAGATGAACACGATCACGGCGTTCCAGACGGGATATCCGATCAACCTCGGCGTCTCCCCGTGTCTGCTCAACGGCGCCGCCGAGCGCTGCGTGCCGATCCTGAACGGCCCGGACCACGGCGCCCTTTCGCGCGGCGACCGCACCGTGGACCGCTGGTTCAACACCGCGGCCTTCACGGCCCCGGCGCAGTACCAGCAGGGGAACATGCAGCAGTGGGTGCTCGACGGCCCGGGCATCAACAACTGGGACACCTCGTTCGTCAAGAACACGGCGGTCCGGGAGGGCATCAACCTGCAGTTCCGCGCGGAGTTCTTCAACCTGTTCAACCACACCCGGTTCTCAGGGGTCAGCACGACGCTCGGCGCCGCGACCTTCGGCCGGATCACGTCCAGCACCGGGGAGCGCGAGGTCCAGCTCGCGCTCAAGCTGCTGTTCTGATCCGAGTGGCGTCCCGCGGTCCCATCGCCGATTTCCGACTCCGACGAGGATCGTCCTCATGAGACGCAGCCGTGTACTCGAGAAGCTCCGGGCCGGGGGGGTCGCCAGCTCGTTCAAGATCAATCTCTCCTGCGCCCGGACCGCCGAGATCGTGGCGCGTCACGGCTTCGACTGCGTGTGGACCGATCGCGAGCACACGGCCAACGACTGGGACGTGATCGAGAAGCAGGTCTGGGCGGCGAAGGCGTACGACGCCGACCTCCTGGTCCGGGTCAGCCGCGGCAGCTACAGCGACTACGTTCGGGCGTTCGAGCTCGACGCCGCCGGAATCATGGTGCCGCATGTGATGAACCTCCAGGACGCGCGGGACGTGGTCCGGATGACCCGGTTCCATCCGCTCGGCCGGCGCGCGCTGGATGGCGGGAACGCCGACGGCGCCTACGCGTCGGTCGAGACGCGGGAGTACATCCGCCAGTCCAACGCCGAGCGGTTCGTCGCGATCCAGATCGAGGACCCGGAGCCCTTGGAGGACCTGGAGCGGATCGCCGCGCTCGACGGGATCGACATCATCTTCTTCGGGCCCGGCGATTTCAGCCAGGCCATCGGCGCGCCCGGCGAATTCGACCATCCCGAGATAGCCCGGGTGTGCGCGCTCATCCCCCAGGTCTGCGCGGCGCACGGCAAGTTCGCCGGCACGGTCGGAGGCCAGGACAACCTGGCCGACCTGGTCGCCCTGGGGTACCGCTTCGTCAACGTGGGGGCGGACGTCGTCGGTCTCAACTCCTACTGTCAGGACATCGTGGCGACGTTCGAGCAGGTCGGGAAGGCCGTGCCGCGGGCGGAGGAGAAGCGCACGTGACCCTCTCGACGCTCGCGCGCCCGCCGGGAAAG
>JADMIO010328147.1_pt1 | contig 12904 bp, 14 predicted proteins | sample 8958161 | NCBI WGS metagenome assembly JADMIO01 (sample SAMN16585339, study PRJNA669376) | soil metagenome | isolation source: Crop rotation soil | place: USA: Cullars Rotation, Alabama | collected 2011 | reverse complement strand
CACAGGCGGTGGCATCACACTCACACAGGGCTTCCAGCAGCCGCAGGACGAGCTCATCGGCATCCTCGAGGCAGAGAATGACGGCTCGGGTTCATTTGGCATCTATCCGGTGCCTGCTACAGACCACCTGTGGTTTGGCTACGAGTTTACTGATCGCGGCAGTGTAGAGGTTTCCATGCATGATGTCACCGGCAGGGATATAGGCTACACTTTCTCCGAGGCATATAGCTCAGGCAAGTCTGTCCATAGCCTCGACTGCTCGGCCTATGCATCGGGCCAGTACATGCTCACTGCCAGGTTCACTACCGCATCGGGCCAGGTCAAGGTCTTTACTAAGAAATTTCAGGTCATCAATTAATAATTTAAAAACCCTTTATACAATATGAATAAGATTCAACACATCCTCACGGTACTGGCACTCCTGCTCACTACCGCGCTCATGGCGCAGACCCCGCCACAGCAGATCAACTATCAGACAGTGGTCAGAAATTCAGGCACGGGCAATCCCGTAGCAGCCAACACGGCTGTCAAACTCCAGTTCATCATACATGATGGATCGGCTACCGGTACAGCAGTGTACACAGAAACATCAGCTGCCCTTAGTACAAATGCATTTGGCCTGGTCAATACTGCTATCGGTGCCAATGCATCGCTCAGCGGTGTCAACTGGGGCTCAGGCTCCAAGTGGCTCGAGGTAAAGGTAGACGTGGGCAACACAGGCACCTTTACTACCATGGGCACATCAGAGCTGCTCTCAGTGCCATACGCACTCTATGCAGCTAACTCGCCCGCAGGCGCTACCGGCCCCACAGGCCCTACAGGCCAGGCAGGGACTAATGGTACAAATGGTACCAACGGTACTAATGGTACCGATGGCGCTACCGGCAGTACGGGTGCTACCGGTCCTACAGGCCCTACAGGCGCAGGTGCTACAGGTGCCACAGGTGCTACAGGTGCAGGCGGCGGTCCTACAGGACCTACAGGTGCTACCGGCCCTACAGGCAGTGGCGGCGGCGCCACAGGCCCTACAGGCAGCGCAGGTGCCACCGGCCCTACAGGCCCTGCAGGAGCAGCAGGCCTCAATGGTACTAACGGTACCAATGGCGCCACAGGCCCGGCAGGTACTAACGGTACTAACGGTACCAATGGTACTACAGGTGCCACAGGTCCTACAGGCCCTACGGGCACAGCAGGTACAGCAGGTGCTACAGGCCCTACAGGCACAGGTGGCGGCGCTACAGGTGTCACAGGCCCTACAGGCCCTACAGGCCCGTCAGCATCACTGTCAGGCACAGCCGGTTTCATACCTAAATTCACTTCTGCCACTACCCTGGGCAACTCTCAGGCTTTTGACAATGGTTCATTCCTGGGTATAGGTACAGTGACTCCTGCTACGAAGCTGCATGTAGTCACTAATAACCCTATCCCTGCAGCATTTGACGGGGGCACAGGGATGTACCTCGCGTTTTATGAAAACAATAACTACCTCGGCTATATCGGCTCATACTCGGGCGCGACCAATGATATAGACATGGGTACAGGCCTGTCATCTACAGCCTCTACACATATCGTCACCAAGGCTACTCCACGCCTCACCATAGACCAGGCAGGTAATGTAGGTATCGGTACTACCAGCCCTGCACGCGAGCTGCATATCAAACCACGCCTGACTACTACCTCATCGCTGGTGCTGATAGACGACTCGGCTAATCTCATGTCTTATGACTTCAATGACGATGAGGCACTCCTCAAGATCGTGCACAATGGCGAGGCATATGGCCTCCTCGTAGAGAAAGGACCCGGCAGCAGCGATCAGCTCGCAGTCTTCAGGAAAAACTCTATCTCCTCCGGTACAGCGACAGTGAGCATATCAGGCAATATGTCCGCAGGCACACCTAGCCTCGAGGTATATGCAGATACCAATCAGGTGGCTGCGTATTTCGCAGGCTCTGTCAGTATAGCTGACGGTACTCAGGGTGCAGGCCGCGTACTCACCTCTGATGCCTTTGGCAATGCATACTGGGATACAGCAGGTGCCAATCCTCAGGTAGGATTCTCGGCATCGGGCTCAGCCAGCGGATCACTGGCAGTATCCACTGCTACACCGCGTATCTACACTGTGGTCGATCATAATGACGGCAATGCCTACGACGCTGTCACAGGTGTATTCACAGCTCCGTCTAATGGTGTGTACCACTTCGAGGCCCAGGAGGAAATGTCACAGGCGGCTAGTTATAACATCGGCTATGTGGTATTATACTTCTATATCAATGGCTCTGATTTCGCAGGTGCCTATGGTGAAGATGTACCTACTACCCAGAGCAGCTCATACCGCGTAGTAAGGCACTCTGTGGATGTGAAACTCAATGCCGGAGATGAAGTCACAGTCAACTTTGCTAACTACTGCAACATACCTGTACCGCTGACCGGCAGCAGCTACTATACCAGGTTTGCCGGCTATAAGGTATATTGATATACATACACCTCAGGCGCAGCCGCAGAGGCTGCACCTGAGGTGTTTTTCCTAAAACTCAAAAACGATAGAAATGAATAAAATATTTCTGGTATTGCTCATAGTATGGTGTACAGCCGCCACAGCCCAGAGCACAGCCCGCAAGGATGCACCTGCAGGCCAGGCACCGCTGGCCTCGCATCCATCGGTAGACACGAGGCATACTGCGCCAGTCTCAGACCGCAGCCTGCCCGGCCGGCACTCCGTGGACCACTCTCACGATGCAGTGCCTAAGGGAACTGCACCCGCAGCTCTGCCGTCACAGCCTGCACCTGTCCGCACATCTGCCCACCCTGTAGTGGCACCTGCAGGAGCAGAAGCCGCACATGCCAAAGCCGCACCTGTGCATGCAAAGCATAGCGGCCCTACCCCGGTAGTGGCACCTACAGGAGCAGAGGCAGCACGCGCTAAACCACACCCTGTACGTCAGCGCCACTCAGGGCCCACCCCCGTGAAAAGCACAAAGAACGCCGACATGAAAAGCACTAAATAGTAACTACCGCAAAAACACAAAAGCCCTTCCTGATAAAACAGGAGGGGCTTTTTATATTCCCCCATCTGGCGCGGAACTTAGTTACGCCGTTGTTGGTGTTTAAGCTGGCTGTCGGCAGACAGGCAGGTGTCACCAACAACTTCCGTCGGGCTTGGTTGTTGGTGGCGAAGTTCCGCAAACTTACCTGGGCGTCCGGGCGGGCTATCCGCTACTAGTCCTCACTCGGCTGTTAAAGTCTCCCCTTTAGGGGAGATTTAGAGGGGCCTCGCTCCGGGCTATCCGCTACTATCCCTGACGCAAACAGCCTTCATCATGCAGAGCGAGGGCGGGTCATATTCTTGTCAGTTTTCATACGTTGGTTATTAACTAATAGCCGTTGGTGATATTCATCTACCCTTTTTAGGGGATAAGGCAAAATATCCTCGTTCCCTTTGCTTTATCTTTAAGAAGAATAACGACCCTCTTGTATGAAAACGTACCCGCTTCCTTCCCCTGTTCTATTCCCCCCCTCAACCCCTAAATCATAACGCTATGAAAAAAATCCTTATGTCCCTAGCTCTCTGCCTGTGCTGTATGGCTGCCCTGCATGCCCAGAAGCCCTTCATTATCCGTGATGCTACAGACACCCCCTCTGTCCATGTCTGGGAAAACTCCGCAGGCTATGTCGGTATAGGTATCACAGATCCATCTATAGCGGCGTTTATGGTGTGCAATCGGATCTACTCCACTCCGCCCACGGCGCTGATGGCAGCAGTCAACCGCATGCCGGGTACTATACTGGAGGCAGGTGCATCACAGTTCAGCATGCTGGCACTGAGGACTGACAGTGGCATGCAGGGCAGAGCTGTCGACTTTGTAGTAGACCAGAATGGCTATGTAGGCATGGGCAACTTCCCCGGGACTACGGCACATCTCTACCTGACCGATCCTGACGAGAGCGGCACAGTACCGCTGATGAGTGCCGTAAGCAATCAAGGCAGCCAGTCACTCTTCGTAGCGGCAGATGGCAATGTAGGCATAGGCACCACCACTCCATCGGCCCTCTTCACAGCAACTAATGTCAATACGACCAGCGCACCCACTATACTAGCGGAGATAGACAATACAAAATTTACCCTACTCGATTCCAGTCTGGGTGTGATGTCTGTGAACAGCGTAAGCCCCTATGCAGAGAGCAGCCTGATAGTAAAGCGTATCGCCACGCAGAGTGTCATACATGGGTCTACCAATACAGTTGGCCTTACAGACTTGATAGTAAACAACGTAGGGAATGTGGGTATAGGAATAGCAAGCCCTAAAGCGAAACTTGATGTACAAGGATTCGTAAGGATCGGTAATGTAACCACTCCTGATTCTCTAACTGCCGGTGGATACTCTCTGTATGTACAATATGGAGTAATGGCAGAGAAATTTAAATGTGCACTAAAAACAACATCTGATTGGTCAGACTATGTTTTTGATAAGGAATACACACTTGCCCCTCTATCGGATGTCGAGCAATATATTAAAGTAAACAAGCATTTACCGGGTGTACCTAGTGCAGAGGAGGTTCATTGTGAGGGAATAGACATGGCTCAGATGGATGCCACTTTACTTAAAAAAATAGAAGAACTAACTTTATATATATTGGATCTCAAAAAAGAGAACGAACAGATGAAGAGAGAAATCAAAAACATAAAAAAAGAAACAAAATGAAAAAATACTTTGCAGTTATCGCATCTCTGCTATTAGCAATTGCATCATGTCATACGGAAACCCCAACACCTGTTAATCCTTTAGCAAATACCAAATGGCATCAAATAATGGGTTCCTCATGTTGTGATACCATTATCTTTTCTGATAGCAAAAATTTTACATCTACCCGTCTCTTAGAGGATCATTATACATTAATTTCCCAAGATTCAGTAAGGTTTACTATTGATGGGAGCGGTACTTCCTTTGATTGTAAATTCTTAATTACTAACCATGACACATTAAAACTATTCTGTTATCAGCGTATAATAACAGGAGGTTGCAATGATGTCGTATTTGAAAAGGAGTAATATGAAACCGAAAACCTATCTAATAATAATATTTTCTTTTTTTATTAGTAATCTCTTCTCGCAAAACACATATTACTATTATAAAAAGGATAAGAGGCCATTAGTAGTAAATACTAATTACATATATATAGCCCTTAAACAAAATGACAGCAAACCAGTATTTGACCCGATAGGATATCTATCGAGAAATGGGATATCAGCTGAGATCAAGAAAATCGGACATCAAAAATTTGTTCGGGATTATACATGGTACATAATTCACTTGAAAGATTCTCCGGATTTTAATGTTTACAACAGTATTAAATCGGTTTTGGAAAAGGCTAGTGCTATAGAAGCTATAGAACCTGTAATTGGTAGTGAAAAGCCTACTGCGGTTTCGGATATCTTTTACATAAAACTTAAACAACTAAATGATTTTGAAATTCTAAAAAAGGTAGCCGCTGAGTTTAAGTTTGAACTTATAAAGCAGTTTCCTTATTTACCTCAATGGTATTATGTTAAGAACACATTGCGTTCATCTGGCAATACGTTGGAAATAGCTAACAAACTATCAGAAATCGGTTTGTTTGAAAGTATTGACCCTGGTTTCATGTTAGAGTTTAAATCTGATAGCTGTACATCTACCGAACCTAGGTTTTCTGAGCAGTGGGGATTATCAAACGATTTAGGTGGCCCTGATATTAAGGCCTGTGATGCATGGGATATTACAAAAGGAAATATAAATGTAAGGGTAGCTGTGATTGATGAGACTATTGACACATCACATTTAGAGTTTTCAGCGACGCTGGTAAGTTCACATGATCTGATTAGTGGTCTTACAATTAATCCCGCCAACTTTCACGGCACACATGTTATGGGCATAATAGGCGCAAATCTGAATGATACTATGATTACAGGCGTAGCTCCTAAAACAGGGTTGATGGCTATAAATCATGATATGTACCCAAGCTCTACTATTGCGGCCGAATTTGCGACAGGTATAGGATGGGCTGTGGATAATGGAGCGGATATTATAAACAACTCTTGGGGTGCCCACGGAGAAGATTATTATGCTTATTTGCATAGTGCACTATTAGAGGATGCTATATCTGATGCGATGACAAATGGAAGAGGGGGCTTAGGGACAATCGTGGTTTTCTCAGCTGGAAATATAAATGATTACGGATTAGATTATCCTGCACGGAGCAACCCGGATATTTTAACTGTTGGGGCCATACAAAATGATGGACAAAAATCTAGCTTTTCATCTCATGGCCAAGAACTTGATGTCGTCGCGCCTGGTAGTTCTATTTTGTCCCTCAAGCCACGCAATGGCACTTATTACGATTCAGGAACATCTATGGCTGCACCATTTGTGTCTGGAGTCGCTGCGCTATTACTTTCGGTCAACCCTTGCCTGACAAGACAGCAGGTGCATGATGTATTATGCAGTACTGCTCAAAAAATCACTACTGGTTCCTATGCTTCCGATACCTCTCATCTTTTAGGTACTTGGGGAGAATATTTAGGATACGGCCTTGTAGATGCAAAGGCTGCACTCGATGTTGTATTTCATAATCAATATCTCCAAAATCGAGTGGACCTAACTACGACTAGTCATATGAACTATGGAAGCATTTACGCGGGTTATGAAGTGGATTTAGCAAATACTTTTGGGAACTATCTTATATCTGATTCTGCCCATGTTGATATACAATCGGCTCATTCAGTTATTTTTGAGCCGGGTTATACAGCAAATTATGGGAGTGTGATGACAGCGCATATTGTCCCCCCCTTTACGGGATGCACACAATGGCCTGTAAGCTATAAAACTGGAAATGAACTAAGTTTCATGGAAGATCCTGAAGAAAGCATCAGGAGTGACAAAAAAAGTTCCATAAATGTATATCCTAATCCATTTAAGAATGAAGTACACCTGGATTTTTTGGTGACTGATAATAATGCATCAGTAAGTATATTTATAACAGATATTGAAGGAAGACTTGTATATGACCATAATTCAGAATATATTGTAGGTAATCATGTACTGGATATACCTATAAATTCTGTGGCTTCGATGTACTTTATTAAAGTTTGTGTAGGCACTCATTGTGAGGTCAAGAAAATCATTAAGTACGATGCAAATTAAATTGACAAACATTCTTTTAGTAAATACAATCATAATTGGTTTCCTGATAACCTCATGTACTAAAGATAAAGCCGAAGTTAAAACGGATGATACAGGAGCAACTATTAATCATGTTGTGGAGCATGGCTTTCGTAATAGAGTATCACAAGACCCTCTATATCGTAATGGTAAATGGGTATCAGCACGAAATCCTGCTACCAGTCCATATGGCACTCTGCAAGACACTCTATGGTTTGTAGATGACACCCTGTCAGGTTACTCAAATCACGGGTTGCCCTATGAATATAGAAAGTTCAGATTTGAAACTTATTACATCACTTTCTATATATCGGGTCACGATTCGATCAGATTACAGTGTTATACTTTTAATGATACTTTTCAAATAATTTGGGGAAGTACTCAATTTCCTAATCCATTTAACTATATAAAATTGCAATAGGAGAAAATTCTTCCCGTGGTGGGTCTTGTGACCATACCACTTTTCAGATTGAAACTTCCCTTGTATTTCTATGCTTCTGTTGCGCTTTACGCCGTTGTTGGTGTTTAAGCTGGCTGTCGGCAGACAGGCAGGTGTCACCAACAACTTCCGCCGGGCTTGGTTGTTGGTGGCGTTATGATTACCTTACCGGTAATCAAACTAAACACCAACAACGGCGCGATTGCAAATCTCAAAAAATGATAAGATATGAAGGTAATTAATATTATGCTAGTCAGTCTATTATTAGCAGGAGCCATAGGCTGTCATAAACCTAAAAAGTATCAGAATCGAGTAGCAGAGGATTTGAATTACCGATTAGGAAAATGGTATTCAGTGACTGATAGTGGTACTGTTGGGACTAATCACAATACGAGTCTCGATACTATATGGTTTTTGTCAGATTCTATGGCGGGCTGGACAGGTTTTGTATTACATCAGCCTACAGTTTATAAATATATGCCGACTTATTTTTCTGATCCACTTCATATCATCTACGTTATTCGAAATTATTCTGATACAACAAAATTTGATACTGTTACACATCAATGCGCAATGACACTTACGGGCGATACTATGGTAATACTTTGGGATGCATCTGTTCGGCCTTCTTGGATTCAACAATATGTAAAAAAGATTGATTGAGATTTAGACAGGGAATACTTGTAAATCTCAAAAAATGGTAAAAAATGAAAGTAACTGGTAGTATAATAATTGGATTGATTGCTTTGGTAATGGCAAGCTGCCATAAGCCTATTAAGTACCAAAATCGTGTTGCAGAGGATTTGAATTTCTCCCGAGGTTGGTCTTGTGACCATACCACTTTTCAGATTGAAACTTCCCGTGTATATCTATGCTTCTGTTGCGCTTTACTCAGGCGCAATATCTTGCGCCTCTACGATGCAGGATACGGTCAATACAGCGTCTTATACAAGTCTGCGGCGAGGTGCATGTAGTTACCTCTTTTAGAGATAGGCGGCACGGAGAAGTAGCGTGCGGGACGCTTGGCGGCGTCAGCGCGCAGATGCGCTTCAGTCGCAGTGTCTGTGGCCCGCGGGCGAAAGTCTTTGGCAAAGGGAGGATGGTCTGACAGGCACTCCTCTGTAGTCGGCAGAGGCAGGCCGAGCCAGTCTATATCTTCATCCTTTTTTTGCACCGGTGCCTGTGGTGCTATCGCTTCTTGTGCTGTTGCTTCTTCTTCTGGTATCAAGCCATCTTCCTCCTCCTCTTTTTGTTTGTCGTTGTAGCCATATTTGCTGCGCATGATCAGCATCACGATACCGGCATGGTACTGCCTGCGCAGCCCGCCCACGATCAGCTTACCCTCAAACTCACCTTCGATGCGGATCATGGTATCCATGATGTCATCATTGTCTTTCCATTTCCGCTTCAGGTATGACCAGACGTGCGGTTGCAGGCCTGCCTGGGCGAGGGCGCGTTTGAAGAGTGGGATGTCAAAGGTCTGTAGGTGGTGCTCGACGATGCCGATCACCTTGATAGTAGTAGCGAGGTCATACTTTTCGGCGGTTTTGTTGCCGGTTTTTGCTGCCATAAAGTTCAAAGTTTATGATTGATGAATGAATACATTTTTGGGATCACACTCTGGCGCGGAACTTAGTTCCCTGCCATCTGCTGCATAGCACACATAGATAGATTATGTGAGTCTTGCTATTGGTACGTTGAGGCTGTTACCAATATATCATCCCCGATGGGATGCTGATTGCAACGCTGAATTGCGATACAAAGATAAGTCATCCTATGCTTTCAAAAAGGCAGAATTATCCTCAAAAAGGTGAGTAAGTCGTAGTTCCGGCAAAATGTATCGGAGTACAAAAGTAGCTGGATCATCAGTCCGGCGGCTCAGGATTCTTTCGCCTTATCACGCCCATTTCTTAAGTTGAAAAGCGCTCAGAATGACGATCCCTCAGTTTTTGATTTATAATAAATATACAGATATAATCAATTGAATATAAATTAATTACTCGTTTTCATTTTTCACTCTACGGTGTAAAAACATGGGCATCCTGACACTCATAAACTCAGCATCAGTTATCAACTATCCATTATCAACTATCAATTACTTTCCCAGGTTCTTCAGCGTCATCTTGTGGTGGTGGCCCACATGGTAGATGGTGAAGTGCAGCATCTCGCGCAGGGTCACTTTGCCCAGCAGCGGATGGGGGAGGACCACACGGTCTATCTTCTCCTCATCCATCTTCTCTATGCTTTTGGCGAGCTTCTCTACTGTGTCGGTCATCTTGAGGAGCAGTGTATTGCGGTGGCCGATCTCCACCGGCTTAGGTACGAAGGCACCTATGGCCTTGCCGCCATTGGCTAGTTTCTCGTGGTATCTGGCCACGACCTCCTCATAGCTGCGGGACGGGTGCTGAGCCTTGCCAAATAGCACACGGGGTACAAAGGCAGGCAGCTTCACCGCTGTACGCAGCGGCTTTACGCTCCTGTATATATGGTCGAGCTGGTGTCCGGGAGTCCATTTGCCATCTGCCGAGCGGAGGAAGTCTTCATCTGTCTGAGACGAGATCATCACTGCAAACCGCTTATGGTCATCCCTGAGACGGGTCACTATTTCTGATCGGGTCATTTGGTCCGCTACGTTTGGTTATGAGGTCAATATACAATAAATGCTTCCAAAACCAAATCGCTTAACAAATACCTCCTTGTACTTTTCTACCAACCGATATATTAATCCGTTTTACCGTGCAATGAATAACATTGTTGTCAAAAACAACCTCATGCGTAGAACAATAATCCTCCGCTCACGTATCAGTAGTAACCCCCGCGCCCTGAAAGCAATATTAACTCCGCATCGACATCATATTAAAACACCTTACCCGCACCCGCTGCAAAGCTAGTGTGGGTAAGGCGTTTATACCGGTCATGCGGCCACAGAGGCAACTATATAAATGCAATATATGATGACAGAGGACATAAATGAAATGGACATCATCACCACCACCGAAAGGCTGACTGATGAGATACCGGAGGGCACCAGGGGCATAGTCCATCAGGTGTACGTCACACAGCCTAAGGTCTATCTCGTAGAGATGATAGACGAGGAAGATGTGACCATAGCTATAGTAGAGGTCCGCGAAGACTACATAGCACTGGAGAGCAGGTCAGAGCGCGCCTGCCTGCATGTAGGTCGCCATCCCTGAGCGGCTACAGGTTCTGATTGATAGAGGCTGTGAATGGGCCGCTGTCACCGGATGATAAGGTGGAGAAAGTCGCCAATGGCACACTTACGCTTACCTTGCCTCCTGATACGGTCACAGTAGCTGAGCTGCTTCCGCTTGCATCTATAGTATAGGCTTTGGTGCCGATATTCATGATGATGTATACCTGAGTGGCCGTCAGTGAGCTGGCACTGGCACTACCTACTATAGTATATGTACCTGCCGCAGGAGGGTATGATGCAAAGTGGAAAACCACATCATCGACCTCACTGGTAGAGCCGGTAGATGCCGTCAGTGTCTTGGCCGTAGTAGAGCCAATACCTGTTATGGCATTGTAGGTTATCCCCTTAAAGGACCATGAGCCCGCGCCCAATCCACCGCCGCTGCCGCATGATGTCAATGCCAATAACCCTATCACCGAGATCGCCACAAATAGCTTTTTCATGTATTTAATTTTATACGAAAGTAGCTAATACTTCCGCTTTAGGAAATAGGAAAGACCTCATTATCCACAAACAAGGCAGCTACTATATCTGAGCAGATAGCGGAGGGCTCATTAGCCCGCTATCAAACATAAATTTCCTTTATACGTTCCATCACCTTATATTTGGGCTACACCAAAACCAACCCCTAATATGAAGATCCTTAAAATAGCAGGTGCAGTATTGCTGGCCGCAGTAGTGATATACTTCATTGCATGCCTTTTTGGCCCTAAGGAGTTCAAGACTTCCCGCTCAACTACTATTCACGCACCAGCTAATGTGGTCTTTACAAACCTGTCTGACTACCGCAATTGGGAGAAGTGGTCACCATGGCGGAAATATGATACCCTATGCAAGTATGAGTATTCACAAAATCAGGGACAGGCTGATGCCTTTGTGAAATGGGATGGCAATAAGAATGCAGGACAGGGCGAAATGCGTACTATCGAGATAGCCCAGGATAAGAGCCTGGCCTATATCATCCATTTCATCAAGCCTATGGAATCACAGGCAAAAGGGGCCTTCACACTCGATGATGCCGGTAATGGTGAGACAAAGGTCACCTGGGCTTTTGAGTCTCAGTTTGGCTTTCTTAGCAGGGCATTAATGTTGTTTTACGATATGGAGAAGATGATCGGAAATGACTATGAAAATGGGCTGGCAAATCTCAAAGCCGTCTGTGAAAGCCCATCATCTGCAGGTGCAGCAGTACCGGTAGTGGCCAAGGCCAACTGGACCACGAAGACTTACGTGGCCTATCGCACCCAGACTACCTTTGATGGCATATCTGATGTCTTTATGAAGTGGATGCCTAAGGTATATGAGTATGTGCAGGAGAACAAGATGGAAATCGACGGGCCTGTAGTAGGCATCTACTACACATGGGACACTGAGAAGAAGACCACCGACATGGCTGTAGGCATCCCGGTCAGGAAGGCTGATAAGGTAAGCGGCGACTTCAAGCTGCTGACTGTAGATGCATCTGAGGGAGTAGTATCAGACTACTACGGCGCGTATGACAAGATGGGCCCAGCACATGAGAACCTCCAGAAGTTCATCAAAGACCATAACCTAAAGAAGAAGGCACCGGTGATAGAGGAGTATGTGACCGATCCGGGCACTGAGAAGGATACCAGCAAGATACTGACCAGGATCTACTACTTCACAGAGTGATCACTCCATGTGTGGATCGTATACGTACTCACCTTTAGTATTGGTGAAGATCAGTCTGGATACTACCATCAGCAGGATCAGTGCGCATGCTACACCTAGTACGAAGTAAGGATTGGTGTAGATATGAGCGGATGGTATGGTTTCAATTACATCTTCCATGGTGCCGGGGGTTTATACTGCAATATTACGTACTGATCAGCTCCCATGTTACATAAACAACTGACAACTATGTGGTGTTGTGTTGGCTTTTGGGTACAGGATAGGCTTAGTCTTCTTCTTCTTTCTCCTTTACGTCCTTTTTGATCTTGCGGCTCTGGCGGTCGGCCTTATCGTCTTTGCCAAACTTGAAGACAGCGCCCAGTTTAGCATAGCGCACCTCGCGGCGGCGGCTGGAGCTCTGTATGA
>JADMIO011432854.1_pt1 | contig 12905 bp, 12 predicted proteins | sample 8958161 | NCBI WGS metagenome assembly JADMIO01 (sample SAMN16585339, study PRJNA669376) | soil metagenome | isolation source: Crop rotation soil | place: USA: Cullars Rotation, Alabama | collected 2011 | reverse complement strand
CCGCCGCGTCCTCCCAGTCCGAGGACACCCCGCCGCCCGCCGAGGCGACGGAGAAGCCCAAGAAGCCCGCGCGCAAGCCGCGCGCCAAGAAGGCCGCCGACAAGAAGACCCAGGAGAAGGCATGAGCATCTCAGCTGCGCAGGTCAAGGAGCTGCGCGACAAGACCGGCGCCGGGATGATGGACTGCAAGAAGGCGCTCGAGGAGACCGGCGGCGACGTCGACGCCGCCGTCGAGCTGCTGCGCGTCCGCCTCGGCGACAAGGCGCTGAAGATGGGCGGCCGCGAGGCCACCGAGGGCACGGTCCAGTCCTACATCCACACCAACGGCAAGACCGGCGTGCTGGTCGAGGTCGACTGCAACACCGACTTCGTGGCCCGCAACGACGACTTCATCGCGTTCGCGCGCGACGTCGCGCTGCACATCGCCGCCGTGCCGACGGTCCAGTACGTCTCCGAGGAGGAGATCCCCGAGGAAGCCCGGCAGGCCGAGCTGCGCGTGTTCGAGCAGCAGGCCGCCGACAAGCCCGAGAACGTGCGCAGCAAGATCGCCGAGGGCAAGCTGAAGAAGTGGATGGAGGAGGTCGTCCTGCTCCACCAGCCGCACGTCAACGGCGACAAGCACGACGGCAAGACGATCGAGCAGATCCGCGCCGAGCTGTCCGGCACCACCGGCGAGAACGTCGTCATCCGGCGCTTCTCGAAGTTCGTGGTCGGGGCGTGACGCAGCCCGCCTTCGGGCGAATCCTGCTGAAGCTGTCGGGGGAGGCGCTGATGGGCGACCTCCCCTACGGCACCGACCGCGCCCGCGTCGACGCGATCGCGCGCGAGATCCGCGAGGTCCACGACCGCGGCGTCGAGATCGCGATCGTGGTCGGCGCCGGCAACATCTACCGCGGGCTCGAGGGCGCCGCCGCGGGCATGGAGCGCGCCACCGCCGACTACATGGGCATGCTCGCCACCGTGCTCAACGCGCTGACGCTGCAGGACGCGCTCGAGCACGAGGGCGTCCACACGCGCGTGCAGTCGGCGATCACCGTCGCCGAGGTGGCCGAGCCCTACATCCGCCGCCGCGCGATCCGCCACCTCGAGAAGGACCGGATCGTCATCTTCGCGGCCGGCACCGGCAACCCGTTCTTCACCACCGACACCGCCGCCGCGCTGCGCGCGCACGAGATCGACGCCGAGATCCTGCTGATGGCCAAGAACGGGGTGCAGGGCGTCTACACCGCCGACCCCAACGCCACCAGCGACGCCGAGTTCCTGCCCGAGATCACCCATCGCGAGGCGCTCGAGCGCGGGCTGAAGGTCATGGACTCGACCGCGCTCTCGCTGTGCATGGACAACCACATGCCGATCGTCGTCTTCGACATGAACACCGTGGGCAACATCGATCGGATAATTTCCGGCGAGCGAGTGGGGACCTTGGTGAAGACGTGAGCCTCATTGACGATCTGCTGCAGGACGCGAGCGAGCACATGGCGAAGTCCGTGGAGGCGACGCGCGGCAAGTTCGGATCGATCCGCACCGGCCGCGCCAGCACCGCGCTGCTCGACCGCATCAACGTCGACTACTACGGCACGCAGACCCCGCTCAAGCAGCTCGCGACGCTCAGCGCGCCCGAGGCGCGTTTGCTGACGGTCCAGCCCTACGACAAGAGCTCGATCAAGTCGATCGAACGGGCGATCCTCGAGTCCGACATCGGGCTCACGCCCAACAACGACGGGCAGATCATCCGCCTGCAGGTGCCCGAGCTGACCGAGGAGCGGCGCAAGCAGCTCGTCAAGGTCGTGCGCGGGATCGCGGAGGAGGGGCGCGTGGCGATTCGCAACATCCGCCGCGACGTCATGCACGACCTGCGCGAGCTCCGCGACGCCGGCGAGGCCGGCTCGGACGACGAGCACCGCGCCGAGGACGCCCTCCAGAAGCTCACCGACCAGAAGGTGAGCGAGCTCGAGGCGATCCTCAAGGGCAAGGAAGAAGAGATCCTCGAGGTGTGACACCCCGGGGCGCCTCCTACGTCGCGATCATCACCGACGGGAACGGGCGCTGGGCGGCGCAGCGCGGGCTGCACGTCGCCGAGGGCCACCGCGCCGGCGCCGACACGGTCAAGGCGCGGCTCAAGGACGCGGTCGACCTCGGGATCGAGGAGCTGACCGTGTACTCGTTCTCGACCGAGAACTGGTCGCGCTCCGACGAGGAGGTCGCGGGGCTGATGGCGATGTTCTCGGAGCGGATCCTGGGGGAGACCCCGGAGCTCGACGACGAGGGCGTGCGCATGCGCTTCATCGGCCGCCGCGAGGGCGTGGCGGAGCCGCTGCTCGAGCAGATGCGCTGGGCGGAGGAGACGACCGCCGCCAACGATCGCATCACGCTGTTCGTCGCGTTCAACTACGGCGGGCGCGCGGAGATCCTCGACGCCGCGCGCAGCTTCCAGGGCACCACCGAGGAGGAGTTCCGCGCGCACCTCTACGCGCCCGACATGCACGACCCGGACCTGATCATCCGCACGAGCGGCGAGCAGCGGCTCTCGAACTACCTGATGTGGCAGTCCGCGTACTCGGAGCTGCACTTCACCGAGGTGCTGTGGCCTGACTTCTCGCGCGCGGACCTGGAGTCCGCGCTGGCCGAGTTCGACGCCCGCAAGCGGCGCTTCGGGGGGCGCTGAGTGGCTGCCGGCCGCCGCCCGCCGCCGCGGCGCCCACCCCGGCGCGGCGCCTCGGACCTGACGAGCCGCATCATCGTCGCGATCCCGGCGATCGCGTTCGCGATCACGATCATCTACTTCGGCGACGCGACCTTCGCGCTCGGGGCGCTCGCGCTCGGGCTCGTGATGATCCACGAGCTGTTCACGATGTTCGAGCGCCTGCGCCCGGTGCGGCTGGCGGGCTTCCTCGGCGTCAGCGGCATGGTCGCGGGCGCGGCCCTCGGCGACGAGCGCGACGTGCTGCTGGCGATGGTGGCCTTCCTGCCCGTCCTCTACTTCCTGACCGTGGCGAGCCCGCTGCAGGAGCGGATCTCGCTCAGCATGGCGGCGACGACGTTCGGCGTGTACTGGATCGGGCTCGGGCTGGCCCACGCCGTGCTGCTGCGCGACCTCGAGCACGGCGGCGCGCTGGTCTTCATGGTGCTGCTGGGCACGTTCCTGGGCGACACCGGCGCCTACCTCGGCGGGCGGGCGTTCGGCACGCGGCGGCTCGCGCCGCGGGTGTCGCCGAACAAGACGTGGGAGGGGCTCGCCATCGGCGTGGTCGTCGCCACCGGGTCGGTCTGGTACGCCAGCCGCACCTACGACGGCAACTGGATCACGGGCACCGAGGGGCTGCTGCTGGGGCTCGCGGTGGCGTTCGCGGCGCCGATCGGCGACCTGTTCGAGTCGCTGATCAAGCGCGACGTGGGTACAAAGGACACCGGTGGGCTGTTCGGGGTCCACGGCGGGGCGCTCGATCGCCTCGACGCGGCGATGTTCAGCCTGATCGCGGGATATCACGTATGGCTGGCGACGGTGACCTGACCGAGCAGCAGCGGCGCGATCGCCAGATGATCGAGCTGCTCAACGAGCTGCGGATCGCGCTCCCCGGCGTGCAGATCCTGTTCGCGTTCCTGCTCACCGTCCCGTTCACCCAGCGCTTCCCGGACCTCACCTCGTTCGAGCGCGACGTCTTCTACGTGACGCTGCTCGCCACCGTGCTCTCCACGGCCTGCCTGATCGCGCCGTCGGCGGCGCACCGGCTGCGCTTCCACCGGGGCGACCGCGAGTGGCTCGTCGAGTCGGCCAACACGCTGCTGATCGCCGGCCTCGCCTTCCTGGCGGTGGCGATCGGCGCCGCCTTCCTCCTCATCACCGACCTGCTGTTCGACGGCACCCGGGTGTGGATCTACTCGGTGATCGTGTGGGTCGTCATCGTGGCGCTGTGGTTCGTGCGCCCGCTGCGCCGGCACCTATAGATCGTCCACCGATGTATCGTCTCCCGATCTATGGAGATGCGGGAGCCGACGTACTTCCTGCTGGCGGGCCTGCTCGACGGGCCGCGCCACGGCTACGCGATCGCGCAGCTCGCCCGTGAGCTGTCCGGCGGCCGCGTCGCGCTGACGGCGGGCACGCTCTACGGCGCGCTGGAGCGGCTGAGCGAGCAAGGGCTCGTCAGCGCGGTCGAGGAGCTGCGGGTGAGCGGCCGCAAGCGGCGCGTGTACGAGCTGACCGGGGCGGGCCGGGCACAGCTCGCGCAGGAGGCGGAGCGGCTGCGCCAGGCCGCCGACGTGGTGACCGTGCGGCTGCTGGCCGGCTCCGAGGGGCAGGCGGAAGTCGACCGCGTGGCGGCAGAGGTCGCCCGGCGGACCGAGGAGCGCCTGGGGCAGCGGTGAGCGGGCCGGTCCGGGCGCTCGCGGGCGCCCAGGTGATCTCGTCGCTCGGCTCGCTGATGACCGTGGTCGCATTGCCGTGGTTCGTGCTCGAGACGTCGGGCTCGGCCACGCGCATGAGCGTGGTGCTGGCCGCCGAGTCGGCGCCGCTCTTCCTGCTCGCCGCGCCGAGCGCGCGGCTCGTGGCGCGCCACGGGCCGTGGCGGGCGCTGGTGGCCTGCGACGCGTGGTGGGCGGTGGCGGCGGCGTCGATCCCGCTGCTGCACGCGCGCGGGCTGCTCTCGTTCCCGCTGCTCGTCGCGCTGGCGTTCTGCAGCGGCGTGCCGTGGGCGGCCGCGTCGGGATCGCAGCTCGCGATGGTCAGCGGCCTGCTCGGCGAGGACGTGCGGCGGGTCGCCGAGGTCAGCGCCGTCCTGCAGACCCTCACCCGGCTGACGTACTTCCTCGGCCCGGTGCTGGGCGGCGTGGCGCTGGCCGCGTTCGGGGCGCCGGCCGTGCTGTGGATCGACGCCGGCACGTTCGTGGTGTCGCTGCTCCTCATCGCCCTGCTCGTTCCGCCGGTGGCGGCCGCGGAGGGCGACGTGCGCCGGCCGCACGCGGGCTGGCGCTTCCTCCGCGGCGACCGCTGGATGCGGCCCGTGACCGCCGCGCAGGCGCTCAGCCAGGGCGCCTACATGGCGATGACCGCGGCGATCCCGGTGCTCGCGTTCTCCGCCTACGGCCGCGACGCCGCGCTGGCCGGGACGCTGCTGGGCCTGTGGGGCGGCGGGGCGATGCTCGGCAGCCTGCTCGCGCTGCGGCTGGTGCGCCGCGCGAGCCTGGAGCAGCTCGGGCGGCTTGCCTGGATCTGCCAGGCGCTGCCGCTGTGGGCGCTGGTCGTGAGCCTCTCGCCGTGGGTCGCCGCCGTCGCGCTCGCGCTGTCCGGCCTCGCCAACGGCGTCCGCGTCCCGCCGATCGCCGCGCTCACGCTGCAGCGCGTGCCGGCCCGCATCCGCGCGGAGACGCTGACCGTCGCGAGCTCGCTCGTGCTCGGCAGCGGCTTCCTCGCGCTGCTGGCCGCCGGGCCCGCGCTCGAGCATGGCGATCCAGCGCTCGCGTGGGCGGGCATCGCCGCCGCCCAGACCGTGGCGGCCGCCCTGTTCGCGCGCGCCGCCGGGCTGAGCTACCGGTTACCGGCGCTGCCATCATGGATCGTCCGATGAAACGCCTGCTCATCCTCGGCGCTACCGGCTCGATCGGCCTCCAGGCGCTCGACGTCGTCTCCCGTGCGGGGGACGAGTTCGAGCTCGTCGGCCTGTCCGCGGAGCGCTCGCACGAGCGGCTCGTCGAGCTCGCCGCCGAGCACGGCGTCGAGCGGATCGCGCTCGGCGACGCGGACGCCGCCGCGCGCGCCGCCGAGGCGTGGACGCAGGGCGAGGTGCTGGCCGGCCCCGAGGGGCTCGTGCGGCTGGTCGCCGAGTCCGGCGCCGACCTCGTGCTCAACGCGATCGTCGGCTCGGCCGGGCTCGGACCCACCGTGGTGGCGCTGACCGAGGGCATCGACGTCGCGCTCGCCAACAAGGAGTCGCTGGTCGTCGGCGGCGACCTGGTGATGCCGCTCGCCGAGGCGACGGGCGCCCAGCTGATCCCGGTCGACTCCGAGCACTCCGCCCTGCACCAGCTGATCGCCGGCGAGGCCGCGGGCGCGGTCGACAAGCTCGTCATCACCGCCAGCGGCGGCCCGTTCCGCGGCCGCGCGCGCGCCGAGCTCGAGGACGTCAGCGTCGAGGACGCGCTCCAGCACCCGACCTGGGCGATGGGCGGCAAGATCACCATCGACTCGGCGACGCTCATGAACAAGGGCCTCGAGGTGATCGAGGCGCACCACCTGTTCGGCACGCCCTACGACCGCATCGAGGTCGTCGTGCACCCGCAGTCGATCGTCCACGGGCTGGTGCAGCTGTGCGACGGCGCGTCGCTCGCCCACCTCGGCAACCCCGACATGCGCGTGCCGATCGCCTACGCGCTGCACTACCCCGAGCGGGTCGACGTCCCGGTGCCGCAGCTCGACCTCGCCCAGGTCGGCGCGCTCACCTTCGAGGCGCCGGACCTCGACGCGTTCCCGGCGCTCGGGCTCGCGTTCGCCGCGGCGCGGGCGGGCGGCACCGCCCCGTGCGTGCTCAACGCCGCGAACGAGGTCGCCGTCCACGCGTTCCTCGGCGAGCGGCTCGGCTTCATGGGCATCCCGGCGGTGATCGAGGGCACGCTCGAGCGCCTGCCGGCGCGCACCGTGCACTCGTTCGAGTCGCTCTACGAGGCCGACGCCGAGGCACGCCGGATCGCCGGCGAGCTGGTCGCCCAGGAGGCGCTCGCGTGAGCTGGATCCTCGCCTTCGCCGGCTTCGCCGTGCTGATCATCCTCCACGAGCTCGGCCACTTCGCCGCCGCCAAGGCCGTCGGCATGCGCGTCGAGCGCTTCTCGCTGTTCTTCGGCCGCACGCCGCTGCGCTGGCAGCGCGGGGAGACCGAGTACGGCGTCGGCTGGCTGCCGCTCGGCGGCTTCGTGAAGATCACCGGCATGAACCCGGCGGAAGAGATCCCGCCGGAGGCCGCCCACCGCGCCTACTACCGCCAGCCGGTGTGGAAGCGGATCGCGGTGATCCTCGCCGGGCCGATGGTCAACATCGTGCTCGCGTTCCTCATCCTCGCCGGGCTCTACTGGGCGACGATCGGCGACCCGCGCGAGGCGCAGACCACCAACCGCATCGAGACCGTCACGAAGGGCTCGCCGGCCGCCGGCGTCCTCCAGCCCGGCGACCGCCTCGTCGCCGTCGACGGCAAGACCGGCGATCCGGACAAGCTGCGCGAGCTGATCGCCTCGCACAAGTGCGCCGGCGAGCAGAAGGACGGGTGCCGGGCCGCCGAGCCGGCCGAGCTGGTCGTCGAGCGCCGCGGCGAGAAGGTGACCGTGGAGGCGAGCCCCGAGTACAACGCCGAGGCCGAGCGGCCGCTGGTCGGCTTCGCGTTCGCCTCGACCGAGCCGCCGCCGGTCGGGCCGCTCACCGCCGCCGAGCTGAGCGGCCGCGCGATGTGGAACTTCACCACCACGACGGTCAGCACGATCGCCCAGATCTTCAAGCCCGAGAAGCGCGAGCAGATCTCCGGCGTGGTCGGCTCCTACGAGGTCACGCGACAGAGCATCGAGGTCGGCCCGGAGGAGGCGCTGTTCCTGCTCGCGGTCATCTCGCTGTCGCTCGGGGTCATCAACCTGTTCCCGTTCCTGCCGCTCGACGGCGGCCACATCTTCTGGGCCGTGGCCGAGAAGGTGCGCGGGCGGGCGATCCCCTTCAGCGTGATGGAGCGGGCCGGATTCGTGGGCTTCGCGCTCGTGATCATGCTGTTCGTCATCGGCTTCACCAACGACATCGGGAGACTGACGGGCGAGGGATTCGGGGTCAGGTAGGGTCGGCCGCATGGCCACCACTGCAGCCCCCGTCTCACGCCGCGCGCTGCAGGCGCGCTCGATCGCCGAAGCCTTCCGCATCACCGCCGAGGACTTCCCGGACCGGGTCGCGGTCCGCACCAAGGACGACTCGACCACGTTCACCTGGGGCGAGCTCCGCGAGCGCGTCGACGCGCTGGCCGGCGGGCTCGCCAAGCTCGGCGTCGAGCGCGGCGACACCGTCGCGCTGATGATCTCCAACCGCCCGGAGTTCCATCTCGCCGACCTCGCGGTGATGACGCTCGGCGCCGTGCCGTACTCGATCTACCTGACCTCCTCGGCGGAGCAGGTCGAGTACGTGATCGGCGACGCGGGCTCGACGGTGGCGATCGTCGAGGATGCCTTCCTGCCGGTGCTGCCGGAGCTCGAGACGGTGATCGTGCTCGAGGGCGGGGGAGAGGGGACGCTCAGCCTCGCCGACGTGGAGGGCTCGAACCCGGACTTCGACGTCGAGGGCGCGTGGCGCGCGGTCGAGCCCGACGACCTGCTCACGCTGATCTACACGTCGGGCACGACGGGGCCGCCCAAGGGCGTCCAGCTCGTCCACCGCAACCTGCTGGCGGCGGTCGAGAGCATCGAGCAGATGATCCAGTTCCCCGACGGGGCGAAGGTCATCTCGTGGCTGCCGTCGGCGCACATCGCCGAGCGCGCCGCGCACCACTACCTGCCGATCGTCTACGCGATGACGATCACCTCGTGCGACAACCCGCGCGAGGTCGTCTCCTACCTGCCGCTGGTCAAGCCGACGTGGTTCTTCGCGGTGCCGCGGATCTGGGAGAAGCTCAAGTCCGGGCTCGAGGCGATGCTGGCCTCGCAGCCCGATGAGCAGCGCGCGCCCGCCGAGGCGGCGCTGAAGGCGGCGATCCAGAAGGTCGAGCTGGAGCAGGCGGGGCAGCCGGTGCCCGAGGAGCTGGCCGCCGCGGTGGCCGAGGCGGACGCGAAGATGTTCTCCGGGCTGCGGCAGATGCTCGGGCTCGACGAGGTGGAGGCGGTCAACGTGGGCGCCGCCCCGACGCCGCGCGACGTGCTCGTGTTCTTCCACGCCATCGGGATCGAGGTCGCCGAGCTGTGGGGGATGTCCGAGACGTGCGGCTCCGGATGCTGCAATCCGCCCGGAAAGGTCCGCATCGGGACAGTCGGGCCGCCGGCGCCGGGTGTCGAGATCAAGCTCGGCGAGGACGGCGAGGTGCTCATGAAGTCGGAGGTGGTGATGACCGGCTACCGCAACCTCCCCGACCAGACCGCCGAGGCGCTCGACGCCGACGGCTGGCTGCACACCGGCGACATCGGCGAGTTCGACGAGGAGGGCTACCTCAAGATCGTCGACCGCAAGAAGGAGCTGATCATCTCGGCGGCCGGGAAGAACATGTCGCCGGCCAACATCGAGTCGAACCTCAAGGGCGCGTCACCGTTGATCGGCCAGGCGTGCTGCATCGGCGACGCGCGCCCCTACAACACGGCGCTGATCGTGCTCGACGCCGACTTCGCGCCCGGGTGGGCGGCCAAGCAGGGGCGCGAGGGCGCGTCGCTGGAGGAGCTGGCCACCGACGACGCGATGATCGCGGCGGTGCAGCAGGGCGTCGACGCCGCGAACGCCAAGCTGTCGCGCGTCGAGCAGATCAAGAAGTTCACGATCGTGCGCGGCGACTGGCTGCCCGGGGGCGACGAGATCACCCCCACGATGAAGCTCAAGCGCAAGCCGATCGCCGAGAAGTACACGGACGAGATCGAGGCCATGTACCAGAACTGATGGGTCTTGCTTTTCTCGCTTCTAGCGGTTTAGGGTCGCCCGCATGGCACGGACGCGTATACGACTTCTCGTCGCCGGTGTGGCGACGACCGCGGCGCTCGCCGCCCCCACCACGGCTTCGGCCGTCACCTGCGATGGGCTGCAGGAAGCACTGAACGAGGCAGAGCTCCACGAGGTCGTCACCCTCGACGAGGGGCAGGTCTGCAGCTCGCACTACGACCTGCCGTCGCAGTCGATCACGCTCCAGGGCGGCGGGAGCGGCGCGACGCTCACCGGCCAGTCCAAGGGCAACTTCCAGATCCTGTCCGGCACTGACGTCCGCGACACCACGATCAGCAACCTGACGTTCGTCGACGGCGAGAACTTCAGCGGCGGCGCGATCCGCCTGTTCGGCGACAGCCCGGCGATCATCGAGAACAACACGTTCGTCGGCAACCAGGCCGACGACGGCGACGGCGGCGCGATCCAGATGGTCCTCGACCAGAACAACCTGGACAAGGCCCGCGGCGACGCCCTGCCGATCATCATTCGCGACAACGACTTCGGCAGCGAGGGCGAGAACACCTCTATCAACCGGGGCGGCGCGGTGTTCGTGAGCGCGTTCTTCCGCGACCTCGTGGTCCAGGACAACGTGTTCGAGGGCAACGAGGCCGACAGCGGCGGCGGCCTGTACGTCGACGCGGCCAGGTCGCTGACGCTCGACGGCAACGACTTCATCGACAACAAGGCCGAGAGCTCGGGCGGCGGCGCGTTCGTCACCAACACCTGCTCGATCGAGGTCACCGACAACGTCTTCGAGTCCAACGAGCTGGCCTCCCGGTCCATGTCCGGCGGCGGTCTCCACGCCGATCCGGGCCAGGGCTGCTTCGGCGGCGAGCAGGGTCCGGTGCGCGGCGGCCAGGCGATCGAGCCGGTCGTCCAGTCGGGCAACCTCTTCAACGGGAACACGCTCGTCGGCGACGCCAACAGCTCCGGCGCCGGCGGCGGCGAGGCCGTGATCGGCTTCCCGGTCCACTCGACCGACGATCGCTTCGTCGACAACATCATCCAGGTCGGCAACCAGGCGACCGGCGGCGGCTTCGCCCAGATCGCCTTCGGCGGCGAGGCGTTCGTGGCGCGCAACCTCGTCGCGACCGGCAACGTCGCGGACGCGACGGTGACGTCGGTGCCGAGCCGCAGCGAGGTCCCGGAGGACGAGAGCCGCGGTGGCGGCCTGTTCTTCAACGGCCGCGCGAACGAGTTCCGCATCGAGGACTCGACGATCGTCAAGAACCAGGCGGTCACCGGGCCGGGCATCGACGGCCCGACGTTCCTCGACACCGCCAAGCCGCGCGGCGCGGCGAACTTCAACGCGCTCGTGCTGCAGAACTCGATCGTGTTCGGCAACGTCAGCGCGAACTCGGACGACATCACCGGGTTCACCTCGCGTGACATCTCGTTCTCCGACACCTGCTCGGAGGGCGCGCCGGCCACCGGCGAGGGCAACCTGTGCGTCGAGCCGGGCCTCGTCGGCGGCAGCCAGCCCGGCACCGTGAACCAGACGGCCAACAGCCCGACGGTCAACAAGGGCGACGGGACGCTGGTCGACAGCGACCTCGCCAACGACTACGCGACCGACGCGCGCATCATCGGCGCGAACGTCGACATGGGCGCCGACGAGTTCAAGCCGGCGCCGGTCGTCGAGCCGGAGCCGGAGCCTGAGCCCGGAGCGAGCCCGCAGCCGACGCCGCCGGCCGCCGGCGGGGTCGCGGGCGTGCAGCAGAAGTCGTGCAAGTCCAAGCGCTCGTTCCGCATCCGGCTGCGGATCCCGAAGGGCAAGAAGGCGATCTCCGCCACCGTGCGCGTGAACGGCAAGAAGGTCAAGGTCGTGCGCGGCAAGCGCCTGCGGGCGCCGGTGCGGCTGCGCGGGCTGCCGAAGGGCAAGGTCCGGGTCCGCATCACGATCCGGCTTGCCAACGGGAGGAAGATCTCGGGTGTGCGCACCTACCACACCTGCGTCCCGAAGCTCCCGGGTGACGGTCCGCCGAAGGTCTAGCGCGCTGGTCCTCGCGCTCGCGGCGCTCGCCGCGAGCGCGAGCCCGGCCGTCGCGGCCGGGGAGCCGGACCTGGTGATCAAGCTGCCCGGCGAGCCGGGGGCCGGTCACGTGGCGCCCGTGTTCGTCGATGCGTACGAGGTGCCGGGCAAGCTGCTGTACCGCTTCGACGCGATCATCGCCAACGAGGGCGGGACGCTCGATCTGTTCCGCACCGACGCCGGCGTCGGGCAGAAGATCTGGCCGGGCGGCGTGCCCCCGGCCGGCGAGGAGCCGCGGCCGGACGAGATCCCTTCGGGCTACGTGAACCGGTCCGGCTTCGGCTCGTCCTTCTCGTATGCGTACGAGAAGACCCACGAGCACTTCCACTTCTCGTCGGCGGCGCGGTACTCGCTGCAGCCCGCGGGCGGCGCGGAGCGGGTGTCCGACAAGGTCGGCTTCTGCATGTTCGACTCCTACCAGCCCGGCCCGGGCAGCATGTTCGCCTACGGCGTGCAAGGCGCGAGCAACGAGACGTGGTGCGCGTTCAACGACCCGGACGCGACGACCGTGCGGATGGGGCTGTCGCCCGGCGGGGCGGACATCTACAGCGCCCAGCGCGAGCAGCAGTGGGTCGACATCACCGGCCTGCCGCCGGGCCCCGCCGCGGTGAAGGCGGAGGCCAACCCGCTGCGCTGCATCCTCGAGAGCGACACGGCGAACAACGACACGTCGGAGTCGCGCGCGATCCCGGGCGTCCGCGTGGCGGACGTGGCCGGCGGCACGTCGCTCGTGCTCTCGGGCACGGTGGTGGCGCCCGAGGTCCCGGCGCGGCGCAGCGGCGGCTGCGTGCCGGGCTCGACGCGCCAGTGCTACGTGTGGGCGGAGCCGGGCGGGCCGCTGAGCTTCCGCGTGGTGGACGAGCCCGCGCACGGCACGGTCGCGCTCGCGCCGGGCGCCGACGGCCTGCACGCGGCCGCGACCTACACGCCGGATCCGGGCTTCGCGGGCGAGGACACGTTCACCTACGCGGCCACCGACGCGCGGGGGCTGGCGTCGCGGCCCGCGACCGCGCGGGTCACCGTGCCCGCTGCGCAGGCCGCGGCGCCGCCGCCGCCCGCGGCGGTCACGGCGCGCCTCTCCCAGGTGCGGGTGGTCAAGCGGCGCGGGCGCTACCGGGTCGAGCTGCGGGTCAGCGGGCCGGCGCGCCTGTCGGCGCGGCTGGAGCGGCGGCGCGGCAAGCGCAAGCGGACATTCCGCCTGCGCGCGCGGCAGGTCGGCGCCGGGCCGGAGCGGATGGCCAT
>JADMIO012763424.1_pt1 | contig 12906 bp, 14 predicted proteins | sample 8958161 | NCBI WGS metagenome assembly JADMIO01 (sample SAMN16585339, study PRJNA669376) | soil metagenome | isolation source: Crop rotation soil | place: USA: Cullars Rotation, Alabama | collected 2011 | reverse complement strand
TCTTGGCAGCGGCGGTTTTCTTCTGAGTTTTCTCAGCGACCTTCGGCTTTTCGGCTTCGATCGGCGGCATGGTCACCATCACGACGCGGGACGTTCCGAACTCCTTTTTGAGTTTTTCAAAGGCTCCAAATCGCGCCGCGATTGGTAAGCCGATCGCGTGAACGACCAGCGAAATCACGAGGATTCGCATGAGGAGCGGATTGCCTTTGCGTCGACGTCTTTCCCCTTACTTTCGATTGGTGGCGAATCCGAAGTTCTGAACTCCGGCTTTTCGAGCCTCATCCATCACTGCGACAACGCTGCCATAGGGCACTCGCTCGTCGGAATTCAGGGTCACGAGGGTGGTCTTGCCGACTCCGATTGCCTTGAGTCCGTCGCCCAGCTTATCGATGGTCGTTTTTCCCATGTTCAAGTACACGCTGCCGTCCGGAAGTAGGGTCACGGTTACCGTTTGCGAACGCTGATCCTTGCCGGTGCTTGCCTTGGGAAGCGCAACCGGGAGGCCATTTTGAACTGCCATCGCGAGGCTGGCGACCATGAAGAAGAATAAGAGGAACATCATCACGTCGATCATCGGGATGACCACGATTTCGGGTTCCTCGGCGGCTTTCCGCCGACCGACCTTGACGCGGCGCCTCATTCGATTCGTCCGGTCATATAGTTGACGAGCTCGGCGCCGTAGTACTCGATGTCCTCGGTTGTCTTGCGGACGAGGTTTGCGAAGTAGTTGTAGGCGATGAATCCGACCACGGCGAGCGTGATACCGGTGGCGGTCGAGACAAGGGCTTCCGAGATACCGCCAAGCACCTGGGTCGGATTGCTCAAGCCCGTTTTGCCTTTCCTGAAAGCTGGTGATCATTCCCGCGATCGTTCCAAGCAGACCCAGCAAAGGGCCGATGTTGACGATGGTCTTGATGATCGGAAGGTTGGCTTCCAGTGTCGGCAATTCATTGGCGGCTTCGAGTTCCATTGCCATTTCCATGGCGTCCGCGGTTCGATTGGAATTCTTGAGGCCGCGGGCAAACACTTTGCCGATGATTCCGTTGCCCTGAGCGAGGGAAATTGCATTGGTGGGATCGCCGCCTGGAGTGAAAGCTCCCTGAACATCTTCGAGCAAGCCTTCCGGATCGGTCGAGGCTTTTCGTAGCGTCACCGCTCGCTCGACAATCAGCGCCAGAAGGAGCACAGAGCAAAAGATGAGCGGATACATCATGAATCCACCCTTCTGAATAAAATCGACTACCGATCCCACAGACGACACAATACCCTAGCGGGGTAGTGGTACGCGTTAGTCTGCCCAGTTTCGTACGATTTCGCGCACAAGGGCTCCCGATTCGGTAAGCGCGCTGGCTGGCCAGCCTCCAGTCGCGGACGAGCCTGGCTTGACGATCGAAGCTGATTCGGCCTTGTCGGCAACCGACCAGTTGCAATGCGAGATCTGATTCTTCTTAATCCACTCCATCCATTCTTTGGTTGAGGCGGGATCGAAACCGCCGTTGCCGCTGGCGTCGCAGGTTCCCCACTCCGAGACGAACAGAGCAACGCCTTTGGAAAGGGCTTCATCAGCGCGGTCCCGTAACCATTTCTTGTGGGTTCCGGCATAGAAATGAAGCGTGTATGCGACGTTTTTGTCCTTGATGGGATCGGCGGCGGCTTCGTGGACATCCTGCGACCAATGCGGCGATCCGACGAGGATCAGATTGTCGGGGTCGATTGCGCGGATGGCTTTGATGACTCGCTCGGAATACGGTTTGACGTCGTCCTTCCACGAAACCTGGGTCGGCTCATTCCAAAGCTCGTAAACGACATTGGGCTCGTTGCCGTACTTGCGAGCCATTCCTTCGAAGAATGCTGTCGCCTGGGCTTCCTGCTTGTGAGCGTTGTGATCGTGCCAATCGATCAATACGTAGAGCCCTTCTTTGATTGCCGCGTCAATCACCGCGCTGACGCGTTTCGTCTCTTCGTCGGGGTGCTGAAGATAGCCATCCTGAGCGATACCGACTGCGACGCGGACAACTCCCGCCTTCCAATCGTTCTTGAGCCAGGTCACTACGTGAGGGTTGTAGAACTGAGGCATCCACTGGCTCCAGAAAAAGCTGTTTCCGGCAAGGCTGACCGGTTTTTCATCCTTGCCAACGATGCGATTTCCCTTGACCTGAAGCCGTCCATGCTGTGCGACGGGAGATTCGATCGGAGGAGTGGTGGGGGCTGTCATAGCCAAGAACGCTATCAACGCTGACATGTCCTACTATGACCCAAAAGTTTATCGTTAAATTAGGGACCGTTCTTTTACAACCAGGTAGAAGTTCACCAATGCCGCGGCGAGGTCTTGCGGTTCGGCTTCGAGGTTGTGGATGCCGGAAGAAGAGATCAACGCTTTGGCCGCAACGCGGTCACGCGTCAAAAGAGCAGCAGACGACTGAACGTACATCTCCTTAACACTCGTTAGCGGAGCGAGAAGGACATCATCGAGTCGGGGATCTTGGACTCTGGCGATGACGGTCAAGTGTTTTCGACCAAAGGGTCGAAATGCCGCCAGCAGTTCCTTTGCGCGATCCTCGTCTTCGAAGTCGGTAAAGATGACCATCAGCGACCGTCGGTTCCAGCGAGACGACAGGTAGGCAAAGGCAGCCTGAGGATCAGATTCAACCGGTTCGGGCTGCAAGTCGTCTTTCCTGATTGCGACCCTTGCGCGGAGGGATATAGCGACGCACCGTGTCTGAATAAACCAAGAGGCCGACCATATCACCGGCTACCGCCGCCGCATGAGTCAGCATCAAGAGCGCGTCGAGGACATGATCGAGCTTGGTAACGCCATCGACTTCGGCCAGCATGTGGCGACCGATATCGATGATGAGGAAGACACACTGGTTGCGCTCTTGCTCAAATTGGCGGACGACGAATTTTCCTCGCCGCGCCGATGCTTTCCAGTCGATCTTGCGGAAGTCGTCACCCTCGCCGTATTCGCGAAGCGACTCGAATTCCATGCCGATGCCGCGCGCTCGGGCTCGGCGAATTCCCATCTCCTTCAGTCGGCCCTGCTGTTTGAGAAGATCGAATTCTCGAAGGGCAAGCACGTTTGGATAGACCCGCACGTTCTCTTCGGTCGGGAGAAAAATGTCTTTGGCGACCAAGCCCATCGGGCACTCGACGCGCAGGTACGTGCCTCTAAACGAATCACCGCCTCGCTCTAGAGGCCGAAGCGTGTAGTTGAGCTCGACCAGGTTGCCCGGCTCGAGCATGACAGGAAACTCTTTGCGGGAAGCCTCGAAGAATGGGGGCGGCTCGTCACGCAGAAGTCCGCGGATTGGCTCAGAGCCGTCGTTCTCGACTTCAAGACGAATACGGTTTGTAGCTCGCACGGAGAGGACTGGGTCGTATTTGCGAACCAATCTTATTAGGTCGGTCTTGGGAGCCAGGTAATACGTGACAATCGCGACGACGACCAGCAGTCCGTCATAGATGAAAATCAACGGGTGAAAGCCGATGAGATAGGACAACGCAGCAATCGGAATGCCCAGCGCAAACAGCCACCAGAACCGCTTGGTTGGGATCATGCCTTGCCTCGCAGTACAATCTTCATTGGTGGATCACGACTTCGCCATTCTCAGTCCAGAGAAAGCAGTTCTCAGCTTTCGTCTCGCCGGCATCGGAAGCCGGATTTTGGCCCATATCGTGGACCTGTTGCTGGTTGGCGGACTTATCTACGTCTTGCTGATCGTCTCCGTGGTCGCTTCCGCACTTTTGGGGGCGCTGGCAGTTGCGATCATTCCGGTGCTGATGGTCTTCGTTCCGTTCCTCTATTTCATCCTGTTTGAGTGGCTGTGGAACGGTCAGACGATTGGCAAGAAAGCCTCAGGTTTGAGGGTTCAGATGGAGGATGGAACCGCTATCACGCTTCCAGCCGCGATCGCGCGAAACCTCCTGCGCGTCGCCGATTTTCTCCCTGTCCTCTATTTCGTCGGTTTCCTCTCAATCTTCACGAACGCGAAGTCACAACGAATCGGTGACATTGCCGGGCGCACGATTGTCATCCACAGTCCGCGACTTTCCCGAATACGATCGTCTCGATGGCTCCGCACTCGGTGGGATTTCATCCTTTCGAGTCGCAGGTTGGCGATTTGCGAGGAATGACGTTGGCCGAATACGACGCGCTTCGTCGCCTCTGCGACCGCTTTCCCGAGCTCGATCCCGAAGTCCAAACGTCGCTCTTGCAGGACGTCTGGGAGCCGATTGCCGAGCGTCGCAAGGTCGAGAAAGTTCCGAACGTTCACCCACTCTATCTAGCGGAAGCGACGGTAATGAAATATGGTCGCCAGCACGGGCTGATATGATCGCGAATAAGAGGCTGGACAGTTTGGGGAAGTTGTGTGGACAACCTGCCGAACGACCTATCTCGTTAAGGATTTGGGGATTGATGGGGGAGACTTCTCCGCTTTCCCACACAGTTATCAACACTTCTAAATCGTGCAAACTTGGACTTGGCAGACTCAAAGCAAATGGCCCTAGATTCGAATGCCAAATAGTTCCAATGAGTTTTCCCCATTAAGGCTTTCCCTAACAATAACCATAAGCATTAATGAGAGGAACAGAAATTAAGAGGGAGACTGGGGACATCTTGGCCGTCTCGTCTGTTTCGCTTCGAAGTTTTCGGAACTATGAAGACCTTGAGCTTCGTCTGGGAGAGCGGTTCAACGTTCTGACGGGTCGGAACGGACAAGGCAAGACGAATTTCCTGGAAGCGCTCTACTTTGTTTCGACGACTCGTTTACTGCGTGGTCAGCGAGACCAGGAAGCAATTCGAGACGGCGACCAACGAACGAACGTCACTCTCGAACTTGCCCCAACTGAAACTCTCCTGTCGATTTCGCTGGAACGCGGATTGCGAAAGAAAGGGCTGTTGAATGGAGTGAGCCTTCCGCGGGCTTCCGATCTCATCGGCCGTTCACCGTGCGTGAGCGTCAGCACGACTGACATGGAGATCGTTCGGGGCGAACCGTCTGAGCGCCGGCTGTTCCTGGACTTAGAGCTGAGTGCCTTGTTTCCGGCATATCTACGGCACTTCAGCCAATACAAACGAGCTCTGGAACAGCGAAATGCCGTGCTCAAGCAGGCCCGTGAGTTTCCGCAGCCAGACGAGCTTTACGAAACCTGGGAAGAGCACCTTGCCGAACACGGAGCCACGATCCGGAAAATGCGGCGCCAGTACATCGACGACCTCCGCCCTGGCATGGCAAGGCTGCATCAGCAGATGGGTGAGGGTGAACAGGTCGAGATCGGCTATGCGTCGAAGGACGATGCATGGTCGTCGGAAGACCTTCGGAATGGGTTGGCGTCGACCCGACACCTTGATATCGGGCGTGGTGTGACTCAACTTGGTCCTCATCGTGATGACATTCAGATCGAAGTGGTCGGCCGGGAGGCGAGGCTCTTCGGATCTCAAGGCCAGCAACGAACCGCCGTCATCGCACTCAAGCTTGCAAGTCTGGAAGTGGCGAGCCGAACGCTGGGAGCACCCCCACTGCTCTTGCTCGATGACATCCTGTCCGACCTAGATGAGCGTCGCCGAGCATTACTCATCGAAGTGGTGCTGGAAAACGCCGGGCAAGTGGTGTTGACGTGTACCGAAGCATCGGCGGCGGGGCCGAAGATTCTGGACCAGGCAAAAGTCTTTCGCGTGGAAAATGGAAGTATCTCGTGAAGAAGATCGACCGACTGGTGCGCCCCGCGATCAATAGCGAAGAATTGGTACGTCACGGTCGCGCACTGAAAATCCTGGAGCGATGGCCCGACATAGTGGGAGAAGGATTGGCGCGACGATCATGGCCGGACCGATTCACACGGGGAACGGTATGGGTTGCGGTGAGTGGGTCGGCTTGGGCACAGGAATTGCGATTGATGAAGGAAACCATTCTTGCGCGACTCAATGAAGAGTCGTCCAGTCTGTTGTTCTTGAATTTGCGCTGCGGAGTGCGAGAACTTCCCGAAGTCGCCAAGCTTTATGCTGAAGGACTTGTGCCCGAAGCCATGATTGTCGACGAGCCAAATGAAACGACTCTGGAACGAGACACCGAGCTTTCGATTCAGGAAATCGTGCAGCGGCGCCTTGAGAAGCGTCGCCGCGATCATTCGTAGTCAAAGGGTACTTCCCTGTATTCACGTACCGCGTTTATACTGGGTTACGGATGAAGCGGGAGTTTGCGGGACGGCCGTTGCTGGGGGTTCTTGGGTGCTTCATCGTTGGCCTCACCGCGGCAAGTCATCCTCTCAATTTGATCCTCCTGGTCATTCCGTTTTGGCTTTATGCAAGTCTCAATCTACGAATTGTCCTGGCGCTAACCTTTGCGATCGGAGCGTTTTTCGCACCGCAGCCCGCGGTTCTCGTGACCAAGTCGAAACCTTTCAACGGTGAGGCCGTCGTGATCTCGCCGCCAGCATTTCATGAAGATGCTGTGTCATTCGACGCTCGCGCGGCGGGGATGAGCTTTAGTGTGTTTGTTCAGGGACGGCCAAACCTGGCTTATGGCACGACCGTACATCTCGAGGGAACCCTGAAGCCACCGACGCAGGGTTCTGAGCTGTATCAAGCAACGAAAGGGATCTCGGGGAAGATGACCGCAAAGGTTTGCACCGTTACGCATCCGGCTCCGGCTCCCGTGCTGTTCCAGGCGGCCGAGAATTGGCGGGGATCGTTCATCGAGTTCGCTTACCAGGCCCTGCCGCCGCGAGAGGCGGCGCTTATCTCGGCACTTTGCTTTAACACGCAAAGCCTTGTCGACGACGACACGATGACGGAAATGCGACGAACGGGGACGGTTCACATCGTGTCGGTGAGCGGACTTCACGTCGTGATTTGTGCCGTTTCTTTGATGTTTGGGCTTTCGCTTCTTCCGGTGCCGCGAACCGCGCAGATTGTAATCCTGACCGTAATTCTCGCCTTCTACGCGCTTGCAACTGGACTTAATCCGCCAGTGATTCGGGCAATTTTCATGTCCATCGCGGGCTATTCCGCGTATGTCTTTGGCCGCGAGTCCGACATTTTGAGTTCGCTAGCCTTTGCGGCCATTCTTTATCTGATCTGGCAGCCGGCGACCGTCTATGGAATTGGGTTTCAGCTTTCATTTCTGACCGTCGCCAGCTTTGCGCTCTTCTTGAAGCCTAGTCGAGACGAGACGGACTCGATCCCGAAGCTTCTTTGGGCAAAGACAAAGGAGTTTGGCGTTGCCTCGCTCGTTGCAACACTGTTCACGGCACCGATCATCGGCTATTACTTCGGGCAAATTTCGATCATCTCAGTCGTCGCAAACGTTCTGATCGCTGCCGTGATGACTCCGCTTTTGGTCATCTCGATGGTCGCTCACCTCGTCGGCTGGATGTGGCCGGTTTCGACGATTGTCTTCGGTCAACTTGGTTGGCTTGAGATGATCCTCGATTTCACGAGCCGAACGCCAGTTGTCAATGTCCCGGAGTTCAACGCGTACTGGCTGCTTCCGATTTACGCTGCGCTTTTGCTAACTTGGAGGCCAAGTGTCCGCCAGCCGTAACATCCTGATTGTCGTTGGGCTCGGTGCGGTCGCAGGAGTTGGTTGGTTTCTCGGATCGCGGCCGGACGAATCGATCCAGTTGGTGTTTCTCGCGGTTGGACAGGGCGATTGTGCAATTCTGAAGCAGGGCAAGTCGGCGATCATGATTGATGCCGGTCCAACCGATTCGGCGGCCAACTTCACCATTCTTCCGGATCTGCGGATGCGAGGAATTACTGACCTCGAGACCATCTTCCTCTCTCACCCGGATGAGGATCACATCGCGGGGTTGGGCGTGATTCGTGAACGGTATCCAAACGTGAAGATTGCGATGTCGGAAGGATTTCGCGACGATCCAACGTTTCTCGCCAGGCTTTCCGGCTCGAACCCAGGGTCAGGTCGGCCACTTCGACGTCGATATCTTTTGTCCGCCGAAGACCGAGGTTAATAGCGACAACGACGGCTCTATGATTGTGAAGCTTTCGGATGGCGCGGCCTCGGTGGTGTTTTCTGGCGATGCCAGTGCCGAAGGTGAAGTCCAGGCGGCACCCGTATCAGATTGGTCCGCCGAAGTAATGCACGTCGGCCATCACGGCAGCAAGTCGTCCAGTTCGTTTACTTGGCTCGGTGAAGTCAAGCCGACCTATGCGGTGGTGAGCTGTGGCCGTGAGAATCGATACGGCCATCCGAATCAGGAAGCGGTTGACCGGATTGAGGAAGTTAATGCAAAGGTCCTTCGCACCGATCTTTCCGGCACGATCATCTTTACCGTTCGTGACGGGCGCTTCGTGCCGCAGAATTAGGTGATGACGTCGCTCGCTTCGACTCCGCGGCCTTGGATTCGCCGCCTGGATCATCTCATCTGCGAAGTGTCAGATATCGAAGAAGCGATGGAACTCTTCGTGAATCGCCTCGGCTTTCCAGTTGCCTGGCCGATCGGTCCGTTTTGGCCGAATGCCCTGACTTCGGGAGTTGCGCTTGGCGGATTCAATTTGGAGTTCGTCCAATCGCTCAGCGAACCCGTTACGGAGGCTCGCATCAAGACCCTTGTTTTCGAACCGATGGACTTGGCGTTAGCCCATAGCCGCTACGAGCAAATGGGATTTGGGATGGAATTGCGGGAGAAGTGGGAGCCCGATCCGGAGCTTCTGAAGCTGAGAGGATTTTCGAAGACCGACGATCCTCAGTTGATCTGCCGAAATCTTATTCCAACTGACAATTGCGCCATCGATTTCTTCCTATGCGACTATTCGCTGGAATTGAAGAAGCGGCTCAGTCCGATGAGTTTCGACATTCCGCCAATCGCCAAGATTGGACTCGCCGGTCCAAACTACCCTCAGGAGGTCGTGTTCATGAACACCCGCTTTCCTTTGTCGATAAAACGCGGTTTGCCGGAAATTGGGCACACCGAGGAAAAGAGCGACTTCGCCGAGGTCGTCAAGATATGGTCAGATCGAGGGCCGCTCGACTTCGGCGATTGGCCGGCTCGTTTCAAATTCGTCTAAGCCATGATTCCAATCGGGGATCTTCGCAGTCCAGCGAAAACCTTGCCGATATCTCGATTGCCGTGGTGCTCCAGAACCTCTGCGAGGACGTTTCGATAGTCCGTGGTGACCCGAAGGTCACCGACTTCGTCGAGCTGAGCATCGGCGAGGCCCGGCCACTTTCCGTAAACCTTCCCACCCTTTACCGCTCCGCCCATTGCAAACATCACTGAACCACGACCGTGGTCGGTTCCAAGGCTCTGATTCTCCCGGACGCGCCGACCGAATTCGGTTTGGACACTGAGTGTGATGTTCTTCATCGACGTTCCCATGTCCAGATGGAAGGCGGCAAGACAATCCCCAAGATCTTTGACCAGGCCGGTTAAGAGACCCGCGAGATTTTGTCCATAGTGGGTATCCCAGCCTTTCCCCCCTATGCCCGCTTTGATCAGCATCGCCACCTGCGAAAGGGCACGGCCAAGGTCGGATTCCGGATATTTGGCACCGTTTGCGGGAGCATAGTGGCTGACGTCGATTTTCTTAAGTGCCGTAAGAACCTCGAGCGTCTCGCGTCCCGCAACCGCGAACGGGTCTTTTTGAGTTCCGTAGAGATTGACCAGATGGGCATGCACCGCGTCATGGCGATCCTTTGGCACCCGCAGTTGATACTCGTCGATCGACCCGAGCGCGATCGCATCGGTCGCGCCGCGTAGCGCGTCTGGCATCGTGCGACTAATGGCCACTGCCCTTAATGGAGTCGATCGGTCGTTCGGAGTGTTGATCAGGTGGCGGGCAAGCCACCCGCTCGCGTCACCGTCCTTTCGGCCATCGAGGCCTCGCTCCATCGCGTTCATGGCTTCGAAGTGGCTTCGAGTCTGATCCTGTGAGCCGCAGGCGTGCACGATGCCGAGACTGCCTTCTTTGTAGAGCGGAAGGATTGGCGACAGCGCGGGGTTCAGTCCAAAAAATCCGTCGAGATCGAGGGCATCCGATTTGTCGATCCCAAGGGTCGGTCGCTTGGCGTGATACCCATCCTCTCCAACCGGCGCGACGATATTGAGCCCATCCGCGCCGCCGCGGAGGAAGATGCTGACGTAAACCTTGTCTGGGTTGGAATTGCCGACCGTCAGTTGGGCAAGCGCGGGCGACGCGGCGAGCCATCCAAGAGCGCCCGTCGTGACCGTGTTGATAAACCCTCTTCGGGAGATGACCGGACGCGTTCGAGGAGACTCGATCTCCTCGTGGCCTTCGCCATCGCAACTCCACCATTTGTTTAGCGCCATTGGAACTCCGGGCGGCTTAGGTAGAGCGCCGCCGTCTCTGCTGGATCGAAACCGTCGATCTTCGATCCGCCAAAAATCTCGTGAAGGTTGCCAGATTCGGTCCGATCTGATAGGTCCGCCAGATCAGTCGAGCTGCCGCCGACTTCGTTAGAAGTTAGCGCCAAGGCAAAATTCCAGCGGGCCAAAAGGGAGCCGGTCCACGGTTCAGCTCCGTCGGGGTAGCCGTCGGGCATGGGCCACTCGTAAACGGACTGGCCCATCGTGCGTAGGTGCTCCTGGAGTCCTTCACCAAAATCGCTGTCTGCGTTGGTCGCGCGGACGCTGCTGACCAAAAAGTCGATCGGTCGTTTTGCAACGGCCGGTCCTTCGAGGCATTCCTCGGAAAGCAACACCTGCCGGGTCATGGCCTTGATATCTCCGCTGGTTTTCTCGTACGTCGCTGCGACCTTGGGTCGCATGTCGGAATTCTCGTTTCCAAGGAAGTAGCGACACATCTTGCCGGCGATGAATGAGGCCGTACGAGGGTCTTTCGCAAGGATGTCGAGCACTTGCTCACCATCCTCGATGCCCCGACCGGCGGCAATCCGATGTCCTAAAACCTTCTTTTCTCTCTGGTCGTGCCGGTCCTCATAAAAGCGGAAATTTCCGCTACCGTACTGAAAACCGCGCTGGATCGAAGACTCGGGCACGAGCGACCAGCCCGTAAAACAACGCGCAACTTCGCGAATGTCTTCCTGTGTGTAGCCGGAATTGACTCCGAGCGTGTGAAGCTCCATCAACTCCCGGGCGTAGTTCTCGTTCGGAGCCTCTTTGCGACTGAATTGGTTGTCGAGATATGCGAGCATGGCGGGAGATTTTGCCGACGCAACCAGCATGTCGGGAAACTTGCCCAGCGCGTTCTTTCGAATGACCTCTCGTTCATCTCGTGCCTTGCGATAAGAAGCAAGGCCTTTGCGCGCGTAAATGTTGAAGTGATTGCTCCAAAAATCGACCATTCGCTCGAAGAGCTGGTTCTCGGAATAAGCCGCGCGAAGCAGGATCGCTTGATTGAACTGCCGGACCATGACATCTTCCGGGTAGTCGCGGAGTTCGCGACCGTCGACTTGCATGATGTCGAGGTGAAGCAATTGGGATTGAAGTCTCAGGTCCTCGCTGGCATTCGCATCAAGTTGCTTGTCGACCCATTTCTCCAAGCCAATGGCAGCAACCGTCGCGGGCTGCCCCGGCAGTGGTCCATAGGCCGCCCGATTCAAGATTCGCACTTCCCGCGCGACCTTTTCGGTTGGCGGAGCAATCGTTTCTGGCAGCTGGTTCTTTGGCAGCCGTCTGGCCACCTGAGCGCATCCCGCGAGCGCTCCGCCCGCGAGTGCGGCGCCGGCCAGTTTCAGTGCGGTTCTGCGGGATGTGGTCATGGCTTACACCGGATTCACGATCGGCGGAACGGATTCCTTCAGTCGCATCACCCGAAGTCCTGCACCGACGCCAAGGCACAGAATGATGGGTGTCATTAAGAACCAGCCAAGCACTGGAAAGATGCACGAGAGAACGACGAACATCGCTCCGCGCGACATCGCGCCGTAGGCGGATAGGCGAGTGTCCAGTTCGTGAATCCGTTCGCCAACAATCTGCACGAGTCCGGCCGAACCGGTGAAACTGATTGCGAAGAGACCGAGCAACATCACCGTACCAGCCAGCTTTGCTAACGGGAAAGGAAGCCCCGAAAGCACGAGTCCCGTGCCTCCAAACAGTAAGGTTGCGCCCAAGCCCATCAGAATCATTTTCACCGGCGACTTGATAATCAAGGCTTTTGCCGCACCGGTGCGACGGACGAAGAAGAAACTAAAGCACAGCAGCAGCGCCCACGCGCACACTGCGATTCCAACAATCAAGGCAATTACTGCCCAAACATCTCCTAGTAGCATTTTCTGTACCTCGGAGCCATATTAACCCCGTCGCAACGGCAGCGGGAACGGGTCCATCAACGTGTAGCGCCGCAATATTGGCTACGTTGCACGCATTAGGGCTTTTGGCGATATCACAATAGAGGCATCAATGAGCGAGATTGCCAGCCTCATGGAGCGCCCTTCGGGAAATGAGCTCTCGCACGAACGTGTGCTTGCAGAGCGATTTGCGGGACTAAAGCTCTTCCTCGCCGCGGTGAATTTCCTCGTAATTTCTTTGGATCGTCCCGACCCCGCGACGACAACCCACATTTCGCTGGCCTACGGTGCGGCGGCAATTTTCTTCCTCTACATGCTTTTCTGTTTCCAAGCAATTCGTAAGCGCTGGATCCAGCTACGGGCTTACCAGACGGTTTATCCGTTCGTCGATATCCTGTTTTCGGTCGGATTGATTTTGGCGACGGATGGATATCTAAGCCCTTTTCACCTGTGGATGACGCTTACCGTGGTCGCCGCCGGCTTTGGATCGGAGATTCGGATTCCGCTGATGGTGGGCGTGATGGCCGTGGCGGCACAGCTCGTCATTGCGCGCGTCCCCCAAGTTCGGCCCCTCGACTATAGTGTGTTTGTCGTCCGTACGGTCTACCTCCTTGGTTTCGCCAGTATCATCGCGGCGGCCAGCAGCCAACTTGTCCTCCAATCGAGGACGGGAAAG
>JADMIO011081533.1_pt1 | contig 12906 bp, 9 predicted proteins | sample 8958161 | NCBI WGS metagenome assembly JADMIO01 (sample SAMN16585339, study PRJNA669376) | soil metagenome | isolation source: Crop rotation soil | place: USA: Cullars Rotation, Alabama | collected 2011 | reverse complement strand
ACGCGTTGTCGAAGGGGGGCTCCGTCATGACCGCCAAGAAATGACGGGGCCTCTTTGTTTGTGGGCGGGCCGCCGCGACCCGACTCGCCTTGAGGCGCGCGGGCCGAAGCGAACATGCCCTAACTCGGGCGCAAGTTTCCAACAGCGAGGTAAATTTGCGACGAATTAGTCCGATACAGGGTTATTGTAAATAGCTAATGCAGAAAGGGAATAGATCAGGACTCCTTAGGTCTGGCCGGGAAGATTGAGGGATGAGACCCCGCTTGATGCCACCTTGTTCCCGGTGTTACTTCTGAGAAAGTTCCGCGGCACCGCGAGCGGCAGGGCAAGGCGACTCGGATGCTCGGTTGTGACTTAGGGCGCTCTGGGGTATTGCAACGAAACTTGTTAACGGGGGTTGTGCTGCTTATACAACTTCCCTTCCGCGGTTGTCAATATACGATTTCCGCCACGCGCCGCACGCCGCCCTCCGCACAGAGTTACTTTCCATTTGTCCGAACGAAATCCAGCGCGCGAACACCGCGCGGACTTCGCCGCGCGCGCTCTCAAACTTCGAGTTCGGGGTTCGACTCGAAGACGCGCGGCGGGAGCCGACGCTCCGTGCCGGGAAGCCTCAGACAGCGCTTGAGCACGTAGTCGAAGAGCAGCGGGTTGAAGCCGTATATCTCGCGCAGCGCGCCGCCCTCCGCGGCCGTGATGTAGCCGGCGCGCACGAGCGGCCCAGTCCTGATGAGCAGGTTGACGGCGGGCAGAGGGTAGTCGCTGCCGTTGACGAGCCGGCCGTGCAGCTCTTCGCTCTCGATGACGGTCGAGAGCGGCTCGCCGATGCGGTTGAACTGCGTCATCGCCGAGATGTCGCCGAAGAGAAGCCCCTCGTAACTCTTCTCGCGCATGAGGCGCATGAAGAGACGGAAGTTGTGGATGCGTCTGCGGCCCCTTTCGTCGAGGTCTTCGTTCTCCCCGAGGCTGGCGCAGTGAGCGACTATCACGCGGACGCCGTGTTCGAGCGCGCGGCGCAGCAGCAGCGGGTTGCCGAGCCTCTGATCCTCCTTCGCCTCGACGGCCTTCTCTTCCCCGCCGTGGCTGAGCAGCACGAGGCCCAGCTCCTTCATCTTCGAGTAGAACGGGTCGCAGGCGGCGTCGGAAGGGTCAATGCCCATCGCGTTCGGCAGCCACTTGACCATGCGTCCGCCGCGCGCGGCCCAGCGCCCCAACTCTTCGACCGCGTCGGCGCGGTAAGGGTGGACGGAGATGACCGGCTCGAACAGTTCGGGGTGTCGCGCGGCGAGGTCGAAGACGTATTCGTTGGGGACGTAGAACTCGGTCTTCTCTTCGTTCACCGTCCCGTCCCGGCGGTAATGCCTGTCGAAGGCCAGCAGGCGGTACTTGCCGCGCGGCTCGATGTGGCTGACGAGTCGCACGAGCCGCCCGGCGAACTCGGCGTCGGCGCGCTCCAAGTCTTTGACGCCCGCGGCGCTCAGGTAGACGGCGAACTTGGCTCGGTGAAACGGGTGGCGCCAAGTGCGCATCTTCGGGTTGACTTGGTTGCCGGTGCCGCCCGCGCCGACGCCCGCGACGTGCGTGTGATAGTCCACGAGGCGCGCGTGGTTCACGTCGGCGAATGACGCCTCGACGAGTCCGGAGGCGCGCGGGCTCAGGCGCTCCTTCAACTCCTCCGGCCGGTGCGTGAACGCGCCGCCGACGTGCTTCAAAAGGCACATCTCACTTCCCCCTCTGCTCCATTAGCCAAAACGCCATCGTCTTACGTAGCATATCCGACCGTTCCCACACTTTTAAGGCCGCGCCCGGCTTGGCGCGGCGACGCCGAGGCCGCATGAGACATAAACGGACTTTACTCTGTCTTCTTCTTCTGTTGAACTTCTCCCCCGCACCCGCGCGGCAACGAGAGGCACACGCACGCGTCGCGCGCGCGGGCACGCCCCGCGCAGCCACACTTCCGCGCAGCAGCCCCGAGCGTCAGGGAATCCCCTCGGCGGCCGTCCTCGCGTTCGTCGAGGCGGCGGATAGAGAGATAGACCAGATGCACAGCTTCATGCTCGTGCGCCACGGCCACGTCGTCGCCGAAGGATGGTGGAGTCCTTACGACGCGCGCACGCCGCACGTCCTCTACTCGCTGAGTAAGAGCTTCACTTCGACCGCCGTCGGCCTCGCAGTCTCGGAGGGCAGACTCAGCCTCGACGACGAGGTGCTGAAGTTCTTCCCCGAAGAGGCGCCGGCCGAGCCTTCCCCGAACCTGCGACAGATGCGCGTGCGCGACCTTCTGCGGATGTCGGCGGGGAACCAGACCGAGGCGCCCATCATCACTTGGGACGGACAAGACCCCGCGATGCGCGACGCCAGTTGGGTCAGACGCTTCCTCGCGCACCCCGTCCCCTTCAAGCCGGGCACGCACTTCCTCTACAACTCGCCCGGCACCTACATGCTCTCGGCCATCGTGCAGAAGACGACGGGCCGGACGGTGCTCGAATACCTCCGGCCGAGACTCTTCGACCCGCTCGGCTTCGATAGTCCGGCGTGGGTCGCGAGCCCGCAGGGCGTCACGGCGGGCGCCTACGGGCTCTCGCTGCGCACCGAAGAGATCGCGCGCTTCGGCCAGTTGTATCTGCAAAAGGGCGTCTGGAACGGACGGCAGCTCGTCCCGGCCTCTTGGGTCGCGGAGGCGACGGCGCGGCAGACTTCGAACGGCTCGGCGCCGGCGAGCGACTGGGATCAGGGTTACGGCTATCAGTTCTGGCGCTCGCGCCACGGCTTCCGCGGCGACGGAGCCTTCGGGCAGTTCTGCCTCGTCGTCCCCGAACTCGACGCGGTCGTCGCCATCACGAGCGGCGTCGGCGACATGCAGCGCGTGATGAACCTCGTCTGGGACAAACTGCTGCCGGCGATGAAGGCCGCGCCGCTCGCCGAGGACGCGGCGGCGCGGCGCAGGCTCGAAGCGAAGCTCGCAGACCTGAAGGTGCGCTTCATACCGGGCCAGCCCGGCGGCCCGCTCTCCCCGAGAGTCTCGGGGCGCTGGTACGAGTTCCCCGACAACGACCGCGGCATCAAAGCACTCTCGTTCGACTTCCGCTCCGACAAACCCGCGCTCGTCGTGCGCACGAACGCGGGCGAGACGCGGACGCCCGTCGGCTACGCCGTGTGGGAGAAGAGCCGCGGCGGCTTCGCCAACGGGCTGGAGCGCGCTCTGGGCGTTCCTTCGCCGCCGCTCATCGCCGCGAGCGGCGCGTGGACGGACGACTACACGTACACCGTCAAGCTCGTCGCCTGCGAGACGCCTTACTACTCGACGCTCACCTTTCGCTTCGACGGTGAACGCCTCCTGCTCGACTCGGAGCACAACGTCTGGTTCGGCCCGACGAAGCAGACGCCGTTGAACGGCCGCGCGGCCCCGGTACGATAAGATCGGAGGGACTTCGGTGGATACTAACGCTTACCTCGAACGCATCGGTTACCGCGGCCCGGTCGCGCCCAACGCCGAGACTCTGCGACGGCTGCAAGTGGCGCACCTGCTCTCCGTCCCTTTCGAGAACCTGAGCATCCACGCGGGCGAGCCTATCGTCCTCGACGACGAAGCGCTCTTCGACAAGATCGTCACGCGCCGGCGCGGCGGCTTCTGCTACGAGCTGAACGGGCTGTTCGCCGCGCTGCTGCGCGCGTTAGGCTTCGACGTGCGGATGCTCTCGGCCGGCGTCATGGGCCGGTCGGGCGAGTTCGGGCCGGAGTTCGACCACATGGCGCTGCTCGTCACGCTCTCGGAGCGCTGGCTGGTGGACGTTGGCTTCGGCGACTCGTTCGTCGAGCCGCTGCTGCTAGACGAGCGTTCGGAGCAGCCGCAGGGCGCGCGCGCCTACCGCATCGAAGAGGACGGCGACCGCCTCGTGCTGATGCAGAGGGAGCGTGCGGGCGTTTGGGAGGCGCAGTACCGTTTTGGCCTGCGTCCGCACGTCTACGAAGACTTCGCGGGGATGTGCCACTACCACCAGACCTCGCCCGAGTCGCACTTCACGCGGCGGCGCGTCTGCTCGCTGCTCACGCCCGAAGGGCGCATCACGCTCAGCCAGACGCGCCTCATCCTCACGACGGGCGACCGCAGAGAGGAGCGCGAGTTGGCGGGCGATGGGGAGTACGCCGCGGCGCTGCGCGAGCACTTCAGAATCGTGATGCCCGTCTGACTAACGCCCCTCGCCTTCTCCCCGACGCCGCACGCCTTCAACTGAGCTGCTTGCGGAAACGCCACACGCTCGCGCCGACGATGACGAGCGTGAAGGCCGTGAGCGCGAGCAGGTTCGGGTAGAGCACTTCGAGCCCGACACCCTTCAACAGCACGCCGCGCGCGATGGCCGAGAAGTGTCGGATGGGGTTGAGGTACGAGACCTGCTGCATCCAGACCGGCATCCCTTCGAGCGGCGTCGTCGCGCCCGACAGCATCGAGAGCGGCGGGTTGACGAAGAAGCCCATCAACTGCGCCTGCGTCTGCGAGCGCGTGAACGTCGCGATGAACGTCCCGACGCCTATCCCGGCGAGCACGCACAACATCCCCGCGAAGTAGAGGAGCACGAGGCTCCCGCGCACAGGCACGTCGAAGACGAGGCGCACGACGCCGACCGCGAGCAGGATGTCGCCCGAGAGCAAAAGCATGATCGGCGCGACCTTCGCCGAGATGATCTCGGTGCTGTTCGCGGGCGTCATCAGTAGTTGCTCGATGGTGCCGCTCTCCTTCTCGTTGACCATCGAGGCCGAGGCGACGAGCGACCCGATCATCACCATCAAAAGCCCAATCGTCCCCGTCACGATGAACCACGAGTAGCGCATGCCGGGGTTGTAGAGCACGGCCACGCGCGGCTCGGCCCGCCCGCCCCGCACGTCCGAAGTGCGCGCCGCGAAGCCCGCGCCGCCGCTCTTCTCGTTGAGCGCGCCGACGACGCGCATCGCGTAGCCGGCGGCGATGCCGGCGCGGTTCGAGTCCACGCCGTCAACGAGTATCTGCACCTCGGCCGTCCGGCCGCGCGCGCGTAAGCGAGCGAAGTCCTGCGGCACGACGAGTCCGGCGTCGAGTTTGCCGTCGCTCAAAGCCTCGCCGAGTTCTTCGGTCGAGTTGTACGTCTCTGCGATCTTGAACGAGCCGCTTTCGACGAAGGCCGACGCAAGCTCGCGGCTCTCGGCCGTGCGGCTGTAGTCAACGAGCCCGAGCTTGACGTTCTTCACCTCGGAGTTCATCGCAAAGCCCAAGAGCACGAGGTTGACCGTCGGCGGCATGACGAGCATCACGACCAGCTTGCGGTTGCGCTTGATCTGCCGCAGCTCCTTCATGAAGAGCGGCCAGAAGCGGTTGTCCGTCAGTAACCTCAGAAACCTCATCTCAAGCCTCCACCTGCATGTGGCGCATGCGCGCCCAAGCCGACACGAAGTAAACGGTGCTCAAAGCCGCGAGCGCGACGGGCACGTACCACACGGCCGGCCAGCCGCCGCCGCGCACGAACGTGTCGCGCGCGACCTCGATGTAGTAGCGCGCCGGAATCAGGTAAGACACCCAGCGCACGCCGGCCGGGATGTTCTGGACGGGGAAGATGAAACCCGACAGCAAGTATGAGAGCAGGAAGCAGGTGTTCTGTATCGCCTGTATGGCCGCCGCGCGGTCGGGGATGCGCGCGCCGACCATCGCGCCGAAGGCGACGCTACAGAAGAGGAACAGGAACGAGCTGACGAGGAACGGCGTCGGGTCGCCCCTGAACCACAGTCCGAAGAGCAGCATCGCCAGCACGAGCGTTAAGACCCACTCGGCCGCCGCGATGATGATGAAGGCGAGTATCTTCCCCAGAAGGTACTCGTGCGCCCTGATGCTCGACACGTAGACTTGCAGGATGGTCTTCTGCTCGCCCTCGCGCGAGACGGCCAGCGCCGCCAGCAGCGGCGGGAAGAGCGCCAGCCCGACGGCGAAGATGCCCGGCCCCGTGAACTGGTCTTCGTCGTTGCCGGGGTTGAACCAGAAGCGCTCGCGCGCGACGACCGACGGTTGCGCCGGCCCCGCCCCCAGCTTTCGGTTGAAAGCCTGCGTGATGGTCGTCGCGTGGTTGCGCATGTTGGTGGCCGTGTTCGCGTCCGCGCCGTCGAGGAGCCACTGCACCTCCGCCTCGCGGCCGCGCCGCAAGTCGCGCTCGAAGCCCTCGGGGATGACGACGGCCGCGTGCGCGTCGCTCCGGTCGAGCGCGCGCTCGGGCTGCTCGTCCGCCGCGAGCGGCACGACGCGGAACGTGATGGACTCGCGCAAGACCTCCGCGTACTGGCGCGAGAGCGGCGTCTGATCCATGTCCTGCACGACGACGCGCAGGTCTTTGACCGACAGCGAGACGGCCTCGCCGATGAGCCACATCTGCACCAGCGGCAGCAACAGCGCCAGCGCCAGCGTCAGGCGGTCGCGGAACGTCTGCGTCAACTCCTTGCGCGTCTGTGCGATGATTCGTTTCATAAAATGACCTCGCCTGCCCCCGCTACTTTTTCGCGCCGCCGTTCTTCGCCTTCTCGACCACGGCGATGAAAACGTCTTCCAACGAATAAGACTCTTCGTGCGCCTTGAGCACATGGATGCCGGCGGCGCCGAGCCGCCCGGTGATGTCACGGACGCCCGCGTCGGCCGACTCGTCCACGATGACGTGGAGGCGGTCGCCGAAGAGCGAGACGCGCCAGCGCTCCATCGTCTCTTTCAGAAGGTCGGCCGCGGCCTGCGGCCGGTCGGTGACCAACTCAAGCAGGTGCCCGCCCTGCTCGGCCTTGATGCCGGTCGGCGTCCCTTGCGCGACCAGCTCGCCCGCGACCATGAAGCCGAGGCGGTTACACTGCTCGGCCTCTTCGAGGTAGTGCGTCGTCACCAGCACCGCGACGCCGCGGTCTGCGAATGAATTAATCATCTTCCAGAAGGCGCGGCGCGCGAGCGGGTCAACGCCCGAGGTCGGCTCGTCTAAGAACAAGACCGACGGCTCGTGCATGACGGCCGCGCCGAAGGCGACGCGCTGCTTCCAGCCGCCGGGAAGACTCGCCGTCAGCATGTGCCCGCGCCCTTCCAGACCCGAGACGGCCAGCACCCAGCGCTTCTTCTCCTCGCGCTCTTCGCGCGGGACGCCGTAGACACCCGCGAAGAAATCAAGATTCTCCTCAATCGTCAAATCGTCGTAGAGCGAGAACTTCTGCGACATATAGCCGAGGCGCTGGCGCACGAAGCTCGAACGCAGACTGCCGCGTTCGCCGGCCAACTCCATCTCGCCGCTCGTCGGCGCGAGCAGGCCGCAGAGAATCTTGATGGTCGTCGTCTTGCCCGCGCCGTTCGCGCCGAGCAGGCCGTAAATCTCGCCGTACTTCACCTCGATGTTCACGTCCCTGACGGCGTGGAACGCGCCGAAGCGCTTGTGCAAAGAGCGCGCGCCGATGGCGACGGCGCCCTCGGGCCGCTCGCGGAACTGGCGGCGTCGCGGGAAGGCGGGCGTCGAAGTCGAGCCCCCGTTCGCGCGCAGGATGCTGACGAACGCGTTCTCCAAAGTCGGCGAAGTGTGGCGCACCTTGCGCGTCTCAAGCCCCGCGCCCGAGAGCGCCGCGCGCGTCAACTCTTCGCCCCGCGCAGGGTCTTTGACCATCAGGTCGAGGCGGTCGCCGAAGCGCTGCACGTCGTCAATACCTTCCGCCGCCGAAAGCACGTCCTCCGCGCGCCCGAGGTCTGAGGCGTGGACTTCCAGTCTTTCGAGCCCGAGCCCGCGGCGTATCTCGGCGGGCGTCCCCGTCTGGTGTATCTCGCCGTCGAACATCAGCGCGACGCGCGTGCAGCGCTCGGCCTCGTCCAGATAAGGCGTGGCGACGACAATCGTCATCCCCTGCCCCGAAAGATGAACCAGCGTGTCCCAGAACTCGCGGCGCGAGACGGGGTCAACGCCCGTCGTCGGCTCGTCGAGCAGCAGAATCTTCGGCTCGGCGATGAGCGCGCACGCGAGCGCGAGCTTCTGCTTCATGCCGCCGGAGAGACTTCCGGCGAGGCGGTCTGTGAAGCGCGCCATGTCGAACATGCGCAGGTAGTGCATCCCGCGCTCTTCGATCTCGGCGCGACGGAGCCGGCGCAGCTCGCCGATGTAGTGCAGGTTCTCAAGCACGGTCATGTCCTGATACAGGCTGAAGGTCTGCGTCAGGTAGCCGACGAAGGGCCGCGCGTCGCGCGCCGCCGCGCCGTACATCTCCGCCCGCCCCGAGGTCTCACGCATCACGCCGCCGAGTATCTGGAAGACGGAGGTCTTGCCCGCGCCGTCCGGCCCGATGAGGCCGAAGATTTCGCCGGCCTTAATCTCAAGGCTGACGCCCCTCACCGCTTCGAGCGCGCCGTACGACTTGCGCAAGTCGCGCACCTCGATGGCGACCTTCGGCGTCTCGGCGTTGACCGCCGCCGACTCGTCGAACGCGAGTTCTTCGAGGTCGAAAGCCTCCACTTCGTTCAGCTCTTCCAACGCGCCTGTCATCGCTCACGCTCCTTTACTTCGCGGCCACCTGATTCGGTTCGACGAAGACCTTGCCGTCCGCGGGCATGCCGGGCTTGGCGTAGCCCACCGCGCCTTTAAGCACAATCTTGACGCCGACCACCTGCTTGACGCGGTCGTCACGGAAGTAGGTGTTCTCGGGCGTGAACGAAGCCTCGGGGTCTATGCGCGAGACGACCGCCTCGATGGCCTTGTCGGGCGCCGAGTCGAGGAAGACTTCGGCGCGCTGGCCCGCGCGCACGCGGCCGATCTCGCCCTCGGGGACGAAGCCGCGCAGGTAGACGGTCGAGAGATTGACGAGCGTCAGCACGGGCGTCCCCGGCGCGACGACCTCGCCCGGCTCGGCCGAGCGCGTGGCGACGGTGCCGTCAATCGGCGCGACGATCTGCAAGTCTTTGCGGTTCGCCTGCGCCTCGGAGAGCTGCGCCTGCGCGCGGCTCATCTCGGCCTGCGCCGCCGAGATGTCCGACTGCGCCTGCGCTATCTGCTGTCGGACGCGCGCGCCCTCGGTGCTGCGTATGGCCGGGTTGGCGAGCGTCGCCTTGGCCGAAGTCAGGGCCGCGCGCGCCACGTCCACCTGCTTGCGCGCGGCGCGCACCGCCGCGGCCTGTGCCTCGGCGGCCGTACGCGCGTGGCTGCCCTTCTGCTCGGGGATGTCGCCGCTCGCGGCGAGCGCCGTGTAGCGCTCCTCGTCCGATTTCGCCTTCTTGTACTCCGACTCGGCCTGCGCAAGCTGCGCCTCGGACTGCGCCACCTGCGCCTCGGCCTGTCTCACTTTGCCCTCGGCGTCGAGCTGCGCCTGATCCGTGCCGAGGCGGCTCTGTTCGAGTTCGGCTTCGAGCACAGAGATTTGCTGCTGCGACCAGCGCACGCGCGCCTCCGCCTGACGGACGGCGCTCGTCGCCTGCTCTTCCTTCGCGCGCAGTTGCTCGTCGTCTAGGACGGCGATGACCTGACCGGCCTTCACCTCGTCGCCCTCGCGCACGGTTATCTCGCGGATGCGGCCCGAGGTCTTGGAAGCGACGACCGCGTCGTCGCCCTCGATGCGCCCGCTGACCTGTATGACGTTGGCGGGGACGGCCGGGCCGCTCAGGAAGTATTGGTAAGCGATGAAGCCCGCCACCGCGACGGCGAGGCCGAAGACCAGAGCCCTCGCGACGCGAACCGCCTTCTTCAGCTTCGCGCGGTCTTTCGGCTCCGCGCCCGCCGTGTTTGCTCCGTTGATAGTTGCCGTAGACATATTCACTCCTTCTCGAAGCCGTCTGATTCAGAGTCCGCCGCGGCCTGCGCCGCCGAGTTGTTAAGCTGCTCGAACCTGCGCTCCGGGTCGTTGGGGCGCAGCGCGACGTTGTGCGTCTGGAGCGTGCTGCCTGTCGCGCGCCTGAAGTCCGCGACCGACTTGTTGAGGTCGGTCTGCGCCTGTAGCTCGCGACCCTTAGCGTTGATTAAATCTATCTGCCGCTGCGAGACCATGTAGGCCGTCGAGAGCCCCGACTGAAACTTGCGCCGCTCGCTCTGGTACTGCTGCTCGGCCGTCTCGCGCGCGGCGGCGGCGGCGGCGAGCCGCGCCTCCGACGAGCGAAGGGCCTGCAAGGAGTCGCGCACCTCGGCCTCGATCTCCTGTTCGGCCTTCGCGCGGCGGTTCTCGACGCGGCGGCCTTCGGTCAGGGCGCGCGCGTAGTTCGCCTTCGCCGTGCGGTTGCGCAGGGGGAGCGAAATCTTCACGCCCACCTTCACCGTCGGGTTGTTCTGCGCGAGGAGGCTTTGGAGCGACTGGCCGTAGCCGCCGACGATGTCGCCGTTGGTCGCGTAGGCCGTCGCCGGAAGCGCCGGCAGGCCCGAGAGCGTCGAGAGTTCGTTCACGCGGTTCTGCAACGAGACTAACCCTGAAACGAGCGGGTTCTCTTCGTCGCGCAGGCTCCCGGCCAGCGCGTTGCTCGCGTAGGTGGCCGTCAGGTCAACCTGCGGGCGCGTCTGGTCTCGGTAGAAGCGTTGGTCTATCTGGTTAATCTCCTTGCTCGTCTCAAGCTCCGCGAGTTCGAGCCGGTTGGTGAGCGCCGAACGCACCGCGTCTTCGAGCGCGACGCGCGGCGCTTCGAGGTTGACAGGCGTCACCGGCAGCAGCGCCTTCGACCAGAGTTCGGCGCGGCGGTCGGGCGCGAGCATCTTCTTGAGCGCGTTCTCCGTGCGCTCGACCGCTTCCTGCGCCGCGTAGACGCCCTGCTCGAAGTTCTTGACCTGCGTCTCCGACTCCAACAGGTCTACGGGCGCGATGACGCCCTTCTCCACCTGCCGCTTGTCCGACTCGGCCTGAGAGCGCGCCTGCCTGACGGCGTCAATCTGGATTTGCAGGTTGCGGAGCGCGTAGGCCAACTCCCAGTAAGCCTGCTCGACGTTCGTGATGACCTCGGTCGCGCGGCGCCGGAACTGCGCGTCGGTCAGGGAAAGATTCTTCTTCGCTATCTCGACGCGGCGGCGCGTGTCGTCGGTCTTGCGGCCGCGCAAGATGGGCTGCGTGTAGCTGAACGAGAAGCCGTTCGAGACGGTCGGGTTCACGTCGTTGAAGACGTTGTTCGAAGAGAGACGGCGCGAGGTGAACTCGAACTTGTAAGAGCCGCCCGCCCGCTTCGACAGCCCCTCGAAGCCGAACCGGCTCGACGCCTCGTTCGTGTTGACGGCGCCGCCCGTCCCGCCCGCTAGGAACGAGGCGACGGGCGTCTCGCTGTGCTCGAAGTAGCTCTCGGACGTGAGCCGCACGTCGTAGGCGCCGCGCGCGGCCGTAAGCTCGTGCTCGGCCGTCGTAACGTCGAGGCGCGTGGCCTCTATGTCGTTGTTGTTTTCGAGCGCGAGCCGGACGGCCTCTTCGAGCGTCAGAGCCTGTGGCTCGCCCACGTCCACGCCCACCCTCTCGACCGAGGGCAGCTCACGCGCGGGCGCCTCGTAGTTGGGCGCGACCGCGGGCGGGTCGGCCGGCAAAGGATTCGCCTTCGGGCCGTCCTGCGGCTGCTGCGCGTGCGCGCCGGCGGCCTGCAACGCGCAGGCGGCAACGACGAAGGCGGCGGCGCGCGCGTTCCTGAGAATGTCGTTCAACCATCGTTGCATGTTTCACCTGTCCCCTTCTTTCCGAACCTTCTCCGTTCTATTAGTTCGCGCGTTCCGCGATCTCGATGACCTGCTGCACGAAGAGATGAATGCCCTCAAGCTCGACCTCCTGCTCGCGCCTCATGCGCGCGAGGACGTAAGCGCCCTCGCTGTCGAGGAAGCTGATGTCGGTCAGGTCTACGGTGACGCTCGCGCCGGTCTGGGCCTTCAGGTCTGTGCAGACCTGCTCCAACAGCTTCGCGTCCGCGAGCCCGAGCGTGCCCTCGACGCGGAGCAGCGCCCTGCCGTTCGAGACGCGTCCTTCGAGTTGTGTAATGCGTGTCGTCATCTTCGTCGTTTTCTCCTTCGCCCCCTTGGCGCGCGGCCTTAAGGGCAAGCGCGGGGCCACGGCGGCGGCGGGCGAAGACGACGGCGGTTAAAGTGTTGGAGCTTTTAAGGAAGAGTGGGGTGAAGGCGTGTGTGGGACGGCGGGTGCGACGGGCGCCGATGCGGGGCGACGGATGCGGCATCCCGCATCCGATGCGGGATGCCGCATTGAAGGCGAGGTTACATCAGCCCGAGTTTCTTCATCCGGCCGCGCAGCGTCGAGATGGGCATGCCGAGGATTTCGGCCGCGCCGCCTTTGCCCCCGACCACGCCCTTCGTGTGGCGGAGGACTTCCTCGATGTGCGCGCGCTCGGCGTCGGCGAGCGAGAGCAGCGCGGACGGCGCGGGCGAAGCGGCGCGACTCCTGCCGTCGCCGCCCGCGGAGCCGGTAGTCTCCAACTCCGACAGCGGCGCCTGTAGCTCCGAGCCGCGCGTGAGGATGACGGCGCGCTCTATAAAATTCTCAAGCTCGCGGACGTTGCCGGGCCAGGGGTAGCGGCAGAGCGCTTCGACCGTCTCGGACGGAATCGAGTCAACGCGCTTGTTCATACGGCGCGAGTGCTTCTGCGCGAAGTAGCCGGCGAGGAGCGGAATGTCGCCGGCCCTCTCGCGCAGCGGCGGCAGGGTGATGGGGAAGACGTTGAGGCGGTAGAAGAGGTCTGAGCGGAACTTCTTCTCGGCGACCATCCCGCGCAGGTTGCAGTTGGTGGCGGCGATGAGGCGCACGTCCACCTTCATCGTCCGCGTCCCGCCCAGCCGCTCGAACTCGTGCTCCTGAAGCACGCGCAGAAGCTTCGGCTGAAGCTCAAGCGGTATCTCGCCGACCTCGTCGAGGAAGAGCGTCCCCTTGTTCGCCAGCTCGAAGCGGCCGGCGCGCTGCGTGACGGCGCCGGTGAACGCGCCCTTCTCG
>JADMIO010828355.1_pt1 | contig 12907 bp, 6 predicted proteins | sample 8958161 | NCBI WGS metagenome assembly JADMIO01 (sample SAMN16585339, study PRJNA669376) | soil metagenome | isolation source: Crop rotation soil | place: USA: Cullars Rotation, Alabama | collected 2011 | reverse complement strand
CTTTCCCGCCAGTGATACCGCCGCTGGCCCCTCACCGGAAGTTGTGCCACCACCGAAAGAGCGTGCGCCCATCTTGACGGCGCCGGATCGGCCTACACCCCCTTCGTCAGCGCTGGGCGCAGCGGTTGTGACGCCAGACGCTCCCCGGCCTTCCCTTCAGAGCAACTCCATGATGCGGCTGCCGCCGACGATCAGTTCAACTGCGACAGCCCCTTCCCCTCAAACCGGACTGACCCCAGGCCCATTGCCGACGCAAGGAATGCCGCCAGCGTTTCAAGAGCCGCTACCGGTGACCGCCCGTTCCCCCGCGGAGACTTCTGTCAGATAATCTCGCCACGCGGCGATGAGCTTGCCCCCCCAGGTCTGCGTCGATTCGGGCAGGCTGACCGTCACGCGTTGCCCCGCACGATAATGTTGGCTGTGGACCGAGTCCAACGCAACTTTCGCCACTAGCCGCGACGTCAATGCCAGGTAGGTCTGTTGACCGGACTCATCTTGCACTTTTTTGTCGAGATTCACCACCACGTCGCCGCCCGAGTCCGCGCCCAGTGCCGCGTGAGGCAAGTTCTCGCTGGCCCGAGGTTCTACATGGCTCAATCGCCCCGTGGCGATCGCTGCACCGCTCAATTCTCGATACACATTCACCGGCTCGTTCAATTGTGCGACAAAATCCTTTTCGTCCGACGAGGCCACGCTGACCAATAGTTCCTTCTGATCTTCGGCCCCCAGGACCAAGAGCACTTCTCCCATCTCGACATAGTGCCCTGCCAGTTTTTCTAAATCCCGGGATGCGACCGTGGCGGCACAAGGCGACCGGACTTGCAGCCCGTCACTTTGACCTTTCAACTCATTTCGCTTTTTCTCTAGCGAAGTGAGCAGCGCCAATTCTTTTTGCTGTTTGGGCAAGTCGTTCTGGTTCAGATACGAGCGACTGCGCAGCAACGTTTGCTCGATTTCGATGTCGACGCGCTTGAGCTCGTTGGCTAGTTCGTCGTTGACAAGTTCCAACAACAAATCTCCTGCTTCGACCTTCTGTCCCTCACGGACATGGACTTGTGTGACAAAGCCTGAGGCCTTGGATCGCAGCACCGTCAAAGGCGCATACTCAACGACAGCCGGCGCCGAGACATGCGCGGAGGATAGAAGCCATGCGGCAAAAAGGAGACCACACGTTCCAACCACGCCCAGCACAATCCGCTGCCGGCGGATCGCGGCCCGCGAGCTTGTTCCTTGGTCCTCCTTGGGTGGCCGACGGCCTGGCAGCGGTATCCCAAACCAATACCAGCCCACCGGAATCGCTGCCAAGCCGCCCCACCAGGACCATTTTGCCACCAGGCTCAGGGCAATCCCCACAAATGCCAACAGTCTCCAACCAAACGACAACACTCCATAGCTGCTAACCGCCAGCCGCTCGAACGTCGGTTCTTGTGTGGGGCGTGCATCCTGGCCGCGCAGATAGTATCGCGCGAACTCTCCCAACCGCTGTTGTCCGCGATTATAGAGATTTGAAACGCCCACCAGGTCGGCCAGAATGTAATAGCCGTCGAATCGCATTAGCGGATTGCCGTTGATTACCAGCGTGTTCAATCCCGCCAGCAAGACCAGGTCGACGCACAGTCGATCGACGGGCGCTGCCGAATCCGGCGTCCAGTACAACAACGCCGCGAACGCCACCATCAGTTCCAGATACATGCCGGCCGCCGAGATCACGATCCGCTGCCAGCGTGATGCCAGTCGCCACGACGCCGACACATCGACGAAAGGCACCGGCGCGAAAAAAATCAGCAGCAGTCCCGCCCGCCGCACGGGAATGCCAAAGTGCCGGCATGACAACGCATGGCCGGACTCATGAATCACTTTCAGCACGCACCAAACCAGACCCATGCGAATCCAGTTTTGTGAATCGAGGATCTGTCGCGGCAAGGCCCACCAGGCGGTTGAATAGGAACTGAGCTTGATTGCCGCACCTACTCCGAGACACAACCACACCATCAATAATTGCTTGGACCATAACCAGCCCAGCTTCTTGTTGGCCGCCGCCAGAAACCGATCAGGATTCATGCTCCCCAATCGAATGGCCAAAGGATTGAATCGCGCGGCCGACGTCGACTTGCGCTTCGGACCTTCCTGATGCAGTACCAGCACGCTATCGACCGCCTGTGCCAGGCTTTGATCCAACAGCCACCGCGCCACCGCGACTCCTTCTTGTTCCGTCAAGGCGTTTTGACGTCCCGCTTGAGTGGCCGCACGGCCGATTGCTTCGGCAATGGTGTTGGTGCCATCCAACTGCGCCAGAAACGACCATTCTGCGGCCCCGACCATGAAGAACTTGCCCGACATGGGATCTTCGAGCACAAAGGTGGTGTCATCGTGCGGCGCTACCACCAGCTCTGTCCGCAATCGCAGACGAGACTGGGCCGGATCGAGCACCTGATGGTCGAAAGCAAGCGTCATGTCACCAACCCAGGAAGCGACGGACCTCGTGCCAAGGTTTGCGTATCAACAGCCAAATCCCCGGCGACCGCGGCCCCAGAACCGTTGCCGAACCCTTCATGCCAGGACGCAATGTACCTTCGTCGTTGGTCAAAGTCGTTTCCGCAATGAACACTTGCCGATTGTCGCGTAGTTCGCCCCGCGGATGCAATCGCTCGACGCTTCCTTCCCATTTGTTGCCAGGCGCCGCGTCTAGCCACAGCGAAAGTTCAGCTCCATCGGCCACTTGCTCGAGGTCCTCTTCAGGAACGGCCATCTCTGCCACCAACCGATTCAATGGCGCGATTTCATACAAGCTTTGCCCGACCTTGACCGTGGCCGACTCATATCTTCGCAAATCACCTGTGACCACGATGCCCTCAATCGGACTGCGAATGTCGACTTGTTCCAGCCGATGGGTAAAAACCATGCGCTCGTGTTCCAGACGCTCCATTTCCAGTCGATCGATTTGCGCCGCCGCCAGCTTTCCGGCCGCCATGTTCACGTCGCGTGACTTGCTGGCGCGGGTGATATCCGCCTCGCAGGCGGCAATCCGGGTCCGCAGTTCCCGCCCGTCCATGGTGCCCAATACCTGACCTGCTTGCACATGCTCTCCGGGCAAGACCAGACTATGATCGAAAACGCCCTCGAACGGCGCCGCAATCAAACGCTGTGCGACAGGCTCCAAGACCACGGGGCAAGTCGTGCGGGCCGACCAGGGATAGACCAGCGGCGTAAGTACCAGGGCCGCGATGGCACACGCTCGCCAGCCGGTAAGCCAAACGGACGCTCGTTGCCGCAAAGTGTGCAACCAGCGTCCATGCGCTCCGCGCTCGACCACGCTCAGCAAGGGGCCGGCAATCTGGCTGGTCAGCATCAGGAACTGCTCGGCATGTTCATCGACCGGTTCGCTGCTGGCAATCAGGCACACGGCAACCGCGTCGCCAGACCGATCCGTAAGTCGCACGGCCGCAAGTTCATTCGCTTGCCACAAATCTGCCAGGCGTTGCCAATTGCCCAAACCTACTGGTCTCAACCCAGTCGATTTTGACCACGTCACCCAAGTCGGTTGTGGCAGCGATTCCGTCAAACAATCGGTAATCAGTCGCGTCGCTTCCGAATGACGATCGACTTCCACAACATCGGACAACGCCGCCAGATCGACATTCATCCGCGGACGCTTTACCAGCCCGACGGCCACATGTGCCACTGCGAGTTTCTGCCGCACCAGGTCACAAATCAGTTTCGCCGCGGACTTCATGTCGGGCGAACCAGCCAAGCGCACCACCAGTTCCAAGGCCGCCGCGGTCGCAGAGGTGTTGCAGAGTGCCGGCGTCTCGCGCTGCGTTGTCTGCGATAATCGCAAGGCGATTAACTGGCAGATGGCGCTGGCCATGGACGGGTTTAGCGATGTGGAAACGATCGCTACCAAGGTGGTATTCGTGCCGTCCACATAGCTGGCCGCGAGATTTGCCTGATTCTCCCACGAAGCGAAAGTCGGTGACTTCCGGGCCACTGCCTGTCCGGCGATCCATAGGGCCGCTTCTCGATACTGCTCGGGTTTGAGCGAGCCCACGACGCGGTCATGGTCGCATTGCTGCTTTCCGTCTTTCGCGACAGAAACCCAGCCGACATATTCCGTCGGCATCAGTCGCAAAAAAAGTTCCAGCGAAGCGACCTGCAGCGCCGCGGGATCCTTCAGCTCCTGCGGCAACGTGTCCAAGGTCTCTTGCAACAGGCGCCAATCCACCGCGCTTTCCGGATTATTTCCTGCGCCTTCAGCGCCAGCCGCCCCTGCACGGCGGACCACCGTCGGCTGGCCGGTCTCCAAGTAGGGCGTTAATGATTCGAGAAGTGCGGACATGAGCGTGGTTGCTACCAGTTAAAGAGTTGCAGCGTTTGGCTTAGGGCTTGGCGGATGTCCTCAGAACATGGGAATCTTTCGAGGCAGCGTTCAACATCAGCACCGAACGGACGCCGCAGCGATATTTTCCTTCCGGATTTGCCAGCAGCACTTTGACGCGCACCATCCCGCTTTCGGCATCGGTAATCGGTGAAACGAGCTCGATGCGCCCCTGCGCGTGGTCGTCGCTGTCGGGAAAACCGAGGCCGACCTTCTGATCTCGCCGCAGTTTGATCGCCTCGGCCGTGGGGACGGCAAACACAATCCGCAAGGGATCCAATTGCATAACCGTCAGCACCACCGGCTCGGACGCCGTAATGTACTCGCGTCGCTCGCGGTAGATCTTGGTCACAACTCCATCCAAGGGACTACGGATGGTGCGCTGTTCCAGCATGGCTACTGCCTTCTCGTGTTCCAAAGTTTCTAGGGCCTTTTGCTCTTCGGCAATCAGCACATTGGCCTCGGCCACTTCCAAATCGGCGGCAGCACGATCGATTTCATCGCGAAAGGCGTATCCCTGAGTCTGCAACGACTTGAGCCGCGTCAGCCGCTCGGCACGGATGGCGCGTTCGGCCTTGGCCGCGTCCACTCGCCCTCGCGACTCCATGGCTTTCCGGGCAAGTCTCAGATTGATCTCGATTACATCGGTATCGAGAACCGCCAATTTGTCGTCACACTTCACCGTGTCCCCTTCCTTGACAAGCAACTGCATGAGGATGCCCGGTTCAGCCGGCGACAAATCCACTTTGTGGAACGGTTCGGTAAACCCTTCGATTGGCGCCGGCGTCTGCGCGCGCAGCGGCGGACAAGCCAGCAGGAGAGAGAACAGCAATAAACTGATAACGTTTCGCAACATTCGGCTGAATCAATCAACGAGCGCAGTGCAGCCCCTGACAAGGGAAATGCCCGACAACCCTAGCTTTCGGGTAGTGAACGTGGCGAAGATTCGACAACCACATTCTAAAAGAGGGGAGAATTTTGCAGCTGGATAGATAGTGGAAACAACGAAGCCGGTTGTGCCGCTCGTTCCAAACGTGCCGCATAATCCGGCAACTCAGCCGCCACCGTATAAGAGCTTTACGGTTTCATCCATCCATTTATCCTGGTCTTTGATCTGCTGACGCTGTTTCCTGGCAACGTCTTCAGCAGCCTCCTGCGCTTTCTGAATCCGAGGCGACAGGTCGGCGTAGATTTCACCGTCATAATCCGCAAGACTGACCATCTGGTGTCCGAGGCCCGGCGCGAATTCCTGCACCAGCATGTCGTCCGAGCTGACGAAAAACTGGCACGAACCTGGATCCCCCTGCCGCGCCACGCGGCCCGCCAATTGGCCGTCGATCCGCGGCGAGGTATGCCGCTCCAGCCCCAACATGTGGACTCCGCCCAACTCGGCCACTCCCGGCCCCAGCCGGATGTCCGTTCCGCGCCCTGCCATATTCGTAGCCACCGTTACCATGCCGCGATGTCCGGCACGAGCCACCAGCTCTGCCTCGTCGGCCGTTTGTTTGCCGTTGAGGACCTGATAAGGAATGCCGGCCTCGGTAAGCATCCTCGCAACCGCTTCGCTGGCCTGAATCGTCCGCGAGCCGATCAACACGGGCCGGCCTTGCTGGTGCAGCGCGGTGATTTCGTTGACCGCCGCTCGCCACTTCGTGTTCGTATCGACAAAGAACCGGTCCGGCAGGTACTGTCGCTTGCTCGGGTGATGCGTCGGTATCTGTACGACCTCCATGCCGTACGAATCGCGAAATTCGTTCTCGCTGCCGATGGCGGTCCCGGTCATGCCGCACAACATCTTGTAGCGGCGCAGCAAACGCTGGCGCGAAGTTTGTGCCAGCGTGCGGTTCTTGGCACTCAGCGCCAGCCGCTCTTTGGTCTCGACCGCCTGGTGCAGGCCATCCTTCCACGAGCGATCGGCCTGCAATCGTCCCGTGAATTCGTCGACCAGCACGACCTTGTTATTGATCACCACGTATTGCACGTCGCGCTGCAGCAGATGAGTCGCCACCAGCGCCTTCTCCACATAGTCGTGCCAGGGGCGATCGAGCTTCACGCCGCTGAGTTGCGTCTGCGACGGTGAAATGCTGAATCGTCCCTGCTCAGTCAAGCGTGCCTGCCGCCGCGAATGATCGAGCTCGAAATCACGCCCTTCACACAACTGTTCGGCCAATTGTCCGGCCAGCCGGTAAGGACGTTCGTCTTCTTTTCCCCCTTCGCCTGCTCCGCTCAGCAACAGCGGCACCGTCGCCTCGTCGAGCAGGATGCTGTCCACTTCGTCAATCACCGCGCAGGCCAGGCCGCGTTGCCGCAACACGGGGCCGGAAATCTTGCTTCCCTTCAGCAGGTTCTCGAATTCCGACCCCAAGCCCCGCGAAGATTGTTGGATTAGCGACATCTGGTCACGCAGGTAGTCAAAGCCAAATTCGTAACCCGCCCCGTAGGTCACATCGCAGCGATAAGCCTGTTGCCGGCTCCGATCGTCGGCATTGGGTTCCAAAAATCCGACGCTGACCCCCAATAAATCGAAGGCAGGACGGGCAATGTCGGCATCGCGTTCAGCCAGGTAGGCATTCGACGTCATCACGTGCACGCCTTCGCCCAGCAACGCTCCGTACAAAGCCGGCAGCGACGCTGAAAACGTTTTGCCTTCGCCCGTCTGCATCTGGGCGACCATCCCCTGGATCAATACCAGGCCGGCCAGCCTCTGGGTCTCGAACAATTCGATGTTCTTCGTCCGCCGTAGGGCTTCCATCGCCAGCGAGCAAGCTTCGATCTGGGTTTGCAGATCGCGATTCTCGGGCTTGCTCAGCAGTTCGCGCAAATCGGCCGTTGCCGCAATCAGGCCTGCAGAGTCCAAATGACGATGCTCGCGCGCCCGCTCTGCCACCGCCGCCACGGCCGGGTGCTCGATGGTCCAGGACACCTCGTTAGATTTGCGGCTACGCCAACGGCCGACTTTTTTGGTAATGGTCGATAACACGGCGAAATCGAATCGGTGTATCCGGACTATTCATCAGCGCATGGTAGCCCGACGCGTAAGAGAGGGGAATTAGTTGTACGTCCCTCGCTCACGCGTCGGGCTTCCACAGCGCAACGCGCGCCCGACTCCCTGGACTGATGAATAATCCTGGTTGTAGATGTACATCCAGTGGTAATCCAGAATATGTACGTCACGGCGAAGCCAGGGGCGATCATTGCCGCGAAATCCTGCCTCAATATCGCAACGTAGCCGAACTCGTGAGAGTTTGGTCGCTGGGCGCCAAGAAAAGCCCCAAAGTCTCACGACTTCGGCTACATTTGGTCGGTGAGTCGCTTGCCGAATGTAACGATTATGCCAAAAATGACCGCCAAGAGTGCTGCAATTTGACTTTCACGCACTTTAGCGCAACCTACTTTAGCTGGAAAGGTAACACCAGTTCTTAACTTTATGAAAAGGGGCAAAATGCAATGGGATTAATGACCGTTCTCAGCGGCAAGAAGAGAACTCAACACGATGAAATCAATCGTGCGATTGAGCGGATCATCACCGAAGCGTCCACGGTCAAGCACGTGGAGCAGCGCAAGGAAGAGCGATATTCATTTTCTCAACCAGTGACCCTGGAAGGAGAGAACGCCCCGATGCGGCAGGTTTCGGCCTTCTCTCGGGAAGTGTCCCGTAGCGGCATCGGGTTATTGCACTTTGAACAGATCATGCCCGGGCGTTATGTCGCGACGATTCAGTGCCCTGACGGCGAACCAGCACGCATCCCAACCGAAATCCTTTGGTGCCGGCCTTGCGGCCAAGGTTGGTTCCTGAGCGGCGGCAGGTTTTTGAACGCGGAATAGATCGCAGTGGGCAGGCAGGCGGAGCAGCGGGTTAGCTCAGATTATTCATCGCTCATCCTAACCCGAAGCGTAAGCGAGGAAGTGAACAAGACTTCGCCTCACTAACGCGTGGGGTTGGGATTCCAGAAAACTCAAACCCACATGTGTGGCCTTTTCCATGCGAGCATCTCGATCCTGTTCAAACAACGCTCTACTTCGCTGGATTGGATGTAAAACCAGCGCCGGCGACAAACCTTCCGCACAGCACTTCTCGCAACGAATCCGGTAACCGCCTTGTGGCGAGGGCCGCAGAGGGCTCGTTCTTGATTCGCACTCGTCGCAGGATGTAGTAGCCATCCCTGCCCTCAAGCTGGTCTTCAAAGCCGCTGCCCGGCAAACCGGTCTCGCCGGGCTCAAAAGGACAGACGAGCACGGAAACGATTTCCCCCGTCTTTTCGTACTGACTCTGCCTGATTTGTTGCACGATGCCATCAATCTGTTGCTGGTGTTTTGCAATCGCGCCGGGGCAAGTCTCGCTCACTCGCAATACTTGTTTCATCAATGAACCGTCCGGCGCGACAACAGGGCCGCCAAACCAGAAAATTACGCCGAGCATGTCGGGGCGGTTCTCTTGCTCCACGTTTCCCCGCAGCCATTCACATTCGAAATCGGCGCAGATCTTTGGTTTCGTCGGGCTGGAGTATATCGCGCAGCCGTGTCTACAGAGCTGAGGGCACGAGACATGTCGCGGTTTGTGCAATTCGACGACGGGGAGTGCCGTACAACACGCCGTACACTCTCCGCATTGTCTTTGCGACATACTTATGCTCCAAGAATCTCGTGCTGATCGTTGAGAGCGAACGATCGGTCTCGCCAGAACTCGCCCTTATACCTTGAACGATATGGGGTAATATCGTACACGCGGCGCGTTCGCATGCACTTAAGTGCCCGCAGTCTTGAAATGGCCTGACATAGCGATTGGTGGGACTATTCCAACAAATGCGATTCCACTGGGTTGGCTAAAAACAACAGGGCAAGTCCTTGCGGGACTTTTGCGGAGGATTACGCGAAACACCTGCAAAAAAACCTAGAGTTCTGGGGGGTACTATGCGCCCACGAGTGCGGCGTAGGTACTTCCACACTGCGCGCTATCGTTGTTTCTTTCGAGGTCGATCTCATGCGATTCGATATTGGGCTCTGGCTGCGTCGCTTACTGTGGTGTGAATCAGGGGCTGCTGCGCCGCGCGCTGCGCGCCGCTTGCTGTGCACGCAATTGGAAGACCGCACGCTGCTTAGCGCGGCGCCGATGATGGACCCGGCTCTGCAAGCGCCGCCGCCGACGGATGGTGCTTCGGCCGACGCGAGCGTCACTGCCGCACCGACTCCTTCGGGCCAGAATGCGGTGGTTGCGCCCAAATCCGGCACAACGTCGTCCAGCGATGCCTCCACTCCCTCTAGCGACCAGAAAGAAGTGGTGTTCGTCGATGCCGACGTCGAAAATCGCGACGGCTTGCTCAAGGTCTTGAATGACAAGGCTGCCGCCGATCCGAACCTCAAGGTCGTGCTGTTGGACGATACCAAAGATGGCATCGAGCAAGTGTCCGACGCCTTGGCCGGCTATACCGATCTCTCGACCATCCACTTTCTGACCAGCAGTTCAGATGGCGCGATCAAGCTCGGCAGCACGCTGCTCACGGCCGATTCACTCTCCAGTTGCGCCGGCGACGTCGCCAACTGGCACAACGCGTTGAAATCGGACGGCAGCCTGATGTTCTATGGCTGCGATCTTGAGACCAGCGAGAACGGCAAGACGCTGTTGGAAGGCATTGCCGCCCTGACCGGCGACGGCGTGTCGGCCGGCGCCAATGCTTTCGCCGTGGCCACCAGCGATGCGACCGGACACACGGCCAATGTGGTGCTCATTGACGAGAATCTCAAAGACGTCGCCACCTTGACCCAAGCCACGAAGTCCGGCGACCAGGTCTTCTTGTACAACAGCGCCACCGAATCGGCCGACCAGATTCTGGCCAACGTGGTGAACTGGGCGCAGGCCACGAATACGCAGATTGGCTCGTTATCCATTCTGTCCCACGGAGCGCCGGGCGCATTCGACTTGGGCAACGAGATAGTCAGCACCTCGAATCTCGACCGGGCCGCCTGGCAGCAACTCGGCGGGGTGATGATGGTCGGCGCCAGCGTCGACATCTACGGCTGTTCCGTCGCCGCTTCCTCGGGAGATGGACAGGCGTTGATCGACAACCTGTCTCAATTGACGGGCGCGAGAGTCTTCGCTTCGAGCAACGCCACGGGCGCCACGGGCGATTGGACGTTGGAAGTCGGTTCGGGAGGCATCGGTCCTGAATTGGCAACCGAGCAGGCCGCGTCATTTGACTTGAAGACCTTGCAGTCTTACGACGCGACCTTGGGTAACGTCACTTTGACCACGTCAGGCGGCACCGACTCTTACACTCAGGGCGGTTCGGGCGTGGTGGTGGACTCAGGCCTCACCATCGGCTCCGGAAGTGGAACCAATACTGGGGCCGTGATCAGCATCACGAATTTCGTCAGCGGCCAGGATGTGCTGTCATTCACCAACCAATTTAGCATCACGGGCAGTTGGAATGCATCGACAGGCGTCCTGACACTCACTGGCAATGACACCAACGCGCACTATCAAACGGCATTGCGTTCGATTACCTACTCGAACACCAACCACAACCCCAACACGACGACGCGCGTCGTCAATTTCCAGATTACCGACAACCATCCTTCAACTGCCTCTGGGAACAAGAGCGTTGCAGTAAGTGCCGACACCCCGGTGAATACGGTCCCTGGCAGCACGCAACTGGCTAGCGGCGCGGCCGCGTTAGTTTTCTCATCCGCCAATAGCAATCTGGTCTCGATCAGCAATCAAGGGGGCGAGTCGGAGCAAGTCACTCTCAGCGCAGCCGATGGAATGATTTCGCTCAGCGGCACGACAGGGCTGACGTTCACTGCCGGCGCTAACGGCACGTCGACCATGACCTTCAGCGGCTCACTTGCCAATGTGAATGCCGCTTTGGCCGGCATGAGCTACACGGTCACGCCCTTCTTCACTGGCACCGCTACCGATACCTTGACCATCACGACAACCGACGCCACAGTGTCGTCGTTGACTGCGACGAGCAACATCTCTATCAATGTCACGGGCGCAGGCACTCCGTTTACAATCTCCGGGTCATACACCGGCGACGGCACTGACAATCGCAACATCACGGGCATCGGCTTCCAACCGGATCTGGTTTTGATCAAGGCCCGAACCGCCACCGTCGGCACGATGCGCACCAGCACCATGTCGGGTGACGTCAGCAAGGAAATGACCGGCGGAACGGCCCTGGTGGCCAACGAAATCCAGTCGTTGCTCAGCGACGGTTTTCAGGTGGGCTCGGCTGCCACGGTCAACAGTTCCGGTGTGGTGTACGACTACGTTGCCTTCAAGGCCTCGTCAGGCTGGATGAATGTTGGCAGTTACACGGGCAACGGCACAAGTCAATCGGTGACCGGACTGGGCTATTCGCCCGAGGCGGCGTTCATCATGGATGGCGGCACCCAGGGCGCCGCCTTTGGCACCGCGGCCGCTTCCGGCGGCGAAGACTTCAACAGCAACAGCTTAAGCACCAGCTGGATCAGTTCCTTTGACAGTGATGGGTTTTCGGTCGGATCGGACAAGCATGTGAATCAAAACGGTGACACGTATTACTATGTGACCTGGAACGCTCTGCCGGGTTATATGGACACCGGCAGCTATCTCGGCAACGGTACGGACAATCGCAACATCACGGGTGTCGGCTTCCAGCCAGAATGGATGATGGTCGCAGACGGTGCTGGGGATAGCGTCGTTCAGCACTTCGATTCGCAGGGGGCCAGCACCGACACGTCGTCGTACTTCGCCGCGACCGCTTCTGCGGCCGACCAGATCCAGGCGCTGCAAAGCGATGGCTTCCAGGTCGGCAAGAATAGCAATGTCAACAAGAGCGGAAATACCTACAACTTCCTGGCCTTCGCCCAAGAAACCGGCCCGACGATTACGACACCGGCCAACCAGACGATCAACGAAGACAATTCCACGGGGGCGATCTCCTTCACCATCGGCGACGCCGAAACGTCGGCCAGCAACTTGAGCATCAAAGCCCTTTCGTCGAATCAGAGCCTGGTGACCGATGCCAGTATCGTCCTGGGCGGCAGCGGTGCCAATCGCACCATCACCCTGACACCGCAGGCCAACGCCAACGGTACCGCCGCCATCACACTCGAGGTGACCGACGGCATGGCGATCACCACCACCACCTTCACCTTGACCGTCAACGCCGTGAACGACCAGCCCGTGCGGCTGACTGGCTCGCCCGCGACCATCAATGTGAACGAAGATGCTGCCGATTCCACGGCCGTCACGTTGGGTCTTTCCGCCTTGACCTATGGCAAAGGCGGAGCGAGCGACGAGTCTAGTCAGACGTTGACTTATAAGGTCACGGCTATTCCTTCGTTCATGACCGTCTGGCTGGCCGACGGCACGACGCAGGTCACCGCCAACACCACCGTAACCCTCACGCAATTGCAGGGGCTGAAGTACAAGACCATCGCCGATGCCAACGGCAGCGGCAACCTGACTTGGACCGTACAAGACAGCGGCGGCACGGCCAATGGCGGTGTCGATACGCTCACCGAGAGTCTGAGCATCACTGTCAACGC
>JADMIO011251713.1_pt1 | contig 12908 bp, 5 predicted proteins | sample 8958161 | NCBI WGS metagenome assembly JADMIO01 (sample SAMN16585339, study PRJNA669376) | soil metagenome | isolation source: Crop rotation soil | place: USA: Cullars Rotation, Alabama | collected 2011 | reverse complement strand
ACGAGGCGTCGCTGACCGGCGAGAGCGCACCCGTGGAAAAATCCACGGCGGCGGTACCGGAAGACGCGCCGCTGGCCGAGCGTACCGACCGCGTCTTCATGGGCACGGCCGTCGCCGCGGGCGCGGGGCGGGCTCAGGTCATCGCCACGGGGATGTCCACTGAGCTGGGACGGATCGCCCATCTGCTGGCGACAGTGGAGGCGAGTGAAACTCCTCTGCAAAAGCGCCTGGCGCGCGTCAGCCGGACCCTGCTCCTTCTGTGCCTCGGCATCGTGCTGGCCGTCGCCATCGTCGGCCTGTGGAGGGGGATGCCGCCGCTCGACGTCTTCATGTCCGCGGTGTCCCTGGCGGTGGCCGCCGTGCCCGAAGGCCTGCCTGCGATCGTGACCATCGCCCTGGCCATCGGAGTGCAGCGGATGGCGACCCGAAACGTGCTGATCCGGAAGCTGCCCGCGGTCGAGACGCTCGGCTGCGTGACGGTGATCTGCACCGACAAGACCGGCACCTTGACCACCGGGGTGATGGTGACGCGGGAGATCTGGGGCGCGGACCACGCTCTGGTGCTCGACGCTGCCGCCGCCTGCTGCGACGCCGAGCTGGGCGGTCAGGGCGACGCCGACGCGGGTGATCCCACCGAGATCGCGATCTTGAAAGAGGCTCGCAATCGCGGCATCCGGCGCGCGGACATCGAGCAGACGCGCCCGCGGGTGGCCGAGAATCCCTTCGACCCCGAGCGCAAGAGAATGTCCATCCTGCGCAGGGACGGCGTCCTTTACGTCAAAGGAGGCGTGGAGAGCGTGCTCGCGTGTAGCAGCGCGGGCTCGGCCGGGGTCGCTGAAGCGGCGGCTGAGATGGCCTCGCGAGGACTGCGCGTTCTGGCCGTGGCGACCGGCAGCGGCACCGAGGAGCGAGAGCTGCGTGTGGTCGGCCTGGTGGGCATAGCCGATGCGCCGCGCACCGAGGCCATTGCGGCCGTCGCCGCCGCCCGCGCCGCCGGGATCCGCACGGTGATGATCACCGGTGACCACCCGATGACCGCGCAGGCCATCGGCCGAGAGATGGGCATTCTCGCGGACGCCGACGACCCTGCCGAGGTGATTCACGCGCGGGCAACGCCCGAAGAGAAGCTGCAGATCGTGCGCCGCTGGAAAACTCTGGGCCACGTGGTGTCCATGACCGGCGACGGCGTGAACGACGCCCCAGCGCTGCGGGAAGCGGACGTGGGCGTGGCGATGGGCAAGAGCGGCACCGAGGTCACGCGTGCCGCCTCGGAGGTGATCCTGGCCGACGACAACTTCGCCAGCATCGTGGCCGGCGTGCGCGAGGGCAGGGGGATCTTCGAGAACATCCGCAAGAGCCTGGTCTACCTGCTGACCGGCAATGCGGGCGAGCTGGCGGTGATGCTGGTGGCGGGGATTGCCGGTGTCCCGTTGCCGCTGCTCCCTTTGCATCTGTTGTGGATCAACCTGGTCACAGACGGCTTTCCGGCCCTGGCGCTGGTGATGGACCCGCCCGACCCCGACGTGATGGCGGCGCCGCCCCGGCGGACGAGCCGATGCTGGGCCGCGCGCAATGGCTGCGGATCGGGATCGTCGGCGCCATCGAGGCCTCGGTGGTGCTGGGAGCCTTCGTCTGGGCCTTGCGGGCGCACGATCTGCCACAGGCACGGGCCTTTGCCTTTTCGGCGCTGGTGTTCGCGGAGCTGTTTCGCGCCTTTGCCGCGCGGAGCGCCACGCGGATCCTGTGGGAGCTCGGCCCCTTCACCAACGCCCGCCTGGTGGCGGCCATCGGACTTTCGGTGGCGGCCCAGCTCGCGCTCCTCTCGATTCCGGCGACCCGAACGCTGTTTCAGGTGGGCGCTCTTTCGGGGGTCGAGATCGTGCTGGCCGTGCTGCTCGGGCTGATTCCCGTGACCTTGGTAGAGCTGACGAAGCTCGTGCGGAGGGTCGTTTGATCTCCCGGCGCGATGTCGGTGTAAGAGTTGCGCCCGGCCGCAGGGACCGCGCAATCTCTGCGCGCCACTCGGATCTTGCCGACTGCGCCGTCTGTGCCAGCGTCGTCCATCGTCGCATTGGGGGCGAACGCCCCGCCTGGAACAATGGCTGCATACAGTCGCGGGTATGGCCCTATGGATGCAGTTGCGTCGCGCCGAGAAGGACTCGGTGGCCGAGGAGGTGGCACGACACGCCCCCATGCCGGTGTTGATCGTGCATGGGCAAGAAAAGGGCGGGCGTTGATGCTGCCTTTGACGGCGCTCTTCCTGCTCGCGGTGGCGCCGGTGCCGCCAGCGAGGTCCGAGGCGACCTTCTACTGGAGCGCGGCGCCCCCCGCCGCAGGTGTTCCGCGCCAGCGTCGTCCCAAGAGCGGGTCGGCGTTGCTGGCCGAGGGCGGGCGTCGGTTCGCGCGAAGCTGCGCCGTCTGTCATGGCCGGGAGGGGCGGGGCGACGGTCCCATCTCGTCGCGATTGCTCGTGCCGCCCCGCGATCTCACGCTGGCGGTTTTCAAGATCCGGTCGACGGCTTCCGGATCGCTACCGACCGATCTCGACCTGTTCCAGACCGTCTCGCGTGGGATGCACGGGACCGACATGGCGCCCTGGGTGCGCCTGTCCGAGCGCCAGCGCTGGGCTCTGGTCGAGTACATCAAGTCGCTTTCGCCGCGCTTTCGCCAGGAGGAGCCCGAGCCCGCTTCCGAGGTGCCCGCTCCGGTGGCGAGCCGCGTGGACGCGAGAAAGCGTGGCGAGGCGCTCTACGTTCGCCTGCAGTGCGGAAACTGCCATGGCCCCGCCGGCCGCGGAGACGGCCCCGGGGTGGCTCAATACGCGAATGAGCCCGGCTCCGTGCGGATCCGCGATCTGGCGCGCGCCTACTTCGTTCGCGGCGACACGCCCGCTGACATCTATCTGTCACTGCGCACCGGCCTCGACGGCACACCGATGGGCGCCTTCGATCTGCCGCCCGAGGACCTGTGGGGGCTCGCCTACTACGTGCGCGATACGCTGCGCCAGAGCCCGCGTCCCGAGCCACGGCCCCGCGCGGAAGAGCCACCCGGCGGGCAGCGTCGATAGCGGGCCCCAGCGGCTCGACTCAGGGGCTGCGCTTCAAGACCGCTGTCCTGGCGAGCCGCTGGCCCTGGCGGCGCGCGAAATTTGCGCCGCTTTCAGGGCAGGGCGCCTGCGGCTTGGCGGTGGCTGAACGCCTTTTGGCGGCACGGACCTTGCCTTTTACAAGGTCCATGGCGACTACGATGCGAGCGGCAGTGTTCGGAGGGAAGGGGCAGATCGCGATCCGGGAGGTGCCCCGTCCGCAGCCCGGCGTCGGACAAGCGCTGGTGCGGGTCACGCTGACCACCATCTGCGGCACCGACGTGCACATCCTCAAGGGCGAATATCCCGTGCGCGACGGGTTGATCGTCGGTCATGAACCGGTGGGCGTCATCGAAGCGCTTGGTCCGGGCGTGGTCGGCTATCAGGTCGGTGATCGGGTGATCGTCGGTGCCATCACGCCGTGCGGTCAGTGCCGCGCGTGTCTGTCCGGTGACTCCTCTCAGTGCGGCCACGGCGGCTCCGGTTACGAAGCGATCGGGGGATGGCGTTTTGGCAACACCATCGACGGCTGCCAGGCGGAGTACGTGCTCGTGCCCGACGCGCAGGCCAATCTGGCGAAGATCCCCGATGGCCTGGCCGACGAGGAGGTCGTGCTGTGCACCGACGTCATGTCCACCGGCTTCTCGGCGGCCGAGCGCGGAGGGGTGCGTCTGGGAGACGCGGTGGTCGTCTTCGCGCAGGGACCCATCGGGCTGTGCGCAGCGGCGGGCGCCCGTCTGGCCGGCGCGTCGCTGGTGATCGGCGTGGACAGCGTTCCGATGCGGCTGGAATTCGCAAAGAGGATGGGCGCCGACGTCGTGCTCAATTTCAAAGAGCAGGACGTCATCGCGGAGATCAAGCGCCTGACCGGCGGCGGGGTGGACGTGGCCATCGAGGCGCTCGGACAGCAGGCGACGTTTGAGAGTGCGCTTCGCAGCGTGCGCCCGGGCGGCACCGTGTCCAGCCTGGGCGTCTACTCGGGACACCTGCAGGTCCCGCTGGACGCCTTCGCGGCGGGCCTCGGTGATCACAAGATCGTGACCTCGCTCTGCCCGGGCGGAAAGGAACGCATGCGGCGGTTGATGAGCATCGTGGCCGCGAAGCGCTTCCCGTTCGCCGAGATGGTCACGCATCCCTTCCGGTTGGGGGACATCGAAGCCGCCTACGATCTGTTCGCCAATCAGCGCGACGGCGTGATGAAGGTGTCCATCAGACCGTGAGATGTTGCCGTCAGCCGCGGGCTCCTTCCGGATCCCGAACGCGCGGGATCCGGGAGAGGTGTTTCCGGCCAAAGATGAACGGAAGCGCCAGTCCGCCCATTGTGATGATCGCACCCATGAGAGAGGGCAATGCGCCCTGCAACGGCGAGCTCATGACGATGTCGAGCACGCCATGAAAGAGCGCCACCGCCAGGACACTTCCGCGGCTGCTGTTGAAAAGCCAGGTCATCAGGATTGATCCGGTGACGATCGAGAACAGCCATCCGGACGCCCCCGCCACGCCCATCGAGGAGAGGCCGCCCGCAAAGGCGAAGAGCGGAAGATGCCAGGTCGCCCAGGCGGCGCTGATGAGCAGGGCCGCGGTGAGGGCGTTTCGCCGCGCCTGCAGGCGTGGAAGCGCGAAGCCCCGCCAGCCGACCTCCTCGCCGAAGCCGAAAAACACGACGTTCACCGCCCAGGAGGAGCCCCGGCCGAGGCCGGGATATTCGACGCTTCTCCCGAGGTCGGCCCAGGCGAAGTGACCGTGCCCGGCGAGGCGCAGGGCGACCGCCGAAACTGCGAAGAGAAGCGGGGGCGCGGCGACCGCGAAGGCAACCCATCCAAGCCGGCCTCGCACGGCAAGGCACCGTGCGAGCAGCCGCGCGAGCCCGGCTCGGCCATCACACGCGCCCGTCACCACCACCGCCGCGATCAGCGGCCCCAGTCCGCCCACGAGATGCAGGTACGGTGAAAAGCGATTCGTGGTCCAGCCGAGCCCGGCGGCGGCAAGCGGTGCCCAGGCGATCCACGAGAGGAGATTCGCGAGGACGAAGAAGAGGAGCAGGGGACGACGACACACGCGCGCGGATTCTACCTCTGTCCAGAGAAGGGCATGCCGGCGCCGCCGCGCGCGCGATCGGGGCGCGCTCGGACGTCGGACGAGAGGTGCTCCCTCGATCGAGGTGGCTGTGCTCAGTGCGGGAGGGAATCGCCCCGCTGCCCAAGGTCGCTTGGTGCGGCGCCATCCAGTAGGGCCCGCACCTGTTTGGCCAGCTGCAAGGGACTGAAGGGCTTCTGCAGAAACAACTCCTTCTCGTGCGTCCGGCCCTCCGCTTCGAAGCGCTCGGCGTAGCCGGACACGAAAAGGACGGGGAGGGCGGGCCAGATTTTGCGCACGCGCTTCGCCAGGGCACGTCCGCCCATTTTCGGCATGATCATATCCGTGACCACCAGCCCGATCGGTTGCGCGCTCCTGAGCAGCCGGAGGGCCTCGCGTCCATTGGTCGCTTGCAGCAGGGTGTAGCCCTGGCTCTCCAGGACCTCCCGGGCGAAGTTGCGCACCACCACCTCGTCTTCCACCAACAGGATGGTTTCGTCGCCTCGATACAAGTCGAGCGTCTCCGGTGCAAGAGCGTCGGGCTCGACCTCCTGCGCGTCGCGGACCTCGGGAAGATAGATCCGGAAGGTCGAGCCCTTCCCCAGTTCGCTGTAGACGGAGATGCTTCCTCCGCTCTGCTGGACGATGCCGTAAACCACCGACAGCCCCAGTCCGGTGCCCTCACCCACGGCCTTGGTGGTGAAGAAGGGTTCGAACAGGCGGGCCTGGGTGTCGGGAGTCATGCCCATGCCGGTATCGCTCACCGCCAGAACGACCTGCGCACCGTGAGCCACGTCCAGCTGGGTTCCCGGCGCGGCGTCGTCAATCATGGTGTTCTTGGTCTGGATGTACAGCCGGCCGCCCCTGGGCATCGCATCGCGCGCGTTGAGCACCAGATTCAGAATGACCTGCTCCATTTGCCCGCGGTCGACCCTCGTCAGGCCGAGGGTGGGACTGAGCGAGGTCACGAGCTCGATGTCCGCGCCGATGAGACGGCGAAGGATTCCTCCCATGCCGTCCACGATCTCGTTCAGCCTCCAAAGCTTGGTCTCGAAGACCTGCTTTCGACTGTAGGCCAGCAACTGGCGGGTGAGGCTGGTGGCGCGCTCCCCGCACTTCAATACTTCCTCGATCGAGCTGCGCACCGGATTGCTCGCGGCCATCCCGCGCAAAGCCAGAGAGCTGTAGCCGTTGATGCCGGTCAACAGATTGTTGAAGTCGTGAGCGATGCCCCCGGCCAGGCGGCCAATCGCTTCCATCTTCTGGCTCTGGCGCAGTTGCTCCTCGATCCGCTTCCGCTCGGTCATGTCGATGAAGGTGGAGAGGAAACACGCTTCGCCCTCGACCTCGATGGTCTCCACCGACACCAGCAGCGAAAGCGGCTTTCCCTCTCTCGTCCTGCCCTGGAACTGGAAGTCGTGAAGAGCGCCCGATCCATAGAGCAGCTCGAGCGCCTGGTCCAGGTTCACCGGCTCGCCCAGCCCAAGCTCCTGCGTGGAGTGGCCGATGAAGTCCTCGCGTGTGTACCCGAAGGTGGCCAGGAACCGGGCGTTGACATCGATGAACGAGTTGTCCTTCGCCCGCGCGATGGCCATGGGCGAGGGGCTGCTGTGGAATGCTTTTGAAAATCGCTCTTCCGCTCGTTTGCGCTCGGCGTTCTCCTTCTCGAGGCCGGCGTACAGGCGTGCGTTCTCCATGGAGATGGCCGCCTGCGAGGCCAGGACTTCGAGCACGGCGATCCGGGCCGGGGTAAATGCGTGGGGGGTGAGATTGTTCTCCAGATAAAGGAGACCGACGAGCTCCGTCTGCTTCAGCAAGGGGAGGCAAAGAACGGCGCGCGGGCGCCTCCGAAGGACATAGGGATCTTCCGAGTGCGCATTGGGCACCAGGGCATCGTCGAGGATCAGCCGCTCCCGGGTTCGCAGGGCCAGATGGAAAGCTGAAAGAGGGAGCGCCTCTTCCGTCACCTTCGTCCGACCGAGACGAACTTCGATCTTGTTGCCCAGGGTGGTGGCCTCGGCTTCGATGAGCGGGCCTCGCTCGCCGATCAGGATGAGCAGCCCCCTTTGAGCCCCCGCATGCTCGACGGCGATGCACAGGAGCTTCTCGATGAGGTTCTGCAGCACGATCTGTCCCGACACCGCCTGCGAGGCTTTGACCACGGTCATCAGGTCCAGTTGCTCGAGCGGCGTGCCGACGGTGGCGGTGGGGCCGAGAGCGGTCTGCGTTTCGATTCCCGGATAGAGCTGATCGAGTTGCTTCACCTTGCCGAGCGCTCCCCAGCGGAGATAGCCCTGGCGGGCGTTCCTGAGATACCCGGAGGCCATGGTTTCGTAGCCACCGCGGCCCAGGCAGAAGCGAGCCGCCATCTCGTGGGCCAGGCTTTCGTATTGAATGAACCCGTTCTCTTTCGCCGAGCGGATGGCCCGTTCGTAAAGGCGAATGGCGTCCAGATCGCGTCCGTCGATGCGCGCCATCTCGGCCGATACCAGCTCGAGTCGATGCAGGAAGTTTTCGGGGCAATGCTCCGCCCATCGTTCGTGCTGCTCCAGGATCGCTTCCAGGGCTCCGGAAAACTCCCGCTGCTGGGCCGGTGACGCATCCGGGTAAAGCGCGGTCATCGCAAGCGCCCGGTGAAAGGCGTGGGCAGCCGCGAACGTGGTGGTCGCCATCGAAGGTAAAAAGAGCTCCGCTTTCGTCGCGAGCTCCTGCGCTTCCGCGTAACGCCCATAGAACAGGGCGGTCACCTGCTTGAGAATGTGAAAGCAGGCGATGCCGGTTCTGAAGTTCGCCTGGGTCATGAGCTCGAACGAACGAGCTTCATCGAATGACTCGTCGTCGAAGCTCGAGAGGTCGCGGGTCAGTCCCTTCAGACAGTTGATGAACTGGATGTGGACCAGGACGTTTTGATACGCGGCTTGGTTCTGACATTGCTTCGCAAAGGCGGCCTTGTGGCGAGCTTCGGTGAGAACTTGGTCGAGGGGGGCTCCCGTTTCGAGCGAATGCCAGATGGTGATTTGCGAGCTGTAACAGACGGTGAGCAGATCTCCGACGGCGAGCGAGTCGACCCAGGCCTGATTCATGATCGGGAGCGTTCGCGCGAAGTGCTCTTTCCACGCCATCGCGGTGGCGCCATGCAGGTAAGAGAGAAAGCCCTTTCTCTGGATGTCGTGGAGTCTCTCGTTCAGTCGAAGCATCATTTTCGAATAGGCGACTCCGGACGGGATGTCGTGGCGGACGGCAATCAGGAAAATGGAATAGAACAGGTAGGTGACGGTGGAGTCGGCGGTGCTCCCCTGACTGAGAGAGACGTTCAGCGCCTTCAGGAGCAGCAGCGGGAACAGGTTCGGTCTGGCGATGTAGGCGCAGGGGAGCGCCTCGGCGAGCAGGGCGATGGTGGCCTGGACGTCGGGGTCGGTGGCCAAGGGAGCGTCCGCAAGCTCCTCGATGCGACGCCCGCCCAGGTTCGTGGGGATCTGGGCCGTCTCCGTCTCCATCGCTGCTTGCAGATCCTGATTTGATGCCGGAAAGGTCACCCCCAAGAGGCTGAGCGCCTGGAGCGAGAACATCATGGCGTCGGGGTAGCGACCAGCGCCCTGGCACAGCCGTGCTCTCAGTCCGTAAATCTTGGCCTTGTCGGCATGGGAGGCGGCCTTCCCCAGGATGTCCTCGAACATCCTGTCGGCCCGGTCGAAACGAGCGTCCAAGTACTCGCATTCGGCGAGGTCCAGGTGCAAGTCGAAGGTCTCTGCGTAGCGCGCTCGCCAGGCGTCCTCGGGCAGCAGCGTCTGCGCCTGCCGCAGGTAGTTGCGGGCTGCCGAATAGGCGATCGCTCCTTTGGCCTTCCTGCCCGCCAAGGCATTCAAGCGCGACAACAGGTCCCTTTCGGCGGGATCGGCAACGAGCGCGATGCCCTGATTGAACTGGTTCACCAGATCGAACGCTTTTTCCGCTCTCGCCTCGGGGGGCGTATTGGCGAGCAGGCGCCGGCCAACGCGAAGATGCCACTCGGCTTTGTGCTCTTCGGGAATGAGGCCTTCGGCTGCCTCCTGCACGCGATCGTGCAGAAAGGTATAAGCGTCCCGTTCGCGGAAGAGCAGACCGGCAAGCACGGCTTCCCACAGGGATGCGTGCGTCTCTTCTTCTGTCTGGCCCAGCAGAGCACCCAAGGTCGTCGTGCTCGCACTTCGGCCCAGGCAGCCCAACCAGCGCAGCGCCTCCAGGGTGGGGGCGGACAGCCGCTTCAGCTTTGCCACCATGAGGTCCACCACGTTGTCGGTGAAGTTCTTGGCGCGGATGCGTTCCACGTCCCACCGCCATTGCCGCTCGAAGGTGTCGAACTCGAGCAGGCCTTCTTCGTGCAGTGTGGTGACGAACTGAATCGCGAAAAATGGATTTCCGGCGGTCTTCTCGTGGACGAGCTGGGCCAAGGGCTGGGCGCGAGCCGGGCTGCAGCGGAGGGTGTCTGCCAGGAGGTGGCCGGTGTCCACCAGCGAAAGAGGGGCGAGGATGATCTCCTGCGCGTTGATGCGACTCTTCCGGATCGTCTCCAGCGTGAGCATCAAGCGATGGGCGGCGGTGACCTCGTTGTCGCGATAGGCGCCAATCAGCAGCAAGTGACCAAGGTCGGAATGGGAAACCAGGTGCTCGAAGAAGGCGAGGCTGGCCAGATCGAGCCACTGCAAATCGTCCAGGAAGAGAACCAGGGGATGGCTGGGCTGAGCGAAGACAGCGATGAAGCGGCGAAAAACCGCGTTGAATCGATTCTGGGCGTCCGAAGGGGGAAGCTGGACCACCGGAGGCTGCTTGCCGAGGACGAGGGCGAGATCGGGGATGAGGTCCACGATCAACTGGCCGTTCTGTCCCACCGCCTCCTGGATGGCCTCTCGCCACCGAGCGACCTCTGCTTCGCTCTTCCCCAGAACCTGCCGGACCAGTGCCGCGAAGGCCTCGGCCAGGGTGGCGTAGGGAATGTCCCGTTTGTATTGATCGAACTTGCCCGAGGCGAAGAGGCCGCGCGGCGGGACGATCACCTTGTGCAACTCGTTCACCAACGATGACTTGCCTACGCCCGAGTAGCCCGACACCAGGACCAGTTCCAGCGCGCCGACCGCCACCACCCGCTCGAACGCGTCGATGAGCTGCTGGCTTTCTCGCTCGCGGCCGTAGAGCTTCTCCGGGATCAACAGGCGACCCGAGGCATCCTGCCCGCCCAGCCCGAAGGCCTGGATCTGCTGGTGCGCTTCCCAGTCCGCCAGGCAGGTCTGGAGATCCGCTTCTATTCCGTGAGCCGTCTGATAGCGGTCCTCCGGGATCTTCGACAGCAGCTTCATCACCATCGCCGAGAGCGGGAATGGGAGCTGCGGGACGCGCTCGACGGGAGACAGCGGTTGCCGGGCGATGTGGCAGTGCACCCATTCCAGCGGATCCGAGGCGGCAAAAGGCAGCACCTGGGTGAGCATCTCGTAGAGGGTGACTCCCAAGGAGTACAGATCGCTGCGCGAATCAATGGAGCGGTTCATGCGGCCGGTTTGTTCGGGCGCCATATAGGCCAGGGTTCCGGCCAGCGTCTCCGACGCCTCGGGCGCCTGGCGTTCGCGGGGCAAGCGCGAGGCGATGCCGAAGCCGGTGAGATGAATGGCGCCGGTGGCCACGTTCACGATGACGTTGGCCGGCTTGAGATCCTTGTGGATGAGCCCCCTCTGGTGAACCCGGCCCAGCGCGCGGCACAGGCCGACCGCAGTGCGAAGGATCTGCGTCAGCGTCATCTCTCGGGCGATCAGTCCATCGAGGGTCTCGCCACCGGCGTCTTCGAGGATCAGGAACAACCGTCCGTCCTGCCGGACCAGCTCCAACGGCCGACAGGCCCAGCGCGGATCGAGCTCATCTTTGAGCGCGTACTCGTGCTCGAGCCGCCTCAGGCAGTGCGGTGCGGGCTGATCCGCGACGGGGATCAACGCGAGGATCGGGGACCGCTCACTCTCCTTGCAGCCCCTGCGAAGAACGAACTCACCATCTTCCCTCACTGTTTGCGCAAGGGAATAGCCGGCCAGCGTTGTCATGGCTCGGTTCAATCTAGCAATCGGGCCCCGGCTTTCCGGCGTTCTTTGGGGCCTCAGCGCAGGTGCCGCTCCGGCGAACGCTCACGCGCGGGGGCTGGCCGTATCGACGATGCCGTGGTCGGGGCCGCGAGGCGCCGCGTGGATGAGACCCTTGGCCAGAAGGCTGTTCCCCAGGGAGAAGAAATAGAGGTACCCCCGATGAGCGCCGAGGCGCTCGAGGACGCGGTCCAACGACGCTCCTGGTTCGAGCTGCAACAGGGCGCTGAGCCCGCGCTGGACACCGGCGTCCCCCGGCGGAAACACGTCGAGGCGCCCGAGACCTCGGAGCAGGACCAGGCTGGCGGTCCAGAGGCCTATGCCCGACAACTCGGTGAGGGCGCTCAGCGCATCGCTCGTGCTCATGACTGAGATCTTCTCTTCGGTCAGGTGACCCGAGGCTATCTCCCGGGCCAGTGTCCGGAGCGATTCGGCCTTGCGGGCGCTCAGGCCGCAGTTTCGCAACGAATCGAGCCGGGCCCCGGCGACGACCTCGGCGGTCGGGAAAGCGTGGAAGCGCTGACCGTCCTGCTCCAGGAACGCGCCGAAGCGTTCGACCAGCCGTGCCACGATGACCACGCCGGCATCCAGGCTCAGCTGCTGAAATGGCAGCACGTTTGCGAACGCCTCGAACCATTCCGCGAACCGCGGAGGCCGCATGCCACGGAGGGCAAGCGCCGTGGACCGAAGTCTGCGGTCGGCCTGCACGAGACGCTGCAGAGGGGCCGGCGCGACGTCGAGAGCGAGCACCTTCATCAGCGTCTGCGCCAGCCGGCGGCGCGCTCCGGAGGAAAGATCGCCATGGAGCACGGCGTATCGAACATCGGGCGCGTCGATTGTGCCGCGATTCTCGACCTCGACGACGGTGAGATGCTCCGGGGGCCCCAGCGCACGGAGGTAGCGGCCCCCAGTCCAGACGTCGACCAGATTCGTCGGACGCCGTTGCAGGACGCGCACCGTGGCCTCGAGGTGGAAGGGGGCCTGGGTGCTGAGCCGCCCGCTCGGATCATCGTCGCCGGGGTAGGTGACACGGCCGTCCCGGACTTTCGCGAAGGGGGTCATGCGGTGGGGTGTGGAGCGCGCAGAGCCGATGATCTCCTGGACCTGCGCGCCCCGGGCCGTAAGTGCGTCGGCGACGAGCGAGCGGTGGCAGCGCCACGGCACCGCCTCCGCGCACATCAGCGCGACCGTTCCCTGTGCCGCCAGCGCGCGAAGCTCCGTCAGGCCGCGCTCGAAGTCGTCGGTCGACATGTAATCGGCGAAGCCCCGGAAGGTGGCGTTCCGCCAAGCGGTGTTGGGCGACTCCTGACTGGCCCGGCGCAGACCTCCGAGGCGTGGCAGACCGACGTAGCGGATTCCGCGGGGAGGAAGCGCCGCGGAGAGCGTCTCGGCGTTGAACTGGGGGTTGTGGCGGGAGCGAGGAATCGTTCGGATGTCCACCAGCACGGAGATGTCGAACGCCCGGAGCAGCGCGACCAGCTCCTCCAGACTGCGCGTCGAATGACCAACGGTATAGATCGGAGCGCCTGTCCAACTCCGCGTGCCGATCATCGGTCCAGCCGCAGCGACTAAAGGTCGAGGTTACCTTCCGCCTCGGGTTGGTAGTGGACCGCGGTGACGCGGAGACGGCGGGCCCGGCCGCCCGGCAC
>JADMIO011482884.1_pt1 | contig 12910 bp, 6 predicted proteins | sample 8958161 | NCBI WGS metagenome assembly JADMIO01 (sample SAMN16585339, study PRJNA669376) | soil metagenome | isolation source: Crop rotation soil | place: USA: Cullars Rotation, Alabama | collected 2011 | reverse complement strand
CCGCCAGCTCACCAACATCATGCCTATCGTTCCGCGCCAGCCCAATGTCTCCCGGCTTTATTCGCTGTCGGCGCTGATCCTGCCCAATGGCGCGCTTTTCTTCTGCGACACCCATGTCAATGTCGATCCCACCGCCGAACAGATCGCCGAGATGACCCTGCTGGCCGCCAAAAGCGTGCGCCGCTTCGGATTGGCACCCAAGGCCGCCCTGCTGTCGCATTCCAGCTTCGGCACTGCGCAGTCGCCCAGCGCCATCAAGATGCGCAAGGCCCTGTCCCTGTTGCGCGCCGCCAAGCCGGATTTCGAGATCGATGGCGAAATGCACGCCGATGCTGCCTTGAGCGAATCCCTGCGCTCCCGCAACGTGTCCAACAGCCCCTTGACGGGATCAGCCAATCTTCTGGTGATGCCCACCCTCGATGCCGCCAACATCGCCCTGACCTTGCTGTCGGCAGCGACCGAAGCCCTGCTGGTGGGGCCCTTGCTGCTCGGCGTGTCCAAGCCGGTGCATGTGATGGTGCCATCGGTAACCGCACGCGGTATCGTCAACATGACAGCCCTGGCCGTCGCCCAGGCCGCAGCGACCACAAACTGATCCGCGAAAAAGAAAGAGCGACATGGAAGTTCTGGATCTGAAAGCCATGGCCGAACAGGCCGTCGCCTTTCATCGGCAGGGAGAGCTGGAGCGGGCAGAAAGCCTTTACCGGCAAATTCTGAACGCCGATCCGCGCCTGTTCGGTCCGCGCTTCTATCTGGGGCTGATGCGGCTGCAACAGGGCAGGCCGGCGGAAGCCTGCGAATTTCTGGATGAAGCGCTGCAGATATCGCCCAATGAACTGGGCGCGCTGATGAATTACGGCATGGCGCTGCAGGCATCCGAGCGCCCCGAAGAAGCCGTTCTGGCATTCGACAAGGCGCTGTCGATCCAGCCCAATATGGCGGAAGGCCTTTACAATCGCGGCGTCGCCCTGGCCGATCTGCGGCGTTTTGAGCTGGCGGTCGAAAGCTATGACCGCGCCCTGGTGCTGCAGCCCGAAATGATGGCCGCCATCGTCAACCGCGCCGTGGCGCTGGCGGCGATGCAGCGTTACGACGATGCCATTGCCAGCTACGACCGGGCGATTGCCATGCAGCCCAGCAATGTTTCGGCGCTGTTTCATCGCGGATTGGCGCATCGCACCATGCACCGGCCGGAAAAGGCCGTGGCCGATTTCGACCGCGCCCTGGCGATCGACCCTGCCCATATGGACGCGCGGTACCATCGCGGCGTGGCGATGATGGACCTGGAGCAGGCTGGCGAAGCACTGGCCTGCTTCGAGGCCGTGATGCCTGCCTATCACGCCAATGCCGAGATGCTGAACAATCGCGGCGTGGCTTTGTGGAATCTGAAAAGACCCGCCGAAGCGTTGGAAAGCATCGAACGCGCGATTCAGCTGGAACCCAATTTCACCGAGGCCTGGGGCAATCGCGGTCTGGCGCTGCGCGATCTGAAGCGGTTCGATGACGCCATCGCCAGTTTCGATGTCGTGCTGCGGCTGGAGCCGAACAATGCGGTGGCCCTGAACAGCCGTGGCAATGTGCAACGGGACAACAAGGACTTCGAAGGCGCCATCGACAGCTATAGCCGCGCCATCGCGCTGCGGCCCGATTATGCCGAAGCCTTGATCAACCGCGGCTATACCTTCTGGTCGTTGAAGCGCAATGACGAAGGCACCGCCGATGTGGAGCGCGGTCTGGCGCTGAATCCTGACCATGCTTATGGCCGCGGCGAGCTTTTGCATGTGCGCATGTACTGCGCCGACTGGCATGATTTCGACAGCCGCAGGACCGAACTTGAAGAATTGGTTCTTGCCGGCCACAAGGCGGTGCAGCCGTTCAACTTCCAGGCGGTGGCATCGACGCCGGAAGCCGCGCGCGCCTGTTCGCGCAGTTGGGCCAGGCACAGATCTCCCGAAACCCCCAGCCGGCCGCACGACAGGGGCGCGCGCCAGGGACGCGAGAAGATCCGCATCGGTTACGTCTCCGGCGAATTCCGCCAGCAGGCCACGGCCGTTCTGATGGCCGGCCTGTACGAACGTCATGACCGGGAAAAATTCGAGATCGTCGCCTTCGACGCCGGCTATAGCGATATGACCCCGATGCGGGCGCGGCTGGAAAAGGCTTTTGACCGCTGGATCAACATCTCCAACATGTCCGATCAGCAGGCTGCAGAGGTCATCCGTGATGTCGAAATCGACATCCTGGTCAACCTCAACGGCTTCTTCGGAGAGGCGCGCATGGGTGTCTTCGCCCAGCGCCCTGCCCCGTTGCAGATCAACTATCTGGGGTTCCCGGCCACGCTCGGAGCGCCCTATATCGATTATATTCTCGCCGACCAGATTGTGATCCCGCAGGACGAACAGCGCTTCTATGACGAGCAGGTCGTATATCTGCCCGGCAGTTACCAGGCCAATGATGACAAAGGCCGTGAGATGACCCCGACGCCCAGCCGCGCCGAGGCGGGCCTGCCGGCGGAAGGCTTTGTCTTCTGCAATTTCAACAATGCCTACAAGCTGACGCCGTCGACCTTCGACAGCTGGATGCGGATATTGAAAGAGGTGGAAGGCAGTGTGCTGTGGTTGCTGGAAAGCCCCGCGCCTTACGCCGACAATCTGCGCCGTGAAGCCGAAAAGCGCGGCGTGGCGGGGACACGCCTGATCTTCGCGCCCGACCTGCCGACCGACCGGCATCTGGCGCGCCTGCAGCTTGCCGATCTGTTCCTGGACGGCCTGCCCTACAATGCCCACACCACCGCCAGCGACGCGTTATGGGCTGGCGTACCGCTGGTCACCGCCAAGGGCACAACCTTCCCCGGCCGGGTGGCCGCCAGCCTGCTTCTGGCGGCGGGCCTGCCCGAGCTCGTTACTGACCAGCCGGGCGATTTCGAAAGTCTGGCGGTGCGGCTGGCCAAGGATCCTGCGGCCCTGAAAGCGTTGCGCGACAGACTTGCCGCCAACAAGGCAAGCTGCGCGCTGTTCGACACCGACCGCTTCCGCAAGAATATTGAAAGCGCCTATCGCACCATGTGGGAGCGTTGGCTGGCCGGGGAAAAGCCGCAAGGCTTTGCCGTCGGAGCGGACACTTAGGAGCGCCGGGTGGACCTGCGCGCGCTTGGCCAGCAAGCCATCACCCTGCATCGGCAGGGGCGCCTGGCGGAAGCGGAAAGCCTTTACCGCCAAATCCTGGCCATCGATGCGCATATGTTTGCGGCGCTGTATCTGCTGGGCAGCCTGCGCCTGCAACTTGGCGACAGCGCAGAAGCCGCCGATCTGCTCGGACGGGCTGTGCAAGTACAGCCCAACGATCCCCAGGCTCAGGCACAAAATGGCATGGCATTGATCGGGCTGGGCCGGTTCGACCAGGCCCTTCCCCACTTCACCATGGCTCTGAACCTCAAGCCCGGCATGGTTCTGGCCTTGACGGGCCGTGCCGCCGCTTTTCGCGGCTTGGGACGCGTCCAGGAAGCTCTGGCCGATTATGACGCGGTGCTCGCAGCCGATCCGGCCAATCCCGACGCCTGGAGCGGACGCGGCGCCTTGCTGCGCAAGCTGGGGCGTATCCCCGAGGCCTTGGACAGCTTCAACCGCGCTTTGGCCTTATGGCCCGATTTCGCCGAAGCGCTCCAGGATCGCGGCGCGCTTTTGTGGGACGAGATGCGGGACTTTCCCGCCGCCTTGGCCGATCTGGAGCGCGCCCTAGCACTGGATCCCAACCGGCCCGATCTTTCCGAGAATCTTCTGCACCTGAAGATGATGCTGGCGCATGACACGGGCGAGCTGGATTGGCTGGAGGACCTAACGGGGCGGATACCCGCTCTGGTGTCGCAAAATTCCATCGTCCCGGCCTGGATGCTGCTTTTGTCCAGCGACGATGAGATGCTGCAATTGCGCAACGCCAAAAACCTGATTGCCAAGCGCTTTGCTTCCCTGCCCCCGCTATGGACCGGCGAGCGCTATAATCACGACCGCATCCGGCTGGCCTATATCTCCTCCGACTTCAAACAGCACGCCGTGGCGGCACAGATCGCCGAACTGATCGAACGCCATGACCGCGCACGCTTTGAGGTGATCGCCATCTCGACCGGCACCGATGATGCAAGCGCGTTGCGCCGCCGGCTGATGACAGGCTTCGACGCCTTCCATGATGTGCGCAGCCTGGAGGCGCCCGCCATTGCCCGGCGCATCCGCGAGCTGGAAGTGGATATTCTGGTGGATCTCAACGGCCATACCGAGCACGACAATTTCGATGTGCTGCGCCGCCGCCCTGCGCCCGCGCAGGTGAGCTGGCTGGGTTATGCCGGCACCACCGGCGCCCCCTTTATCGACGCCATGATCGGCGATGCCGTGGTGGCGACCAAGGCCGATGCATTCTCCGAAAAGCTTTACCTTTTGTGCGATACTGTCTTCTGTGCCGATACCGCACGGACTGCGGGCGAAGCCCCCAGCCGCGCGGTTGCGGGCCTGCCTGAAGGCGCTTTTGTCTTTTGCGCGTTCAACCGTCATTGGAAGATCACTGCGGCGCAATTCCAATCCTGGATGCGCATTCTCAACGCGGTTCCGCAAAGCGTGCTGTGGCTGAAGCAGCCGGGCACGCAGGCCCAGGCCCATCTTTCGGCGCGCGCGGCAGCCTTGGAGGTCGACCCGGCCCGCCTGATTTATGCGCCGCCCGTGTCCCTGGAAGACCATCTGGCGCGGCATGGATTGGCGGACCTGTTCCTCGACACCTTTCCCTATACGGGCCATGCCACGACGTGCGACGCCTTGTGGTGCGGACTGCCGGTGCTGACACGCAAAGGGGGCAGCTATGCCGCACGGGTTGCGGCCAGCCAATTGCGGGCGGTCGGCCTGCCGGAACTGGTGACGCAAACCGGGGAAGACTATGAGGCGCTGGCCATCGCTTTGGCACGTGATCCGGTGCGCTTGAAGGACCTGCGCGACCGGCTGGCGCACAACCGCGCCAGCTCGCCCTTGTTCGATACCGAGCGTTTTGCCCGCAATATCGAGGATGCCTATCGCCGCATCCTGGCGGATCGCCTCAGCGGATAAACTGATCCACAAAATCCGCGCCCAGTCCCACTTTTTCATAATGGGCACGGCAGAGATTGATCTTGGTGAAGACGTCTTCGTATCCCAGGACACCGCCATCGGGATCGACATAGATCATCACGCCATTGACCTGGAACAGGGTGATCATCTCCTCCACGTCTTCGTCCACCACCAGGGTGTGGGTCTCGCCGGGCGCCTCATAGACATAGCCACCCTCCTGGGCCACCCAGTCATGTTCCAGATAGCGCCAGCGACCTTTGATGACATAGCCGTGCACCGGCTGGGGATGGCGATGGCGCGACAGCACGCCGGACTTGCGAACCTTGAGCAGGTTCATCCAATAGCCCCGCGATGCGCACAGGCACAAAGGCCTGAACCAGACATTCTCGCCTTGCGGCACCCATACCCGGTCATCCGCCGGAATGACCGAAGGGATCACCAGTTCGGGCGGCGACTCTTTGGGCTGCGGATGGCGATAGGGAATGCGGGAATTGTCTTGCGCCATTGTCTTTCCTTATTTCTTGGCCTTATTTTCCTGGCCTTATGTCTCGGCCTTACTTTGCGGTATAGCCGCCGTCCACCGGCAGCACCGTGCCGGTGATAAAGCCTGCCGCCTGCGAACACAAAAACACCACTGCGCCGCCAATGTCATCGGGACGGCCCCAGCGGCCGAAGGGCGTGCGCGCCACGATGGCGTCCGACCGTGCGGAATCGGCACGCGCCGCCTTGGTGAGCTCGGTTTCGATCCAGCCCGGCGCGATGGCATTGACCCGGATGTTGGGCGCCCAGGCGACTGCCAGCGCTTTGGTGAGCTGCACTACGCCGCCTTTGGAAGCCGTATAGGCGGGCACCAGCCCGCCGCCGAGAAACGACCATATGGAGGCGGTGTTGACGATCGCCCCGCCTTGTTTTTCGAGCAGCGGCTTTGCCGCCACGCACATCCGCATGGTGCCGGTGAGGTTGACATCGATCACCTGCCGAAAGCCTTCGACCGTGAACTCCTTGCCGTCGCGCAGGATCATGCCGGCGCAATTGACCAGCGCGTCCAATCGCTCAAACCCGGCGATGCAAGCCGCCACATCGGCATCACGTGTCACGTCCAGGGCCACAGCCTTGAGATATTCGCGTTTGGGGGCAGCAGAGACTTCGTCCGCTGTCAGGCCGGTGACAGTGACGGCATAGCCCGCCTGCAGCATGGCTTCGGCGATGCCAAAGCCGATGCCGCGCGCACCGCCGGTGATCAAAGCCTGTTTCATGTCTTCCTCATCAGCGCCGCGGTAGGGCGAAAGCGACATAGGCCGCCCCCTGCGCCGCGTTCTTGTCCCGGGCATTGTCTGCCTGGATCAGGATATATTGCCGGCCGCCCGCCATATAGGTGATGGGCGTTGCATTCCCCGCATATGGCAGCTGCGCTTCCCACAACAGTTTGCCGTTATCGGGATCGAAGGCGCGGATTTTCTTGTCATAGAGCGTGGCGCCGATGAACAGCACGCCGCCCGCGGTCAGGATCGGGCCGCCATAATTTTCCGAGCCCGTGCTCTTGTCTGCCAGGGACGGATATTCGCCCAGCGGAATGCGCCACAGATAGCTGCCGTCATTGAGATTGATGGCACTCAAAGTGCCCCAGGGCGGCGCCACCGCCGGATAGCCATCCGGGTCCAGAAATTTTCGGTAGCCCGTAAAGCGGTGAGGTGGACGATCATCGCTAGGGGCATCGCCGGCGGGCGCGGCAAGCTCAGTCTTGTCGGAGCCACTTCTAACATAGGTCAGCACCGCCTGGAGATCGCCGGCCAGCAAACCCCGGAAAGCAGGCATGCGGCCGCGGCCCGTCCATAGCAGTTCGGTCATTTCGGCTTGCGTCAGTTTGCTGTCCGCCAGGGACGGAAAAGCGGGTGGCGAACCTTTTCTGTCCGTGCCATGGCAGCTGGCGCAGTTATCGAGATAGAGCCCCTCGCCCAGGCTGGCAGCCTTGTGATTTTCCACCAACCCGCCGGTCCAGGCGACATCGTTGGAATTCAAATACAGGATACCGCGCTTGGCATCCGCGGCCTGGCCACCCCATTCCGCGCCGCCATCGAAACCGGGAAAAGCCAACGTCTGTTTTCCCAACCGCATATGGGGGAAAGGCCCGTCATTGGCGAAGCTGCGGAACTGCCCAAGCGCCCATTGATGCGCCGCCGGCGTGCGGTTGGTCAGCAATCCCTCGCTGAGACGCTGGCGGGCATAAGGCGCGGGCAAGGACGGCACAATTTGTGTCGCTGCCGTCTTTTCGCCCGGCACATCGCTGGGCGGCACCGCCACCTCGGTCATCGGAAACAGCGGCTTTCCGGTCTGGCGGTCCAGCACAAACAGATAGCCTTGCTTGGTAGCCTGGGCGACCGCTTCCACGGACTTGCCGTCGCGCTTCACAGTCAACAGCACCGGCGGCGAGGGAAAATCCCGGTCGGCAATGTCGTGATGGACACCCTGGAAATGCCAAACCAGCTTGCCCGTGTTAGCGTCCAGGGCCAAAAGCGAATTGGCGTAGAGATTGTCCCCGATCCGGTCATGGCCATAAAAATCGCTGACTGCCGAGCCGGTGGGCGCGAAAAGAACGCCGCGCTTTTCATCCAACACCATACCGGGCCAGGCATTGGCGCCGCCGCCGGTTTTCCAATAGTCCGCCGGCCAGGTCTCATAGCCCGGCTCACCCGGATGCGGGATGGTGTGGAACGCCCAGCGCTGTTTGCCGGTGTGTACGTCAAAGGCGCGGATATCGCCGGGCGCGGCCGGTGCGCTCTCGGCGGTGCGAAAGCCCATGATGATCATGTCGCGCCAGATAACGCCGGGCGTGGTCAGCGCGACGCTGATCTTGTCGGGATCGCGGCCCAATCCGGCCCGCAGATCGATGCGGCCCGCTTCACCAAAATCGGCCAGCGGCTTTCCCGTTGCGGGATCGAGCGCGTACAGATAATTTCCGGCATTGGCGAACAGGCGCCGTTCTTTCCCCTTGTGCCACAGTGCCAGACCGCGTTGCGGTCCGCCCGCCTTCACCCCGGAAGCAAAGCGCCACAGCAATTTTCCGTTTGCGCCGTCCAGCGCGATGGTCTCCAGCGACGGGGTATAGGCATAGACCACGCCGTCAATCGCCAGGGGATGGGTCTGGGGATCACCCGCCTCCGCCATGTCGAACCGCCAGGCCTGAACGAGCTTGCCCACATTGGCGCGCATAATCTGTGTGAGCGCGGAAAACCGCCGCCCACCTTCCCCGCCATAAACCGCCCAATCGGCGCTTTGGGCAAAGGCGGGTGCAAGTGCCGCCGGCAACAGGGCCGCGGCCAATAGAAAACGCAGTTTGATCATGCCCCACCGTATCGCGCAGACGGCGCCACGGGAAGAATTTCTAGCGCCGCTGATCCTTGGCCTTGCCCGACAGCAGGTCTTCCAGGCTGAACATGCGGCCATTGGCAATAACCCGCCTGACCTTATGGGCGTTGGCAATGTTCTGCAGCGGGTCGCCTTCCACCAACACGATGTCGGCAAGCTTTCCCGGCGCAATTACACCGGCATCCAGGCGCAAGAATTCGGCCGGGGTTGCGGTTGCAGTGCGCAGGGCCTCGTAAGGCGTCATGCCGAACCGCACATAGGCGGCAAGCTCGGCATGCATGTACATCGGCCCCGGCTGATCCGTGCCGGCGACAATACGCCCGCCCTTGCGCTGCACATCCATCACCAGCTTGGCGGTACCGGAATATTCCAGATGCGGCGGCGCATTCAGGATCTGCGCCTTCAGCCATGGCGGCTCCAAAGCCAGCCTGGGATCGGAGCGCATGCCGGGCTCTGCTTCCAGAAAATCGCGCATGGTGGGCGAGACGGTGGGCGTCATGGTCATATGCGCCGCGCCCAGTATGGAGGATACATCGTCATAGCTGCGGCCCAGGGTCATCTTGGGAGAATAGCCGCGCCGCGATGTGCCTTCGGTATGTTCCATACTGTCCATCCCGCTAAAGGCAGACGGATAGACTTCATGGCTTGAGGCCGGAACGCCGATGCTATGGGCAAAATTGATGATGCGGCGCTGCTGCAGATCGGGCATGCGTACATAGCTTTTCAGCATGTCGAAACCCAGAATCCTTGCCCGGTTCAGCTCCCCCTCCAGCTGCGCGTTGGAGGATATGGCGATCCCCATTTTGTAATAGACCCGCTGCCATTCCATCAGATGGCCGGTGTTGAAGATGCGTGGCGAAACCCGGATGCCGGCATCGGTGGCCTCGCGATCTTCCACCGCTTCATAGGGCGATTGACCAGGACTGCGGATGGTGGTCACGCCATAGGCCAGGAAGTCCCGCCCCTGTTGTTCGCCCGAATCGCTTTGGCGATGGGTATGAAAATCGATCAGACCGGGCATCGCGGTCAGCTGCGGCAGCTCGATCGCCGGACGGCCCGCTTTGTGCGGCTCAACCGCAGTGATGCGATTGCCGTCGATCACAATGTCCATATCGGCGCGGGCGGTCTTGGAAACCCCGTCCACCAACTTGCCGACATGCAGAACCTGATGGGTTTTGGGCACATAGGCCCGATAGGTGAGATCGACGGGCACGGTTCTGGTATCGCCCGTCTCGACATCCATCAGCCTGAGCTTGTCATCGGATTGATAGAGAATCTGGCGGCCATCGCCCGACCAGCTTGGCGCATAGGCAATCTCGCTGGTGATGTGGCGCGGCGGCCCCAAGGGCACGCCGGCAGCCGAAACCGGAACCACCGCCAGAGTGCCCTCATAGATCGCCGCCATCCTGGTGCCGTCGGGCGACCAGACCGGGCCGTTCCAGCCACGGCTGTCGATGGAGAGATTGGGCACGGGCGCATACCATTTGTCGTCGCTATTGGCCGGCGTGCCGGTGGACGACATGGTGAGGATCTGATTGGTGCCTTCCCGGAAGCGCGTGGAATAAGGCGCCACCATCGCCACCGCCACCCGCTTGCCATCCGGCGACCAGGTGGGCGTCCCTGGCGCGAAGATGGAGGCATGGATCGGGCTGGTTGTCCCGCTTGCCACATCCACCACCGCAATACTGGCGCGGCGCCACATGCCGTCCACATCCAGAAAAGCGATGCGTTTGCCGTCGGGCGAAAAGGTGGGCGCAATCGGCTGGGTGGCAAGATGGGTCAGCTGCCGCTCCTGCCCGTTTTTGACGTCATGCAGCCATAGCTGCAGCAATCCGCCCGCCTTGTCGGTGCTGTAGACCAGAGTACTGCCATCCGGCGACCAGGCCGGATCGGCGTCAAAAGCCGCGTCCTTGGTGATGTTGCGGGGCTTGCCGCCCACCGGCATCAGATAGATGTCACCGAGTGCGGCAAAAGCAATGGTCTTGCCATCTGGTGACAGAACGGGACGCACAATACCCAGCGCCTTGCGCGGTGTCTGACTGTCGAAATCGCGTTTGCGGCGGGTGTAAGTCCCGTCTACCGGCGTCACTTCCAACTTGGCGGTAAAGGGAATGATCGTCACCGCGCCATTCCGGTCGCGCTTTTTGATCTTGCCATCCGCGGTGTAGAAAAATTCACCCCCCGGCAAAAAGCTGGGGCGGAACGGAAAGACATGTTCATCGCCGGTGAGAGACGTGCCGTTCACCTGCAGCCAGCCCCTGGTGCCATCCACCGCATGGGCGATGATCTGGCCGGACGGACTCCAGCTCACCGCGTCGATACGTGCAGCGGACGCGGCCTGACGGCGCTCTCCGCCCCCGGCCGCATCGGCTACCCAGATGCCGTTGCCGTTCTCGCGGGTTGAAGCAAAAGCAACCTGGCGGTCATCGGGTGACCAGCTGGGCATCATGTCTTCGGCCGGATTGCTGGTGAGCTGGCGGAATTCGCCGCTGCGCAGATCCAGGGTGAAGATGTTGTAGTTGCCGCCCAGCGGATCGCCACGGTCGGACGAAAAGGCGATGCGCGTTCCGTCATGGCTGAAGACCGGGTCGCGGTCGTCGAACGCGCCCCAGGTCAGTTGATGCTGCCCGCTGCCCTCCGGCGCCACGGCCCACAGGTCATAGCCGCCATCGCGATAGGCAAAGAAGGCGATGGTCTTGCCGTCGGGCGACCAGACCGGCTGGCGCGCGTCATTGAACAGGTCGGTGACCCGCCGGGCCTCGCCGCCCGTGGCCGGCATCACCCAGATGCTGCCCTGCAGATCCATCGCCAGCATCCTGCCGTCGGGGGAGACCGACACGGACATGGACGTCCCCTCGTCAACCGTGACGGTGACAGGTTTGGGAGCGGTGTTTTGCGCGGCATCGCTGGCGGTGGCGGCAAACAGCACCAGGACCAGCGACAACAGCCTGAGAGTCATCAAAGTCCCCTTATTGTTGGGCGGTCCGTCCATACGCTGACGCCATGGACTGCCTAACGCCCTTTTTATCTCATCTTGGCGAGATGGCGGCCTGGAAGGAAGCCCTTGCCGGGCTTTGCCGGTGGATTGTCCTGTCAGGTCAATTTGGGTCAGAGTGGCGGCATAAGAAGAAAAGGGGTCTGGTCCATGGGCGATCTCTCCAACGCTGCGCTGCACCTTCCGATTCATCAGGGACGCAAGGCGGCCCTCAAAACCGCGTCTGTCCTTGCGCTCTTCCTGCTTTCGGGCAGCGCGCAGGTGCTCTCCCAGCCCCCGGCCCAACCCCAGACCGATATGGCGGACCTTTTGATAAAGGGCGGCCATGTGGTTGACGGCACCGGCGGCCCCTGGGTTCAGGCCGATGTCGCCATTCGCGGCGACAGGATCGTCTATGTCGGGCGCGCCCCGATGACAGCCAAGCGCGTGATCGACGCGACCGGAAAAGTGGTTTCGCCGGGCTTCATCGACATGCACAGCCATTCGGAATTCGGCCTGGCCATGGATGGCCGCGGCCTGAGCAAGATCACCCAGGGCGTCACCACGGAAGTGCTGGGCGAACATCTTTCCGCCGGTCCGGTGCTGGGCCCAGCAGTGGACGATCCCATGATGGTGGCGCCGCCGGTCAAGCGCAGTTGGACCACCCTGGGCGGGTTCTTCTCCTTCCTGCAAAAGAAGGGCATCGGACCCAATGTGGTGTCCTATGTCGGGGCCGGCCAGGTTCGCGCCTCCGTGATGGGTTATGAGGACCGCACGCCCACCCCGGCGGAAATGGAGGGGATGAAAAAGCTGATCGCCCAGGCAATGCAGGAAGGCGCCTTCGGACTTTCCGCGGGCCTGGTCTATGTCCCCAATTCCTTCAACACCACCCAGCAGATGATCGATCTGGCCAAGGTCGCAGCCGGTTATGGCGGCATCTATTCGGTCCATATGCGCGACGGCAGCGAAAAGGGCCTGCAGGAAACCATCGATATCGCCAAGGGCGCCAATATTCCCGTCGAGATTTTCCATCAGGGCGGCGGCATCGCCCGCAACCCCAATATCGCGCGCATGATCAACCAGGCGCGCAGCGACGGCGTCGATGTCACCGCCAATGCCTATCCCTACACGGTGGGCTGGACCTATATCCGGCAGCTGATCCCGGTCTGGGCCCAGGCCGGAAATGCCGCCGCCATCACCGCCCGGCTGAAAAATCCCGCGACCCGCGCAAAAGTCATCGCCGAAATGCAGGCCGCGCCGGCGCGCTATGGCAGATACACCATCAGCTCCGCCAATCTCGACTTTGACGGCCACACCTTGCAGCAGCTCGCGGACAGCATGCATGTGTCCGTGGAAGAAGCGATGATCAATGTCCTGGTCCAGCAGAATGCGGAAGGCTTTCAGATCGGCCCTGCAGAACCGAGCCTGGAAGCAGGCGTGGCCGCGGCCATTGCCAATCCCTGGATCGATATCGGCTCGGACGGCA
>JADMIO011260424.1_pt1 | contig 12911 bp, 7 predicted proteins | sample 8958161 | NCBI WGS metagenome assembly JADMIO01 (sample SAMN16585339, study PRJNA669376) | soil metagenome | isolation source: Crop rotation soil | place: USA: Cullars Rotation, Alabama | collected 2011 | reverse complement strand
AACCCCAAAACCCCAAAACCCCAAAACCCCAAAACCCCAAAACCCCAAAACCCCATTTTTTTGTTGAACGTAAATAGAAGTTATTACACAACTACTAACCTTGTGACTTTCTGAATTTGGAAAAAGTATCGAAAGTAGATATGCAGGACATTCTTTGTACTCTTGACTTTAAAGAAAGCTATACATGTGTATGACTGCAAATTGCCTTCATTTTTAGATCCTTCCACTAACACAAATAGAAGGTGATCGTGCAATAAGTACTAAATAAAACTGATTGAAAAATAAAATTGTAAATTTACAAATGTCAGAACAAGAGCTACCGGAGGGAGTTAACAATGCGGAGGAAGATCAGCCTAAGAACGTGAAAGGAAAGGGATCATCAAATGTTAAGAATAAGTCAAAAAGTCCGGAAGCTGGGCAAAAGCAATCAGAAAATGCAAGAATGCAACGTCCAAAGAGCGCTGCAGATCGAAAAGGGCCGAAGTTTCCTATAAAATTTAAAGAAACAAGAGAAATGGCCGTCAGACGTGAATTTCAAATCGGCCTTAACAAAATTACTTACAATGAGACCAGAGAAATTGTATTTATTATCAATTGTTTGCGGAAATCAACGCTTTTTAGGGCATGAACGAGATTCAAAATATTATTTCGAACAACAGATCGCCTCAAGACCTACGCGTCTACATATCTGCATTATGTGATCAACCAAGGAATCTTAACAGTGCAACAAAAGAAATGGAAGTTCTCATCTTCGGTTTTATTGCTTCTGTATTCAAAGAAGATCTGTTTGATTCAATTGACAAACCACCAAACCTAATCAAATCTGTCGTTCGTCTATGCGAGGCTGTTCATTCGTATTTCAAAGTATGAAGCTTGATAAATTTGTTGGGTGATAGATTATAAATAGGACACAAGTAGTGGTGTGCAGAGTGCTTGCGCTAAGACATTAAACGAGATTTATAGCAATTGTATCCAGCAGCAACCTCCCGATACCGTGAAGATAATTATAGCAGAGCCGCTTCTTTCGATACTCAATGGCGGTGCGGATAAAGCCACTCAGCAAACTGCAGCTATTTGCTTATGCGAGTTCGCTGGTTTGTTAAGCCGACTTGGGAAGAAAGAGGTGGTGGATGAGATGTGTGAAAAGATATATACGATCTTTTTAGTAATATATTGGGAATTATCCATTGTAAGCGTGATCACTTACTAGAAAACGAATCATGACTTCATTGAATTAATGCGCGCGATTGGTATTTGCATGGCCGCAAATAACCTTGCAAAAATTTCCGATAAGCTTCCAGGGATCATTAATAAACTTTGCGCAATCGCAGGCTCTAACAGCCAATTGAATCAATACTACTTGGTAAAAGTCCCTTCAGGTTTTTTTATTAAATTCGAGTTTTAGAACAGAATGGAGGCTTGCAATACTCTAGGAATCATTGGGAAGATACTGGCAAAGGCTGATGTGCAAGTTAAGGGGGATCTTAAAAAGATTTATGTACAGTTGCTGTTTTGAAAAACGTTTAAGGGGAATATAAAAATTAGGACAAAGTCTCAGAGCTGCTAAAAGACATCTCAAAACATAAAATTTTGAGACTCCAAAAAGCTGGCGCCAGTGCGTTAAAGCAGTGGGAGTTACTACTTAGAGCAAATGCACCGAATGAGAATGAAGACAATGAAAAGGTTTTGTTGCCTGAAGAGGAAGAGGCTTTGAGGATAGAGGATGAACTAAAATCAAAGCAACCTCCTGAGAAAAACGAAATGCCAGTAAAATAAAATATGATGCACCATATAATGAAATCTGATGATGGTTAGGCCCGAAACAATTTCCGGGAGGCAAGAGATCAACTTAAAAAAGACAAACAAGAAAATCAAGAGCAAAAAATAGAGGATTTCATTAAAGATGCTCAGTTAAAGCATAACCGAGGGCAAAATTATGTTCGTGCGAGAACTGGAATAGGTTTGCCTCCATGGCTGAATTTATAATATCTTACTACAATTTCAATATAGGAGGAGGGTATGTCGCTTGGAGTCCCCCACCTAAAGATGGTAAGGCAGCAAAAGAGAAGGCATATGCGAACCAAAAAAAGAATTTAAAAGAGCAAATTATCCAACAATATTTGAATCGACCGAAAACTGCTGGAGACGATAAGTTTAGTTATCTCCCAGAAGATATATGGCCTAAAAAACCTGCCTCCAAAGACGAAGTATCTGACTCAGAAGGTAAGCAAGTAGTAAGGGATAAGACGCCAGAAAAGAACGATGAAATTGAAGCAGAAGATGTCAAAACTGTTGAGCCTAACATCGATAAACCTATTGGGCAGAAGAAATTGCAAAGACCGCAGACAGCAGTCAACAAAACACAAGAAGCTGATGATAAAGCCAAGAGCAGAGAAGGATCTTCAGCAGCTAAAGGGAAACAAACGAAAAAGGTCGAATCAAAAAGCACGCGAAAAGCCAGTGAGGATGTTGAAACGAACCAATCCGAAAATCCAGAGCTCAAATCCACTGAAGGAGTAAGAGAAAGCTCCAATTTGAGAAGCAAAGGCAAGAAAAACACAAAGGACGAAAAATCAATTGTTTCTAACGAAGATGCAGCTGATACAAAGAATCAATCTGATATAAAGAATCAGTCTAATACAAATTCAGAAAAGCAACTGAGCTTAAAGAAGACTACCAAAAAACCGTCCACTAAAGATCTCAGCGCCTCAGATTCTAGCTCTAAAACGCCCAGAAAGACTCAGCGGCTAAACGACCCAGATAAAATCGAAGAAGATCACTTCAAAGACGTTAAACTTCAAACACAAAATAACAAAATCGATTCAGGGAGCAAACCAAACACAATACAGAACCTAGATCAAGGTGCAAATGCTTTGAACTCAGAACATCCTGCCCAGCAGCACAAGCCTAGTGAACATGTTGAAAAAATTGCAATCCAGACATCTTCACATCGAGAAAAAGTTGCTGCGATAAGACAACCTAAGCCTATGATCAAAAAAACTGTTCAGCCACAACAAAATATAACGCAGCAAAAAGAAATGACGGATCAGGAAATTGAAGATTTGCTCACAAAGGCAGAATCGAAATTGAATCTGGTCAAAGAGAAAGAAAAGAAGGAGGCGGAAGAAGCTTTGAAGAGAAAAAATGATGAGCTATTGAAGAAGAAAGCTCAAGATGAGCTCGAGCGCAAAAAACAAGAGTATAAGAAGCCACCTCCTAAGTCATTCGACCAAAATCCTCGCTACAAGCTTTTTGAAGTAGATGAGCCAATCGAAAAAGCAGTGGCTTACTTTATTGAAAGTGTTCTTCCCTCTGAAAACAATGAGATAGAGCAAATAGCTCCTACCGGAGGTGGGAAAAATGTCAATGTGAAACCTCAACAAAAAGACATCCCGAAAAACCTCCCTAGAAAGACAGATGTTGTGAAAGGAAATAATATTGCTGAAGTGAAAAATGAGCAACTTGCTATAGGTAACCCTGCGCTGTTTGGTATTGCAATGGGGAATCAAAATTTGGGGCAAAATGATAATGTGCCTCAGCGAAAGCTTAGAGGACGAGCAAAAGCATCGAATTCCGAGAATGTGGAACCTGTGATTAATAAACCTTTAGTTATTGAAGAAGAAGAGAATCATGAAGGCGAGAAGTGGGAATCGCCTGCGAGACATGAGGATTTCAAAGGCTCGATTGCTACTTTTGATAGAGAAGAAATGGATCATGTTGGAACGCAGCAGATAAATCCGACGCTTCCTCAGCGCACTATTCCTAACCAATCTAAAGTATCTAATAGTCAAATTCAAAATTCAACGGTAAAAGCATTGCATGGGGAAGATTCGAAATTGAATCCTCTCAACAGTCAAATTCTGAATAATGTCTCTGATATCAAAGAGCTTCAGAAAACGAAAGCTGAGAGCACAAATCAACAGGCCATTGATCAAAAGGAACCTATTAAAGACGTAAAAATGGAGCATGTCAGCAAGGAACCTATTATGACGAAAATAAGGCCTCCTCAGAATTTTGATACTCCACTAGAAATAACTCGTCCAGATTCTGTATCACAATTAAATGATAAAGTTCAGGGTCAGAAAGTACAAGACAGTACTCTAAAAGATTCAAAGCAAACACAAATTAACCCTCAATTACCTTCAGGTGATCCACAGGTGAAGAAGGGGCCAAATCTCCAAAGTGGGCCTATAAATCCATCAGTTCAGGAGGATAAATTGATCAAATCCCAAATAAAGGAGGAAATCAAAGGAGAAAAATCCAAGCCTGATAAATTAAGCAAAGAAGCTGTTAATCAATTACTCAATTCTCAGCAGAATAATAAAGGAACAGTGCAGACAGATTCAGTAAAAAAAGATTACGTGACCAAAAAGCCAACCAATAAGGTAACACCTCCACCATATCAACAAACGAAAGAAAATAAACCAACTCCGATCAAAAGAGCGAATGTCTGGGATGAAAAACCTATCTCAAGCAGCAAAATGGGCTATTCGTTACCGATAGAAGCTTTTCAAAACGAAGAAGGCCTTGATTATGAGCTGGCCGATTCATTAGGAACTTTTCAGAGAGCAGGTAACAACCAGAATAATAATTCTTCGAATCTGAGCCATAATCCTGCAGATCCTCAAAGAGAGAATCCATTATCAAATAATAGTAAGAAACCGAATGAAGCCAAGACTAATGTTAAGACTGCTAATGTCCATCCAGGAAACCAAAATGCGAGCCTGAATAAAAATATTGGAATCCATTCAGCCGACGAGAGACCCCTGCAAAATAGCAGGATAAGACAGGGCATTCCTCAAGAAGCATATCAAAATGAAGAAGGACTTGATCATGAGCTAGCCGATTCATTAGGAACTTTTCACAGAACAGGTAATAACCAGAATAATAATTCTTCGAATCTGAGCCATTATCCTGTAGATCCTCAAAGAGAGAATCCATTGCCAAAGAGTAGTAAGAAACCGAATGAAGTCAAGACGAGCAGTGTTACGACTGCTGATGTCCATCCAGGAAACCAAAATGCAAGCGTGAATAAAAATATTGGAATCCATTCAGCTGATGAGAGACCCCTGCAAAATAGCAGGATAAAGCAGGGAATTCCCCTAGAAGCTTATCAAAACGAAGATGCCCTTGACGAACTATTATCTGATCCACAGCAACAGTTAGACGTTATTCGGGAGGACCGAGAGCACAGCATACCTAAAGTCTCTCGAGAGAAACAAAGTCCCGATCAAAACATTTTCCATATGGAAGAGCCTCATCAGCAACTGCCTTCAGAAGTCTTCAATAGACACGTTGATAACGTTATTCAGAGAACGGGAATTCGGCAACCACAGCAACCAAGCCCAGATATTTCTGTGGGTGGACATGTTGAACCTATTCACGACATGCTCGGTCTTGAAGATATTATTCGTGACCAGATCAAAATCCAATTGCAAAAGATGCTTCCTTCTAAGTCAGAGAGTCAGGATAATACACTCTCTGCAAAGGCGAGTCGCCCAGTGACTAAAAATCCTGAATCAAAAGTGACAGAGAAGGTCTCTCCGATCTTAAAGCAAGGAGAACCGCATGAGACTTCTATTCCGATAGACAGGCAATCTGCAACTGCGAAAGCATTGGACAAGTCCCCAGAGCGTCCCATATCAGCTAACTCCTCTCTGACGAAAGACGAGAGGGCAGAGGTCTTGCCCACTTCTCAAAAAGTAGAGCATTTTGCCCAAAGACAACAAATAATTTACAACCCAGAGGCTATTGATCATGAAGTCCCTCAAGAGAAATTTCCTCCAATTTCTTCGCAGCCTGGAAATAAACTTTCACAGGAGCAGAGTAAAAATCAAATGAATCCCATAAAGCTCCAAATTCAAGAGCAGCCACTCAAGACAGCTGGCCATGGCATCTCTCAAGGGCACAATCAACCAGTAAGGTCAGCAGGAATGGAGAAACAAAGAATCGTTGAGCAAGCCCAAGGCTTTATACAAAATGTCGTTCAGAATGTCTATCCTCAGCAAAGAGACCAAGGAGAACAGCAATTTGATAGAAAATTGAAGCCAGAGCCGCTAGGAAACTTAATTAATTCAACCATAGACGAAAGAAAATTCAGTGACTCGAATTGGCTTACACCTACTGCACAAAATATGGGAGGAGTACTTAAAGGAAATGAGTACATCAATAAGAATAGCCCAAGGGAAATCGACACAGTCGGTTACGGATCAACAGATGAAGATGAAGTGGACCAGCGGCAACAATACCCAACATACCAGGCGCAAATGAAGAGTTATAATAATCATGTCGGAGATAGAGCACTAAATGGAAATTATATTGAGCAAAGGCCGCTTCCTGAGTCAATTAAATACGATAGGGGAAAGAGATCAGTCGAAAAGCCTTTTGAAAGGACAGGAGAGCACGTTAGGACGTCATACCAAAACCCCAGAGCGACTTTCCAAAAATCTTCTGAAATCATTTCGAATTCCTCAGTGGATAAGCCTCAAGGTACCTCAACTCTTGAGAAATGGCAAATGGCTCTAAGTCTAATTGAAGAAGGGAAATATGAAACTGCTTATTCGAATATTCTTGAATCAGGTACCAAAATTAGTTTTTCATTAGCTTACGCAAATTTTTTTAGGTGATGACGTTTATTTGTTGCGTCTTATGAAGGTCACAGGGCCGTGCCTCAAAAATTTAAGCAGAACAACTGCCATGAAACTTATGAATAGGCTTACGTTGCTAATGGGCTCAGATTTCATGGCAAAGATCGGAATTGGATTTTTGGAGAATGCTCAAAATCATGGCCTCATAAAAAATCTCCACATTGGTCACCAGAATGAGCTGATGAAGGCAGTTCGGGACATTAGTCTTAAGCAGACTGCATTAGGTGCCAAGTCGTCGAAATTGATGCTCAGAATAGAAAATGATTTCAAAAACATTTAAGAGCGAAAAGTTTAGAGTAATTTAGAAAATACTGTCCTTATCTTAGCGTTTCTAAGTCCATTGCCTCATATTTTTGAAAGAAATGTTCATTAAATTTTTATTGAAGATTCCATTTCGTGTAAACTAACTGTGTGATATTGTTATCAGATGCTCTGATTAAGAATATTCTTTGACATTAAATTCTCTCTTGAAAGCTATTAAATTGAAGCTTTTGGATTTGGCGATTAGGTATTAAAGGAGAAGCCTGTATTTAAGTTTCTTTTGTTTTTTGAATTTTTGGTAACACGAGACCAATTGAAAATATAAATTCATATCAATATGTACAAAAATATAATCAGCAATAGAATTGAAACCATACCAAAGATCATAACAAATAAATTATGAAACCTTTTGATTAGTTTTAGGATAGCATCAGCAGTATTCCTTTTTATTCAGGAGAGACTACCCGAAAAGTATTTCCAAATAATAATTTATTTCAGATAGAGAAAGCTCTAAGAGTGGCTCTTTTGAGATTGATAGGGTAGAGTCAATGTACTATTATCCACAAGATCATGCTTCAGGATGATGGCTGTGATTTATCGTTACCCTCGATATTAAATACTTTCTAAATAAAATACTTAGATATTAAGGTTAAAATCACCTCCCACTTCTTCTAAAGTTACAGAAAAACTGCCGAAAAAATGGTTTTATAGAAAGACAAATCAAAACCGATGAGAGGAAAGAGATTCTGGAGACACAAAGCTAACTGAAGAGGGCGCTCTCGACGAAATATGTATTTGAGATCAAAAGAAAAGATTTGGAATCTCACCACGCAAATAATGAAACTTACCAAAGGTGCTAACGACCTGGCCGATCCGGGCAAATTAGATAATAATACGTTTACTTCAGCGTTCCAATGGAGTAATCGGACAAAATTGGAGATAATTAAAGACCTAAATGGCAAAAAAATGAAATTTTACAGAAAAAATCATGTTATCAGGCAGAAATCTAACTTTTACTCGAGCTGCTTAGAGCTTTCCGCTGACGGTGAGGAGTACAAGATTATCTCTGAGGCTATACGCTGTGGCGGGCAACATAAATTATGAAATCCTTCATGGTGATATAGAAGTAGAGTATTTTCTCAACTGAGAAATTCAAAAACGAGCTGACGCTGGTCGCCGAAAAAGTCTGAAGATCTGAGATGATACGCTTAAAGACGATTTAGTTGAAAATAAGAATCACCAGTCCTAAAATTGATTGAGTAACAAACTTTGGGAAGAGGTACATAATTTACGCACAATCTTTGAGCAAGCATTGGCAAACAATGCCCATCACATGGATACATACATACTTCCTTATTAGAGGGAACAATCCCAAATACAGAGGTTGGTGACCGACAATAAAGGGAAATAATATTTTAATATTGAAGAACTAAAGCCACGCTGATTCGAACGGCAATCTGGATTTATTCGTCTCTTGAGAGAAGCTGTGAGAACATGGAAAGAGGGTGATCAATCGCACGAACAAAATGACCAAAGATTCAGATATGAATTCAAGTGCTAGTTGATGCAGCTGTTCTTGTGAAAAAAAATGGCTGTTAAATTCTCACCTCTACTGCCGTTACGCAGCACTACTTCTTAGAAGCTACAATTAAGGCTCAAGGCCAATTTATATCACGGATTGCGATGTTTAAGGAGACAAACATCAAGATCGAAACTCTATACGCCAGAAAATTTTGGTCATATAGGGTGAAGACATCTATATTTGCTCATATACCAAACATCAAGATTTTAAAACCCGAAAATGGAAAAGTCAAATAGGTTTTGCATCATACTTTTTTAGTTTTTGATTGCCTCTTACATAATTCCAATTCAAAAGATTTATTGAAATTGAAAGATAGAAAACATTGAGAGGAATTCAATAAAAAGAAATGACTTGTCATAATTTCTGCTAATCAAAGCACAAAACGAAAAGTTCTACAAAGACAATTATCAGATACAGTTGCTAAGTAGTAAGAAAGACTTGTGAACGGGAGACCTATCCACTACGAGGATGGCCTCTTTAATCGCCTCTTTATGATTTATCTCCTTTCAGAATTACATAGTATGGCTAATTATCCGTGATTAAAAAATTTCCTCTTAAATATAAGATTGATTGTATATCAACACTGATCATCTGTGATTTGATATAAGTAATACTGCTGCATATTGCTGCTATTTGCTAAATTTACTTGTTAACTTATAAGACAGAAAACTGATTAAAATTTAGAGAACGAGGAATCTCGAAAAGATTTTAATGAAAAACTAAACTTTTCGAGCTGACACAATTGATTTGTAGAAAGTTTTAATGAGAATTCAATTCTTAGATGAAGCAATGCATATAAAGCTCAAATTTGACCCTCTGCACCTAATCTTTTTTGCGAAAATGCTCATTTTAATCAAAACACAATGCTTTTATAGCCCAAAATTTATACTCAGAAGTTACATTTCAATGTATTTTCCCTCCAGAAGAATTGCAGCATTATGCTGTCAGACAGCTCAAAAAAAACCCAGAAGTCAAATTCTCTCGTATTCTGCGACTCATCATGGGCTCCATAGAATTGTGAGCCCCAAACAAACGTCTTGGACCAGAATAATCTACAAACAACAATTTTAAGAGAAGAATTAGTAAATCATCAAACTTCCTCCAATCTATCACGGATTTCTTCACAAAAATACGCTTTCCAAAGGACTTTCTCAAATATTGGGCACGCGGTTACTCATTTTTGAGGCAAACTTTCTACGCTCTTCAACATTTACAATGATAGAGCAGGATCTTCTCAAAAAATAATTCGATCTCGCCCAAAAAAATGGTACTGTTCAAGGATAGTTACCAATTCACGAAAACTGCATAAGATCTACTTTTTTGGATCCACAACTCAGAATCTTAAGCAATATACGTTAATTCCAAAAATGGATTCTGTCCAATAAAATATAGAACGGCAGCAATATTGGAAGCAGGAATTATGATGCTATCAACAGCGCGATGCTGCTGCAAAGATCGAGATCGAAACGATGCTGGAGAAGATGGTCAAGGTTGCAAAAAATGGTATTAATTATATTATGGGTACCAGAACTAAAAAAAGAAAAGCTTCTATGCATCTCCAATGGACTTGGTACAAAGGAGGATCTGGGATTCAATCAAAAAATTGGTGCTATGGAAGGGATTATTTAGTGAATTCTGATTTCTAAACTTAAGTTAATTGTTTGATGTATACATTTTTTTGTCTCAGACCAACAAGAGAGTGATCAAATTGAAAATACCCTTTAAAAAATCTATCCAAGTTTCACCTACTAACATTTAACTACCTTATACGTATGTATTTAAGAGATATTTTTGAGATCTTTAACATATTTGTACTACTATTGAAAAATCCTATAAAGATGCACAAAATATACTCTTAACCTTAAAACGATAGACATTTGGCTTCCAAAATAAATGAAATTGATAAGATTTAGTATACTCTTTTTGGTTTTTTACCTTTTTTAACATTTACTCTTCAAAAAATAGGTTCAAATATCGAAACCACCAGAACTATTCTTTGTAGACCGATAGGACAGGACCTGGACACCATTAGCTACAACGCTTTGATTATGATTAAGGGTCTAGGCTGCGATTTATCACTAACCTCCAAGGCAAAGGAAATAAAACGTTGCGTAATTAAAGTACTCTCAGACTACGAATTAAAATAGATTCTAACTTCTTCTGAAGTTATATAAAATTTTTAACTGGAATTTAAGGCCAGAAAAATGCCCAAAAAGGCAAAGCGAACTAGTCAATGCCCTTAACAGCATCGAAAGAGTCTTTGATAAGAAGGAGATAGAGGGAGCTTGAAAGCAAATAGGCAAGTTTGTCCATAAGTTAGGATAGATAAGGCCGTAAATAAGTTAAAATAGATAAGTCAGTTAGACAGTAGTGCAGATTAAATAAATCAGTAAGTAACGTAGGAGAATAATTCTTAATTAAGTGAGTCAGTTATTTAGAAGGGGTAAGTGACGTTGTTGGTAAAGTAGGATAATACATGTAAGTAAGGAAATTAGGTACCATTAAGACCTTAATTAAGCTAATGTTGAAAAAAAGTATTAGTAGTTTCTAATTTTTATGCAGCAATTCAAAGTTGCATTACTAAAGTTAAATGCTAAAAAAAAGGAACAGGAGCAAGCAAATACCTTTTATAGAAGTGACTCTGAGAATAAATAGATAGAAAAGCCCGACGATACGTAGGATAAATCAATCAATCTATCGATAAGTCAATTTAGTTAAATCAATCAGTTAATTAAAAAAAAGTCAGTCATTTAAATACGCCAGTCATTTAAATGAGTCAGACCGTAAGCTAAGATAGGTGGGTCCATTAAGACCCTTATACATCTAGAGATTTTAGAATAGGATCATTGCATCACTGACACAAAGTGTCGTTCGGATGCTTAAGGAACACGTCGCGATTTATCGCCAGCCTCGAACTCGAAGAAATTAATTCTGGATGATCAAACTACTACTGGAAATAGGATTAGGACAGTTTCTGATTTTTATATAGCATTTTAAGATTATTTTAACTGACGTTTAATACCACAAAAACCCTAACAAAGGAAGAGAGCAAGCAAATACTCTTTTATAGATAGAATCTTGAGGATAGATAGATAGGTGAGCCAGAAAATAAGTAGAGTAGATGAATCTATCAATAAGATAGGATAGATAAGTTAGTCAATTAAATCCGTGAGTCAGCTAATTAAATTGGTCAGTCAGACAGTAAGATAGGATAGACAAGTCCATTTTTAGACGCCAGTCCATTTTCAAACCCTAGCCCATCTTTAGACCCTAGCTTCATTTCATTCATGTTTTGAAAAAATCAGAAATGCTCCTTGACAATTTGTCAAACTGAATCAACTATGTTTGATCGCGTGCGATATCCGATTTGTCACCAATCCCAACTAAATACCTGATTAATATCGGATAAAAACAAGTTTTAATAATTCTTTTACAAATTAATCAAATGGAAAAGCTATTTGAAGAAAGCAAAAACGAAGGACTTGGTCTTTTTGGGATGCAACATCATTATATTGGTTCCGATAGACATTCTGACAGAATAACATCAGTGGCAGTGACAAGTGACAATAAATATATTGTGTCAGGATCCAAGGACAAGACGATTGGAGTGTGGGATATTGCAGAGAAGAAACTTCTTCATCGATTTGAAGAAGCACATTCTAACACAATAACATCAGTGGCAGTGACAAGTGACAATAAATATATTGTGTCAGGATCCAAGGACAAGACGATTGGAGTGTGGGATATTGCAGAGAAGAAACTTCTTCATCGATTTGAAGAAGCACATTCTAACACAATAACATCAGTGGCAGTGACAAGTGACAATAAATATATTGTGTCAGGATCCAAGGACAAGACGATTGGAGTGTGGGATATTGCAGAGAAGAAACTTCTTCATCGATTTGAAGAAGCACATTCTAACACAATAACATCAGTGGCAGTGACAAGTGACAATAAATATATTGTGTCAGGATCCAAGGACAAGACGATTGGAGTGTGGGATATTGCAGAGAAGAAACTTCTTCATCGATTTGAAGAAGCACATTCTAACACAATAACATCAGTGGCAGTGACAAGTGACAATAAATATATTGTGTCAGGATCCGATGACAACACGATTGGAGTGTGGAATATTGCAGAGAAGAAACTTCTTCATCAATTTGAAGAAGCACATTCTGAGGGAATAACATCAGTGGCAGTGACAAGTGACAATAAATATATTGTGTCAGGATTCTCCGACAGGTCGATTGGAGTGTGGGATATTGCAGAGAAGAAATTTCTTCATCTATTTCAAGAAACACATTCTGCCAGAATAACATCAGTGGCAGTGACAAGTGACAATAAATATATTGTGTCAGGATCCAAGGACAAGACGATTGGAGTGTGGGATATTGCAGAGAAGAAACTTCTTCATCGATTTG
>JADMIO010789849.1_pt1 | contig 12913 bp, 10 predicted proteins | sample 8958161 | NCBI WGS metagenome assembly JADMIO01 (sample SAMN16585339, study PRJNA669376) | soil metagenome | isolation source: Crop rotation soil | place: USA: Cullars Rotation, Alabama | collected 2011 | reverse complement strand
CTTCCGCCACCGCAGGCCGCGAGGCACAACAGCGCCGCCGCGGCGAGCAGGCCGAGGCCGCTGCGGGCGCGCGGGCCCACCACGGCAGGGAACATCTTGGTCTTTTGCACACGCACCCCCGTTGTTGATCGTCTCTCCACCGGAGCCGATCGAACGCAGAGCACGTGCCCGTGCAGACACTGCCGGAGACCGTCAGACCGGACGGTCGATGCGTGAAGAAGTTGGCAAGTCGCCGCCAGCCAATCGTCGGATCAGCGACATAAGTCGGGCGAGTTGCGAACGAATGCTTCAGCCCGTAAGCAAGCGCAACGGGTTTTCAGTCTGGCACGGTCTCGTCAGAGCAGCGCGGCCAGCGAGCGCCGCACCAGCGCCGGGTCGAGCGCGCTGCGCTGCGCCCAGTCGGTGAGCTGGTCCTCGCCGATCTTGCCGACGTTGAAGTACGCCGCGTCCGGGTGCGCGAGGTAGAAGCCGCTGACGCTCGCAGCCGGCGTCATCGCCAGGCTCTCAGTCAGGCCCATGCCGATCTCGTCGCAGGCGAGCACGCGGAACATCTCGGCCTTGACCGTGTGGTCCGGGCACGCCGGGTAGCCCGGCGCGGGGCGGATGCCGCGGTACTTCTCGGCGATCAGTTCGGTGGTGCTCAGTTGCTCGTCCGGCGCGTAGCCCCAGAACTCAGTTCGCACCCGCTGGTGCATGCGCTCGGCGAAGGCCTCGGCCAAGCGGTCGGCGATCGCTTTGAACATGATCGCGCTGTAGTCGTCGAGGTCGTCGATGAACTGCCGGTCCTTCTTCTCGGCGCCGATGCCGGAAGTGACCGCGAAGAGGCCGATGTGGTCCGCCACGCCCGAGCCTTTCGGTGCGATGAAGTCGGCGAGGCAGCGATTGGGTCGCGTCACGCCGTCGATCACCGGGCGCACGCTCTGCATGCGCAGGCCGCGCCAGGTCATCAACACCTCGCTGCGCGTGTCGTCGGTGTAGATCTCGATGTCGTCGTCGTTGACGGTGTTGGCCGGGTACAGGCCGATCACGCCGTTCGCGGTGAGCCAGCGGCCCTCGATTGCGCGGCGCAGCAGGCGCTGGCCGTCGCTCAGCACGCGGCGCGCCGATTCGCCGACGATCTCGTCGGTCAGGATCGCGGGGTACGGGCCGGCCAGGTCCCAGGTCTGGAAGAACGGGCCCCAGTCGATGCAGTTCGCGATCTCGGCCAGGTCGTAGTTCTTGAAGACGCGGCGACCGGTGAACTTGGGCTTCGCGGGCGTGAACGCGGCCCAGTCGATCGGCGTCTTGTTCGCGCGCGCCTGCGCCAGCGTGACCAGCGGCGTCGCCTTCTTGTTGGCGTGCTGCTCGCGCACGCGAACATAGTCGGCGTTCAGCTCGGCGATGTAGGCGGCGGCGCGGTCGTCGCTGAGCAGGTCGGAGCAGACGCTGACCGAGCGGCTCGCGTCCGGCACGTACACGACCGGGCCTTCATAGTGCGGCGAGATCTTCACCGCGGTGTGCACGCGGCTGGTCGTCGCGCCGCCGATCAGCAGCGGAATCTTCTTGATGCGGAACCAGTCGTCCCGCTGCATCTCGCCGGCGACGTGCTGCATCTCTTCCAGGCTCGGCGTGATCAGGCCGCTCAGCCCGATGATGTCCGCGCCCTCGACCTTGGCGCGCGCGAGGATGTCCTCGCAGCGCACCATCACGCCCATGTTGACGACCTCGAAGTTGTTGCACTGGAGCACGACGGTGACGATGTTCTTGCCGATGTCGTGCACGTCGCCCTTCACGGTCGCGATCACGATCTTGCCCTTGGCCTTGGCCTCGCCACCGGCCTCGACGTGCAGGCGCTTCTCTTCCTCGATGTAGGGCAGCAGGTGCGCGACCGCCTGCTTCATCACGCGCGCGCTCTTGACCACCTGCGGCAGGAACATCTTGCCCTGGCCGAACAGGTCGCCGACGACGTTCATGCCGTCCATCAGCGGGCCTTCGATCACGTGCAGCGGCCGGCCGCCCTGCGCGAGCACGCGTTGGTAGACCTCTTCGGTGTCCTGCGTGATGAAGTCGTTGATGCCATGCACCAGCGCGTGGCTCAGGCGCTCGTCGACCGGCTTGGCGCGCCACGCGAGGCGCTGGCTGTCGTCCTTGGCCGCGCCCTTGGCGTTCTCGGCCACCTCGACCAGGCGCTCGCCGGCGTCTTCACGCCGGTTCAGCACCACGTCCTCGACGCGCTCGCGCAGGTCGGGCTCCAGGTCGTCGTAGACGCCGACCATGCCGGCGTTGACGATGCCCATGTCCATGCCGGCCTGGATCGCGTGGTACAGGAACACGGTGTGGATCGCCTCGCGCACCGGGTCGTTGCCGCGGAAGCTGAAGCTCACGTTCGAGACGCCGCCGCTGACCTTGGCGCCCGGCAGGTTCTGCTTGATCCACCGCGTCGCGTTGATGAAGTCGACCGCGTAGTTGTTGTGCTCCTCGATGCCGGTGGCGATCGCGAAGATGTTCGGGTCGAAGATGATGTCCTCGGGCGGGAAGCCCACTTCATCCACCAGCATCCGATAGGCACGCTCGCAAATCTCGATCTTGCGTTCGTAGGTGTCGGCTTGGCCTTTTTCGTCGAACGCCATCACGACCGCCGCGGCGCCGTAGCGCTTGACCAGCTTGGCCTGGTGCTTGAACTGTTCGACGCCTTCCTTCAGCGAAATCGAGTTGACGATGCCCTTGCCCTGGATGCACTTCAGGCCGGCCTCGATCACCTCCCACTTCGACGAGTCGACCATGATCGGCACACGCGCGATCTCCGGTTCGCCGGCGATCAGGTTCAGGAAGCGCACCATCGCGGCCTTGCTGTCCAGCATGGCCTCGTCCATGTTGATGTCGATGACCTGCGCGCCGTTCTCGACCTGCTGGCGCGCCACGCTCAGCGCCTGCTCGAACTCGCCGTTCAGGATCATCCGCGCGAAGGCCTTCGAGCCGGTCACGTTGGTGCGCTCGCCGACGTTGACGAACAGCGCGCCTTCGCCGATCAGCACCGGCTCCAGGCCGGACAGTTTCATCGGGGGGACGGTGATCTTGGACATCGCGGGAGAACTCGAATGAGGCCCGCGCTGCTCACCGCGGACCGTGGAAGGTCGGGTGAGCGCCGTTGAACCAGCGCGCGCTTTCAAATGCAGCGCGCTGTGCCCGAGCCTGGCAACCTGACCGGTTGTCGCAACGCTCCTCGGGCGAGTCGGGATTCTAGGTCAGGCCGTTTCAGCCTCCAACGCCAGTTCGCCGAACAACGTGCCTTTGTGCCCGCAACGCGGCTTGTACTGGCCGACCTTCTGCGCGATCGACGCGATGTGCGCCGGCGTGGTGCCGCAGCAGCCGCCCGCGATGTTCAGGAACCCGGCCTTCGCGAATTCCTCCAGCAGGCTGCCGGTGATCTCGGGTGTCTCGTCGAAGCCGGTCTCGCTCATCGGGTTGGGCAGGCCGGCGTTCGGGTAGCAGCTGACGAAGGTGTCGCCGGCGATGCGCGACAGCTCCTCGATGTAAGGGCGCATCAGCGTCGCGCCGAGCGCACAGTTCAGGCCGATCGCGAGCGGCTTGGCGTGGCGCACGCTGTGCCAGAACGCGCTGACGGTCTGGCCCGACAGGATGCGGCCCGACGCGTCGGTCACGGTGCCGGAGATGATCACCGGCAGGCGCTCGCCGGTGTCTTCCATCAACTCGTCGAGCGCGAAGATCGCGGCCTTGGCGTTCAGCGTGTCGAAGATCGTCTCGACCAGGAACAGGTCGCAGCCGCCCTCCAGCAGGCCGCTCGCCTGCTCGTAGTACGCGGTCTTCAGCTCGTCGAAGGTGACGTTGCGCGCGGCCGGGTCGTTCACATCCGGGCTGATGCTGGCGGTCTTGGGCGTGGGCCCGAGCGCGCCGGCGACGAAGCGCGGCTTGTCCGCACTGCTGAACTTGTCGCAGGCCTGGCGCGCGAGCTTCGCGGCGGCCACGTTCATCTCGCGGGCGAAGGCGCCGAGGCCGTAGTCGTCCTGTGCGACGGTGGTCGCACCGAAGGTGTTGGTCTCGATGATGTCGGCGCCGGCCGCGAGGTACTGCTCGTGGATCTCGAGGATCACGTCGGGCTTGCTGAGCTGCAACATGTCGTTGTTGCCCTTCAGGTCCTTCGGGTGGTCCTTGAAGCGCTCGCCGCGGTAATCGGCTTCGCCCAGCTTGTAGCGCTGGATCATCGTGCCCATCGCGCCATCGAGCACGGCGATGCGGTTCGCGAGGATGCCGGGCAGCTGCGCGCCACGGGTGAAATTCGACGTCGTGTTCATTGCGGTATTGTAGAAAGCATGTCAAGCCCACGCCGCCCGCCCGCATGAAGCACCTGGAGCCGAAGGCCGCCTGGGATTACCTGGAGTCGAACCCGGACGCGCTGTTCATCGATGTGCGGATGGAGATCGAGCACCTGTACGTCGGCCACCCGCCCGGCGTGGTCCACATCCCCTGGTACGAGTACCCGGACATGCAGGTCGATCCTGCCCGCTTCGCGGCGCTGGTCGAGCGCGAGGCGGCCGACAAGGCCCGGCCGATCGTGCTGTTGTGCCGCTCCGGCCGGCGCACGATACCCGCCGCGCAGGCGCTAGAAGCCGCCGGGTTCGGCGAAGTCGTCAACGTCGTCCACGGCTTCGAGGGCGAGCTGGACGAGCACTTCCAGCGCGGCCTGCTGAACGGCTGGCGCTACGACGGCCTGCCGTGGCAGCAGATGTGAAATGACGACACCCGCCCGGTGAGTACACCCACCCTCCAGGAGGGTCCGGCCCCGCTTGGGGCGGCCCGGCGCGGCGGCCGGGGTCAGTGCAGGAAGCCCATCCCGCGCTGCTGCCGCACTTCCGGCTTTACGCGGTGCTCGGCTTCGAGCTGCGACAGGAATTCATCCGGCGCGAAGGCCTCGCCCAGCACGTCGACCTGGCGCTTCACCGACGCGAAGTCGCCCGGCGCGAGCGAGCCCAGCTGCGCCAGCCGGCCGGCCTGCTCGCGGGTCAGCAATGCGGCATCGCCGCCCAGCGCCTCGGCCACGAACATGCGCTCGCGCTGCGCCGCCGTCAGCGGCTTGAACTGCACCTTGAAGGTGAAGCGGCGCAGCGCCGCTTCGTCCAGCTCCTGGAACAGGTTGGTCGTGCAGATGAACACGCCGGCAAAGCGCTCCATGCCCTGGAGCATCTCGTTGACCTCGCTGACCTCGTAGTTGCGCTCGGCCATCTTGCGGCTGCGCAGGAAGCTGTCGGCCTCGTCGAGCAGCAGCACGGCGCCCTCGGTCTGCGCTTCCTCGAACATCTTGGCCATGTTCTGCTCGGTCTCGCCGACGTACTTGCTCATGATGTCGCTGGCCTGGCGGATCATCAGCGGCCGGTCGAGCGCTTTCGCGATGTGCTCGGCGAGCGCCGTCTTGCCGGTCCCGGGCGGGCCGTAGAAGCACAGCGTGCCGTAGGTCTTGCGGCGCAGCGCCTCCACGATCTTCGGCACCTCGAAACGCGATTCGGTGTTGACCAGGTCGAGGTCGTAATTCGTGACGACGCGCCGCGCGCCGCGCTCGGTGGTGGTGTTGCCGAGCGCCTTGTCCGCGTTGACCAGCTGCCGCTCGATCAGCGACTGCAAGTCATGCCCGGCCTCCGGCGCGCTCGCCAGCCGGGCGAACTTCACCGCGGTGCGGATCTGCGCCGGCGTCAGCCCCTTGCGCTCCGCGAGCTTGGCCGCGAAGCCCGCTTCGACCTCGACACCCGCCAGCGCCCGCGACACCAGCAATTCGCGCGCCCCGGGCGGCGGGCTCTTGAGTTCGAGGTGGTACTGGAAGCGGCGCCGGAACGCCGGATCGATCTGCTCGATCCGGTTGGTGACCCAGATCACCGGCACCGGATTCGTCTCCAGAATTTGATTGACCCAGGCCTTGCCGCTGACGCTGCCGGTCAGCGCCGCGCCATCGCCGGTGTCCATGCGCGCCATCAGCTGCGCGGCATCGGTCGAGATCGGCGGGAACACGTCCTCGACCTCGTCGAACAGCAGCGCGACGTTCTGGCTGCCCTTCAGGAAGACCTGGCTGATCTGCAGCGAGCGGTAGCGGTCACGCCCGCTGAGCGAGTTGCCGTCGCGGTCGGCGTACTCGACCTCGTACAGCTCCAGCCCGGCCGCCTGCGCCGCCACCTTCGCGAGCTCTGTCTTGCCGGTGCCGGGCGGCCCGTACAGCAGCACGTTGACGCCCGGCTCCTTGCGCGCAACCGCGTTCGCGAGCAGCGCGGTCATCATCTTCTGGTCGACGCCGACGAAATCGAAATCGGTGATCGTGAGTTCGCTGCGCTTGGCCGGCCGCGTGAACACCGCCATCAGGTCGGACGGGCCCTCGTACTTGCGCATCAGCACCGGCGGCAGCTGCTCGCTGACCTTCATCAAATCCGCCAGGTCGGTGATGTTGTGCTCGGAGATCAGGTTCTCGACCATGCCGATCCGCTCCAGCCGCGAACCCGCGCGCAGCGCCTCGGCCACGTCGGTCTCGCTGACGCCGGCGACGCTGGCGATCGCCGCGTAGGCCTCCTGCGCGTTCGAGACCTTGAACTCGACCAGCAGCCCGCGCAGGTCGCGCTGGTAGCGCGCCAGCGTGCCGTACAGCAGCAGCGCGCGCTCGGCCGGATTGAGTTGCAGCAGGCCCGCCAGCGAATCGATGTTCTTCTGGACCAGCGTCGATTCCTTCTTCAGGCTGCGGCCCAGCCAGTCGGCCGTCGCGCCCAGCACGGCGAGCAGGTCCTTCGGCGCGTCCTTGATGTACTCGTCGATGTAGAAGAACAGCGTGCCTTCCTCATACGGGCCGCGCCACCCGCCGTGCCGCGCCATGAACGCGTCGTCGTCGAGCAGCTCGTGGCCGCGCCAGTGCTCGTTGCCCTTGCAGCGCGTCTTGAGGAAGCCGCGCAGCCGCGTCAGCACCGAGCCCGGCCAGACCAGGTGCCTGCCGGTGAGCGACAGCAGGCTGTTCCAGTCGCGCCGCAGGTTGAAGCGGCCGGCGGCGTGCATCGTCAGCGTGAGCACGAACTGCGAGCACATGCGGTCGAGGACCGGCGCGTCCTTCAGCCCCGGGGACAGCAGCAAGCGAGCATCAGCGTGGCTCTTGACCATGACACCTCCGTGGGGCGAGTCGGTAGACCATCTTGGCGCAGAGTGCACGACCGGGCAAGCCCCGACGCGCAAACCGGTCACCGACCATAACGCAGGCGCCTCGTTTGCGACGACACGCGCCGCAGCGCCACCATGCGCGCCGCCCGGCCGCTAGTGGAGGATCACGGGTTGTTGCATCAGCGAGGTGAAGCGCTCGATGTAATCGTCGATCTCTTCCTCAGTCGGCTGGGTCTGGATCAGCGCCTCGACGCCTTCCTTGAAGCTTTCGGCCATCACGCCCTGCAGGAAGATCTCCTTGCGCGCGAACTTGTCGACGATCTCATAGCCGCCGTGGCTCAGCGGCTCGGGCGCATCGGCGACCACCGGCGTGGCATCGGGCGCGACCGCGGCGGCCACGTCGAACAGCACCACGGCGTAGCTGTCGGAGTTGTAGAGCATCTGCATGCGGTGATCCTCGGGTTCGGCGAACGTGACGACTTCCTGACCACTAACCTGATGATTGCAACGCAAATATCAAGCCAACGGACGACAGGGTGAGCCCCGCGTTGCGCTTTCCCCTCAACCCGGGGGTCAGTTGGCGGCACGCACGTCGAGCAGGCGCAGCTCGTAGCCCTCGTCGTTCGCGCCGGACTTCTGCGTCGCGCGCACCGGCAGGTCGTTCTGCTTCGGGTCGAGCCAGACCTGGACCGCGGTGTCGTACGGCTCGCGCGGCTCGCGCACGAACTTGATCGCGTTGACCGGCGCGCCGCGCAGCTCGACCGGATCGGGCCCGGCGCAGCGGAATACCCACACACCGGCATCGCCGTGCGAGCCGGTGACGTACATCACGACCTTGCCGCCCGGCCTGGCCAGCTGCGGCTCGGCGGCGACGATCGCGGCGAGCTGCATCATCCAGCTCAGCCGGTCCTGCGCACCGGCACGCAGCGGAAATTCGCTCGCCGTGCCCGAATAGGTGATCTTGTCGGCCTCGCGCTGGAAGTTGGCGGCGGTCGTGCCGCGCTTGAAGCGTTGGTCGGTGAAGCGCACCGGCGCGATGCCGGCGGAATCGAACACCCCACTGCTGGCCTGCGACAGGATGGTCAGCCCGCTGAGCTTGAAATCGAGCTTCAGCTCGTAGCGGTCGCCCTGCGGCCGCCAGACCAGATCGCCGGTGCCGTGCAGCATGCCGCGGCTGACCTCGTAACGCAGCGTCGCCGCCGGCGGCAGGCGGGTGCGGTAGTGCGGGATGACCGTTTCGTCATCGCTGGCGGTGGCAGTGGCCGGTGCCGCAGCGGGCGCGGCCGCGACCAGGGTCGTCGTCGCCAGCGCCAGCTGCATGGGCGGCTCCTCCACGGCTTGTTCTTCAGGCGCGGCGGCCATGGCGGCATGCAGGCTCTCCGTCGGCGCAGGGGACTTCGCCGCAACCGGCCTGGCCGTCGCGACGCGAGTCGGGGCGAGCTTGGTGGTCACCACCGCAGGTCGGACTGGCCCCGGCAGCGGGTCAGCAACCACCGGCGCCGGCGCCTCGGCGGCCACCGGGAGCGGCTCAACGAGGCGCACCTGCATCGTCTTGGCCGGCAGGCGCGGTGGTTCGCTCGAAGGCCAGGCCCAGTCGGCCCCGCCGAGAACAGCCGCGTGCAGCAGCAGCGCCGCAGCACTCAGCACGAGGAGGCGCGGCGCATGCCGGCGGATGGCAGCGCGGGGCCGGAAAAGCGGATCGAAATCATGGGCCGACAATAGCGCTCCTGCGAAAACCCCGCCCCCACCCGGACATCCATGAAGCTTGCGACCTATCAAGACGGCTCGCGCGACGGCCAGCTCGTCGTCGTCTCGCGCGACCTGAGCCTTGCCCACTATGCCAGCGGCGTCGCGACCCGGCTCCAGCAAGTGCTGGACGATTGGAACTTTCTGTCCCCTCAGCTCGAAGAGCTGTCGCAGACGCTGAACCACGGCAAGGCGCGCCATGCCTTTCCGTTCGACCCGGCCCTGTGCATGGCGCCGCTGCCGCGCGCCTACCAGTGGGCCGACGGCTCGGCCTTCGTCAACCATGTGGAGCTCGTCCGCAAGGCGCGCGGCGCGGAGTTGCCGGAGAGCTTTCTGACCGACCCGCTGATGTACCAGGGCGGCAGTGACGACTTCACCGGCCCTCGCGGCGACATCGTCGCGGCCAGCGTCGAGCACGGCATCGATTTCGAGGCCGAGGTCGCGGTGATCACCGGCGACATTCCGATGGGTACCAGCGCCGACACCGCGCTCGAAGGCATCCGCCTGCTGCTGCTCGCGAACGACGTGAGCCTGCGCCACCTGATTCCGGCGGAGCTGGCAAAGGGCTTCGGCTTCGTCCAGAGCAAACCCGCCACCGCGTTCAGCCCGGTCGCCGCCACGCCCGACGAACTGCTGCACGCCTGGCGCGGCGGCCGCGTCCACCTGAACCTGGAGAGCACCTGGAACGGCAAGCGGGTCGGCCTGTGCAGCGCCGGCGAGGAAATGACCTTCCACTTCGGCCAGCTGATCGCGCACCTGTGCAAGACACGCAACGTGCGCGCCGGCAGCATCGTCGGCAGCGGCACGGTCAGCAACCAGGACTGGAGCCGCGGTTACTCCTGCATCGCCGAGAAGCGCGCGATCGAGACGATCGAGGGCGGCGCCCCGAAGACCGATTTCATGCAGCACGGCGACGCGATCTGCATCGACATGAAGGGGCTCGACGGCATGAGCGTGTTCGGCGCGATCGACCAGAAGGTCGTCGTCCTGGACTGACTCGCCTCGGCCACTCCGCCGCCCATGGACAAGGACCTTCCGCACAGCCTCAAGCTGGTGACCGTCTGGCTGCTGGTCGGCGCCGCGGTCTTCGTCGCGATCCAGTGGTGGCAGCACCGCGCGCAGCAGACCCGGTTCCAGGTCAGCGGCGGCACGCTCGAGATCCGCCGCGGCGACGATGGCCACTACCACTGGCCGGGCCGGATTAACGGCCGGCCCGTCGACTTCCTGATCGACACCGGCGCCACCGGCACGGCAATCCCGTCTTCGCTGGCCAGCGAGCTGAAGCTGCCATCGACCGGCAGCGTGCAATCGGGCACCGCCGGCGGCGTGGTGACCGGCAGCCTGGTGCGGGCCGACATCGAGCTGCAGGGTGGCGTCAAGATCGAGCGGCTTCGGATCGTCGCGCTGCCCCGTCTCGGCGACAGCCCGCTGCTCGGCATGGACATCCTCGGCAAGCTGCACTGGCAGCAGCGCGACGGGGTGCTGCGCATCGAACTCGCGGACCCGCGCTGACCCTTTTGCCCCGACGCCCGATGACGACCCGAACGCTTCGACTCCTCCGCGCCGGCCTGCTCGCCACCGCGCTCTGCAGCGCGTTGCACGCCCAGGCTGCGGTTGACTGCCCGGCAACGCCCGCGCCCGCCAGCGCCGAACAGACCGACGCGGCGCGGCGCGATGCCCGCGACCAGGGCTTTCTCTGGCGGATCAGCAAGGCCGGCCGCACCTCCTGGCTGTACGGCACGATCCATGTCGGCCGCTTCGGCTGGACCTTCCCGGGGCCGCAGGTCGAGGCGGCGCTGCGCGCCACCGACACGATCGCGCTCGAGATCGACACGCTGGATGCCGAGATGCAGCGCCGGCTGCAGCAGGCACTCGTCGAGCCATCGGGCGGGCCGTATGCCGCCGTCTCGGCGCTGCCGGCCGAGCTGCGGGCGCGGCTGCAGCGGGTCTCGGCGGCCGAATGCGTGCCGGCGGACCTGCTGGACCCGCTGCCGCCGGCCTTCGCGACCGGCGTGCTGGCGGGCCTGACGGTGCGCCGCGACGGCCTCGACGCGGCCTACGGCGTCGACAACGCCCTCGCCGCCCGCGGCCACCGCGAGCAGCGCAGCGTCGTGTCGCTGGAGACGCCCGAGCTCCAGGTGGCCGCGATGCGGGTGCCCGGCACGCCGGCCGAGACCCTGCAGTCGGTCGCGACCGCGCTCGACGACATCGAGGGTGACCGGGCGCGGCCGCTGCTGCGGCGTGTTGCGCAGCTCTGGGCCGACGGCGACTGGCCGACCTTTTCCGCCTACGCCAGCTGGTGCGACTGCATGAACACCGCCGCAGAGCGGGCCGAGATGAAGCGCATCCTCGACGATCGCAACCCGGGGATGGCCGCCAAGGTCGACGCGCTGCACCTCGGCGGCCACACGGTGTTCGCCGCCGTCGGCGCGCTGCACATGATCGGCCCGACCGGATTACCCGCATTGATGGTCCGGCGCGGGTATCGTGTGGAACGCATCGTCTACCAACAGAATCCTCAGGAGACCCGACCATGACCGATCCGTCCGCCTTCACCAAGCTCGTGCCCGGCTTCGATTTCCTGCAGGGCCTCGTCAAGAACGCCGGTGCCGCGCTGCCGGGCATCGGCCAGTGGGTCGCGCCGACGATCGACCCGGCAGAGCTCGAGAAGCGCATCGAGGAGCTGCGCACCGTGCAGTTCTGGCTCGAGCAGAACTCCCGCATGCTCGGCGCCACGATCCAGGCGCTCGAAGTGCAGAAGATGACGCTGTCGACGCTGAAGACGATGAACGTGCAGATGGAGGGCCTGCGCGATTCGATGCAGATCCGCATGCCCTCGGTCACGCCCCCGGCGCCGGCGGCACCGAAAGCTTCGCCCGCACTTGAACCTGCGCCCGAACCCGCACCCGAGCCGTCGGCCGCTTCCGACGAGGAATCGACCAGCAAGGCGGCCGCGCCCGCCGCCGCGCCCACACCGGGCGTGGTCGACCCGATGCAGTGGTGGGGCGCGCTGACCAAGCAGTTCACCGAGCTGGCGACGACCGCGATGAAGGACACCGCCTCCGACGCCGCCCGCAAGCTGGCCGGTGCATCGCTGGGCTCATCCCTGACTCCCGCAGCCGACGCCCCCGCCCCCGCGAAGCGCGCGCCCGCCGCGAAGAAGGCTGCCGCCCGCAAGACGCCCGCCAAGAAGGCGGCGCCGCGCCGCTGAGCCCGCCGGCATAGCAGTCATTCCCCGACGCAACCCGGTGGCGCTCCGCGCAGCCGACAATCCTCCTCAATGAACCGCTTCCTGCACGGCCACGCGACTCACCCCGACTGGCAGATGGCGCTCGCACTGGCCGCGGCGCAGATCGAGGCCCAGCGCCGCGAGCCTGGCGCCGCCGCCGAGCCGACGCTGGGCTGGATCTACCTGACCGATGCCTACGCGCCGCATGCCACCGCGCTCGTAGACGCCCTGCGCGCGCGCTGGCCGGGCGTCGAATGGGTCGGCTCGACCGGCGTCGGCATCGCGGCCGGCGGGGTCGAGTATGTCGACGAGCCCGCGCTGTCCCTGATGTTGACCGACCTGGGCAGCGAGCACTTCCGGGTGTTCTCGGGCGCGCGGCCGCTCGCCGGCTTCGCGGCGCACACCGCCAACGTCCATGCCGACCCGGGCACGGCCGAGCTCGCCAGCCTGATCCAGGACATGAGCGAGCGCACCGACACCGGCTACCTGTTCGGCGGGCTGGCGTCCGGCGCGTCGCGGCTGCTGCACGTGGCGGGCGGCGTGCTATCGGGCGGGCTGTCGGGCGTGGCATTCGACCGCAGCGTGCCGCTGGTCTCGCGGGTCACTCAGGGCTGCCAGCCGGTCGGGCCGCAGCGCCGCGTGACCGCGGCCGATCGCAACGTCGTGACCGAGCTGGACGGCGAGCCCGCGCTCGACTGCCTGCTGCGCGATGTCGGCCTCGCCGGCGCGGAGCCTCGCGCCGCATTGCCCGCCCTGCGCCAGGTGCTGGTCGGCCTGACCGACGGGCCAAGCGACGGCCAACCCGATGCGGCGGGAAAG
>JADMIO011135926.1_pt1 | contig 12914 bp, 15 predicted proteins | sample 8958161 | NCBI WGS metagenome assembly JADMIO01 (sample SAMN16585339, study PRJNA669376) | soil metagenome | isolation source: Crop rotation soil | place: USA: Cullars Rotation, Alabama | collected 2011 | reverse complement strand
CGTCCCCGTCATGTTCGAGGAACACGAGATCGCCGCGGCCGTCTGGGTGCCGATGAGCTCGGTCGGCTCGATTCTGCGGAAAGGGAAAAACACGATTCGGATCGAGTTTACGCCTAACGATCCGGCGAAAAAATATCGCGCGCAATTGCGCTGGGCCTCGGTCACGGACCGCACGACCGAAGAAGAGGAGCCGGGGAGCATCCGCTCGACCAACCAGGCGAACGAAGGGATGGACGATCGCAAGGCGGTCACGGGCAAGGTGGTGTTCGAGCGCGAGTTCACGGCCGATTTCGCGCAGGACCTGCCCTGGCATCACTATCCGGCGGTCACTTCGCTGACTGAAGAGGACAAACAGAAAATCGCGGCGCTCTTGAAGGCGCGAGCGAATTGGTTTCAGCCCGATTTTTCCAAGCTCTACAAGGCGCTGGAGGATAACGAGTCGCTCAAGGTGGATGATGTGCGCAAGGCGCAATGCCTCGAGACGGTTTACAAGGCCGGGGTGCGGGTGAAGGCGCCTGAGGCGGGCGAACTGAATTTCACCACGACCGATGGCCCGGCCGTGATGATCACAAAAAAAGAGGGCTCGCTCTTTGGGCTGGATGAAAAGACCTTCGCGCCGATCAAGGACGAAGACGTGCAGATGTGCGCCGGGATGGCGCTCTCGACCATTTATCCGATGAAATTGATCGTGGTGAAGAAGCCGGATGAGAATTGGGAAATTGTTTTCTAGCGCTCCTTATTGATTACACGGAAAACCCCGAGGGAATCGGACGATCGTTTCCCGGTCTTACTCTTGCTCTTCGTTAGGCAAGAGGGTTGCTGGAAAGAGCAAGAGCATGAGCAGGTGAAAGAGTGAGAGGAGAAGAGCAGGAACCCGATTGACGCATTTCGCTGAATTTGTTTATTCCCCCGGTGCCGACCGAGATGAAACTTTTCTGCCGCGAATGGTGCTCGTGGTGTATTGACGCGAAGGAGTATCTGGCTGAGCGCGGTTACAAATTCGTCGAGATCGATGTCGGCCGGGACCGCGCCGCCTACCGCGAAATGATGGAGTTATCCGATCAGACCTATGTCCCGACTCTGGTCGCCGGGGATGAAGTGCTCGCCAATTTCGATACCGATCAGTTGGAGAAATTTTTGCGCGAGCGCGACATCGTCCCCTAAATGCTTTTCGGGCTCTTCATCACCCTGGGGGTCGCCGTCCTCAGCGTCGCGCTTCGCAGCTACCAATCCTCCGTCTCGCAAAAGGTCGGCGCCTTCGGCATCCTCGTCGCCTCTTTCCTCGCGATCTATTACCTGACCGGCAATTGGGTGCTCGGATTACTCAGCGCCCTGAGCTGGCTCTTTCTGCCCTGGGTGGAAATTCTCACCCGCATCCGCGCTCTTCGGCTCCCGCGAGAAAAGGCGCTGCGTCCGAAGCGTCCTCCGTCGCCTGAAATTTTTCCCACCCTCGATGAAATCACTCACCAGATTGAAAACGAAGGCTTCGTTCACATCGACGACGCGGGCTGGGATTGGGAAGATTACCGGCAATTCTTCCGGCTCTTTTACAAGGAGGAAGACCGCGCCCAGGCCACCATCTGCCTGAACGAGCAGCACGATCTTTCCTTCTATTACCTGCGCATTTCCTCCCGCGAACAGGACGGCACGATCTGGACGACCTGGAATTATCCTCTTTCCTACGGATTGAAACTGACCCCCTGTTTCCGGATCAATCGCCAGCGACCGGACCAGACTTTTTGGCAACTCTACCAAAGTCACAAGGCGTTCCTGCGCGACCACAAGGTCGATACGGACCTAATCGATCCGCTCGACGAAGAACGCATCCAGGAAGAAATCGAAAACGATCTGCGCGACCAGATCGCCCACAACATCAAGACCGGCGTCCTCATGCAAACCGCCGGCGGCGAAATCAAGTACTCGTGGCGCGGGATGATTTACTTGTGGTGCCAGTTTTTGCTCGACCTCGTCCGGCTCTAGGGAGCTGGGAAATCCGCAAAGTGATGACAAATACGGCGCCATGACTAACGACCAGGTCCCGCGCATTCAAACCCAAGTGCAGGTGATGTTTTTCGACACCGACTGCGGCGGCGTCGTCCACAACATCGCCTACCTTCGTTTCATCGAAACCGCCCGCACCCTTCTTGCCGAGAAGCTTGGGATGAAACTGGCCGAGATGGCCGAGACCCGGCAATACCCGGTCGTGGTCCGGACCGAGATCGATTACCGGCGCGCCGCCAGACTGGGCGATCATCTTCGAATCGAAGGCTGGCTCGACCAGCTCGACCGGGTTCGCTTTTGGTGCGCATTTCAAATTCGCCGCGCCGGCGATGAAACCCTCATCGCCGAATGCCGCCAAATGCTGGCCCTCATTCAAATGCCGGAAGCGAAATTGCTGCGCCTGCCGGAAAGTTGGGAACGCTACCGCGCCGCGGAGACCGGGCTCGGCTGATCCAGCTGGCCGCTCCACGACCGAAACGGCTAGACTAACGAAAAATGGCCTCTGGCAATCCGGCTCTCAGCCTCGACGATGTCTTTCTCGCCCAGCCCGCGCTCGAGCCGCCGCCAGTCCGGCGCGCCCTTTTCGGTTTCCTTCTTCTTCTCGCCGCCGTCTTGCATCTCGCGACCATCGGCTGGGGCGACCTTTACAACGAGACCGATGGCCAGTATGCCGGCGCCGCCCGGGAAATGATCGAGTCGCACAACTGGCTTCTCCCGACGAATGACGGCATCCCGCGCTGGCAGAAGCCCCCGCTCGTCTATTGGATGATCGCGGTCTCGCTCAAAGCCTTTGGCCTAACGACCAGCGCGGTCCGTTTGCCCTTCGGTCTCGCGATCTGCGCCACGGTGGCGCTCACCTTTCTGATCGGCGATCGCCTGGGCGGCCCCTGGCGCGGGTTTGTCGCCGGGCTCATCTACCTTTGCAGTTGCGGGACGTTTCTCCTCGGCCGCATCGTCATGCCCGAGCCGATCTTCACCGCCTTCATCACCGGGGCGATCTACTGCGCGATCCGCGGATACGAACGGCGCAAGGGCCGGCGGGCCTGGTTTCTCGGTTTCTGGATTCTCGCCGGGCTTGCCTGCATGACGAAAAGCCTGCACGGGTTGCTTTATCCGGCGGCGATTCTCGGTTTGCTCGCCTTTTTCTATCGGGAAGCGCGGATTCGATTTCGCGAACTGCTGCGCTGGGAGGGAATCGTTGCTTTTCTCCTCATTGCCACCCCGTGGCATATCTGGCTCGAGCTACAGCATCCCGGGTTCATCAGCAACTTCACCGCGCAGGAATGGTTGACTCATCTCCTCGGGCGCCCCGATCCGGGTCATACCTACGACAGCGTCGCACGCCATATCTTTCTCGGCTTGCATGTCGCCTGGTGGTTTCCCTGGTCGCTCGTCGTCCTCCCCGGCGTCGCCCTGGCCTGGCGGCGCGTCTTGCGTCCGCGGGAAATTGAGTTTGTCGATGCCCTGCCGCTTTGCTGGATGGCGGTCGTCTTTCTCCCGCTTTTCCTGATCGGCCAGCGGCAGGATTACTACTCGATGAGCATGTGGCCGGCCTTTGCTCTCTTCGCCGCGTCCGCCTGGGAAAGGATGCCGCGCTGGGCCCGTCTCGTCGGGCTCGGCGGGATTTTCCTGGTCGGCGCGGCCTCTGCCGTGATCGCGTGGCGCCTGCCCCAATTGCTCGATCGCGTCAATGGGAGTTGGGGCCCGACCGCGGAACGAACCACCGCCTGGCGGACGATCAAAAGCGTTCCGGTTTCCACCTGGATGGAATTTCGCCCGATGTTCGTCGTGGTCGCTCTCGCCCTCCTCCTTTTTGGTGCGATCGCACTTTGGTTCATTGTCCGCGAACGACCCCGGCTCGCCCTGACCGCTTTGGCCGCGGCCATGGTCCCGATTGGGTTCAGCATGATGGATGGGGTGGCCCGGATGGCGCCCTATTTTTCTCTGGCAAACGCAGCCGCGGTCATCGAGCAGGGGGTCGCGCCTGACGACCGGGTGATTTACGAAGGACCGATGCACGTCGGAAGCAGTCTTCTCTTCTATCTCGGTCGCCGGTTTTATCTGGTGAACCAGGATCCCGCTTCCGAACCCGGGGCACGGCTGGATGAGGCGCCCGATATTTTCCTCGATGAAGCGGCCGTCACCGCCCAATGGGAGCAGTCGAATCGAATCTATCTTTTGGTCGAGCAAAACCGGGTGCCGCATTGGCGCGCCTTGCTCGCGGCCCAGGGCGCAAAAGCGGAAGAGCTCACCACCTGCGGGACAACGGTCCTGCTCACGAACCGTCGTTAGGCGACTCGAGCGGCGCCCGGCCTTCCGGCGCGAGCAGGCGCCCCCAGAGCGCGCTGGAGGGATGCACCTGCCTTACGATTTCATCGTCGCGGACCAGTGGGCGATTTTCATTTGCCCATTGGAAGATCGAACCCTCCAGGTTCTGCACATTGGTGAATCCCTCGGCCCGCAAACGCCGGGCGGCCTTTGCCGAGCGGTAGCCGACCGAACAATAGGTCACAACAGGCGCGTCCTTTGACCATCCGGCCAGCGCCCGCTTCGGATCGCTCTGCGGCTCGACCAGCCGGGCTTGCGGAATGTGGCTCACGTTCCATTCCGCCTTCGTCCGCACATCGAGCAGGATCGGCCACGGGCGATTTTTGTTGGCCAGCCAATCGGCCAACTGCTGGGTCGTGATCCACCGGACGTCGTCAAATTGGTTCCGAAGCGCCCGCTTCACCAGGAACCAATCGACGCTTCGGCAGGAAAGGAGGGCGAGCGTGCCGAGGAGGGGCATAAACGCCCCGAGGGCGAAGCGGAGCGAAATCGCTCCGGCGGTGCGTTGCGCTGAAGAGCGGTTAAGCATTTGAAAAAAGCGCGAGCCCGGCTACCTTGCCCGCTCATTTTCGGAGCACAACCCGGGAGCAATTTGTTATGTCGCAACACCGCAGTCTCAAAGGCGCCAGCACGATCGCAGCCAAGCGCAATGTCCTGAAACGGTTCGAACGGGTCGAGCTGCTGAAGAAGCGCGGCCAGTGGAAAGAGGGCAGTAAAGTCGTCGGCCTGCCCAAGACCAAGCCGGACGTGTAGGGAAGTTGATGGTTGAGAGCCGGTAGTTGAGACCAGGTTCGACCGATCCCTCAACTCTCACCGAAAGACCCTCAACTAAGATGCGCCTGAATCGTTTCCTGGCTTCCGCCGGGCTTGGTTCGCGCAGACATTGCGACGAGCTGATCGCGGCCGGGCGCGTCACGCTCAACGGTCAGCCCTGCACCAACTTCGGGACCCAGATCGAGGCAGGCGACCACGTCAAGGTCGATCACCGACTCGTTAGGCCAAAGGAGAGCCTGACCATCCTGCTCCATAAGCCGGCCGGCTTCGTTTCCACCCGGCGGGATCCCCACGCCACCGACACGATCTACGACCTGTTGCCCGAAAAATTCTCCCGTCTCTTCAGCGTCGGCCGGCTTGATGCCCAGACGGAAGGCCTTCTTCTCCTGACGAGTGATGGCGACCTGGCACAGCACCTCACCCATCCGCGTTACAAGGTGGAGAAGGAGTATGAAGTTACGCTCGACCAACGCTGGGACCCGAAACTGGGAGAAAAATTGCGTCACGGCGTTTTCCTCGACGGCAAGCGCGCCCGCCTCACGAGTGTGCAGCAATTCGGGCCGACTCGATTGCGCGTCGTCCTGGAACAAGGCTTGAATCGCCAGATTCGCCGGATGTTTTACGAGATCGGCTACGACGTGAAGCGCCTCGTCCGCACCCGGATCGGGCACTTGCGTCTCGGCGATCTCCCTCGCGGCCAGTGGCGTCCCCTAACGAAAATGGAACTGCGGACATTGTAGCCGGGGACGCTCTCCCCGGCCGAACGTCTCCGGGGGGGTGGGTTCCGAGGCCTCACCGCCCCCGGCTACAACTCCTCGCGCAGGATCGCGAGGGGTGGGGCGTTTCCGACGCCGTAGCTCGTGAGCAGTCCCACCAGGACGGTCAGCAGGGTGACACACCCTGCCGCCAGCGCGATCGGCAGAAACGACGGCGCGTAATCCAGTTGGAAAACAAAGAGCGCCAGCGCCCAGCTTCCAAGGAGCGCGAGCACAATCCCGGTCGCGCTCGCGAGCAAGCCGAGGAACAAATATTCCGCGCCGAGAATTTGCCAGATTTGCCGGCGCGTCGCGCCTAACGTTCGCAGGAGCACGCTTTCCTTCAGTCGCTGATAACGTCCGCTCCAGATCGTGCTCGCGAGCACGATGATCCCGGTGCCAACGGTGAAGAGCGACATGATCCGAATGACAAGCTCGACCTTGCTCAGAATCCCATCGACCGTTTGGATGACCGAGGTCAGATCGATCGCCGATACGTTCGGGAATTTGTTCACGACCGCGTTTTGCAACTTCGCCGAAGCGGCCGGCGTCGGGACGCGGCTCACGAGCACGTTGAAGCGCGGTGCGTTTTCCAGCACGCCAGTCGGGAAGACGACGAAGAAATTGGTCTGAAAACGTTTCCAATCGACTTTCCGCAGGCTCGCCACCCGGCTCTTGATTGGGACGCCCTGAACATCGAAAACAAGCGTATCCCCAATCGTTAGGCCAAGGTCCTTCGCGATCTCCTCCTCGATCGAAATCGGCACGGTCCTGCCCGGTTGATAATCGAAGTGCCCGACCCATTTTCCGGCGGTGATCTTCTCCGTCTCGCTCAAGTTGGCGCGATAGGTCGAGCGATACTCCCGCTCCAATTCCCAATCCGGCACGGTCTGTTTCGGGTCTTTCAGAATCTCGGAAGACTTGCGCCCCTTTACTTCGACCAGTCGCATCGTCACAATCGGCGCCTCCTGAATCACGGGCAAACCCTCCTGCCTGACGAGTGCAGCGACCGCCTTCTTTTGGTCCGGCTGAATGTCGAAGAGGAAAATATTCGGCTGGTTATGGGCGCCGATGGCGTGGAACTGACCGAGGAGGACATCGCGGGTCAGATAAATCGTGAGAAGGAGAAAAGTGCCCAGGCCTAACGACAAAGTGAGAAGCAGGGTGCGATTGTTAGGCCGGTAGAGGTTGGCCATTCCCTGACGGAGAACAAAGCTCCAATGACGCGGGAGCAGCCGGCGCAGGAGGACAGTCAGCAACTTCGCGATCCCGACGAGGATCGCGACCGCGACCACGAGACCGCCCGCGACAAACAGGCCATCGCTCCATTTCTCCGCCTGAGAAACGGCAAACGCCGTCAGGCTCGCCGTGATCAAAATCCAGACGAACCAAATCGCCGGATCCCAACCGACCGGCTGAGCGTTTTCATCCACCGCAGCGCGCAGGGCGAGGAGGGGCGAGACGCGCCGGAAGCGCAGGAGCGGCGGTAACGCGAAGAGAAGACAAACCGCGAGTCCGACCGCCATCCCGATGAAAACCGGCGCCCACGCAATCGCCCGGGGGAGCGGGAATGGGATGAACGTTTGCAGCACGGCAGGCAGGATGGCGTGTGTCGTTAGGCCGAGAACGGCTCCAACGGCAACACCGGCCAACCCCATCCCCGTCACTTGAAGAAGGTAAACGCCGATCGTGGTCCGTCCGGAGGCGCCGAGGCAGCGCAGGACGGCGGCCGTCTGCGTCTTTTGTTGGAGATGCGCCTGGATCGCGCTCCCGACCCCGACCGCGCCAAGGAGAAGAGCGATGAAACCGACGAGATTGAGGAAGCGGTAGAGATTCTCGAGGGCTTCACCGAGGTCCTTCTTGCGCTTCGCGACCGTGTCGTATTGCAGCCCGGCTTTGTCCAGACGGGGCGCGAGTTGCTTCATCCGCGTGGCGGCGTTTTCGTTAGGCGCGAATCGAACGAAAGCGAGATAGCGCGCGACGCTCCCGGGCTTGAGCAAATGGGTGCGGGCGAGGTCCTGGAGCGGAAGGTAAACCCGGGGCGCGAAACTGGCGGCCGGGGATGCTTCCCCCGGCATCTTTTTCAACGCGCCCGCGATCGCGAAAGTCGCGTCGCCGATCTTGAGCGGATCGCCCGGCTGGGCGCGAAATTGCAGAAGGAGGCTCTCTTCGGGCAACGCCTGGTCGCGTCTGCGAAAACGGTGCGCCGCATCCGGCGGCGCCGTTTCCATCTTGCCGTAGAAAGGAAAATCACCCCCGAGAGCGCGGAGCGAGACGAGCCGGGTGCCGCCGCTTTTTGGGAAAACCGCCATCGTGCTGAAGCGGACCTCGCGTGCCTGGGCGTCGCCTAACGAGTGAAGGATCTGTTCCTGCTCCGCGGTGAACGGCCGCGTGCTTTCGATCACAAGATCGGCCCCGAGAAGCGCGCGCGACTGCTCGTCGATCGCCTGGGCGAGGCTGGCCCGAAAGAGTCCGATCGCAATCAGGGCAGCCACGCCTAACGAGATCGAAATGGAGAAGAGCAGCAGCCGTCGGCGGCTCGAACGGCTGTCGCGCCAGGCCATGGTGGAGATGAAGCCGGGAGCGGACATGAAATTCAGAATGACGAAGCTCATTCGGATTTCGTCATTTCCGCCATTTCTCCGTTGCGCAGCCGGATCGTTTGCGCCGTGAGGGCCGCGACCTCTGGATCGTGGGTAACCAGGACCAGGGCGGTGCCGGCCTGCCGGTTCAACTCCAGCATTACTTCGATCACAGTCCGGCTCGTCTCGGCGTCGAGATTGCCGGTCGGCTCATCGGCGAAAAGGATCTTTGGCCGATTGATGAAAGCGCGAGCGAGCGCGACGCGCTGTTGTTCGCCGCCCGAAAGTTGCGCCGGATAATGATCGCGCCGATCGCCGAGACCAACGCGCCGCAGTAGTTCGATGCCGAGTTGGCGCGCGGTTCGGTCGCCGCGCAATTCCAGCGGCACGGTCACGTTTTCGATCGCGGTGAGGGTGGGGATGAGCTGGAAATTTTGAAAAACGAAACCGACCAGCTCGTTGCGGAGCCGCGCCCGTTCATCTTCGCTGATCCCGCCCAAGTCGGTGCCGTTGAGAAAAACCTCGCCCGAGGTGGGCAGATCGAGTCCCGCGGCCAGCCCGAGCAAGGTCGTTTTCCCGCTCCCGGACGGACCAAGGATCGAGCAGGTCGCGCCCGACGCGAGAGAAAAACTGACGTCGCGCAGGACGGTGAGGGGCCCGGCCCCGGTCGCGTAGCTTTTCGTTAGGGCGCGAACTTCCAGGATCGGTGGCGGATTCATTGACGATGGCAGAAGGCGCGGTTTGCTTACGCGATGAGGATGGGGCGCGCATGAAGAATTTGTGGCAAAGAATTGTTTTCCTGACTGGCGCAACGCTTCTTCTCGCGCCGCCGGTTTTCGGCAAGACGATTCTTTTCCTCGGCGACAGCCTGACTGCCGGTTACGGTCTTGAGCAGGGTCAGGCATTCCCCGCGTTGATCAGGCAGAAGATTGAATCGGAGAAGTTGCCCTACGAAGTGATAAACGCCGGCCTCAGTGGTGAGACGAGCGCGGGTGGATTGCGGCGGATTGATTGGCTCTTGCAGCGACCGATCGACGTTTTGGTTCTCGAGCTCGGAGCCAACGACGGTCTGCGCGGCCTTCCCGTCGCGAGGATGAAGCAAAACCTCCAGGCCATCATCGACAAGGTGAAGGCGAAAAATCCGCAGGTGAAAATCGTCATCGCCGGGATGCAGATTCCGCCGAACCTCGGGGCGGATTACGCGCAACAATTTCGCGCAGCTTTCCAAGACCTGGCGGAGGCAAACCATGCCGCTCTGATTCCGTTTCTGCTCGAAGGGGTGGGTGGCGATGCCGCCTTGAATCAGGGCGACCAGATTCATCCGACCGCGGCCGGCGACAAAGTTGTAGCGGAAAACGTCTGGCGCGTTCTCGCGCCGCTGTTGAGGAAAAGCGGATCATGATTCAGCTCGACGGTTGCCGGGCACTTGTCACCGGCGCGTCCGCCGGCATCGGGCGAGAATTTGCGCGCCAGCTTGCCGGCCGAGTCAGCCTGCTCGTGCTCGTGGCGCGGCGGGAAGAACGTCTTCGGGAATTGCGCGATGAGTTGCTGGCGCGGCACGCCAATGTGCGCGTGGAAATTCGTCGCACCGATCTGGCGCAGCCGGCGGCGATCGAGGAGCTGCTGCGCTGGATCGAAGAGCAAGATTTTACCTTCGATCTGCTCGTCAACAATGCCGGCCTCGGCGATCTCGGCTCCTTCGCGACCGCGGCTCCAGAGCGGCTGGAAACGATGATGCAGGTCAACATGGTGGCGTTGACCACGCTGACCCGGGCGTTGCTCCCGGTGATGATCGCACGTCGGCGCGGCGGCGTGCTCAACGTTAGCTCAAGCGCCGGTTTTTTGCCGATGCCGAACTTCGCCGTCTATGCCGCGACCAAAGCGTATGTGACGAGTTTCTCCCAGGCCCTGCGCCTCGAAGTCGGCGACGCGGGAGTCCATGTCTCGGCTCTTTGTCCAGGCCCGGTCCACACCGAATTCAGCCAGGTAGCGCACCGGGCTTCGAGCCGGAAGGGGCCGCCCCGGCCAAACTTCTTCTATGCGCCGGTCGAGCAAGTGGTGGTCGAAGGCCTCGACGCGCTCGAACAAAACCGCCCTTTCCTCGTTCCCGGCGCACTCGTTAGGCTGAGCATGTTTCTCACCAGGCACATTCCGCGGCCGGTTCTCCGGCTTGCCGGCCGATTCTATGCCAAACGCTCTCAATGACGTCTTCCTCTCGATTGCGGGAGCTGCCCCGCAGGATAAACTGCGGCGAACTGCTGCGCCATTTGCAGGAGTGAACCAGCCAGGGTGGCGAAATTGGCAGACGCGCCAGACTTAGGATCTGGTGGAGCAATCCTTAGGGGTTCGAGTCCCCTCCCTGGCAGCGGATCGCATGAAAAACCAGCACCTCGAAATCGAACGCAAATTTTTGATCCGGCGATTGCCTCGCAATCTCGGCCGCTATTCCCATGCCCGGATCGCGCAGGGTTATCTCGCGGCCGATCGTGGCGCGCATGTCCGGCTGCGGCGCAAAGGCCGGATCTCCACCCTCACTTTCAAGCGCGGCCCGGCCCGCTCGCGGGAAGAGCGCGAAATTCGTCTCACCGCGGACCAGTTTGCCGTCCTCTGGCCGGCGACCAGAGGCGCCCGCCTAACGAAAACCCGCTATTACATTCCCTGCCGCGATCTCACGATCGAACTCGATGTTTATCACGGCTCGAACGACGGGTTAATCCTCGCCGAGGTCGAATTTCCCGGCTCCGAGAGCTGCCGCTCGTTTCAGCCGCCGGATTGGATTGGACGGGAGGTGACCGGCGTGAAGCGTTACAGCAATGTGCGGCTGGCGTGCGATTAAATCGGAAGCCGATTCGCCAATTGTTCGCGCCGTCTAATTTCGCCATACTGCCATTCCCCGCTGGGAAAGGTGTTCATGCCTGATAAAAAGATCCTGATCATCGCGGACGAAGCGGACGTGGTGGACCTGCTCAGCCTGCAACTGCGTCGGACGGGCGGTTTTTCGATCGCGACCGCGGCAGATGGAGCGGAAGGTTTGAAGAAGGCGCGCAAAGAATCGCCGGCGCTGATCGTGCTCGACCTGATGTTGCCCGGAATGTCCGGCCTCGAGGTTTGCAAGGTTCTGAAAAGCGATTCCGCGACTCGCCAGATTCCGATTGTGATGCTGACCGCCAGGGCGGAGGAAGTGGACCGCATCGTCGGACTTGAGTTTGGGGCCAATGATTACGTCACGAAGCCCTTCAGCCCAGGCGACGTGGTGCTGCGGATTCAGGCGATTTTGCGCCGGGGCCAGAGTGATGGAGCCGAAGAAAACCTGACCCGCGGCCTGATCTCAATCGATCCGGCGCGTCATCGCGTGCTTGTCTCGGGCAAGCCAATCGTGCTCACGGCAGTTGAATTCAAACTGCTCACCATGCTGATGAAACGGCCCGGCCGGGTGCAGGGGCGCGATCGTTTGCTCAACGAAGTGTGGGGCTATGAAGCGGCGATCGACACCCGTACGGTGGACACTCACGTGCGCCGGCTGCGCGAGAAACTGGGCAAAGCAGCCAGCGCGATCGAGACGGTTCGTGGCTTCGGATACCGGTTGCGCGAATAGCTTTATCGGATGGACTGGATCGCTTTCGCTTTCACGCTCGCGGGACTCCTTTATCTAGCCTGGCGAAACTGGCTAAGGACCGCGTCGATGCCCGAGGACGTCGAGCTGGGGAGCGGATTGAAGGCGCTGGATGAATTGGACGCTCAGATCAGCTGGCGTCTGGTCGAGGAGATGGCGCACGACCCGGAAGAGTTGCGCGATTATTTCAACCTGATGTTTATCGCCCGGCACCTCGAGCGGGTGGGCGATCATGCCACCAACATTGGCGAGAATGCGGTCTTCGCCGCCGCGGCCGAGGACATCCGGCACCGGCGGTCCTCGCCTTTCGCGAACCTCGCCGCCCAAGGCTAACCGAATGCTCCTCTATCTCCAGAGGCACGGCAAGGCCGATTGGCCCGACTGGAAACGCGCCGACGACGAGCGGCCCCTAACGAAAGCGGGACGCAAGGAAACACACGAGATGGGCGAGTTCCTCGCTCGGGCCGAGGTGAAGCCCGAGTTCATCCTGACCAGCCCGCTTCCTCGAGCCGAACAAACAGCCGACATCGTCGCGGAACATCTCAAGGTAGTTTGCCGCGAGGAAAAAATGCTGGCGCCGGGTTTTCGCCCGCAAGATTTGCCGCGGCTCCTGCGCAAACATCCGCAGGAGGCGCTTATGCTCGTCGGCCACGAGCCGGATTTCTCGGAAATGATCGCCGCCCTCACGGGTGGCCGGGTGAAATTGGCGAAAGGGGCGGTAGCCCTGATCGATTTCACGGGCCGGAAAGGGAAACTCCTTTGGCTCATCCCGCCAAAATTGGCGAAGAAGTAGGGCGGGTCGCAATATCAAGGGCGTTGCCGAAATCCCGCACCCGGGTGCCGGAGAATTTCCGGCGGGTC
>JADMIO010871561.1_pt1 | contig 12914 bp, 9 predicted proteins | sample 8958161 | NCBI WGS metagenome assembly JADMIO01 (sample SAMN16585339, study PRJNA669376) | soil metagenome | isolation source: Crop rotation soil | place: USA: Cullars Rotation, Alabama | collected 2011 | reverse complement strand
GGTCGCCGTCGACCGCCACGGCGTCCCCGACGGCCTTCCGGAGCTCGTAGAGCGCGCTGCGCAGCGTCTTGCGGGCGCTGTCCTCGGCGACGTCGGGCCGGAGCCGCCCGGCGAGCACCGAACGGGTGTGCGGGCCGGGTGCGAGTGCCAGCCGGGCGAGCAGCTCCCGGGCCCGCGCGTCGGCGGGCAACTCGACCTCCCGGCCGTCGACGGTCACGGACAAGCCACCGAAGAGGCGCACGCGGACCACGGTCCGGCGAGCCTATCCGCCGCCCGGGACGCCGCCGGGACGCCGGCCGGACGCTCGCCAGGACGGCGGCCGGACGGCTTGCGCGCACCCTGCCCGCATGGCCATCCAGCCCTCCTCCCCCACCTCCGAGCTCGCCACCGCCCTGGCCGAGCGCTTCTCCGGCGAGGTCATCACCCCCGGCGACCCCGGCTATGACGGCGGCCGCCGGGTCTGGAACGGCATGATCGACAAGCATCCGGCCGTCATCGCGCTGTGCGCGGACGAGGCCGACGTCGCCACCGCCGTCCGCTTCGCCGTCGAGCACGAGCTGCCGCTGTCGGTGCGCGGCGGCGGGCACAACGTCGCCGGCACCGCCGTGGTCGACCACGGCCTCGTCGTTGACCTCTCCGCCATGCGCGGGGTGCGCCTCGGCGCGGGCGACCGCACCGTCCACGTGCAGGGCGGCGCGACCTGGGCGGACGTCGACCGCGTGACGACGCCGCTGGGGCTCGCCGCGCCGGGCGGGGTCGTCTCCGAGACCGGGGTCGCCGGCCTCGCCCTCTCGGGGGGCGTGTCCCACCAGCGCCGGCGCGACGGCATGACCGTCGACAACCTCGTCTCCGCCGAGGTCGTCCTGGCTGACGGCCGTCACGTGCGGGCGAGCGCGGACGAGCACCCCGACTTGTTCTGGGCGCTGCGCGGCGGCGGCGGGAACTTCGGCGTCGTCACGGCGTTCGAGTTCCGGCTGCACCCGCTCGGCCCGGAGGTCTTCGGCCTCAACGTCGCCTACCCGGTCGGGGACGCCGCCCGCGTGCTCGCCGGCTGGCGCGACGCCGTCGCCGACGCGCCGGACGAGCTGTCGACCGCCGGGTTCATCTGGGCGTTCCCCGACGTCGACGAGCTCCCGCCGGAGCTGCGCGGCGCCTCCTACGTCGGCATCGCCGGCATGTGGGCGGGCGACCCGGACGAGGGCGAGCGGGCCACCCGTGCCCTGCGGGCGCTCGCCACGCCGCTCGTCGACCTGAGCGGGCGCCTGCCCTACGGCGACTTCCAGCGGTCGCTGGACCCGTTCTTCCCGGCGGGCGTGCGGCGCTACTGGAAGGCGCTGTACCTCGACGGGTTCTCCGACGCGGCGATCGAGCTGACCGCCGGCTGGTCGGTCCGCCGGCCGTCGCGGGACACGCTCGTGATCGTCCGCCACTGCGGCGGCGCGATGTCACGCGTGCGAGTGGAGGACACCGCGTTCGGGGACCGCAGCTCCGAATGGATGCTCAGCATCGACTCGTCCTGGACGGACCCCGCCGACGACGCGGCGAACATCGGGTTCACCCGCGCCTTCTTCGACGCGGCGCGGCCGTGCTCCACCGGGCAGACGTACTTCAACTTCCCGGGCTTCCTGGAGGACGGCGAGGAGGCGGTGCGCGCGAGCTACGGCGCCAACCACGCGCGGCTGGCGCGCATCAAGGCCGCCTACGACCCGGACAACGTGTTCCGGCTCAACCAGAACATCGCCCCGGCCGGCTAGACCAGGCGCAGGCCGCCGCTGCCCCCGAGGGCGGCGGCGGCGCGGCGCTCGAGGGCGAGCGCGCTCGGGTCGGCCGGCGCGAGCTCGAGCACCTGGCGCGACCGGACGAGCGCGTCGGCCGGGCGTCCGGCGTCGAGCAGCAGCTCGCCGAGGTGGAGGCCGAGCGGCAGGTTCGCGGGCTCGCGCGCGACCACCGTCTCCAGCGCCGCGATCACGTCCGGGTCGACTGGCATGGGAGCGGAAGCTACTGCGAGGCGCGCGGGCCGTGCGCCGGTCGCGCGGCGCTCAGGCGCGCGTGAAGCGGCGGCCGCCGGTCGGCGAGGTGTCCTCGTCGAGCGCGGCGGCCTTCTCCATCGCGGCGAGCCGCTCCGGGGTCATGTCCCCGGCGTTCTCGGCCTCGATCCCGGCGAGCCACTCGGCGCCCTCGGCCGCCAGCGTCTCGTCGACCACGATCTCCTTGGAGGACGCGTAGTACTTGTCGATCTCCGCGAACAGCTCGTCGACGAGGTGCTCCGTGGCGACCTTGCGCAGCGGCTTGCCGCGGCTGAAGATCAGGCCCTCGTCCTTGGCGCCGGTGATCCCGAAGTCCGCGTGCGACGCCTCGCCGATGCCGTTCACGGCGCAGCCGAGCACGGCGACCTCGATCGGGTCCGCGTAGGCCTCCAGCCGGCGCTCGATGTCGGCCACCACGGTGTCCATGTCGAACTGCAGGCGGCCGCAGGTCGGGCAGGCGATCAGGACAGGCCCGCGCTCGCGGAGCTTGAGCGCCTTGAGGATCTCCCAGGCCACCTTGACCTCCTCCTCCGCGTGGAAGGTGGAGAGCGAGATGCGGATCGTGTCCCCGATGCCGTCGGCGAGCAGCGTGCCGAGACCGACGGCCGACTTCAGCGAGCCCGACCACTTGGTGCCCGCCTCGGTGATGCCGAGGTGCAGCGGGTACGGGATCTTCCCGCTGAGCAGGCGGTTCGCGGCGATCGTGTACGGGACGTTCGTGGACTTGATGGAGACCTTGAAGTCGTAGAAGTCCAGGCGCTCCATGAGCTCGACGAACTCGACGGCGGCCTGCACCAGCGCCTCCACGGGGTTCTCGCGCTCGAGCGCGTGCAGGTGCTTGGGCAGGGAGCCGGAGTTCACGCCGATGCGCATCGGGGTGCCGGCGGCGGTCGCCCGTGCCGCCACCTCGGCGACCTTGTCCGGTCCGCCGATGTTCCCCGGGTTCAGGCGCACGCAGTGCGCCCCCGCCTCGATCGCCTTGAGCGCGAGCGTGTGGTTGAAGTGGATGTCGGCGATGATCGGGATCGGCGACTCGCGCACGATCGTCTTCAGCGCCTCGACGTCCTTGTCGCGCGGCACCGCGACGCGGACGACGTCGGCCCCCGCGTCCGCCACCTTGCGGATCTGGGCCATGGTGGCGGAGAGGTTCGCCGTCTCGGTCTTGGTCATCGTCTGGACGACGACCGGGGCGCCCCCGCCGATCTGGACGCCCCCCACGGTCACGTGTCGCTGGGAAGCCATGCTCTACCTACGGTAGGGACCCGCGCCCGGACCGTTCAGGCGGTCGCGAAGCGGCCGGCCGCCGCGCGGCCGCCGTGCGCGACGCTCGTCGGCGGCAGCCACAGCGCGTCGTCGCCGAGCGGGGCCCGGACGGCGCCGCCCGCGTGCACGACGTCGAGCAGCAGGCCCTCGGCCTCCGCGCGGTCGGGCTCGGAGCCCGTCGCCTGGGCGAGCACCTGGGCGACCTCGCCGGTGGTGATGCCGTCCGGGAAGGCGGCCACGAGCTCCGAGAGGTCGGACGGCGCGCCGCGGCGCTCGAGCGCCGGGTCGAGGTTCGCGATCAGCGCGTCGTAGACGAGCAGGGACTGGAAGCCGCCGGCCATGAGCGACCGGCCGTCCGGCGTGGTGAAGGTCAGCGACGGCGCGGTGAAGCGGACGGGGCCGTCCGTGCGCGCGGTCTTGTCCTGGAAGTGGGCGGGCGTGCCCTCGGCGGTGCGGGCGTCCGCGCGGTCGGCCTCGTAGGCCTCGACCACGTCCGGCCGGTCGATGGCGGCGACGATCGCCTCGGCGTAGATGCCCGGGACGTCGCGCAGCGCCTCCAGGAGGTCGGCGTCCTCGTCGAGCAGCCCCGGGGTCGTGAACTGCATGAACTGCAGCGCGCGCAGCACCGCGAGCTGGCGCTCGGGCGCCTCGAGCCGGGTGGCCACGACGGCACGGCAGGCTCGCGAGGTGCCCGAGACCCGCGCCTTGACGGCCGGGCCGAACGGCATCCCGAAGCGGCGGAAGCGCGACCCCGTCCGGGCCATCATGATCGGCGTGTAGCCGCGCTCCTCGTACTGCTCGGCCCGCTCCGTCAGCCCGATGAGGACGTGGCGCCACTCGAGCTGGTCCCCGTAACGCCACTGCAGCGTCGCCAGCGCCGGCCAGGCGGAGTAGGCCCAGGGGCAGCCGGGATCGGTGTAGTGGGTGACGGAGATGCGAGCCATGCCTCCACCTTACCCGGTGGTTGCGTGCGCAAGCACCGGCGCGTCACCCGGCGTACAGGCGCTCGATGTCGTCCTGGTACTTCGCGGCGATCGGCTTGCGCTTGAGCTTCATCGTCGGCGTCAGCTCGTCCCCGCCCGGCAGCCAGTCCCCGCTGACGATGACGAACTTCTTGACCTGCTCGACGCGGGCGAGCTTCGCGTTGGCGGCGTCGACGGCGTCCTGCACGACCGCGCGGAGCCGCTCGTCGCGCGACAGCGCCTCCAGCGACGCGTCCTCGACGCCGTTCTGACCGGCCCACATCGGCGCGAAGTCGGAGTCCAGGACGATCAGCGCCGTGTTGTACGGCTTGGCGTCCCCGATGACGCACGCGTTGCCGATCAGCGGCGACGCGGACTTCACCGTCGCCTCGATGTTCGCCGGCGACATGTTCTTGCCGGCGGCGTTGATGATGATCTCCTTCTTGCGGTCCACGATCGCGACGTAGCCGTCCTCGTCGATCGTGGCGATGTCGCCCGTGTGCAGCCAGCCGTCGGCGTCGATGGCCTCGGCGGTCCTGTCGGGGAGGTTCCGGTAGCCGCGGCCCATCACGACCTCGGACTTCACCAGCAGCTCGCCGTCGTCGGCGAGGTTGACCTCGACGCCCCGGATGGGCACGCCGACGGTCCCGATCTTCACCCGGTCCGGCGGGTTGACCAGGCCGGCGCCGCAGGTCTCCGACATGCCCCACAGCTCGGCGAGCGGGATGCCGAGCGCGTGGAAGAAGACGATGACCTCCTTCGGCGTGGGGGCCGCGCCGGCGTTGACCGCGACGATCTGGTCCAGGCCGAGCATGGCCCGGACCTCCGCCGCCTTGGCCTCGCCTTCGGCGGCCTTGGCGGCCACGTCGGCGGGCACCGCCTCGCCGGCCTGCTCGAGGCGGACGCGCTCCTCCGCGGCATCGAGGCGCGCGCGCTCCTCCGAGCCGGGCGTGAACACGCCGGCGAGCATGGCTGAGCGCAGCTTCTCCCAGATCCGCGGGACGGCGAAGAACCACGTCGGGCGGACGGCCGGCAGGTAGCCGACGATCTCGCGCGGGTTCGGGCACGTCGTGACCGTGCCGGCGTAGACGATCGGGATGTAGTGGTGCGCGGCGCGCTCGGCGATGTGCGCGGCGGGCAGCCACGAGATGACGCGCGTGTCGCCCTCGGGGAGGTCGATGATGCTCTCGATCGCCGAGACCGCGACCATAAGGTTGCGGTGGGTGAGCTGCACGCCCTTCGGCGGGCCCGTGGTGCCGGAGGTGTAGATGAGCGTCAGGAGGTCGTCGGGCTCCTGGGCGCTCCAGTGCGGCTCGGCGTCGAAGTCCGGCTGCGAGCCCTCCACGTCGTCCCAGGCGACGGTCCCCTCGCCCTGGGCGCCCTCGAGCACCACGACGGTCTGGAGGTCCGGCAGCCCGAGCTCGCGGGCGCCGGCGATCTGCGCCGTGTGCGCCTGCTCGATGAGCGCGATGCGGGCGCCGGCGTCGGAGATGACGTACTGGACCTGCTCCGGCGAGAGCGTCTGGTAGAGGCTGAACGGCGTCGCCCCGAGCGTCATCACCGCGAGGTCGGCGATCGAGAACTCGGGCCGGTTGCCGAACATCAGCGCGACCGTGTCCCCCTTGCGCACGCCGAGGCGGTGCAGCCCGCCGGCCAGGGCGTCCACGCGGTCGCGCAGCTGCGCCCACGTGAGGCTGACCTCGTCGTCCTTCGTGCGCACGGCGACGCCCTCGGGGTGGTTCGCCACGGTGAGGCGGAACGCCTCGGCCATGGTGCTCGCTTCCACGGCCTTCCGGCCGGCCGTCAGAGTGCCGCGCTCCATGGCGGGAACCTACCTGACGCCCGCGTCACCTTCCAATGCCGAAGCCCTCGCCCGCCAGCCGGTCGATGTCGTTCGAGAGGCCGATGACGAAGAGCACCGCGACGAGCGCCATGCCGACGAAGCCCGCGCGCTCCATGACGCTGAACGGGATCGGACGGCGGCGCACCTTCTCGGCGACGGCCCAGAAGATGTGGCCGCCGTCGAGCGGCAGGAAGGGGAACAGGTTGATCACGCCGAGCGAGAGCGAGATCAGCGCGAGCAGCTGCAGGGCGTAGGTCGCGTCGAACTTGACCGCCTGGCGGGTCGCCTCGTAGGTGCCGACGATGCCGCTCACCTCCTCGCGCTTCTCCGCGCTGAAGAGCACCTGGCTGAGGGTGGAGACGGTCGTCTTGGTGACCGTCCACATGCCGGTCACGGCGAGCCCGGTGGCCTCGCCGACCCCGACGGGGTCGTAGATGCCCTCCTGCGTGAACCCGAGGCGCATGCGGCCCTTGGGCTGCTCCTTCGTGGCCGCCTTCGGGTCGAAGACCGGGCGGACGGAGACCATGGTGGTCCGCTTGTCGCGCAGGACGGTGAGCTCCGCCGGCGTCGCGGCCTCGCAGCCGGGCTTCAGCGGGCCCGCGCAGGTGTGGCGGCCGATCAGCGCCGAGAGCTCGGCCGGCTTGCCCCGCTGCCCGTCGACGGCGGTGATGACGTCGCCGACCACGAGCTCCCCGCTGGCGGGGAACCGCTCCTCCACCGCGGTCACGCGCGTGCCGTCCACCTGCTTGCCCTGATCGAGGAAGAGGCCGGTGAGGATCGCCCAGCAGAGGACGATGTTGACCGCGGGACCGGCGGCGATGACGACGATGCGCTTCCACACGGGCTGCCGGAAGTACGCCCGGTGGGCGTGCTCCGGCGGGATGTCCTCGTGCGGGTTCATCCCGCTGATCTTCACGTAGCCCCCGAGCGGGATCACTCCGACCGTGTACTCCGTCTCCCCCTTGCCCTGGCGGCGCGCGACGAACGGCGGGAAGAACAGGCTGAAGCGCTCCACGCGCATGCCGGTGGCCTTCGCGGCGGCGAAGTGGCCGAGCTCGTGGAGGATGATCAGGGCGGCGAAGCCCAGGAACGCGAGGAGCCAGCTCACGGCGCCGTGGCCTCCTGGGCGACGACGTCGGCGGCGACGGCGCGGGCCTGCGCGTCCGCCTCGTAGAGCGTCTCGAACGAGTGGACCCGGGTGCCCGGCACCTGCTCGAGCGTCGCCTCGATCGTCGCGGCGATGCCGAGGAAGGACAGCCGGCCGGCGAGGAACGCCTGCACGGCGACCTCGTTGGCGGCGTTGAGGACGCACGGCGCGGTGCCGCCGGCGATCCCGGCCTCGCGGGCCAGGCGCAGGCAGGCGAACGTGTCCGGGTCCGGCGCCTCGAAGGTCAGCTGCCCGAGGCGCGCCAGGTCCAGGCGCGGGACCGGCACGTCGACGCGGTCCGGGTGGTGCAGCGCGTAGGCGATCGGGACGCGCATGTCGGGGTGGCCGAGGTGCGCGAGCGTCGCGCCGTCGCACAGGGCCACGAGGGCGTGGACGATCGACTGCGGGTGCACGACGACGTCGATCTGGTCGTACGGCGTCCCGAAGAGGTGGTGGGCCTCGATGACCTCGAGCCCCTTGTTCATCAGCGTCGCGCTGTCGATGGTGATCTTGCCGCCCATCGCCCACGTCGGGTGCTCGAGCGCCTGCTCGACCGTGACGTGCGCGAGCTCCTCGCGCGTGCGCCCGCGGAACGGGCCGCCCGAGGCGGTGAGCGTGAGGCGGTCGATCGTGCCCTGCCGCTCCCCCAGGATGAGCTGGTGCAGCGCCGAGTGCTCGGAGTCGACGGGGATGAGGTGGGCCCCGGTCGCCTCGCTGAGCGCGGTGACGAGCTCGCCGCCGACGACGAGGGACTCCTTGTTGGCGAGCGCGACGTCGATGCCCTCGCTGAGGGCGACGATCGTCGGGCCGAGGCCGGCGGAGCCGACGACGGCGTTGAGCACGAGGTCCGCGCCGGACTCCGCGACGAGGCGCGCGAGGCCCTCGGGCCCCGACAGGACCTCGCCGTCCGTCCACTGCTCGGCCGCGCGCGCGGCGGCGTCCGGATCGGTCAGCGCGAGGCGGTCGATCCCGTGCTCCTGCGCCTGGCGGACCAGTGCCTCCCACCCGCTGTGAGCGCTGAGACCGACGAGCTCGAAGGCGTCCGGCGCGCGCGTCACGACATCCAGCGCCTGCGTGCCGATCGAGCCCGTGGCGCCGAGGATGAGCAGCCGCTTCATGCGCTCCCCATGCTAGGCGCGGGTTCCTCAAGGGAACGTGAGCGGCGTTTACCCGGCGCGTACCGCGTGCCAACCGGCGGGGCGTGCAATCCCCCGCATGCGCACACCACGAAGGGCCCTCACGACGATCGCCGCGGCGGCGGCGCTCGTGGCGGCTTCAACACAGACGGCGGCCGCGTACGACACCGGTCCGCACGCCGAGATCACCCAGGACGCGATGACGGCGGAGGGCTTCGACACCGACGCCATCGGCCTCGCACGCGTCAACAACTGGTTCGTCGACCTCTACGAGAACGGCCACAAGAACCCCTACTCCGGGCACGGCGGCTTCTGGAAGCGCCTGCTCACCGGCGTCATCACCACCGAGGGGTGGGACGAGGACGTCATGGACGCCGCGGACCGCAGCCACTTCGACTCCGCGACGTCGACCGCCTTCAACACCATCGGCGTCACCGCCGAATGGGACCGCCTGCGCCGCACCACGTGGACGCTCGTGCGCGAGGCGCGCGACGAGGACGACCCGGCGAAGCTCCTCTCCGTCCTCGGGATCACCCTCCACCAGGTCCAGGACTTCTACACCCACACGAACTGGATCGAGCCGCAGGGCGCGTTCGGCGGCGACGGGCCGGACTGGCACGGCCGGGGCTACGGCACCAACCCGACGTGGTTCGACGTGCCGGCCGACGTCCGCGACGGCGTCACGGTCTACACCGCCAACACCCAGGGCCACTTCGAGCGCCAGCACGGCAACTGGAACGGCTACAAGGGCGACCGCACGCTGGCCACGGCGATGAACAAGGACTGGCCCGGCCGGCCGCTGTTCGTCAAGTCCGCCACCACGGCGTACTTCGCGACGCGCCAGTGGATCCAGGCCGTGCACTCGTGGGTCGACGACGAGGCGTTCTGGCAGCGGGCCATGGCGTACCGCGCCGGTTCGAGCCGTCCGACGCTCCAGCACGACCTCAGGGGCTCCTACGAGGTCTCCCTCTACGGCGGCCACTGGCAGGGCCAGGGTGAGCCGAAGGGCGGCACCTCCGGCGCCGGCGGCAGCCTGCTGAGCCTCCGCCAGGCCATCAAGCACTACTTCGGGCTCCTCGGCACGGGCGTCTCGCGCGGCCGCACGCAGAACCGCGCGCGCTTCGAGAACCTCATCCTCCGGGTCGCGGACAAGACGCCGACGGGCGAGCTCGGCCCCGTCCCGTCCTCCCAGCCGATCCAGCAGCAGACGCGCTTCGTCGTGCTGCGGATCTCGAACCTCAAGGGCATCAACCTGGGAGACCCGCTCCCCATCGACGAGGCCGACATGTACGCGACGGTCCGCGTCGACGGCCAGGAGATGCACTCCGCGGTCATCAACGGCAACGACTCGTTCTCCTTCAAGTCCCCGTACGCGCCGTTCACCTGGATCAAGGCGATCCCGGCCACGCTGGACCGCGGCGAGCCGGTGGAGTCCGTCGAGGTCGACGTCCGCACGGGCAACCGCCGCGGCGCCGGGACCGACGAGGACGTCTTCCTGCGCCTCGGCGACCGCCGGTACCCGCTCGACAAGCGCCTCTACGACGACTTCGAGCGCGGCGACCGCGACACGTACAGCGTCCCGATCGACGACGCGGTGCGCGACGGCCTGACCGTCGGCGACATCACCCGCGTGGCCGTCGAGAAGTCCGGCAAGGGCAGCTGGCTCGTGGGCGGCTACCAGGTCCGCGTCAACGGCCGCGTCGTCGCCGACCAGCCGGCGGTCAACCGCTGGCTGCAGGACGGCCGCCACGTCATCGAGGCCGCAGACTTCACGGCGAGCGACCCGCACGGGACGAAGCTGCCCGTCTGGCTCCGCCTCGACGAGGACGACTTCGGGCCGGACGACGACGGGGACATCAACCCGTACGACCGCCGGCAGACCGTCGCGCTCGGCTACGAGCCGGGCACGGTCGTCCAGGAGGCGACGAAGGGCGGCGGGAAGTTCGGCGGCCGCGTGGACGACGGCGACGAGGCGCGCATCGAGTACAGCCTCGAGACCTACACGCCCGAGCTGATCACGCCGCAGCAGGCGCCGCCGCCCCCGCCGCCGCCCCCGCCGCCCGCGGAGCGCCCGGACCTCGTCGTCACCGCCTTCAGCGCGGGTGGCGTCACGGTCACCAACCAGGGCCGCGGCGCCGCCGGACCGTTCCGGCTGCGGGCCTCGAACCCGAGCAGCGCCCAGTTCCTGACGTTCGCCGGGCTCGCCCCGGGGGCCTCCGAGTCCCGGACGCTCTCCCTGGGCTGCTCCTCGAACTACGTCGCGGAGGTGGACGACCTCAACCAGGTCGTCGAAGCCAACGAGACGAACAACACCAAGGACTCCGAACCCATCATCTGCTGAGGACACGAGCCACCATGCGACCCACCAAGCACGCACTTGCGGGCCTCCTCGTGCTCGCGTTCCCGGCGACCGCGGCCGCCGGCGACGGGGGCTTCGGCCCGGCCCAGACCGAGCCGGTGTCCAAGCCCAACGCCCTCGCGGTCGGGGACTTCGACGAGGACGGCCGGCCGGACCTGGCCGTCGTCTCCGGCGGGACCGGCAAGGTCGAGGTGCTCCTGCGCAAGGCCGGCGGGGACTTCGAGCCGGCCCCGCAGGTCGACCCCGTCATCAAGTCCCCCCGGATGGTCGTCGTCGGCGACTTCAACATCGACGGCCACGACGACCTCGCCATCGGGTCGACCACCGCGAACGAGGTGGCGATCCGGACCGGCAAGGGCGACGGCACGTTCGGCACCGCGCCGAATGCGCCCCTGCCCTGGGCCGCGGTCTCCCTCGCGCTGGCGGACTTCAACGCCGACGGGCGCGAGGACCTCGTGGCCGGGGTGATCGACCCGAAGCTCGGCAAGGGCGTCGTCGTGGAGTCCGGCAAGGGCGACGCGACGTTCGAGGGCGTGGCCCTCGTCAAGGACAGCCACGGCCCGGTCGCCGTCGGCGACTTCAACGAGGACACGATCGACGACGTCGCCGTCGCCGTCCCGGCCAACCGGCTGGACCTGTTGACCGGCCAGCTCGGCTCGCAGTTCACCCCCGGGATCTCCGTGCCGCTGCCGCAGGCCGCCGACACGGACAACGGGCTGGTGGTGGCGGACTTCGACGGTGACGCCCACCTCGACCTGCTCGCCGCCCAGCGCCAGGACGCGGTGTCCGTGCGGCTGGGCGCGGGCGACCGCACGTTCCCGCGCGGCGGGGACGTCGTCGTCGCCGGCACGCCGCGCGGCCTCGCCGTCGGCGACTTCGACGGCGACGGCAACCAGGACTTCGCCGTCGGCGACCCCGGCGGACGGATCCACGTGCGGCTCGGGGACGGGACCGGCGGCTTCCGCACCGCGCCGGACGTGCCCACGGGCAGCGGCGTCCGCGACCTCGTGGCGGCGGACTTCGACGGCGACGGCAACGACGACCTCGCCGCCGCGACGGCCGACGACGAGACGATCAGCGTCCACCTCGGGACGGGCACCGCGGCGAACACGGGCAACCTGCTCGTCAACGGCGGGTTCGAGGGCGCGTCGCCGGCCGGCACGGCGGCCGAGGCGCCGGCGATCCCCGGCTGGGAGCGCACGGGCGCGGCGACCTTCGTGTCCTACGGATTCCCCTCGCCCGTGTACGTGCCGACGCGGCAGGTCTCGCCGCGCCTGCAGACCGGCGGCAACAGCTACCTGTGGGGCGGCAACAGCGCCGGCACGAACGGCGTCACCACCGCCTACCAGACGGTCGACGTCGCGGCCTCGGCGGCGGCGATCGACCAGGGCCGCGCGACGGCGCACCTGTCGGCGTGGCTCGGCGGTGCCCTCACCTACGAGGACCTCATGACGGCGACGGCGACGTTCGTCGGTGCCGACGGCGCGCCCCGCGGTGAGCTGCAGATCGGTCCGGTGACCCCGGCCGACCGCCACAAGCTCACGCTGCTGCTGCGCCGGGCGGGCTCGGCGGCGGTGCCGCCCGGGACGCGGTCCATCCGGGTCACGCTCCGCTCCGACGACGCCGACAAGACCTACTCGTCCGCGATCGCCGACAACGTCGCCCTGCGCCTGACGGTCGCTCCGGGCGGCGGGAACGGCCCGGGGGGCGGACCGGGCGGCGGCGGTGGCACGCCGCCGCGGATGTTCGGCGCCAGGACGCGGGTGAGCCTGCTCGCCTCGGGTCGCGGCGCCCTGATCGTCCGGGTCCGCAACCGCAACGACTTCGCCATCAACGGGACGCTGCGCGCGTCGGCGGGCATCGCCAAGCGCGTGGGACGCGTGGCCCTCGGGTCACGTCCGCTGGCGGTGGGTCCGGGCGCGGCGCAGACTGTGCGCATGGCGCTGCCCCGGGCCCTCAAGCGAGCGGTGTCGGCGAAGCGCAAGGTCTCCGTCCGGTTCCGGGCGGAGGTCTTCGACCCCGCGGGCCAGCCCCGCCAGGTCAGCCGGTCCGTGCGGGTGCGCCCGCGCTGAGCGGGCGCCCGTTGCGGCGGAGCAGCACCAGGGCGTCGACGGTGACGGACCCCCGCCAGGCCGCGGTCGCGGCGGGGTTCCAGGCGGGCCACGCGAAGGTCCAGC
>JADMIO010852441.1_pt1 | contig 12915 bp, 13 predicted proteins | sample 8958161 | NCBI WGS metagenome assembly JADMIO01 (sample SAMN16585339, study PRJNA669376) | soil metagenome | isolation source: Crop rotation soil | place: USA: Cullars Rotation, Alabama | collected 2011 | reverse complement strand
CTTTCCCTTCCGCCGGCTGCGCCCGCGCCCCCGCCGGCACCGCGTGCTGCGCCGGCACCCGCACCCGCGCGGGTGGCCACGGCTCCGACGCAAGCTCCAGCGCAGACCTCCGCCATCGGCGGCGGCTATTCGGTGCAGGTCACGTCGCAGCGCAGCCAGGCCGATGCCGAAAGCGCCTATCGCGGCATCCAGGCGAAATATCCGAGCGTGCTGGCCAATCAGCCGCATCAGGTCCGCCGCGCCGACCTCGGCGCCAAGGGCACTTACTATCGCGCCATGGTCGGTCCGTTCGGCACCCGCGAGGCTGCGGTGCAGCTTTGCGTCAACCTCAAGCAGGCCGGCGGCGATTGTGTTGTGCAGCACTGAGGCGCGGCGCGCGTCCACGCCTTGACCCTTGCAGCGGCTGCACGTTAATCCGCGCCGATGGCGCCACGCGCTTTTATTTCGGGCCTGTCCAGCCTCACACTCACGCCGGATGAACGCGCGTTCCTGCGTGAGGCCCGTCCATGGGGCCTGATCCTGTTCAAAAGAAACATCCAGGATCGCGCCCAAGTGACTGAACTTGTGCGCGAAGCGCACCATGAACTCGGCACGGATGCGCCGGTTCTGGTGGACCAAGAGGGCGGCCGGGTGCAGCGGCTCGGGCCGCCGCATTGGCCGGCCTATCCGCCCGGCGCGGCCTACGGAACGATTTACGATCGCGAGCCTGCGGCAGGGCTTGAGGCGGCGCGTCTCGGCGCGCGGCTGATCGCGGCCGATCTTGCGGAGCTCGGCATCAGCGTCGATTGTCTGCCGCTCGTCGACATGCCGATCAGCGGCGCCGACGCCGTGATCGGCGATCGCGCCTATGGCGAGACGCCGGGCAAGGTCGCGGCCATCGCCGCCGCCATCGCCGAAGGTCTCGCCGACGGCGGCGTTCTCCCCGTGCTCAAGCATATCCCCGGGCACGGCCGTGCCAACGCCGACAGCCACAAGTCGCTGCCGGTGGTCAGCGCCGACCGCGCCACGCTGGAAGAAACCGACTTCGCCGCATTCCGTCCCCTGAAAAAATTACCCTTGGGAATGACGGCCCATGTGGTTTTCAAGAGCATCGATCCTGTGCACCCTGCGACCACTTCGGCCACAATGATCGGCGAAGTGATTCGCGGATTCATCGGCTTCGATGGGCTGTTGATGGGAGACGACATTTCGATGGGGGCGCTGTCGGGATCGATTGCGGAGCGGGCGCGGGCGTCGCTGAAGGCCGGCTGCGATCTGGTGCTTCACTGCAACGGAAACATGGACGAAATGCGCGAGGTCGCCGCCGAGGCGCCCGAATTGTCGGGGCAGGGGGCGCGGCGCGCGGACGCGGCGCTGGCAGCCCGTAAACCGCCATCGGCCATCGATCTCAATGCGGCGCGCCATGCCTTCGCCGCCATGATGGCGTCTGGAACGGCCTGACATGAGTGAGACTGAAGCATTCGAGACGGAGCTTCCCGAGCGCGGTTCCGACGAACCGGCGCTGGTGGTGGACGTTGAGGGGTTTGAAGGTCCACTCGATCTGCTGCTTGCGCTCGCCCGTCAGCAGAAGGTCGATCTCGCCAAGATTTCGGTGCTGGCGCTGGCCGAGCAGTACCTCGCCTTCATCGAGGAGGCGCGCAAGCTCCGGCTCGAGCTTGCCGCCGATTACCTGGTGATGGCGGCGTGGCTCGCCTACCTGAAATCACGGCTGCTGCTGCCGGAACCGGCCACGCCGGACGGCCCGTCTGCCGAGGATATGGCCAACGCATTGGCGTGGCGGCTCAAGCGGTTGGAGGCGTTTCGCGAGCTTTCGGTTCAGCTTATGGGCCGCCCGCAATTGCAGCGCGACGTGTTCCAGCGCGGCGATCCGGAGCCGGTCGCCGACATCAAGCACCCGCAGTGGACCGCGACGCTGTACGACCTGCTTACCGCCTATGCGCGGCAGCGCCAGCAGGCCGCCTTCAGCCATGTGCAGTTCAAGAAGCGCAACGTGTGGGCCTTGCAGGAGGCGCGCGACATTCTGGAGCGGATGATCGGCCAGGCCGGCGACTGGGCGCGGCTCGACCAGTTCCTGGTCGAATACCTGGTCGAGCCTTCGATGCGCGCCACGGTGATGGCGTCGAGCCTCGCCGCCACCCTGGAGCTGGTGCGCGAGGGCATGATGGAGGTCCATCAGCAGTCGCCGTTTGCGCCGATCTACCTGCGCAAGCGCGACGAAGGTGCGCTCGCGGCGATCAATTCGAGTGCGGCCATTCCGCGCGCGACGGAATAAACTCAAAGGAGATTCGGAGGCATGGCGGCTTTGGCGGAGCGACGCATCATCCCACACGAGGAGCTCAAGGCGCGGGCCGAGGAAAAATCGGAGGCGCAGGGGCAAGCGGAGGTGCGTCCGGAGCATCTGCGTCTGCTGGAGGCGCTGTTGTTTGCCGCGGCAGCCCCGCTCGATGAGAAGACGCTGGCCGCGCGGCTGCCGGAGGGCGTCGATATCAAGGATGCGCTGCGCGCGCTTCAGGCCGAGTTTTCCTCGCGCGGCGTGAACCTGGTCAAGATTGGCAACAAGTGGACGTTCCGCACCGCGGGCGACCTGTCGTGGCTTCTCACCAAGGAAGCCGTGGTGCCGAAGAAGCTGTCGCGCGCCGCCATCGAGACGCTCGCCGTGATCGCCTACCACCAGCCGGTGACCCGCGCCGAGGTCGAGGAAATCCGCGGCGTGGTGATGTCGAAGGGAACCTTCGACGTGCTGATGGAGACCGGCTGGATCAAGCCGCGCGGCCGCCGCAAGGTGCCGGGCCGCCCGATCACCTACGGCACCACGGAAGGTTTTCTGTCTCACTTCGGACTGGGCGAACTGGGCGATCTGCCGGGGCTGGAGGAACTGAAGGGCTCAGGCCTGCTCGACAGCCGCCTGCCGCCGGGCTTTGCCGTGCCGATGCCGTCCGACGATCCGGCCTTGCGCGACGACGAGGACCCGCTGGAGCCCGGCGACCTCGACCTCGGCCTGGCGCCGCCGCCGGAGCGGATCGAGGAGTAGGGCCAAGCGCGAAATGTTAACGGCGCGGCCGGTGCGCGGCGAAGCCACGCGGTTCCTGAATTTGCGAGCGATTGTGGCGGGTTAGCCGTTGGTAGCTGCTGCGCTGCGGCGCGCGGTCGTTCTTGTCTTTGCGGTCCTCAACGCCTAGGTTCTGGCCAACCGGGGAGGCGGCGCGCCGCCGGCCGGTGCGGAGGGTTGTTCGATGGGTTCGTTGAGTATCTGGCACTGGATCGTGGTGATCGCCGTGGTCCTGCTGCTGTTCGGGCGCGGTAAGATTTCCGAGCTGATGGGGGACGTCGCTCAGGGCATCAAGGCGTTCAAGAAGGGCATGTCCGACGACGACACGGCGAAGGCCGATCCGGTCGATCCGAAAACCATCACCGAAGGAAAGCCCGCCGATCCGCTCAAGCAGCACGCCCAGACCGAACGCAAGTTCGAAGCCTGATCGCGGTTTGCTGGGGCTGCCGTGGCTGGAGATTGGGGGGCGCCGGCGAACAGCTAGCGCCCCTTGGAGTTTGAAAGTTGAGCAACGCGGTGCAGCACGTTCACCTCTCCCATAGGGAGAGGTCGGATTGCGAAGCAATCCGGGTGAGGGGTTACGGACTATCGACAGTCCGAGACCCCCTCACCCCGACCCTCTCCCCGCAGGGGAGAGGGAGCGCGCTGCCGTCGGCGCTGGCGCTTGCGCCAATTCGCAAGCGCTAAGGGCAAGGTCATGTTCGATATCGGCTGGAGCGAACTCGTCGTCATCGCGGTGGTTGCGCTGATCGCCATCGGCCCCAAGGAGCTGCCGGCGGTGCTGCGCACGGTCGGCCAGTACATGGGCAAGATCCGGCGCATGGCGTCGGAATTCCAGGGCCAGTTCCAGGAGGCGATGCGCGAGGCCGAGATGGCCGACATCAAGAAGCAGGTCGATGACATCGCCGACAGCGCCAAGGGCTTTAGCGACAGTTTTACCGACCCGCTCGCTGACGTGAAGAAAGAGGTCGAGAGTTTCTCGGCCGATCCGCTCGGCGCCTCGGCCGCCGCCTCGGCCTCATCGATTTCGCCGGAGGCCGCCGCGCCGGCGACGCCCGCGCCGCTCTCCCCGGACGCCGGCATCGAGCCGCTGGCGGTCGCGCCAGCGCCGGAAGCGCCGCAGCCGCAGCCTGAAGCCCATTCCGAAACCAAGCCCGCATCGGGGAGCGGTGCGTGAGGAGCGAGGAAGACGAGAAGGAGATCGAGGCCAGCAAGGCCCCGCTGATGTCGCACCTGATCGAGCTGCGCTCGCGGCTGATCAAGGCGCTGGCGGCCTTCTTCATCGCCGCGGCCTGCTGCTTCTTCTTCGCCAAGACGATCTACAACGTTCTGGTCTGGCCGTTCGTGTGGGTGGCCGGGCCGGAGAACTCCAAGTTCATCTACACGGCGCTGCTGGAGTACTTCATCACCCAGCTCAAGCTGTCGCTGTTCGGCGCGGCCTTCATCTCGTTCCCGGTGGTGGCGACGCAGATTTACATGTTCGTCGCGCCCGGGCTCTATCGCAACGAGCGGAGAGCGTTCCGGCCCTATCTGATCGCGACGCCGTTCTTCTTCACGCTGGGCGCGGCGGTGGTCTATTTCGTCGTGATGCCGATGATCGTTCGCTTCTCGCTCGGCATGCAGCAGACGTCCGGCGATGGCACGCCGGAGATCGCGCTGCTGCCGAAGGTCGGCGAATATCTCTCGCTGCTGATGTCGCTGATCCTGGCGTTCGGCGTCGCCTTCCAGCTTCCGGTGATCCTGACGCTGCTCGGCCGCATCGGCATTGTCACCTCGGCGATGCTCAAGGCCAAGCGCCGCTACTTCATCGTCATCGCGTTTGTCATCGCCGCGGTGCTGACGCCGCCCGATGTGCTGAGCCAGATGTCGCTGGCGCTGCCGCTGCTGCTGCTCTACGAGGGCTCGATCTGGTCGGTGAAGATCGTCGAGGGCAAGGCCGCGGCATCGAAGGCGGCGGAGGCCGCGGCAGCCGGCACCGAGGTCAAGCCGGCGGAGTAGGGCGGTTTTGTTCGACGCGACCGCGTTCGCTCGAACAGAAATGTAGGAGATGCCGATGGCGTCCGTCACAGTGGCTGCGCTGACGCATGATCTTGTGCGCAAGCGCTCGATCGTGACCCTGGTGTGGGACGACGATCCCGAGAAGCGCGTCGCGCTGCCGGTGCCGTTCGGTTGCGCACTCGATGGCGTGCGGGCCGAAGCCGAGAAGGCGCTGCGCGCGCTGTCGGCCAAAACCGCGACCATGGCGGTCAATTCCGCCAAATAAAACCGCCGCCGCCGACTTGACTCGCTAGGAATAAAAGCATATACGATACTGCCTTCGCGGGCCGCGACCGGAGCGGCTTGTGAGGGTTGGAGCGCCGGGAAGGCGCCCGGGCCCCCCGTCAGTGGGCCCGCGCGCCCCACCAAAGCGGCAACCCTGGTAACAGGGGACCTGCCGTGGCGCGCGGCGGGCGTCCGATAATCGCCCGCCGGGACGCCCCTATGGCGTCCTGGGCGCTTTCCCGGCGCTCCATTCCCCTGTGGGGGAAACGGAAAAAGGGGTACGGCGCGCCCGGCGCCGGAAATAAACCGGGCGGCGCAGCGTTGGCTAAGACTAAGCGCGACACATTGTCAGCCTGTTCCGATTGCTCTAACCGAGTGCCGCATGCACGACATCCGCTGGATTCGCGACAACGCCGCCGAGTTCGACCAGGCGCTCAACCGCCGCCCGCTCGACCTTGAATCGCAAAAGAAATTTTCCTCCGCCAATTTGCTGGCCATCGATGCCAGCCGCCGCGAGGCCATCCAGAAATTGGAGACGTTGCAGGCGCGGCGGAACTCGGCGTCAAAGGAGATCGGAGAGGCGAAGAAAAGAAAAGACTTGGCGCATGCTGACGATCTGATGATCGAAGTTTCACAACTCAAATCGGCCATTCCCGAATTAGAGAAGACGCCACGGGAATTGGAGGCCAAGCTGAACCATTTGCTTGCGCAGATTCCGAATCTGCCGCTCGCGGAGGTGCCATCGGGCCGAGATGAAACGGGCAACATCATATATCGCGCCCCTGATGCTGAAGGTGTTCCTAAACGGCGCGAATATAGCTTTCGGCCCAAGCAGCATTTCGAGTTGGGCGAGGCGCTTGGGCTGATGGATTTTGAGACGGCGGCGAAATTATCCGGCTCGCGGTTCGTCGTGCTGAAGGGCGGGTTGGCGCGGCTGGAGCGCGCGCTCGGGCAGTTGATGCTCGATATACACACTGAGGAGCATGGCTACACGGAGGTGAATCCGCCGTTGCTTGTTAGCGACAATACTATGTTCGGCACAGCGCAATTGCCGAAATTTCGAGATGACCAATTCCCGACCAAGATTCAAGACTTTGCACAGCCAAACGAATTTGAAGCCAAACCGTCAAACACTCCCGGTGTCCCGCATTTTGAATTTCTTGGGCCGCGGCGAGAAATGTTCGAGCGCTATGTTGCGGATCGTGGTGGGACCATAAACGTCGCTTTGGCCAACCCCACCATTGTAGATGGCAAAATTTCTGGTGTGACTCCCTTCATCGAGAAAACTCTCTGGCTCATTCCCACCGCCGAAGTGTCTCTCACCAATCTCGTCCGCGAGTCCGTCGTCGATCCATCCACCTTGCCGATGCGGCTCACCGCCTGCACGCCGTGCTTCCGCGCCGAGGCGGGAGCGGCGGGCAAAGACACCCGCGGCATGATCCGCCAGCACCAGTTCACCAAGGTCGAGCTCGTCTCTATCACCACGCCGGAGCAGAGCAAGGCCGAACACGAGCGCATGCTCGCCTCCGCCGAAGCCGTCCTGCAAAAGCTCGATCTGCACTACCGTGTCATCACGCTGTGCACCGGCGACATGGGCTTTGCCTCGCAGAAGACCTACGACATCGAGGTGTGGCTGCCGGGTCAGCACGCCTATCGTGAAATCTCGTCGTGCTCGATCTGTGGCGAGTTCCAGGCGCGGCGTATGATGGCGCGCTATCGCGGGCCAGACGGCAAGCCCGCGTTCGTGCACACACTGAACGGCTCGGGCGTCGCGGTCGGCCGCGCGCTGATCGCGGTGATGGAAACCTATCAGCAGGCCGACGGCTCGATCGTGGTGCCCGACGCGCTCGCGCCGTATATGGGCGGAATGAAAGCGATCGAGCGGTTGAGATGATTTCGCGAGCACAAGGCCAGCGCGCTTATCCCTCCCCCGAAGGGGGAGGGTGGCCGAACGAAGTTCGGCCGGGTGGGGTCAGCGCGCTTAACAAGCTCAGTCCCCACCCGACGCTCGCTGGCGCTCGCGCCACCCTCCCCGCAAGCGGGGAGGGATAAGAGCATGCGCATCCTGGTCACCAACGACGACGGCATCCACGCGCCAGGCCTCAAAATCTGCGAGGACATCGCGCGCAAGATTTCCGATGACGTCTGGGTGATCGCGCCCGAGCACGACCAGTCCGGCGTGTCGCATTCGCTGTCGCTCAACGATCCGCTGCGGCTGCGCACGCTCGGCGAGCGCCACTATGCGGTGAAGGGCACGCCGACCGATTGCGTCATCATGGGCGCGCGCCATGTCATGGAGGGGCCGCCCGACCTGGTGATCTCCGGCGTCAACCGCGGCCGCAACGCCGCCGAGGACGTGCTGTATTCCGGCACGGTCGCCGCCGCGAAGGAAGCCACGGTGCTCGGCATCCCGGCGTTTGCGCTGTCGCAGGGTTATACCTCGGCGAACAAGCAGCAGCCGTACTGGCAGACCGCGAGCGAGCACGCGCCAATGATCATCCAGCGCGTGCTCAGCGAAGGCATTCCGCGCGACGTGCTGGTGAACATCAATTTTCCGGATTGCCCGCCCGGCGCGGTGAAGGGCATTTCGGTGTCGAACCAGGGCAAGCGCGACGCGCAGCTTCTGCACATCGATGCGCGCCACGACGGCCGCGGCAATCCGTATTACTGGATTGCCTATGCGCGCGGCGTGAAGCCCGCCGGCGCGCACGGCAGCGATCTCGCCGCGCTCGCCGACAACCGCATCGCGGTGACGCCGCTTCGCCTCGACATGACCGATCAGCCGTTCCTGACCAAACTCGCGAGTCTTTTCCCGTAGAGCAGGGGACCGAGGTGCCGCCGAAGGAAAGCGAGCAGCGGATGGAGTTCATGCTGACGCTGCGCCAGCGCGGCATCAGCGACAAGGCCGTGCTGCGCGCCATGGACGAGGTGCCGCGCGAGCATTTCGTCGAGACACGGTTTGCCGACAACGCCTACGCCGACCAGGCCATGCCGATCGCCTGCGGCCAGACCATCAGCCAGCCGTATGTGGTCGCCTACATGACCGAGCAGCTTGAGGTGAAACCGAACCACCGCGTGCTGGAGGTCGGCACCGGTTCCGGCTATCAGGCCGCGGTGCTGTCGCGGCTCGCCCGCGAGGTGGTGACGCTGGAGCGCTACCGGACGCTCGCCAACAGCGCGCGCTCACGCCTCAAGACGCTCGGCTACGACAATGTCGAAGTCCTGCTCGGCGACGGCCTTGCCGGCGAGCCGATGCGGGCGCCGTATGATCGCATCATCGTCACCGCCGCGGCCGAAACGATACCGCCGGCGCTGACGGCGCAGCTTGCCGACGGCGGCATCATGGTGCTGCCGTTCGGTCCGCACAGCGGCGCGCAGGAGTTGCTCAAGCTCACCAAGACCGGGGAGACGCTATCGCGCGAAAATCTGATCGCGGTGCGCTTCGTCCCGCTGCTGCCGGGGCAGGCTCGCGAATTGTGACGGACCGGTGTTGCATTCGGCAATTTGTCCGAAATTCGACGTGCTTCCGTTAGGGTTGCCTCATCCTTAAACGCTTGTTTACCGGGGCGTTGTTAACTCCGCACCCGTCCTGTTGCGTACGAGTGGGAAATCCAATGCGTCGCGTCGTCGAGCCCGGCCGCTCGCTGTCTGTGTTCCGTTTTGCCATCCTGGCGACGATTTCCGTCGCCGCGGTCAGTTGCAGCTCCGACACCTCGCGGTTCAACAACCCGTTCGGTCCGCAAGCCCAGGCGCCTGTGCATGAGAGCACCGGCTCGGTGGCTCCGCAAAAGCGTTCGGCCATCCAGAGCGCGCCGCTGCCGCCGCCGACCGCTTCGGCCCCTGCGACGCGTCCGGCCGTGGTCGGCATGTCCGGTGGTTCCGCCGGCATGGGATCCTATCAGCCGGCTCCGCAACCCGCGCCGGTCCAGCGCCCTGTCAGAAGCGAAGTCACCGGTTCAGTCCCGGCGGCTCCTGTGGCCGCGCCCGCGCCGCAACATGTTGCCGCCGCCAAGCCCGGCTGGAGCTGGAACGGTGGCACGCCGATCGTCGTGCAGAAGGGCGACACCATCGACAGCCTGGTGAAGCGCTACGGCGTGCCCGCCTCGGCGATCGCAGAGGCCAACAACATTCCGAACGGCACGGCGCTGAAGCCGGGCCAGCATCTGGTCATTCCGAAGTACGAGACCACCGGCTCGACGCAGCGCATGGCGGCGCACACGCCCCAAACGCCGGCGCCGGCTCCGCAGATCGCCGCGCCCGCGACGGCCAGCACCAACGGCAGCGGCCACTATGTGCATGTCGTTGCTCCCGGCGAGACGCTGATGTCGCTGTCGCGCAAGTATCAAAAGCCGCTGAGCGCGATCGCGCGGGCCAACAAGATCGCACCCAGCACGATGGTGAAGATCGGCGACCGCATCGTCATTCCGGGCGTCGCTGCGCAAGCCTCTGCGCCGCAGCCAGCAAAACAACCCGCAAAGACCGCCGAGGCGCCAAAGCCGGCCGCCGAGCCCAAGGTGGCCTCGGTGCCGGCTGCCGCTCCGCCGGCCCAGAGCACGCCAACCGCTGCCATGGTGACGCCGGCCGCGCATCAGCCGGAACCGCCGAAGACCAAGACCGACGTGACTGCGGCGATGCCGAAGTTCCGCTGGCCGGTGAACGGCCGCGTCATCACCGCATTTGGCCCGCGGCCAAGCGGCGCGCAGAACGATGGCATCAATGTTTCGGTGCCGGAGAACACGCCGATCAAGGCCGCCGACGATGGCGTGGTCGCTTACGCCGGCAACGAGCTCAAGACCTACGGGAATCTCGTGCTGGTGCGGCATTCCAACGGCTACGTGACCGCCTATGCGCACGCCAGCGAAATCCTGGTCAAGCGCGACGAGCACGTGAAGCGAGGCCAGATCATCGCCAAGGCCGGGCAGACCGGTAACGTCAACTCGCCGCAACTGCACTTCGAGATCCGCAAGGGTTCGACGCCCGTGGATCCGGCGCCGTTCCTCGACAAGGGCAGCAACGGCTAAGCAATCTAAGCTTGCAAGACCTCTTCGGTCGTCATTGCCGGGCTTGACCCGGCAATCCATGACGACGATCGGCACGCACAATCGTACATCACTGCGCGTGGCGCTGCTTCATGGATGCCCGGGTCAAGCCCGGGCATGACGCTCTGCGGGCCGCAAGGCAGCGAAGTTAGAGCTTCACGCTCTTGCGTCCGGCTAGGTCCTGCACGAACTGCCACGCCACGCGGCCTGATCGCGAGCCGCGTGTGGTCGCCCATTCCAGAGCCTCGCGCCGCAGATCGTCGGCGTTGACCGGAACTCTGAAGTGGCCGACATAGCCATCGACCATGGCGAGATATTCGTCCTGGCTGCAGCGATGGAATCCCAGCCAAAGGCCGAACCGGTCCGATAGCGAAACCTTTTCCTCGACGGTTTCGCCCGGGTTGATCGCGGTGGAGCGTTCGTTCTCCATCATGTCGCGCGACATCAAATGCCGGCGATTGGACGTCGCGTACAGGATGACGTTCTCCGGGCGGCCCTCAATGCCGCCTTCAAGCACCGCCTTCAGCGATTTGTAGGACGTGTCCTCGGCGTCGAACGAGAGATCGTCGCAGAACACGATGAAACGGTATGGGGCCGGGCGCACCAGCGCCATCAGCTCCGGCAGACTCTCGATGTCTTCACGGTGGATTTCGACGAGCTTGAGATTGCCACGCGCGATGCTGGCGTTGACCGCGGCGTGCGAGGCCTTGACCAGTGACGACTTGCCCATGCCACGCGCGCCCCACAGCAGCGCGTTGTTGGCGGGCAGTCCCTTGGCGAAACGTTCTGTGTTCTCCATCAGCGTGTCGCGGACGCGATCGATGCCCTTGAGCAGCACCATCTCGACACGGTTGACGCGGGGCACCGGCACCAGCCGCAAACCTTGGGGCTGCCAGATGAAGGCGTCGGCCGCGTCGAAGTCGGTCGGCGCATCGGCCTTCGGCGCCAGCCGCTCCAGGGCGTCGGCGATCCGCAGCAAGGTCGCGGTATCCGGCAGCCGCGCGCCAACGGGTTTGGCGCCCGCGTTGCGCGTTGACTTCGATTTGTTGGATTTGACCATTGGTGTGCCTTCCAGCGCCGCTCCCTTACCGAGCCGGAACCGGGGTCGCAAGCCGTAGCCGGGAAAGCCCGGAAATTAAGGCGGTTTGGCCGCAGGACGCGACGTTGCTTTTGGGGGTACCAACGCTATATTCCGCGCACATTTCGGGCGTCTGCCGCGGCGGCAGCGCCTCCGGGGGACGCCGCGCCGCGCCAGAGGATGGTTATGTTCATCACGCCCGCGCTGGCCCAGGGTGCTTCATTGTTCGGCGGCGGCGACAATCCGCTGACCTCGTTCCTGGTGCCGATGAGCTTGATGCTCGTCATCTTCTATTTCCTGATGTTCCGGCCGCAGCAGAAACGCCAGAAGCAGCACCAGGAGATGATCAAGAACGTACGCCGCGGCGACACCGTCATCACCAACGGCGGTCTGGTCGGCAAGGTGACCAAGGTGATCGACGACGAGAAGGTCGAGGTCGAACTGGCTAGCGACGTGCGGGTGGTGCAGCTCCGCGCGATGCTGGCCGATGTTCGCGCCAAGGGGGAGCCAGTCAAGGAGGAGAGCGCGTCGAGCTGATCGCACCTGGCGAACGGCTGAGCGCTCAGACCGATGCTGTATTTTTCCCGCTGGAAGGCCACGGCGATCCTGCTCACGACCTTCCTGGTCTGCGCATTCGCTATTCCCAATTTCTTTCCTGAGAAGACGGTGCAGTCGTGGCCTAAATGGGCGCAGCGCCATCTTGTGCTCGGCCTCGACCTTCAGGGCGGGTCGCACATCCTGCTTGAAGTCGACACCAACGCGGTCCGCAAGGAGAAGCTCGAGACCCTGCGCGACGACGTCCGGCGTGTCGTGCGCGACAATCGGCTCGGCAGTCCGGCGGCGGCAACCATCCGCGGCAACACCGTGGAATTTCGGGTTCGCGAGGGTGTCGATCCGCAATTGGCGCTGAGCAAGCTGCGCGAGCTGTCGCAGCCGCTCGGCGGCATCCTGAGTGCCACCGGCCAGCGTTCGGTGGACGTCACCGACGCCGGCAATGGCGTCATCCGTCTGACGCCGACCGAGCCCTCCATCGTGGAACGCATCCGCCAGTCGGTCGAGCAGTCGATCCAGATCGTCGAGCGCCGCGTCAACGAACTCGGCACTGTCGAGCCGTCGATTCAGCGCCAGGGCGTCGACCGCATCCTGGTGCAAGTGCCGGGCTTGCAGGACCCGTCGCGTCTGAAGGAACTGCTCGGCAAGACCGCCAAGCTGACGTTCCGCATGGTCGACCAGAACAGCCCTGTCGATCAGGCGTTGCAGGGCAATGTGCCGCCGGACGACGATCTGCTCTACGGCACCAAGGCCGAAAACAAGCAACCCTACTTGATCGAAAAGCGTGTGGTCGTGTCGGGCGAGGACCTGACCGATGCCCAGCCTGGCTTCGACCAGCGCAACGGCGAGCCGATCGTCACCTTCCGCTTCAACAACAACGGCCTTTCCAGCACAGTGGGATCCGAAGCTTGGAATTCACGTGACTTGAAGTCGCG